>Ga0105055_10006792_pt1 | contig 15567 bp, 7 predicted proteins | sample BON03_FD_78090 | JGI IMG/M metagenome (GOLD analysis project Ga0105055, IMG submission 78090) | Freshwater microbial communities from Lake Bonney liftoff mats and glacier meltwater in Antarctica - BON-03 | ecosystem: Environmental > Aquatic > Freshwater > Ice > Glacier meltwater | place: Lake...
CACGCACACGCACACGCACACGCACACGCACACGCACACGCACACGCACACGCACACGCACACGCACACGCACACGCACACGCACACGCACACGCACACCCACGCCCACGCCCACGCCCACGCCCACGCCCGCACACATAGCACTCTCCCCCTCCCCCCAAACACACGCAATATGCACAAGGTCGGACCATTCGAGACGCTGCTCTCAGACATGATGTTTAGTTCAGTTCAGTTCTTTAACCTCAACCTTAAAAATAGCGACAAGACAAAAAGTCGTGGAGGTCGACTGTGACAGACATGATGTGGAAATGTGAAAAGAAACAGTCATGCATGCCGTTCCAAGCCGACACTGGCTCACACTCACAGACACGAGACACAATGGGAGAAAGACATAAATTTGCGCAAACGTGTACGTGCATACATATGCACCCACAAGAACCAACAATGATGCATGAACACGTCTGCATATCAGTACACACACACACACACACAACTTACACGCACGCACGCACGCACACACACACACACACACACACACAACCCATATATATAAACACACCCACACACGCTGGCACACACCCTACACACTTGCTCTGTCTCGCACACACCGACACACACTCACACACACATAGAAACAAACTCACAGGAACACACACACACACACACACGCACGCACACATACACACACACAATCTCTCTCTCACGCACACTCGATACACACACGCACACACACACACACAAGACAGGAAGACAGACACACAAACACACACAACTGCTCAACCCTCCCCACCCCTCACACACACGCATACATTCGCGCGCTTGCACACACACACACACACACATGTTTTGGTGTGTGCATGTGTGTGTGTATGCGTATGTGTGTGTGTTTGTGTGTGTGTGTGCGTGTGCAAGAGAGAGTGAGAGAGAGTTTGTGTGCGTGTGCGTATGTGATATGACTCCATGAATGAAACGTGAACAAAAAAAACAATATACACGCACACAAAAACACAAAAATATCACTCTGTCATGCGGTACACCCACACTCACCGTGTGCGTGTGTGAGTGTGAGTGTGTGAGAGTGTGTGTGAGAGTGTGTGTGTGTTTACGCGAGTGTATTCGTGTGATATCAAGACACGCACATGAAGCTTTGAAAACAAAACCTCATACACCTGCAACAACGCCCTGAATATTCTCTCTGATTCTGTCTCTGTCTTTAGTACACACACGCACCACGCGCGCTCACACACAATTCGACAATCAAAAGCAGGCACAGACACAGACACAGACACAGGCACAGACTCCGTGACAGACACAAACATAGACACATACAAAATAAACACACTCAGTCGCACACGCACACAAACACAACATCTCGCTTGTCATGGTACACCACCCTCTCACCACCGTCCACCAGTCAGAGAAATGGATTAGGTCGAAACTACAACAAAATCTAATATTTTCACTCAACATTTTAGTATTCAGCTTTTCGAGCCATCTGACGGACACGACACGATTTTCAACTTCATAGTGTGAGGCGGGAGTTGCGCTCGGACACTACTTGCTCCCACCCACTGGAGCGAATCAGGCACTGGCAACGGCTTCTTGAGTGTGCCCCTGATTGCTCAGCGGTGTCGTTTTTGGGGTCACCTCGCACATAGCGCAAAAGAAGCAAGATGTTTCTCGTCAACTGGTTCTCGGGCATGCTCGGATGGCTGGGCCTCGGCAACAAGAAGGCTAAGATTCTCTTCCTGGGTCTCGACAATGCGGGCAAGACAACCCTGTTGCATATGCTCAAAGAGAAGAAGGTTGCGCAGCTCGAGCCCACCCAGCACCCTCACGACGAGGAGCTCACCATGGGCAAACTCAAGTTCAGGTACGTGTGTGCGTGTTGGAGAGCACTGTCTGGTTGAGGTCCGCTGCTGCAGGGTCGCGAAAAATATTTTGAACTGGCATTGCTAGCCGTGGGACGGAAAAGTGACATTGTGCTGTTTGTTGCAGGGTGCACGATCTTGGAGGTCACGACGTAGCGCGCGATCTGTGGACAGATTACTTCGTTGCGTGCAACGCCATCATCTACCTAGTGGACTGCAATGACAGGGAGCGATTTCCGGAGGCTAAATCTGAGCTGGACAAGCTGCTCAGCAACGACCAGCTCCAAGGCATCCCCTTCCTGGTTTTGGGCAACAAGATTGACATGCAGCGCGCAGCGTCTGAGGCAGAGCTGAGACAGGCGCTTGGTCTGCAGCCGCATCTCACTGGAAAGAAGACAGGCAAGAATGACCTCCCCAAGGGCATGCGCCCCCTGGAACTTTTCATGGTCAGCGTGATCAAGCGGATGGGCTACAGGGAGGGCTTCCAGTGGGTTGCTACGTACTTGGATTAGATCGCCAAAACCTTTTCGAGGCTGCTGTGCAGGCTGACATGCATTTGATTGTTGAGAGGGCTCGGGGGTTGGCGTAGCGGGAATAGTGCCGAGAGGCGTCGATTTTCAACAGTTAACCATCATTTGCAACAGACAACAATGACACAGCCACGCGGCTGGAGTGGGCTCAGGAGGAGATTTGAAGAGCTCGGCGCCTGCTGATGCTCCAAAGTATTGTGTGGGTGAGAGAGATCAAATGGGTTGTATTTGAAGTATGCCCTGCCAGTGCAGTGTGGAAGTGATTTTTTTGTTTGTTTATATTCGTTTCGCACATGCACAAGGCAATTGTTGTGCAAATCTTGCGGGCGAAGGTTCGTCTAGCCAAACACTCACGATGCTGGTACATTTTCATGTTGTGCTTCCGGCCTCAACAGATACACGTCATCGATGTGTTTGTTCGTGTGTTCATAACTCATACATACAGTGCGTGTGTATACTGTATATGATCCCAAATTCACACACACATACATATACATCTATATAATACATCTATACACACATGTATATGCACAAGCAGCCCATTTGACCAGAATAGTTGGTTCAAGTAATAATGAAACAAACCGACAAAACGTGCAAATTGTGTACGTAGTGTGGCACAAACATGCAGGGCGCTCACATTTGGCGCGACTCGGCTCCAGCTCAGGTGTGGTTGGTTGTGCGCAAACTACTACAATCGTGTCTATATGCGTGCCAGTGTGAGCCAGTGTGTTTGTGCCGCCGCCACTGTCTCATCTATATTTCTCCTCAAATCTTGCCAGTTTCTATTTTTCCTTTTTCCTTTTGGGAGGACAGTCACCGGTCACAGTCGCTGTCATCGGTGTCCACTGTCACGGTATAGAAGTCTCTCGGATGAAAGAAACCAGTGGCATTTCAGACAGACAAGCCTGTTGCGCTTGGGTTTGCATGTATCCCAAGAAATGTGGGCATCATAAGAGCTTCTGAGGCCAAAAAGTGTTTTCTATTACCATGGCTGTGCGCGGCGTCTTAGACGTGGGTTACATAGGCACCGGTCAGTGGTAATAGTTCCACCGGGGGGGGATTTGGAATTTTGGTGGGACTCGGAAATGTGTTGGTGTTTTATTCAAGTCATGATTAAACTAGTCTGGGGAACGACCCGACGATCTGTAATCGAGTCATGTATCACACACTGGCACGTTTCCTCCTCCCCACGAGAAACAGTTCTTGAGATCTGTTTCCTCGTGGATTTGGACCGACGGAAGAAGATGCGACGAGTGTGTCTCTTGGACTCTCGCTGCGTCTTCGTTTCTGTTTCTTCTCTGGTCATGGTCTTTCTCCTTTATCGTTTTAACTATGGGGTGGCTACGATCATTAGGATCGATAAAATTATACGTCTCTTTTGAAGCATATCGTCTCTTTTATAGGGCTCTTTTGCAAAAGAGACCTATAATTTTATCGATCCTACTAACCAAAGCCACCCCATAGGTGTCTCCCACGACTCTCCCACTCCTAGCTTTCTCTCGCGTCACAACTTGTTTCACAGCTTGCGTTCCCAACAACAAATACAACTATGACTATTCAAGTTTTGCTGGACATTCCTGATACGAGTTACTCCCAGATTCTCTCATCCAAACAACCAATGTGATTCCCAAACTCAATTTGTTACATAGACTTCTGATTTATGAATTGTTAATGTCCATCAAAATAGAGATACGTGGACCCTCACCACGCTGTCTATGTCCTAGAAAGGAATCGTTTGTGTATTTTTCCGAGTCCCATCGAGATTCCACAATCGCCCTTCGCGTGGAAATATTATGAAGATGCGAGCCATTCTAGCTACCGTGCGAGTGAGAGTTAAGGACACCCGGTGACCGCCGAGCCATCAGGGGCACGCACTAGCTGTTGCTGCCAGTGCATGAATCAAAAGTTGGCGCGAGTGTGTGGGAATGTGTAGTGTCCGGCCCCTGTGCATCTTTGGCCTCACTGCGGCGCACGAACTTGAGGTGAATGGTGTCCGTCAGATGGCCCGGACTTGAAAAGCTAAATATTGAAAACTGAAAGTTGAGTGCAGCTTACATTTTGTTAGATTAACTAATCCAGTCATCAGGGTGGTGATTAAACTTGAAGGCGTGAGTGTGGGTGTAACACGCGACCGTGACAGAGATGCTGTTGTGTACGTGCGCGTGTGTGTTTGGGTGTAATTTTTTTGTGTGTCTGCCAGTGTGTGCCTATGTGCCTGTGTGTCTGTGTAAGTTTGTTTTTGTGTCTGTGTCTGTGTTTGCTTTTTGAAATTTGTTTTTGCGTGCTCGCCGGCCCGCCGGCAGGCAGAGTGCGCGAATGCACGCACACAAACACACCACACACACTCACGCACACACCACACACACACACGCACACACACAGGCTTGACCATGACAGAGTGATGTTGTTGTTGTGTGTGCGCGTGTGTAGTGGAATGTGGTTGTCTTGTGTGTCTGTGGCACGGCCCGTGTCTTCGTCTGTCACGGTGTTTGGACTATTGGATCAATGATTGTGTGTGCGTTCCGAATGCCAGTTCGTGCGTGTGTGCGTGCATATGCTCAGGTCAGAGACAGGAAGAGAGGCAACCGTGACACTCCGAGCCACAGTGTTGTTGCATATGTATAGTCGCCCATCCGACCGTTACCGTGACGCAGCCTCAGAGACTGCGAGTCACGGTCTTCAACAAGACCGTGACTGCAACTGTGACCGTGACCCAGCGGCTCAGCTGCGATTGGTGCTGAAGGCTGCGGCCTCAGCCTGACGTGGTGATTGGACCTGGAGATTGAAGGCTGACTCGCAGTGGCAGTGGCGCACGATGCCACACACACACACTGACACCCTCACACACACACCCTCTCTCTCTCACACACACTGTCACGTCAAGTTGCACGAACTATGATAGTCTTGATCTGCACGCATATTGACTGTGTGACACTCACACATACGCACACATACACACACGTAGATACACACACACTCTCTCTCTCTCTCTCTCATGCACACACACACACAATACACACACGCACACACACGAACACAAGACAGACAGACAAACAGACAGACAGACACAACATACTTAACCCCCCCCCCCCCTCACAAACACGCATACACTCGCGCGCGTGCGCACACACACACACATACACATGCCGGTGTGTTTGTGTATGCATGGGTGTGTGTACGTGTGTGTGTTTGTGTGTGTGTGTGTGCGTGTACGTGTGTATGTGTGTGTGTGTGTGTGAGTGTTTGTGTGTGTGTGTGTGCGTGCATGAGTATGTGAGTGTGTGCGTGTGTGTGCGTGGTATCAAGATACCCAATGAATGAAACGTGCACACACAAAAAACATCATACACGCACGCACAAAAACACAACTGTGACAACATCACTCTGTCATGCATTATACCCACACTCACCTTGTGTGTCCCGCACCGAAAAATTACCGCTTCGTCTCGGGCGAATGGATTAGTTCGAAATTCGCAATTTGAATCTAACAAAATCTAAAACTCAAAGTCTTCACTCAACATTTTAGTGTACAGCTCTTTTCAAGCCATCTGACGGCCAGGGACTCGGACACAACACGATTTTCAATTTTCAAGTGGAACGTGTTAGGCGGGAGTTGCGCTCGGACCGTCCCACCCACTTGCGCCAATCAGGCACTTTCAGCAGCGTCTCGTGTGTGCCACTGATTGCTCAGCGGGTGAATTCAGTCCTTGTCACAGATGTTGGTCTTTAGGGCACATTTTAGCACGGGCATGCATACATATAAAGCGAGCATGTGACTCGTTTACTGCACGCACCTCGCGGTGTACTGGGCGCATTTTGGTGATCTTGTATGTCACTAGTATTGATACTTGCACGCTCACACAAACATACAAATGAACTTGAATATACACACGTAAACACGCACACGTGCTCATTCACAGACACACACACATAGGCAAGGGCCCTGGCATTCACACATGTCTCTTCAATCCGCTCGTAATATTGCACGCAGCACATTTGCGCACATGCCTAAATATATCTACATATCCGTTTATATGCATATGTATATATATGTATATATGTATATACATATGTACATATATATACATATTCATACACACGTATATACAGCTTGCATGTACTAAATACAATCGCAAATGCTGAAATAGATCTACATATTCGTTTCTATACATATGTATATATGAATATATATATATTCACACATATATACATATTTTGTGTGTGCATATATATATTCATACACACATATACACCTCGCATGTACTCAATACAACGTTTGAATCATCAAGCGCGAGGTTGACTAAAGTATCACAACCAGCAATATTTCGTTCAAGAAGACTTTCTGTCTCATGAGTATTCCGAGTCGCCCCCAAGACCTTCTGTCTCACGAACCAACTTGTGACTCTTTGGTTTAGGCGCCACCTACTCTTTTGGTTTACTACGGGCGCACCATCTTTCAAGTTCTAAGGCCACAAACTACCACAAAGTCCGAGTCTTTGAACAAGTGTCGTTAAGATCACCGTAGCTGCACTTAAGTTTGGGGGCGAATACTCACGAGACAGAAGGTCTTCTTGAACGAAATATCGCTCAACCCTTCACCGGCAATCTGCCCTCCACTGCACACCACCAGCAAGATCAAAACGTGGCCTCTAGTGTGCTACAAATGCACTCATACACGCATGTGCGTCGCTTCGCTCGTACCCACACATATTATGCAAACCCGCACTGGCACATCACGTAGTAGATTTTCTGTCTCTCAGACCCTGTCACAGACTTCGCTTCGCTGTGCATAAACATACACGCACTTCACACACACCTAACATCCACGCCCGACTGCTGCGTCACGTGTGTGCAAGTCGAGTTGAGCGGTCACTCCAATTGAGTGGTCGATGTGTCACGGCCCAGCGGTTTAAAAAAAAACTTTCTACTCAATATCTGTTTGTCTCAGACGATCTGTGCCGGCACGCGAATTGTGCATTTTTTTGAAACCCATATCCATCCATCTGTATCAATCCATACGGGTCGGACCCTTGTACCGGCCCTCCGGACCCACAAGCTCCAAAAAGACGACCTGTGGGCAAAATAAACGTGTTTTTTGAGATCGGTCTTCAAAGATTGCAATGCAGCTGGAACCAAATGCGATCGAATCCACTTGTTTGACCAAAAAAAGACATCCTCCACGGACAATTGGCCGCAATCATCAACTTCCGTTGCAATCCCCCAGGCTGTCTGTCTGCGTTGTGAAGCGAATCACGTCATGTATCACATTTATCACGTGTCACACATATATATAGACGCACATTCATACTTGCTCTCTATCAAACCTGAACGCAGCACTGACACGTACGCATATAGGCGCACACACATGCACACACACACCAGTTCACACACATTCACGCACATGCAAACCAACAAGCACGATCAAGAACACACATACACCCTCACGTAAACTAACACACACACGCAAACACAACCACATACACGCACACACACACACCACCATCACTTGTCACGCAGTCAACACGTATCATGGCACACAGACAAAAAAAAGATTATTTCTCTCTTTTTGCGACAACTCAAAAAGACTCTATATTTTCAATGCACTAGTAGTACTGCGAAATTTTCAAGCCAAAGGTAGTAACACAAATTTAGTCCAAGTGCTTGGCGGGAGTCACCCACAGTCTGGACACCGCTCGCGTTCAACCACTCGCGCCAATTTGAAAATATCGACAGCCTATGTGTGTGTGTGCATGTGGCGCGCGTGCACCCTTGATGGTTCAGCTGGATTCTTGTTTGGTATCATCTCGCGGGTAGTGTAAAACAGGAAATTTATGTTCTGGTAAAAAACTTCTTAGCACAGATGAAAAGGCAGTGGTGCGATGGCTGACGTTCTGTCTATCTCTCTCAATACGAATATATGTATATCCATGTATAAATCAATACATGTCGATACGTAGTAAAAATATGTACATATACATATATAGATATATATGTGTTATATATATGTATACATAAATATATATATATACATATATATTCATGTAAACGTTTATAAATATATGTTTTTACACACATACATCTTCATACACACACACTAGTGTGTGTGTGTGCATGTGTAAGAGACAGAGTGATTTTGTAACCCAACAAGTAAAATACACAAAAAAACTTTCCAGCTCCCCCCCTACTGCACATCCTCGCAAAAAATGGCATGCACGTTCCCATATGCCATTTGACTAACGAATGTTCCCTTATGCCATCGCACACACCACCTCTGAATGGATGATGTCATGCACATGAATGGTCACGCCTCACCAGCGTCGAAGCGGCACATACGGTATGTAGTAACACGCACATGTGTCTACTGCTCCACCCCTCCCAAACTCCTCCCTTCCCACAAACTATTCTTGCAAAAATGGATTTGCAATTTCCATCATGCCATCACACGGGCAGACCAAGGTGACGGCGGTGCCACGGCAGACGATGAGCCCCAACTGCCGCTTCTCGTCCGTTAGCTTGTAGGGATCGTCCACATCTGTGTCAGAGCCCCAGGCAAAAACGTGCACGAGAGAGGGCGAGCGCAGGGAGGGAAGGCGGAAGGGCGTGAAAGGGGAGAGAAATAACGGAAGGGAGCGACAGAGCGACAGCAAGCACGCGCGCGTGGGGGGGGGGGTGAGAGAAAGAGATTTTAAGGTTGAGATACAGCGTGGGAGTGTATGTGTGTGTATGTGTGCGCGTGCGAGAGATAGATTCGTAGAGAGGAGAGATAGATCCGTAGAGAGGAAGGGATGAGAGAGCGAGAGAGAGTGGGCGAAAGAGAGTGTGGCAGAGCGAAAGAGCGATGGAGAAATACGGAGACAGGGACATAGCAGGAGAGAAAGCGAGATAGAGAGTGCGCGAGGATAGCGGAGAAGTGGGAGATGAAGTCAGTCGGTACGAAATTTTTGGGTCTTTGTGGCACATTTTGGCTATGGCATGCATAAAATAAAAGTGAGCATGTGACTCGCTTACTGCACGCACCACGCGGTGCACGCAGTGTGGCAATTGCTGCACACACACAAAAACATACAAATGTATGTACACACAAACACACACACATGCACACACAAACACGCTCATTCACTGACACACACCCATAGGGCGTTCATGCACGTCTCTTCAATCCAATATTGCACGCACCACATGTGCGCAAATGCTGAAATAGATCCACATATTCGTTTATATTCATACGTATATATGTATATACATATGTACATATACATACATACATATATACCTCGCATATGTATGTATATATGTATATACATGTGTACATATAAACACATATTCATACACACATATATACCTCGCATGTACTCAATACATTCATCAAGCACGAGGTTGACTAAAGTATCAAACCCCTTCAATCTGCCCTCCACTGCACACCAACAGCAAAATCAAAACGTGGCCTCTAGTGTGCTACAGATGCACTCATACACGCATGTGCGTCGCTTCGCTCGTACTCACACCTACTATACAAAATACTATACAAACTTACACGTAGACACTCTGTCTCTCACACCCTTACACAGGCTTCGCTTCACTGTGCGTAAACACACACACACTTCGCACAACCCTCCACATCCAAGCCCGACTGCTGCGTCACGTGTGTGCAAATCGAGTTGAGCGGTCACTCCAGCTGAGTGGTCGATTTGTTTAGAAAAAAACATTCCATTCAATAGCTGTTTGTCTCCGACGATCTGTGCCGGCACGCAAATCGCGCATTTTTTCGAAACCCATGTCCATCTATCTCTATCGCTTTATACGGGTTGGACCCTTGTACTGGCCCTCCGGACCCACAAGCTCAAAAAAGACGTCCTGTGGGCGAAATAAGGCGTCGTTTTTTTGAGATCGGTCTTCAAAGGAACCGAGTGCAAGTGCTCGTCCACTGCTGTCCCCACAAAAAGGCATTCTTCCCGACAATTGGTGCGCTGGCCATCAACTTCTCTGACTCCCGTTCCAACCCCCCCTGGAGGCTGTCTGTTCTGCGTTGCGAAATGTTGAGCTACTCCGCTTTCGCCCTGAATACACAAGGAAGGACAGCCCAGAACACACACAAACGTGCGCAGCACTGACCCTCTCTGCCGCCCGTGAACTTTACGCGCACACGCTGGTCCACGTGCTTGCTCAGATCCAGCACAGCGCTCTTCTTGTCCCCCGCCTGCCACATTCAGAAACATCCCAGCCGCCGCTCGTCAATACAAGCAGAGCGAGCACTGCCCGGCGTGCACACACAGTGGCGACACAGTGGTGGAACTTTGTGTTATGGACACTCTGCCTCTGCCTGACGCCCATCACAATACAGTCAAGCGCGGGGGAGGGCTTTCCCGCGAAAGATCATCTCTACCATATTTGCGCTGCTCCGCAAACGTCTTCAGAGCAAAGAGGATGCTGTTTAGATTGCATAAACACGGCGGAGAGTGCTTGCGAGTGTCACTACCATTTCGCCGACTCGGCGATGCCTAGAAGTGTCTTGGCCCTCCCTCTTTATAAAGTTGCCTCTTCCTCGCCCTCCACTCCACTGAGTCTCGGGTTTACCCACGGGTGGTTTAGAAGACAAGGCTGAACCCATCTTCGTGGGTTAGACGTGGTTGTACCAGATTTCAAATTACATATCTCTTATGTTTGAAAGAATAATAATTTCCGTCCATGATAGGTAACTTCTGTGATCATTCGGCACGTGCTTCGATAAGGAACGAGGAGAAAGAGAGCTAAGCGACACGCACAGACGTGAGTTGCAAGTGTGGAGAGGGATTCGGCTGCTCCTTGTCTGGGCCCGATCAGCCCCGCACCCAGTGCGTGCTCTGACACAAAGGCTTCTGCGCTAGCGAAATGCTCGTGCTCTACGAGACGCCTGCGGGCTATGCGCTCTTCAAGGTGACAGATGAGAAGAAGCTCAAGGATGTGGACGACATCACCGCGGCGTTTGCCGATGCAGATGGCGCAAGCAAGATGCTCAAGCTCAAGGCTTTCCACAAGTTCGAGGACACGTCCGAGGCGCTCGTGGCGGCCACGGCGATGCTCGAGAGCACCGTGAGCAAGCAGCTCAAGAAGTTCCTGCAAAAGAACATTGTGTCCAAGGAGCTCAACGACGAGCTTGCAGTCTACGAGACAAAGCTCGGCAAGGCCATCAATGAAAAGCTCGATATTCCCTGCATCTACAACGACAAGGTGCTGGAGATGATGAGGGGCGTGCGCCAGAACCTCGAGACGCTGCTGGGCGGCGCCACTGAGAACGACCTCAAGGTTATGCGCCTCGGTCTAGCCCACTCGCTCGGCCGCCACAAGCTGAAGTTCAGCCCGGACAAGGTGGACACTATGGTGGTGCAGGCCATTGGACTGCTTGACGAGCTTGATAAGGAGCTCAACACGTATGCCATGCGCGTGCGAGAGTGGTATGGCTGGCATTTTCCGGAGATGGGCAAGATTGTCACCGAGAATGTGCCCTATGCGAAGTGTGCCAAGAAGATGGGTATGCGTACCAACTGCGTGCAGTGCGAATTTGCAGACATTATTGATGAGGAAACGGAGGCGGAGCTCAAGGAGGCGGTTCAGATTTCCATGGGCACCGAGATTTCAGAGGACGACATTGCCAACATCCAGTCGCTCTGCGACCAGGTCATCGCGCTGTCTGAGTACCGTGTGCAGCTGTATGAGTATCTCCAGAACCGCATGCGCGCCATCGCCCCCAATCTCACCACCATGGTGGGCGAGTTAGTGGGCGCTCGCCTCATCGCGCACGCGGGCTCGCTCATGAACTTGGCAAAGCACCCAGCCTCTACCGTTCAGATTCTTGGCGCTGAGAAGGCGCTCTTCCGCGCCCTCAAGGCCAAGCACGACACACCCAAGTACGGTCTGATCTACCACGCATCGCTCATCGGACAGGCGGCGCCCAAGCACAAGGGTAAAATCTCGCGCGTGCTCGCTGCCAAGTGCGCGCTCTCCATCCGCGTTGACGCGCTCACGCAGGGCGACATCCCAATGGTCGGGGTCGAGCATCGCATGGCCGTTGAGAACAGATTGCGGCAGTTGGAGGGTGGGGTTGTGACTGCCATGAGTGGCTCTGCAAAGGGCAAGGCGTCCGCAAAGAAATACAACGGCGCTGTAGACGATGAGGGTGCCGCCAAATCAACAGGTGGCGTGTCGGGGGGCAGCGATATGACGGTGGGTAAGAAGGACAAGAAAAGGAAGAAGGATGAGTCATCTGAGGAGGAGGAAGAGGTGAAGCCTAAGAAGAAAGAGAAGAAGGAGGAGAAAAAGGAGGAGAAGAGCGCCAAAAAGTCCAAGAAGAAGGAAAGTAGCGACGAGGAGAGCGAGGAGGAGAAACCCAAGAAGAAGGAAAAGAAAGAAAAGAAAAGTGACAAGAAGAAGAAGAAGAAGGAGAGCAGCGGTGAGGACAGCGATTAGATGCACCGTTTGATCTCGATGCTTTCCCTGTTTGGCTAGACGCCTTGTATTTTCTGAAAGGACCTTCCGGTGGCGCGATTCTGGACGCACACAACCACACACATACAAGAAATACACACACACTCACACTATTCACGCATAATGTAACACTCGCACCTCTGGGCAGCAACGGGGGCTGCGCGAGGAGGTGTGTGAAGAAGAGAGAGACAGATTGTCAGGTGAAGACTTCTGTCGCAAGATTGCGACTCGCGAGTGTCTTCCTCGAGGCGTGCTGCCTGGAAAGTCACACGATTGTCGCAACTGTTGTTTTTATTGAAAATGGATTCTCGATCTAATGTATGTGCCTTCTTTTTTAGTATGTATTAGAAGTAGGAATTGCTATCTCAGCAATCCGAGCTATCAAAGTCAGCACCCAGGATAACATGCACCTTTATGTGTGATCGGGTCATTCTCCCAAATCTATAGCCGAAATCATGTATCTCGGTCGCAGTCTGATGGATGGAAACTCGTGGATACTTACAGAGCTCGGATGGTGTTGGAGCCGCAGACAGAGTTGTAGCGCACACTGACATGATACTGTGTGAGTGAGGGCACATGTGTGAATGAGTGACGGCGCAATATGGATCGCACAGCCTGACCATCTGGCCCAAAAGTGGACCCTTCTGAGGGGTGTTTTGGATGTCACAAAACGCATTTTCTCGTTGAATACACATTTTCCTGAAAACCGTGACCAAATAAGCTGATCCAAAACACTGTGAGAATTGACGACTTGAGTTTGGTTCAGAATTCCACAAAACATCCCCGATGTGCGAGCGAGGTGAGTGGCGAAAAAAGCTTCGAGATTTGGGCGCGCGGCAAGCGGAGGGGCTTTAGCCCCGGAGCCGCCGCGCGCCACTCGCATTCAGCCAGAGTCATACTAATTTTTGCCACATATTCAAGTTTCGCCTTTTATCTTGACATCCGGGCGTCTCACTCAAAGTTTGAAACAAACCCCCCTTGGTTCCGGTACCATTTCGAGCGTTTTTTGGCCTGAAGGGTAGCAACGTTGCGCCGGGCCTATCAAACTCGTACCGTGTGTTGACGTGCCAGTGTGTTGCAGTGTAAAACGTTGCGCCGAGTCTATCAAACTCGTACCACCGTGACTGCGCATCCGAGTCTTTTCTGCCCCCCCCACTCTTTCGTCTGGACTCGATCAGCCCCGCACCAATCGCGCGCTCTAGCCAAAAGACTTTGTCGTTAGAGATATACTTGTGCTCCAAATCTACGGACACTAGTGGGCTCAACACTCTGAGACTTCGAGGTGACCCCGGGCCGAACTTGAAAGGCCCGGGGGGGCGTGGGGCAACGGTCCGACAGAGTTCGTGGCCCAAGGGTCATGAGTGACTAAGGCGGAGTGTTTGCTAAAAGAAGACTGACGAGAAAAGCCTGAGTTTCGTCAATTTTGTGTGTCACGGTTTGCTGCCGCTGGTGTCTTCAAAGCAAGAGAAAGCTGTTGAGACTCACGATTGCACCAAGTTGAACGAGATCGCAGTAACTTGAACATGGCAGTGGGTGCACCAGCGTGTCCTCGCGGTTTTGCCGCCGATGAGGAGTGTCCTACGACGAATGCCGCCGTGTCTTCTGCGTACGTGTGTGGCCGATGAAGCACCTATTCTCACACCTCTGGGTTCTGTCATCAATTTATTGTGGGATAGCAAGGGTCTAGTGTGGAGATCCCTCTGGATCTTTCGGCATGTGAGCTTTCGATCCGGTGTGGAACGAGGAGAAAGAAAGCTAAGCAACACGCACAGATTTGTGTTGCAAGCGTGGAGAGGGATTCGGCAGCACATCGTCTTGGCCCGATCAGTACCGTACCAAGCGTGTGCTCCGACTCAGAGCGCCCAGACTGAGAAAGAAAGAAAGACTCGGGCAAAGTTCAAAGTCATGTGACGCACACGTCACCCGGGCCGTCACGGTGCCGAGCGTTTGTGGTGTGGCCACACTGAACACCTGAACGCATGCTGCAACACACTGCAACACGCTGCAACACGCTGGCCGCCGCATAGCCACCGCCAAGCCCTCGCACATTACGTCGACAGCTGGAGGCTGAAAAGATGAAACCAACCTGTTGATGCCTTCAAAACATGACACTACACCGCTCTTTGCAAGTGCATCTTGACTAGAAAACAAGATAGGCTCGCCTAACGGCATGGCACTTACTAGCATCTCAAAATTTCGGAAGACCAGCACCAGTCCAAAATCCTCAAAGTCAACTCTCTCGCATCATTTTGTAGACTGTGTAAATTCAGTGGTGTGCTAACGTTTCCGAGTTTCACCAGGGCTCTTTGGGTAGTTCGGCAGACGACCCTAGACCAAACACGACCCAACACAATTGTCAAAGTCAACTCTCGCATCATTTTATAGAGTACATTCAGTGGTGTGCTACCTTTCGACGGTCGACGGGCTTCACACAGGGCTCGTTGGGTACCCCGGCAGAGGAACCCACAGACCAAACACGACCCCACACAATTCTTTTTTCAAACTCGTGCAATCACCATTGACCAACCCCCTTCTTCTTTCCTGACGCCGCGACATTTTTACCTTTAGTTACTTTCGCAGACACTTTTGCCCGCCCGCCACCTCCCTACCTTTCTCCCCCCCCCCACCGCTGACCCCCCACCCCCCCCTCCTCTTCACCTCTGCCTCCTTCACCCCTCCCCCCCCGCCCCCCCCCCCCTCCCCCC
>Ga0105055_10006794_pt1 | contig 15566 bp, 6 predicted proteins | sample BON03_FD_78090 | JGI IMG/M metagenome (GOLD analysis project Ga0105055, IMG submission 78090) | Freshwater microbial communities from Lake Bonney liftoff mats and glacier meltwater in Antarctica - BON-03 | ecosystem: Environmental > Aquatic > Freshwater > Ice > Glacier meltwater | place: Lake...
CTAAACCCTAAACCCTAAACCCTAAACCCTAAACCCTAAACCCTAAACCCTAAACCCTAAACCCTAAACCCTAAACCCTAAACCCTAAACCCTAAACCCTAAACCCTAAACCCTAAACCTGAACCCTAAACCCTAAACCCTAAGCCTTAACCCAACCTGAAACCTAAAACCTAACCCCTAAACCCTAAACCCATATCTGGGGCTGACAAGGACCTTTTTTTGCAAACCGTGAGGTAAAAAGGGTGGCGCCGGTCGGTGGCGCACGTCGGCCTGTGAGATCTTAGGTGTCATTCAGATACCGATGATTATGGGTGAGGCGAAAAGGGAATGCGCTTTGAGATTGAATTGTCGAATTTTGCGCTCGCTACTTCGCGGGAGAGGCGCGTCTAGGCGGTCGCCAGGCAGCGCTTTTGTGTGAAAGTCTCTAGCGCCTCACGCGCGCGAACGGGTTGGCCGAGCCGCCCGCCGCGCGCCGTGCGGGCGCGAGCATGGAAGCGGCAGCGCCACCCGCCGCCGACGACCCCGCGCCTGCCCCACCGGCGGCCGCTGTTTTGTTGCCGCCGCCGTGGAAGCGCACGGCAAACGCAGCGACCGCCGCGGCCGACGAGGGCAAAGGCGCGCCGGGCTGCTGCTGCTGCTGCTGCTGCTGGTCGCTGCCGCCCGCGCCGCCGTCCTCGTCGTCGTCTCCTCCACCGCCATGGCCACCGACCCCATCATCATCGTCGTCATCACCACCATCGTCGTCGTCGTCGTCGGCCTCCATCGCCGCCGACGCGCCGCCAACGCCGCCAACGCCGCCGCCAACGCCCGCCCCCGAAGCACTGCCGCGCTGCCTGAAACGCCGCTGCCGCTGCCGCTGCTGCACCGCCTCCTCGAGCTGCGCGCGGCGCGCCTCCAGGTAGGCCGCCACGCGGTCGGCCAGCGCCGCCGCCCCGCGCTGGTGCGCCGCCAGCCGCAGCGCGCCCTCGACTGACCGGTCCAGCGCCAGCGCGCCGACCAGCTCCAGCGCGCGCGCCAGGCGGCCGCCCTTGAGCGCGGCGTGGAACAGGCGCAGGCCGGCCTTGTCCGAGGCGGCGCGCGCGGCGGCGGCGCGCGGATCGTCCGCGCCCCCGCCAGCAGCGGCAGCGGCAGCGGCAGCGGCGGCGACGTCGGCCACGACGCCCGGGTCGCTGCCCACGGCGGCGGCCGCGGCCGTGCCGCGCGCGCGGCAGGCGAGCCGCGCGCGCAGCCACTCGTCCTCGACGGCCGCGGGCGCGCCGTCCGCGGGCGCCGACGGCACCGACAGCGGGAGCGCAGTGAGCACGGGCTTTGGCACGACCGGCGGGCCGCACTGGGCGCGCGCGTCGCGGCACACGACGCACAGCAGCTGCGTCGAGGAGACCGACACGGGCCAGACGGTGGCGGGCGAGACGCCAAACAGGAGCGTCGACGACGCCCCGATGGCCCCGATGCCGCCGCCGCCGCCGCCGCCGTCGTCCCTGTCGTCGTCGCCGCCGCCGCCCCCGGCCAGCAGCTCCTGCTGCTCCCGCTGCTGCCGCAGCGCGGCCTCGGCGACCGCGGGCGACGCCGCGTCAAAGACCGGCGTCCACGCCTCGACGGCAGCCAGGCCCGCGCACGGCTTGACGCGCAGGACGCCCGCCGTGTCGTAGGCGGCGAGCAGGCCCTCGGGCTCGCTGAAGCCGAGCCAGCGCAGCGAGGCGCCCGGGCTGAGCGGCAGGCGGCACGGCGCGCCCTGGGCGGCGGCGGCCGACCCGCCCACGCCGCCGCCCACGCCCACCAGCCCGCCTTCGCGCACGCGCGCCACCCACACGCTCAGGCGCTGCGTGCCGTCGTAGCCCGACCCGGTGCCCTGCTCCGGCGGCCCCTCGGCCCACGCCACGGCCAGGCGGTCGCCCTCCCCCTCGTCCTCCTGGCCGCCGTCCTTGTCGCCGCCGCCGTCCTGGCCGCCGCCGCCGCCGCTCGCGGCGAGCGCGACGACGTCCCCGGGCAGCGCCGAGACGGCCAGCTGCCGGCCCGCGAGCGAGTAGACGCGCAGCAGGCGGCGCGACGTGGCCACCGCCACCCACGACGCGCCGACGGCCAGGCAGCGCGGCGCCTCGCCCGCGTCGGGCAGCGCCGCCGACCAGTCCGACCCCGCCGCCCACGCGCCAAAGGGGCGGAACAGCAGCATGGCCGGCTGCCGCTGCTGGCCGCCTTGGTCGTCTTGTTGGCCATCGGCGCCGCCACCGCCGCCGCCCGAGGACGAGGAGGGTGGCGACGCGTAGGCGACGCCGCGTGCGCCCAGCGCGGCCAGCGTGACGCCGTAGTAGTCGGTCAGCACGGGACAGCGCGCGCGCCCGGCGCTGGCGGCGTCGTGGAAGGCGACCTCGAGCGCCTGGGCCCTGGGGAGCAAGGCCGCGCCCGCTCCGTGCTCGCCGCCGGCGCCGTCGGTCCCCCCGCCGGCCTGGCGGGCGCTCTCCAGCGGCCGCGCGACGACGCACCCGGCGCCCGTGTACGCGAGGAAGCGGGGCAGGCGCGAGGGGTCGGCGTTGGCGGAGGGGTGGCTTTTGGTGGTGGTGGCGTACAGGGCGGCATCGGCGGCCGAGGGCTTGGTGGCGCCGGGCTGCACAGGGGCCTGCACCGCGCGGCCGGAGGGTTTCGGGGCGGCGGCGCCTCCGCGGCCGCGGGAGCGGCGGTGCGGGCGGCGCCGGCCGACGCGCGTCTGCTCGTCGTCCTCCTCCTCGCCTCCCTCGTCCTCGTCCTCCTCCTCCTCCTCCTCGTCCGCGCTCGCGCCGGCGCGCGGGCGCTTGCCGCGGTCGTGGCGCCGAGGGTCGGCGCCGCGCTTGCTGGCCTCGCCCGCGCCCCCCCCGTCGCTGTCGTCGTCGTCGTCCTCCCCCTCCCCGTCGTCGTCGCCGCCGCCGCTGCTGGCGGTCGCGCCCGTCGAGCGGCCGCGCCGCCGCTTGTCGCGCCGCCTGCCCTTCTTGTCCTTGCCGCCGGCGCCGCCGTCCGTCTCGCCCGTGCCGTCCTCGGTGTCCGCGTTGTCCGCGTCGCCGCCGCGGCGGCCGCTCTTGTCGGCCTCGCGAAGGAGCTCGTCCACGGAGCGCCAGGGGCTCGGCAGCGCGGCCGCCGCCGCCCTTTTGCCGCCCGCGGACGACGACGGCGACGACGACGAGACGACGCCGCGCCACACGGCCACGCCGCCGCACGCGCCCGAGATGGCCAGGCAGTCGGCCGAGGGGTGCCACGCGAGGCGCGTCACGCGCAGCGACCCTCCCGCCGCCACGACGCGCGCCGTCCGCACCAGGGCGCCGCCGTCGCCGCCGCCACCCCTGCCGCCGCCGCCGGTGCCCCCCTCAAACCCGTTGACGCGCCACACGGCCACGCGCCCGTCCTCGCCGCTGGCGCTCGCGCAGTAGAGGCCGTTGGGCGAGAAGGACAGCGCGGTCACGGCGGCGCCGTGCGCGCGTGGGTGCGCCAGGTAGGCGACGGTCCTCCATGACAGCCGCTCGATCAGCGCCACGTCGGCGTCGTCGCCCGGCGCGGCCAGCAGCGCGCCGCCGTCCGGGTGCCAGTCGAGGCACTGCCCTGCCGCCCTGTCGCTTTGGGCGGCAAGGGCGGCGGCGGCGGCGGCGGCGGCGGCGGCGGCGGGAGGGGGCGGCGGCGGCATCGGCGGCGGCAAGCCGACGCGTTTGCGCGCAACCTGCTTGCCGTCGGCGGCGTCCCACACAGCCACGCTGCCGTCGCGCAGGCACGCCGCCGCGTACCGGCCGTCCGGGTCGATGGCGAGCGAGCACACGTAGCCGTCGCCGACCACCGAGCGGAAGGCGCGGGCGCGGGCGCAGCGCGCGGCGCCGCCGTCCTCCTCGTCCGCGGCGGCGTGGCCGTCGCCGTCCTCGCCGCCCTCGTCGGGACCCGGCAGGGCCACCAGCTTGACGGTCGGATCGTCCCCGCCGAGCGCGAGCAGCATGGGCGGAGGCGCGCCAGGCTCGGCGCTGCCGCCGCCGGCAACGCCGGGCGCGGCCGAGGGGCAGAGCGCGGCGGCGCGCACAGGCAGCATCTGGCGGCCGGCCGTGCCGACGGGCTCGAGCGTCGACGTGGACAGGAGCTGGGTGTTTTTAGAGGTGGTTGAGATTGTAAGTAGGTTAAGGGGGGCGTTGTGATTGATTGGGGCGGGAGGGCGGGGGAGAGAAGAGGGACAGGCGGCGGGCGTTGTGAGCGCGCGCTGCAAGCGCCAAGCGGGGCACCAACGGTCGGCCGTCGGAAAAGGGGCCCGGCGGCCCAGCAGCAGCAGCTGGCGCCCCCGAATCACCCCAAGCTCCCTCCTTTGCCGTCGGCACACAACCCTCACCTTGACGTACTGGTCCTGGCACGCGACGAGCGTGCGGCCGTCCGCCGACGCCGCCAGGAAGCTAAGCGCGGGCGACGCCTCGCTGCCCCCGCCGTTGCCGCCGCCGCCGCCGAGCGAGGCCGACGCGGCCGCGGCGCCGGACAGAGGGCGGCAGCCGGCGCCCGCGGTGCCCGCGCCGTTGGGGTCGGCCACGGCGTGCGCCTGGACGCGCCCGTCCTGAGTGGCCGACACGAGCTGCCACGCGCCGCCGCGGCGCACCCACGCGCACCAGGCGGGTCCCGAGGAGGAAGGAGCAGACGGCAGTCCTTTTTCAAAAAAATTGATCGGCATCGGCGCAGCATTGTCGCGGTCCCCGCCACGCGCCTTTTTCGTGTCGCCGGCGCCGGTCACCTCCGTGGCCACGGATCGGGGCTCGGCGCTGGCGCCTCGCGACATTGACATTGTGATGGGGGGAGGGGGGAGCTCGCGACTGAAGTTTTTTTGAATCTGTGTCGTTCGATGTGTGCGCAGTGGTTTGGGCCGTGTGGTTGCCGCCTTACAGCCCAGGAGCTCTCCAAGAATGAAGGGGACACGCTTGTAGAGCGTTGCCGCGCCCGCCAAACATTAGATATCGGCGGCTGATCCGCCGCGTTCGCCGCCGCCGTTGCCCCCTTCTTGCTGCTCCTCCTGCACCTGCTCCTCGTCCTCCTCGCGAGCGGGCGGCGCAGCAAAAACCACCGCCGCGCGGGGAGGGTGCCGGGAGGGCAGCAACAAGCCCGGGCCCTCGACCTCGGCCGCCAAGGCCCAGCGCGCGGCCTCGCTCATGTCGCCCGACCAGGCCGCGGCCATGCAACTGCCGGCGGCGTCAGCTACCGTGACGGCGGCGGCGGCGGTCGTGGCGGACGCCGCCGAGGAAGCACGAGGGGCCGAGCCAAAGGCGGCGGCGCGCGCGAGCAACAGCGCCGCGGGCAGGACGACAGCGACGGCCACGGCGCCCGCCGCGGCGCGCACCATGACGCTCCCGAGCGTCAGCAGCGCGCCCGCCAGGCCCGAGCGCGCGGGGCGGCGGCGCGACGACAGCACGAGCGCGGCGGCGAGCGGCGCGCGCGCGCGGCACGGGCCCAGCTGCGCCGCGGCATCGTCGAGCAGGGCGAGCAGCGCGAACGCGCGCGCGGGAGAGAGCGACGCGGCCACCACTGGAGCGGCGGCGGGCGAGGAGGAGGAGGAGGGGGGGGCGGCGGCGGCGGCGGCGACGAGCAGCTCGACCGCCGCTCCCGTGGCCGCGGCCACCGCGGGCGACGCGCGCCGGAAGCGGGGCAGCGACGCCGCCGAGGGCAAGGATGAGGGCGGGGACGGCGAGGAGGAGGAGGAGGAGGGCGCCGCCGCGCCGGCGGGCCCCGCTGCGGGCGACAGCGCCTCGGCCAGCGACGCCGCCAGGGCGCCCAGGGCCCGCGGGGGCACCGCGACGCGCACGCTGGCGGCGGCGGCGGCGGTGGCGGCGCCCTCCCCCGTCGGCGCGTCATCGGGCCGGGGCGCCGTCGAGCGGCCGCCGCCGCCGCCCGCCCGCTCTCCGTCCTGCTGTCCCAGGAATCCCGCGTCCGAGGCGGCCGGCGGCGGCGGCGGCGGCTTGACGATCAGCTCGGCGCCGCCGTCGGGCGGCGGCCACGGATCCTCGCTGGGCGGCAGCAGGCGCGACCAGGCCGCCGGCGCCTCGCGGAAGAAGGCGGCCTCGGGCACGCGCGGCAGGCCCTCCTCCGGGTCGGACAGCGCGCGGCGCAGGTAGAGCGGCGCAGGCGTGGACGCGGCCGCGCGGCGCGCCCTGGCAAGCTCGGACGCCGACGATGCTGCCGACGACGCGGCCGCCCCGTTATCGTCGCCGCCGCCCCCTGATGCTGCTGCGCCGCCGCCGCCGACGCCCCGCACGACGACGGCGGCGCGGCGCAGCAGGCGGCCGTGCTCGGGCGAGCTGACCGCCACGCGCGCCTCGGCCTCGAGCGGGTCGGCAGGCGGGGGCGCGTTGGCTAGCAGGGCGCGCGCCAGGGGGCACGCGTCGTAGTCGGCGCCGGCGCCGGCGCCGCCGCCTCCCGCCGCCGGGTCGGGGCGCCGGCCGGCGCGGCCGGCGGCTGCGTGGCCCGGGTCGGCAGAGGCCGGCGGCACCAGCGGCGGCGACAGCAAGAGCGCGTCCAGCAGGGCGGCGCGGTGCATGCGGCGCAGAGCCGCCAGCACCTCGGCGTCCACGCCCACGCCCTCGCCACCGTCGTCGCCATCGTCGCCGCCCCTCCCGACGAGGTAGCCTCCTCGCCGCCCGGTCCCGGCCTCCGCCGCCGCCGCCGCGACCGCCGCCCGGAGCCGCGCCTCGCGCGACGCCACGGCCGCCGCGCACACGTCCGCCGCGGCCGCGCGCAGGGCGACCGCCTCCTCGCCCGCGCGCGGCCCGCCGCCGCCATAGGCGCAGTGCGCGGCCGACCCGGCCGCGGCGCCCGGCCTCGCGCTGAAGAAGGAGACGCACCCCGGGCGGCCGGCGCCCCGCTCGGCCACGCCGGCGGCAAACGCGGCCGCGGCCAGGTAAAACCTCTCCTCGGCGCTCCACGGTGGCCCCGCCCCCGGCCCGCCCCCCTCCCCTTGCCGCGACGACAGGGACGGCGGCGACGGCCACGGCGGCGACGACGCGGACTCGCCGTCAGAGGCCGCCGCCTCGGCCAAGAGGGCCGACAGGGTCGCCGCGTCGAGAGACGAGAGCGAGGAGGACGCCGCCGCCGCCGCCGCCGCCGCCGCCGCCGCCGCCGCCGCTTGCTCCATCGCCGCGAGCGCCGCGCACCGGGCTCCCTGCGAGGGACCGGGGGAGGGGGCAGACAGGCGCGGGCGCCCCGCCCGCGCGCCCCCCTCCTGATGCGCCGCGGACGCCGACCACCACGGCACGTGCGACCCGGGCAGCAGCAGCAGGGCGCGCAGGCGCGCGTAGGCGCTGCCCCGCCGCAGCGCGCAGCCCGCCCAGAGGAGCTGTGCCTCGAGGCGCGCGGGCAGCGGCGGCCGGCGGCGGCTCGCGCGCAGGCGCTCGGGCTCGGGGGAGGAGAACAGGGAGGAGGGGGGGAAAGGAGGCGCCCCCTGCTGCTGCTGCTGCTGATGCCGCAACAAGAGCAGCCTCTCGCGCGCGGCCCACACCGCCCGGTCGACGGCGGCGCGCTGCCCGTCCCGTGCCGGCAGCAGGGCGGCCGCCAGCGCGCCGAGCGCGGGCGAGGGCAGTGCCTCGAGCGCCGCGCCCGCGGCGCCGCCGCCGCCCCCGCCCGCCCCCTGCTGCTCCCGCGCGGCCCGCCGCACGGCCGCGACCTCCTCGGGCCTCAGGAGCGTGTGGTGCGCCCCCCCGGGCGGGGAAAGGGCCGCGGCCCACTCGACGGCGGCCGACAGCAGGCCGCCCCGCCGCGCTAGGCGCTCCTGCCACAGCGCCAGCGCGGCCGCCCGGGCGGCGTGCGGCGGCAGCAGCGGCGGGAGCGGGAGCGGGAGGGGATCAGGTGGAGGCGACTGGGTTGCTGAGCCGCCGCCGCCGTCGACAGAGGCGGCGGCGGCGGGGAAGCCGAGCTCGGGGGGGGCTTGCGCGGGGCCCCACGCGCTGCCGCGGAGCGTGAGGGTCCCCGCCGAGTTGTCCCACGTGCGCCGGACCTCGACCGACAGGATCGGTGGGGGGGGCGGGGGCGGGGGCGGCAATGGCGGCGGCGGCGGGTTCGGCGGCCTTGTTGGCGCTGGTGCGGGGGCGGAGCGGGCGGCGGCGACGGCGCCGCCGCTTTTGGGCAGGCCGCGCACGTCCAGGCGTCCCGCGGCCGCCTCCTCGCGCAGCACCTCGGCGATCATGGCGGTCACGTCGTCGCTGCCACCGCCACCGCCGCCGCTGCTGCTGCTGGGTCGGTCGCCCGCGGCCGCCGGCGGTCCGCTCCCTCGCCGCCGCCGCCGCCGCGTGGCCGCCGCCAAAGCCGGCGCCGCCGCTGGCGCTTCCCTCCTGTTTCTGCTGCCGCTGATTGCTCGTGATGCGCAGCGCCTGGCGCTGCCCACGCCATGCTGCTGGGCTAGCATGCCTTGGGCAAGGGGGTGGCGCCCGCCCTCGTTTGCTCGCTGCGGGCGATCGGCGATCGCCACCGACGGGTTGTGGAGGGGGAAGGAGGGGTGGTTTGCGCTCCGCTGTGTCTACGAGTCCAAGACGGCAGTGTCAATTCATGCTGATGAATGCCTGTAGTACAACTTGGGATGGGGGGGCAGGAAAGTGAGGAGACCGTCGCCGCGCCCGATCGGAGAAGAAACGCGGACTGCACCGCCCGACGCCGACGCCGACGCCCGACGCCGACGCTCGTTTTCGCCGCTTCACAGCCAGAAACGTGGGTAAGCAACGCAGGAGCGGGTGCACAGCGTCCGAGTACCCCTCGACCTGGGCCTCGGGTGGATCATTCGGAGACTTGGTCGCTGGGGCTATTTGGCGACCTAGGCGACCTAGGCGACCTAGGCGAGCAACGTCTCTCTTGCTGCTCGAGCTCTCCTCCCCCTCCTCCTCCTCCTCCTCCTCCTCCTCCTCCTCCGCGCCTCCAGGCCCTTTCGTCCCCTCTCTCTCACACACGCACCCCAGCCCATTGTTCGTGTCACACTTACACGATCACCACCTTTCGCGAAAGGGAGACAGATCACAGACACGAACCCCAGGAAGAACACGAGCAAAAGGAGAGCTCCCTTTCACCTCGCCCCTTTGTCCCGTCCGGCAACAATGTCGGGACTCGGCACCAACTGGCGGTGCATCAGCGAGACGGTAAGGGCGGGAGACGTCGCGCGGGCGCCTCTATCGATCCCCCCGCGCGCGCTCCCGTGCGGGGGGCGCGGGCGCGAAAGGGGCGTGTGCGGCGCAAGAGTGAGAGGAGAGAGGCGAGAGAACGTTGCCAAATCGAGAAGGGAGAGTCCCTTCCCTCTCTCGTTGCGGCGCGAGAGAGAGGCGCGCGCGCGTCTCGGGGAGGCGTGGGACGTCGAGCATGTGATCCCCAAGGGTGTTCCCGGACTGGTCGAAGGCAGAGGAGCGCTCGCACTCACCGCCCCTCCCCCGAACTCGATTCTGGCCTCCCTCTCTCCCCCCCTCCCTCCCCCCTGCCGAAAAAAAAACACAACAACAGGCTCGCCAAAAGGTCGGCTTCCTCAATGGCCACTTCCGCCCGACCAGCAACGCGCGCAACGAGGCCATGTTCCGCGAGGCCACCACGTTCGCCGGGCACCTGCGCACGGTCGAGAAGGATCTCGGCGCGTGGGCGCGCGACATCGACCGTGAGTCTTTTCGCTTTGCCCGCTTTCGGGGGGCGCTCTCTGCGCTCGCCCGACGACGACGAACGACGACACGCCGCAACAGCCTCCTCCCCCCCCCGCGGCGCAAGCGCGCTCCTGTCGTCCCTTCTTCATCTCGTTCACGCGCTGACCGTCATTTCAGCACATAGCCTCACCCCTCACCCCATATCCCGCGACCCCACGCACACGTGCCCCCACAACATCAACAAACACCCAACAACTCCTCAACACCCCTCAACAACAAACAACAACAAACGACAAACGACAAACAATCATCAGTCACCTTTTCCAACCTGCGCGGCGTCATGCTCTCTGCGCTCCCGCGCGTGTACGAGGAGGCCGCGACGGGCGCCGCCGTTCCCTCCGAGCCCGAGCCCACGCTCATCGGCGGCGACGTCCAGGTCGAGCGCCTCACCGGCGCCGCCGCCGAGGCCCGCAAGCGCCTCGACGTCGAGGTGGCGCAGCCCATCCGCCAGTGGACCGCCGCCTACCGCACGGTGGCCGAGCGCCTGAAGCGCCTCGAGTCGCTCAGGCTGGAGCTCGACTCGCGCCGCCGCACGGTGGCCGAGCTGCAAGGGAAAGTGGAGCGCGTGCGCGCCAACCTGGGCACCACGCGCGCCAAGGGCGAGGCCGACATGGAGGCCACGCTGCGGCGCATGCAGCACAAGGAGGACAAGATGGCGCGGTGCGCCGCCGCGTACGGCGAGGCCGAGGCGACGCTGCACAACAGCCTGTTCACGCTGATCAAGGACACGAGCGTGCTGCGGGACTACGCGGCGGCGGCGATCCTGATCGTGCAGGAGGCGTTCGCGAGCGGGTACGCGGCGTTCGAGCCGCCGATGATGGGCGCGGGGCAGCAGGCGCAGATGCAGATGCAGATGCAGCAGCAGCAGTCGGTGGCCGGCGGCGTCCCGCAGCAGCAGCAGCAGCAGGCGCCGACGGCCTACGCGCCGGCGGCGCCCGTGCCGCCCATGAACAACGCCGGGGGCAGCACCGCCAAGTACGCCGCGACGGGCAAGGCGCCGGCCGCCAACGAGGCCAAGGTGAGAAAGAGACAAGAGACGAGACAGAGAGAGAAGAGAGTATTGGTTGCTGCCCCTTCCGCCCTTGCCGCCGCCATTCGACGGCCGCCGTGCCGCCCGCCCGCCCGCTCCTCGCCCCCCCCCCGCCTCCCCCCCGCCGGCCCGACCGCTCCCTCGCTCCCTCGCGCGCGCGTCTGCCGCCATCGTTCCCCTGCCCGCGCCCCCCCCTCCCTCAACCCCACCCCCAACTCACAGGCGCACGGCGACCAGTGGTACATCCCGTCCGACGCGGCCGCCGCCAACGCCTACTGAGTGGGGAGGCGACGAGGAGAGAGAGGGCACGAGTCGGCGGCCAGCAAACGACAAGAGAGAGAGAGAGCGCGGGGCGACGGCGGCGGTGAGGAGAGGCGAGACAGAGAGAGAAAAAGAGAGCGTGAAAGCCGCCCCCACACCTGCGCCTGCATCCTCTCCTCGCGCTCACATCGCCGAGCGCCCGCCCTCGCTCCCGAAACGGGGTCAACAAACGAAAAAGCAGACGCGGAAGCAGGCCCACTTCCCGCGCGCCTTGTCCGAGGACGACGCCGCCACGGCGCGCGAGGGCGGCGCCGCCGCTGCCGCTGCTGCGGCAGCGGCCATGGGCGTCGGCGCCTCGTCTTTCGGCGCCGCGTCGCGCTACTGGGTGCAGCCAGTGTGAGGCTGCGCACCAGCGGACACTCCTCCCTCTTGGCCGTTTCCCTTTGCTTTTTTTTCTCTTGGCCCCTGTCGGCGCGCGCAACGCGTCACGCCCCGCCGCCGCCGCCCCGAGGCGGCGGGAAGAAAGGGAAGGCAAAATTCACCGAACAGAGAGACCTGACAGCGCGCGCGCCCGCCCCCCCCAACCACCGCCTTTCCCGCCCGCCGACGATACCTATTTTTAGCATCCATTGTCGTTTTTCGTGTGAAAAAGAAAGAGAAAAGAGTTCTCTCACAACAAAGAGAAATGAAAGGCGCAGACGCGCGCGCTCTGCGGCGGACGAAGGGGGGGGGAGACGGGGGAGAAACGTAACAAGGCCCAAAAACGCGTCAAGTCAGTAGGAGACAAACACGTGCAGAGGTCCCAGAGACGTGTCGACGGGCGGCGGCGGCGGGCGCCACAGCGGGTGCCGCGCCAGGCCGCTAGGCCGCACGTCGCGCGCGGCGAAGCAGAGCACGTCCGGCCCCAGTGCGCCCGGCGGCGCGCCCCCGACGCCCGCGGCCCCCTCCTCCGAGAAGCAGAGAGAGAGGTCCTCCTCGTAGACCGTCCTGAGCGGCGCCGTGCCGGGCCTCAGCAGCGGGCGCAGCGGCCCGCCCCCGGCGACGCTGAAGGCGGCCATCGACCCGCGAAAGTAGAGCGTGCTGCGCCAGTCGAGCGAGGCGCGCGTGGCCACGAGCGGCGAGCCGCGTTGGCAGCGACCGAGGTCGTGCGGAAAGGCGAACTCGTCATCGTCATCGTCGCCGCCGTCGCCGTTGCCTCCGCCGCGCGCCTCGGCCTGCTGCCGCCGTGGGTACTCGGCCGCGTGGAACAGGAGGCCCGCAGAGACGTCGCCGTGAGCGCCGCCGCCCCGCGACAGGAAGAGGTGCGCGTGGAACAGGTCGTGGAGCGAGAGGCAGACCTCGGGAGGCGGAGGGGGGAGGCGGGGGAGGGGGGCGGCGGCGGCGACGGCGCGCGGGGCGGCGGCGGTTGTCGTCGTCGCTGTTGCTGCGGGGTCGCCGTCGCCGGCACCGCCGCCGCGCCTTCCGACGACGGCCGCCTCAAAGAGGCGCGCCACAAACACCTCGAGCTCCCGGTTGAGCAGAGGGGCCAGCAGCCCGCGGCGGGACAGCTGGCAGGCCGGCGGCGGCGACGGCGACAGCAACGGCGACGGCGACGACGGCGGCGGCGGCAGCAGCAGCGCGCCCTCTGGCAAGAGCGACGCCGGGGGCGCGGCGAGGAGCGGCAGCAGCGCGCGCGCGGGCAGGCCGCGCGCCGCGGCGCGCTCGAGGCGCCGCCAGGACTCTGGCGGCTCGGCGACCAACGGGCAACGCCAGAGGTAGGGCGCGAGGCCGTCGTCGACCGCTCCGCCGGTCCCAAAGGCCGAGAGCAGGCGCCGCGCAGCGATTACGCGGCGGGGAGGACGGCGCGTTGGTGTTGTCAAGGCGGAGGGCGGGCGGGCGCGCGACGGCGGCGGAGACGGCCGGGGCGGCGGCGGCGGCGGTGCCTCGGCTGGTCGCCGTGCCTGGCGCGCCGGCGGGCGCGCCTGGGGCTTTGCGTGCCGTTGCGCCAGGGCCATCGGCACCTGGTGGTCTGACAAGTGCTACCTCATCTGCTTGGGGGGCGCGGTGCGCATGGATCGACCGCGATTGGGTGGGGTGTGGAGAGACCCCGCTGCTTCTTCTCGTCCTTGAGAGCTGGTGCTGGGATCGATGGGCGAGGCGGTGAAAAGAGCGGGGTTATTGGTGTGGTGCGGGCCGACGAGTGAGCGATAGCCCCCCCGCCCTTTGAACAAACGACGGCCAGAGCGCGACAGGTCGGCTCCAGCGTCGGCGCGAGCGTCGGCGTCGGCGCCGACGTCGGCGTCGGCGACGAGGCGCGGCCAGGGAGGCGTCGACGCCCCCCTCATGTTCGTGCCCAACAGGACGCCAGGCGCACCACTCTTTTCAATCGGTGCGCGCGCGCATCCCAATCCCATTCTCGTCGGCGTCTCTTTCCCATCATCGCGCGCATCCAGCGTCACGCGCCCATTGTTGCGCCACGATTGGTTTCTCTCCACCCTCGTCGAAGAAAGCGCCCCCCCCCCCGGTGATCAATCCTCAATCACGCAACGATGCTCAGCCGCGTTCACCATGCCGTGGCGTCGGCGGGCCGCGGCGCGCAGGCAGCAGACAGCGGCAGAAAGCTCGGCGGCGCGACGGTCGCCGCCGCCGCCGACGCCGCCGCCGCGCGTCGCCGCCCTCTGGCCCGCCGCCGCGGCCGCGCCCGCCCCCTCGCGGCCTCCCCAAACGCCGCGCCCGCCGCGCCCGCCGCCCGGCCCGCCCCCTCCCCGCCCTCCACCGCCAAGTCCGCCCCCTATCCGCCCCCCGACGCCGTCGCGCGCCTCCGCACCGACGCCCCCACCGACGTCCTCTACGACGCCGTCGTCGTCGGCGCCGGCATGGGCGGCCTGACCGCCGCCGCAAAGATGTGCGAGCACGGACTGGGGCCCGTGCTGGTGCTGGAGAAGTACCTGGTGCCGGGCGGCAGCTCGGCCGCGTTCCGGCGCGCGGGTTACACCTTTGACGTGGGGTCGTCCATGATGTTCGGCATGGGCGCGCGCGGCGAGACCAACCTGATCACGCGCGCGCTGGCCTCGGTCGGCAGGGCGCTCGAGACGCTGCCGGACCCGACGCAGGTGCACTACCACCTGCCCGGGCGGGGGGGGGAGGCCGCCCGTCCGGGGGGGCAGAGGGGAACGGGACCGGTCCGCCGCCCGCGTCCGGGTCCCCAACGCCTCCCTCTCCCCCGATGCTCGAGGTCCGCGTGTGGCGCGACTACGAGGACTTTGCGAGCGAGCTCGCGTCGAAATTTCCGCACGAGGAGGGCGGCATCCGCGCCTTTTACGGAGAGTGCTGGCGCGTGTTTGACGCGCTCAACGCGCTCGAGCTCAAGTCGCTCGAGGAGCCGCGGTACCTGCTGGGCCAGTTCGCGCGCAACCCGGTGGCGTGCCTCACCCTGGCCTGGTACCTGACGGCCAACTGCGGCGACGTGGCGCGCCGCCACATCCGGGACCCGCGGTTACTGGCTTTTATCGACGCCGAGTGCTACATCTGGTCGACCGTGCTCGCGAAAGACACTCCCATGGTCAACGCCGGCATGGTCTTCTGCGACCGGCACTACGGCGGGATCAACTATCCGAGGGGGGGGGTGGGCGAGATCGGGCGGGCCATGGCCGAGGGCTTGGAGGAGCGGTTCCCGTTCTTTGTCCGGGGGGGAGGAGGAGGAGGAGGGGGAGGAGCAAGCGCAGTGACGGCGTCGGCGCCTGCGTCGGCGTCGGCGTCGGCGGCTGCATCGGCGGCTGCCGGCGCTCCCCCTTCCTCTCCCGCCCCCAAGTCCGGCGGCGCCCTGGTCCTCTACCGCGCCCCCGTGTCCGAGATCCTGCTCGAGGAGGACCCCGCCGCCGTCGCCGCCGACGGCGCGGCGCCCGGCTACCGCGCCTGCGGCGTTCGGCTGGCAGACGGGCGCGAGTACCGCGCGCGGGCGGTGGTGTCCAACGCGACGCGGTGGGACACGTTCGAGCGGCTGCTGCTGCGCGAGGGGGCGGGGGGGCGGTCGACAGGGGGCGGCGGCGGCGTCCTGGCGGGCAGGGCGGCGCCGCCCGAGGCGCGCGAGATGCGGGCGGCCAGCGCCGCGCTGGCGGCGGCAGAGGCCGAGCAGGAGCAGGAGCAGCAGACGCAGGCGCGGCGGGCGGGCAACGGCGCGGTGGCAGGGCCCAGCCACGGCAACGGCGACGGCAACGGCAGCGGCGGCGAGGCCCTGCCCCCGCGCGCGCGCGCCACCGCCGCGTCGCTGCCCGAGAGCGAGCGCCAGTTCCGCGCGCGCTTCCGCAAGGCGCCCTCGTTCGTGTCGCTGCACGTGGGGGTGCGGGCGGAGGCGGTGCCGGCGGGCGCGGACGTGCACCACATCGTGATCGAGGACTGGGCGAAGATGGAGGACCCGCGGGGGACGCTGTTCGTGTCGGTGCCGACGCTGTGAGTGCGCTTTTGTCTTTTGCCGTTTTGGGCGGGGGGGAGGCACGACGACGCGGCGGCGCGACGGCCGCCGGACTTACCCTCTGTCTTCTTCAGGCCCCGAGCCCTTTCTCAGCCGCCCGACATGCCGTCCTGCTCGATCATGGGATCACACGTTCCTTCGTCGGTCTCTCATACACACGCAACCCCCCCCCTCCCCCCCCTCCCCC
>Ga0105055_10006796_pt1 | contig 15562 bp, 8 predicted proteins | sample BON03_FD_78090 | JGI IMG/M metagenome (GOLD analysis project Ga0105055, IMG submission 78090) | Freshwater microbial communities from Lake Bonney liftoff mats and glacier meltwater in Antarctica - BON-03 | ecosystem: Environmental > Aquatic > Freshwater > Ice > Glacier meltwater | place: Lake...
CGCGTGCGCGCGCGCGTGCGCGCGCGCACACACACACATACAAACACACATACACACACACAAACACACATACACACACACATACATGCACATTGCGGTGGTGACAGGTACACCCTCGAAAACACCATAGGAATACAGTAAGTTTTTATTCACACCCAACATTGTAACACGGGCAGAGAGCACATCCCTTACCGCCGCCCGGTTCTGCTCGCCGAGCAGTGGGAAGAGTGCATCGAATGTCGGCTCTTTTTTCTCATCCCCATCATCTTTTTTATAGTCCACCACGTGACCAGTGTTCGGGTCGAAGGCTACAACCCCCTGCAGCACCCAAGGTCACAGCGCACAAGCGTTATGTATGACCGCAACCGCGCGGCGCAAATTCAAGAATGGACAGGTGGCAAACCGATGTGTATCCTTGCGGTGCTTCTGCCGCCGACTTTGGAGCTGGCCTTCGCATTTTTTGGCCGTCTGATGACTCTGTCCGCACAAGAGACGGTGGAGATCACAAATCTGTCCAAAAGCCGCTTTTTCGGTTTTGAAAATCAAATCTTCGCACTATTGACTAAAAAACTTTCTTTTCCGAACGGGCGGACCTCATGAATTGTTTATTTAGGCGTGTTCCCGCCATTTGCACTTCTGCAAACTGAGGGAAAAAGTCTTCCCCGAGTGTCCCTTCGCAGCTGACATGCACCCTCGCTGACTGGGACAATGAGTGTCTCCCCTCCCTGCACCTCCGTTTTGGAACGCGGCCAGCAGGTCGCTGGCGGGTTTCATGACAGGAGCATTCGGGAGAGGCAGCGGGGAAAGCAAGGGCAACGGCCAAGCAAGAGCAATAGCGCCGATGCACTTCCTGGCAGCTCGTTGAAAATAACCCCTGCATCTGATCTGAATGCTGGGGTAGCATGCCCTCCAGATGACGCAGCTGCAGGCGAAGAAGGGGACGAGCCGGTGGAATATAGCGTGCGAATCGTGCAGGCAATTTCTGGCGAGGGCCTCGTTATAATGGTGGGATGGCGACGACAGCAAGACAGTACGGCCAACGCGGCACAGGTTGCACTCCTAGCAGAGCCTGGGACCTCGGCCCTTCCCGGTAGCCGAGGGCAGTCGCACATATGTTTACCAGGGTCGCCAGTTGGGAGTGTGGCAAATCGAGCAGAAACGCGAAAAGAGTTGTCGCAGGGAGGTATCGTTACACCAACACGACCAACACGGGATGGACATAACATTGCTCGGACTGGCAGCACCAACCCAGTGCAGCACGGTGAAACAACGCCATGTACACGACCCCCGCCGCCGCCTGGCTCCTCTCATCGGCCACAGAGACAAAGGTCAGGTGTCATAGACCAAGAGGTGGCTGGGCAGTCTGAGCCTCGTTCAGGCTATAGTGAAATGAAAGAATGCAGGAAATCAGCTCAGAAAAGCACACGGGAAAAACTAGAAAAGCACAGATCGCCCAGCCGCAGCAACACTGCAGCACACAGTGCTTCTGCATATTATTCTGGATACAGGCTGTCAAAGGATGCATCGATTCGCAACCCCCAAACTGATCACAAGCGAAGCCACACGCCTAAAGGCGCTGTGTATGCTGCGAATGCAACGCCGTATGATGATGCGCAGCATTTGCAGCTGCAATCTGAACACTGGCATGACGTATGTGGAAAACACTCGGTTTTTCTTCATCTCTCACCCCCTTTCTCTCTCGCCATCTCTCGCTCTCTGTCACACACGCACACGCATGTGCATACACGTGCACACACTCAACTACCTATTCTCTTTCTCTTTGGCACGACGCGCTCTCTTGCTCTCGCTCTTTCTCTTGCCTTTGCTCTTGCTCTCACTCGCGCTTTTACTATTTTTTGCACTGTTCTTTCCCCCTCTCCACGGGCGGAGGAGATCGGATTCAGAATGATCACGACTGTCAAAATCGCAACAACTTTTCAAGGGAGTCCCCAAAATGTCAAAGAACTTTTCACAGAGTAAACGGGAGTCCCCGTCAAAAACCGGGGAAACCGTTAGATCTGGAGATCCAAACATTTAAGTTCGATCTCCTCTTTGAGTGGTGTTCTCTCTCGTGCACGTGCATGCGAGCGTGCGCACTTTCACTCATTCTCTCTAGTTCCCTCTCATTGTTTTTTTGACTTGTTCGATCTAGCTGCATTACTAAGCCTAGATATTTCTGAATCTGTACCTGCTCAATTCTTACATTTCCGCGCACACACGCGCACACTTTCTCTCACACGAATACACACACACACACACAAAACAGGCACGCAAAACCACACACACACGCATGCAGTCTCTCAAGCACGAGTTAAACATGCAGATTATTACTCGCACTGTTGCGCATGCATACTCTCGTTCGCTGTGTCTCTCGCACAAATATGCACTCCGCACGCACACCTTCCCGTTCTCTGTCTCGCTTTTTCTCTCTCTCTCTCTCTCTCGTTGTCTCTCTCGCTCTCTCTCTCGCTCTTTCTCTTGCTCTCTCGCTCGTACGCGCGCGCGCGCGCTCTCTCTCTCTCCCACTCACTCATTCACACACACGCACACACACGCACACGCACACACACACACACTCATACTTATACTCACACTCACACTCACACTCACTCACTCTCTCTCACACACACACAAACACACACATAGTTGCTCAAGGGCGAGTTAGAAAGACAGATCTTGATACAAGAGCACAAGGATCTCAAACGACAGCAGCTACTACGCATACTGCAACACGACATGCGCCATGTCACTCACGACCTCGTCCTCTCTCGGTTCCTCCATGAAAAGGAGAAACAACAAGAGAGCGCGCGCGCGCGAGACACCCCAGAGACCCAGTCCCCTGCTCCTCTTCCTCGCACTGCCCATGCTTCTGAGTCGCCTGCCACTCTTCTACCGCACAGTCCCTGTCCTTCGCTTTCTTCTTCACACACATCGACCAAACATCACAATGCACATGCCCTGTCACCAGAACACTATGCAACGCCTCTGCAGCTGCAAGATGGGAAGGGTAACGCCAGCACCGTTGCTATGGAGGGGGGGGGGGTGGGGGGGGGGCGCGTGTTAGCAGGGTTGGCGGGTGATTTCACGGTGGGAGGAGGTAGAAGCAGCAGCCAAGGAGGAGATGAGGACAAACCTCGCCTCGCATTTTTTGGGCAACGTGTACTGGGGTATGCTCCGATTGTGCGTTCGTGCTCATCATTCATGTCACAGTGTGACCTTGCTGTCCTCTCGCTCGACGCTGACGATGAGGAGGAGGAGTGGGAGGAAGAGGGGGAGGTGGGGGAAGGAGCAGCAGCAACAGCAGTAACTAGGATGCCAGCTGTCATGGTTGCGCACAAGGACAGTTTGACTCTTGGCACTTCCACAATTGCCTCCTCCTCCTCCTCCTCCAGCGACTGTACTATTGACGATTCTCCCGATAAATCAGCACGCACACTCCCACACACACACACACGTGCACAGGATGATCCACATGATCATGCGGTGCCTGCGCAATTACTTGGGGGGGAGAGAGAGAAAGAGCCAGAAAGCGAGCCAAGTGCTGTACAAGCACAAACTCTTCAAACGCGTTATGCAGGGATGTCACATCTGCTGCACGACTCGCCGGCAGCATACCAGGCCCTACATTATGCGGTGCAGCACCAACAACCGACATCCCCCAGCACATTGGGTGCTCTTGCGTATACGCTGTGTCTCTCACCCCACTCCCCACAGCCTGGGCTACAAGACATGCCAGTGTTATCACCAGGAGCAGCAGCACGCGCGACGCGCATGCGCAATTCGCCACCAGTGGCAGTGCCACAGACGATGCATGCTACTGCACATCAGACGCAGGAAATCTGTATTGAAGAGCAGCACAAACCTGCTACACACACCGCGCACAAGAAACGCACTAGTGCCTCGCCCCCGCGTACTACTGCACATCAGTCTCAGCAGAAAATATGTACTACTGAGCAACACACATCTAGTACACATACCACGCACGCGACACGAAGTAGTGCCTCGCCCCCTCGTACTAGTGCACATCAAACGCAGGGAATGCGTAGTACAGGGCAACACATATCATCTGCTGCACATACAGAACAAGACAACCCTGCTGGACATTCAGCGCATACGACCCGCACTAGTGCCTCGCCACCTCGTCGGGCACTCAACGTACAGGATGTGCACCATTCTCCTCGAAAAATGCAGAAGGAATGCGCTTCTCCGGATTGCGAGCTTTTGGCGGTCACGAGTATCTCCCCGCACACCCATGCATTTGCTGGTAGTGATGGCAGTGTGTCTGTGGGTGGTGGGAAAACTGGCAGTATGTCTTTGGGTGGCGGGCAAATCGGCAAGGGCGGGGAGTGTGGGTTGCGTCTTGCTGCTGACGCTCGCGTGAGACTAGAGGTTGTGTTAAGTGGTTGTGTTGAGAGGTTGTTTTGAGTGTGTTTGTCTCAAGGTTGTGTTGAAAGTGATTGTGATTGCGTGTGTTGTTTTGTTCAGAGATGGACCGCGTGTCGTATTAGGCCATTTGTATTTGTGGGGTGGGGGTTGGGGTGTTGTGAAATCTTTTTTACGTTGTGTGGCTGCTCTTGAGTTCTGATACGAGTGTGTCGTTGTTTGCGTCCCCGTCTCTGCCCCTGTGTCTATCCCTGTCCTTTTCTTTGTCTCCGTGTGTATCGCTGTGTATATCTGTATTGATATCTATTTGTATCGATGTCTATCTTTATCGATGTCTATGTCTGTCTTTCTACGGCTGCCCTTTCTTCGTGTTTATTTGTGGTGCGACAGAGTTTGCTGCAGCAGTGGTCAGCAGAGGAGGCCGTGGTGGGTGACACAATTGAGAACCGCAGCAACATGCATCAGCAGCCGCTTGGTGCAAATACGCAAGACAAACAGCTACACTACCTCAAAGACACCGCACAAAGACAAAGCCCTAAAAAACAAGCAAAACGCCAAAAATCCAGTGGCGGCGGCGAAATTGCATTGTCGCCAGGCTTTGGCCAAAGCATCTGTGCGAGTCCGTGCTCAGTGGCTGAGAGACGCAGGAGGCGCAGTGGGGCAAATCGGCCGCCCTTGTCGTCGCCAGTTTTGAGTATAGATGCACGATTGTGCGACGAAGGAGGCGAGATTGGAGCAGAGGGGGGGTGGCCGGAAAAGGAATTGGATGCGCGGTATAATGATAATGGTGTAGTCATTGCGTCTTTGTCGCCGACCGTTTTGCGTGTGCATAATCAGCTTATTAATCAAGGCGTCGGCGGACTGCCTGAGCTAAACCACAGCACCACGCCATGCGTTGGCGCTGCCCACCGCAAAACGTCGCCTCTACTTGGTGGCGGTGGGCACGTGCAGTCTCCGATGGTTCGACTAACGTCGATGTCGCTGTCATCACTCAGTATCACGCCGAGTCGCACGGTTGGCAGTGGTAGCAAGAGCCCGATGCTGTCGCCCTTAGCCGGCGCGCGTCTGCAGGGCTCGGTAGAGCAGATGCCCTTGTCGATGACGCAGCGATCGTGTGCAAAAGTCAGCTCGTCGTGGACTGGCGCTGCGCCCTATCGCAGTAACATAATGACGCGTCTGTTTTCGTCCCCCTCTGCTGCCATACCGTATGGTATGTCGTCGGCAGCAGCAGCCGCGACGGGCTCTGGTGATGTGTCGCTCTCATGGGGCTCGATCAGCGGCATTCCGAGGCACGAGGCAGACTTGAGCGCGCTAGCCTCACTGAGTCCCAGCCACTTCACCAGCAACACGTTGAGTAGCCATGAAGCGTCGCTACTGCTGCGCGCCAATCTGTCGCAAAAAATGCCTCTCTTTCAAAGCACCGCTGAGCAAGTCGGTCCAGCGCGCCATCCTCTGTCTCAGTCCCCTACGCTTCCTGTCCTCGGTGATAGTGGATGGAAAAACATGGCGAGAGGTTACGATGCTGGTGAGGGAAGGGCGGCAGAAGCTTCGGTGAGTCGAGTGCTTGCTGCTCCCCCGTCGCCTCCTTTTCTGCCTACAAGTGCAGTACCAACGCCAGCGAATGCGCTTGCTGTGCCGAGGGACGCGGGGGAGAGTGCGCGGAAAGCCTCGCTGTTTTCTCGGGTTTTTGGCCGCCCAGGTGGTGGAGGGCAACGCACGAAAGAGAAAGTGCGGGGTACTGTTTATCAGGCCTCGCATGTCTTTCGGGTGGTGCATCCTGAGGGTGTGCAGTACCGGAAAACCCCTCAGTTTGAGGCGCGTGTTTATGGGCGCAAGTGGTGGGACACACACAAACATCAGCGAGGGCCCAACTTCGGTGATGTCGTGTATGGCTCGTCTGTCGAGACTAATTGGGTGCAGGTAGCTGGGCAAGACGTGTGGCTGCCTATCCTGAGCGCCACTGGACAAGCGCTGCTGGAGCTTGATCACATCGTTGGCGCGTATAAAGATTCTTCGCATGCGGCATGCGTGGGAGGCGTGGGAGGCAGTGATGCAAGTAGTGCGGGCGGTTGGAATCCGCTCCTCTCCGCACGCAGCGCCACGTTGTCTGTGAATCGTCTGTCTGTGCACTTTGCCGCGGGGCGCTCTGCTGTGACGCTGGCCGAGGCAGGATTCGATGCCGGCCGCCACCTCACAGTGTTTCGAATTTTATCCTTGGAGCGATACGCGTATATAGGCGTCACTGAGTTGCCCGCAGACCCAACCCTCGTCAACACGTCGCATTTGGGCCTTTTTGGATTTGCTATCGGAGGCGCACCTTCGTCACACGCTCACACACGCAAGCACAAAACAACAAGTCTCAGTGGTGCGCATTCTGTCAGCAACAGTCTTGCCAACACTCCAACTCTCGCCTCCACATCTTTTCCTAGCCACGTCTCGCCCCCCTCGCCTACCATTGGACATGTTGAGGACGAAAATGGGGGGGTGGTGGGCAAAGAGACACCACAAAATGGTGTTGGTGGGAGGGCTTCGTTTGTGGGAGGAGAACACAGGGAATGCGAGACACGTGATGATGATGCCGATGCGTTTATGCTCCGCATTTGGCACAAGGTGTGTGTGTGTACGTGTATTTGTGTGTGCGTGTGTGTGTGGATTTGTGTATTTGTGTGCGTAATCTTGAGAGTTTAATGGATGATGCAGTGTGTGTGCTATTTCATAAAGTTACATACTTCTCTTGATTTTCTTGCTCTCACACATGCGCGCGCGCACATACCACAGACGCAAACACACACGCAAACACACATGCAAACGCATACGAACGCACACACACACATATACAAATTCGTATATATACACACACAAACACGCACACAGGGTGTGCTGCGGTAGTCTGTCGCGTCGTTTGCACAAGGCGATGAAGTGCACACACGCACACACATACACACGAACACACACACACACACACACGCTTACATACACACACACACACACACATACACACACACACACACATACACACACACACAGGGTATGCTGGGGCAGTTTGTTGCGCCGTTTGTACAAGGTGACGAAGTGGCTTTACTTCTAGACATGGATGTGCGTACACTCGATTACTTTGTCAACCAGCATTTTAAAGCGCGTATCACTTCGCGGCTGCCTCCAGGTACGCTCTCTCTCTCATACACATACACACACACACATACACACGAACAAACATGCACACACACATACTATGTATATATATATGTACGTATATATATGAGTATGCATTTTAAAGCGCGTATCACTCTTCGGTTGCCTCCAAGTACGCTCTCTTTCTCATTCTCTCTCTCACACACACACACAAGCACGCGCGCACAAACATGCACACATACACACTAACCGAGAATTTATATATATATATATAAATTCTCGGTTAGTGTGTATGTGTGCATGTTTGTGCGCGCGTGCTTGTGTGTGTGTGTGAGAGAGAGAATGAGAAAGAGAGCGTACTTGGAGGCAACCGAAGAGTGATACGCGCTTTAAAATGCATACTCATATATATACGTACATATATATATACATAGTATGTGTGTGTGCATGTTTGTTCGTGTGTATGTGTGTGTGTGTATGTGTATGAGAGAGAGAGCGTACCTGGAGGCAGCCGCGAAGTGATACGCGCTTTAAAATGCTGGTTGACAAAGTAATCGAGTGTACGCACATCCATGTCTAGAAGTAAAGCCACTTCGTCACCTTGTACAAACGGCGCAACAAACTGCCCCAGCATACCCTGTGTGTGTGTGTATGTGTGTGTGTGTGTGTATGTGTGTGTGTGTGTGTGTATGTAAGCGTGTGTGTGTGTGTGTGTGTTCGTGTGTATGTGTGTGCGTGTGTGCACTTCATCGCCTTGTGCAAACGACGCGACAGACTACCGCAGCACACCCTGTGTGCGTGTTTGTGTGTGTATATATACGAATTTGTATATGTGTGTGTGTGCGTTCGTATGCGTTTGCATGTGTGTTTGCGTGTGTGTTTGCGTCTGTGGTATGTGCGCGCGCGCATGTGTGAGAGCAAGAAAATCAAGAGAAGTATGTAACTTTATGAAATAGCACACACACTGCATCATCCATTAAACTCTCAAGATTACGCACACAAATACACAAATCCACACACACACGCACACACAAATACACGTACACACACACACCTTGTGCCAAATGCGGAGCATAAACGCATCGGCATCATCATCACGTGTCTCGCATTCCCTGTGTTCTCCTCCCACAAACGAAGCCCTCCCACCAACACCATTTTGTGGTGTCTCTTTGCCCACCACCCCCCCATTTTCGTCCTCAACATGTCCAATGGTAGGCGAGGGGGGCGAGACGTGGCTAGGAAAAGATGTGGAGGCGAGAGTTGGAGTGTTGGCAAGACTGTTGCTGACAGAATGCGCACCACTGAGACTTGTTGTTTTGTGCTTGCGTGTGTGAGCGTGTGACGAAGGTGCGCCTCCGATAGCAAATCCAAAAAGGCCCAAATGCGACGTGTTGACGAGGGTTGGGTCTGCGGGCAACTCAGTGACGCCTATATACGCGTATCGCTCCAAGGATAAAATTCGAAACACTGTGAGGTGGCGGCCGGCATCGAATCCTGCCTCGGCCAGCGTCACAGCAGAGCGCCCCGCGGCAAAGTGCACAGACAGACGATTCACAGACAACGTGGCGCTGCGTGCGGAGAGGAGCGGATTCCAACCGCCCGCACTACTTGCATCACTGCCTCCCACGCCTCCCACGCATGCCGCATGCGAAGAATCTTTATACGCGCCAACGATGTGATCAAGCTCCAGCAGCGCTTGTCCAGTGGCGCTCAGGATAGGCAGCCACACGTCTTGCCCAGCTACCTGCACCCAATTAGTCTCGACAGACGAGCCATACACGACATCACCGAAGTTGGGCCCTCGCTGATGTTTGTGTGTGTCCCACCACTTGCGCCCATAAACACGCGCCTCAAACTGAGGGGTTTTCCGGTACTGCACACCCTCAGGATGCACCACCCGAAAGACATGCGAGGCCTGATAAACAGTACCCCGCACTTTCTCTTTCGTGCGTTGCCCTCCACCACCTGGGCGGCCAAAAACCCGAGAAAACAGCGAGGCTTTCCGCGCACTCTCCCCCGCGTCCCTCGGCACAGCAAGCGCATTCGCTGGCGTTGGTACTGCACTTGTAGGCAGAAAAGGAGGCGACGGGGGAGCAGCAAGCACTCGACTCACCGAAGCTTCTGCCGCCCTTCCCTCACCAGCATCGTAACCTCTCGCCATGTTTTTCCATCCACTATCACCGAGGACAGGAAGCGTAGGGGACTGAGACAGAGGATGGCGCGCTGGACCGACTTGCTCAGCGGTGCTTTGAAAGAGAGGCATTTTTTGCGACAGATTGGCGCGCAGCAGTAGCGACGCTTCATGGCTACTCAACGTGTTGCTGGTGAAGTGGCTGGGACTCAGTGAGGCTAGCGCGCTCAAGTCTGCCTCGTGCCTCGGAATGCCGCTGATCGAGCCCCATGAGAGCGACACATCACCAGAGCCCGTCGCGGCTGCTGCTGCCGACGACATACCATACGGTATGGCAGCAGAGGGGGACGAAAACAGACGCGTCATTATGTTACTGCGATAGGGCGCAGCGCCAGTCCACGACGAGCTGACTTTTGCACACGATCGCTGCGTCATCGACAAGGGCATCTGCTCTACCGAGCCCTGCAGACGCGCGCCGGCTAAGGGCGACAGCATCGGGCTCTTGCTACCACTGCCAACCGTGCGACTCGGCGTGATACTGAGTGATGACAGCGACATCGACGTTAGTCGAACCATCGGAGACTGCACGTGCCCACCGCCACCAAGTAGAGGCGACGTTTTGCGGTGGGCAGCGCCAACGCATGGCGTGGTGCTGTGGTTTAGCTCAGGCAGTCCGCCGACGCCTTGATTAATAAGCTGATTATGCACACGCAAAACGGTCGGCGACAAAGACGCAATGACTACACCATTATCATTATACCGCGCATCCAATTCCTTTTCCGGCCACCCCCCCTCTGCTCCAATCTCGCCTCCTTCGTCGCACAATCGTGCATCTATACTCAAAACTGGCGACGACAAGGGCGGCCGATTTGCCCCACTGCGCCTCCTGCGTCTCTCAGCCACTGAGCACGGACTCGCACAGATGCTTTGGCCAAAGCCTGGCGACAATGCAATTTCGCCGCCGCCACTGGATTTTTGGCGTTTTGCTTGTTTTTTAGGGCTTTGTCTTTGTGCGGTGTCTTTGAGGTAGTGTAGCTGTTTGTCTTGCGTATTTGCACCAAGCGGCTGCTGATGCATGTTGCTGCGGTTCTCAATTGTGTCACCCACCACGGCCTCCTCTGCTGACCACTGCTGCAGCAAACTCTGTCGCACCACAAATAAACACGAAGAAAGGGCAGCCGTAGAAAGACAGACATAGACATCGATAAAGATAGACATCGATACAAATAGATATCAATACAGATATACACAGCGATACACACGGAGACAAAGAAAAGGACAGGGATAGACACAGGGGCAGAGACGGGGACGCAAACAACGACACACTCGTATCAGAACTCAAGAGCAGCCACACAACGTAAAAAAGATTTCACAACACCCCAACCCCCACCCCACAAATACAAATGGCCTAATACGACACGCGGTCCATCTCTGAACAAAACAACACACGCAATCACAATCACTTTCAACACAACCTTGAGACAAACACACTCAAAACAACCTCTCAACACAACCACTTAACACAACCTCTAGTCTCACGCGAGCGTCAGCAGCAAGACGCAACCCACACTCCCCGCCCTTGCCGATTTGCCCGCCACCCAAAGACATACTGCCAGTTTTCCCACCACCCACAGACACACTGCCATCACTACCAGCAAATGCATGGGTGTGCGGGGAGATACTCGTGACCGCCAAAAGCTCGCAATCCGGAGAAGCGCATTCCTTCTGCATTTTTCGAGGAGAATGGTGCACATCCTGTACGTTGAGTGCCCGACGAGGTGGCGAGGCACTAGTGCGGGTCGTATGCGCTGAATGTCCAGCAGGGTTGTCTTGTTCTGTATGTGCAGCAGATGATATGTGTTGCCCTGTACTACGCATTCCCTGCGTTTGATGTGCACTAGTACGAGGGGGCGAGGCACTACTTCGTGTCGCGTGCGTGGTATGTGTACTAGATGTGTGTTGCTCAGTAGTACATATTTTCTGCTGAGACTGATGTGCAGTAGTACGCGGGGGCGAGGCACTAGTGCGTTTCTTGTGCGCGGTGTGTGTAGCAGGTTTGTGCTGCTCTTCAATACAGATTTCCTGCGTCTGATGTGCAGTAGCATGCATCGTCTGTGGCACTGCCACTGGTGGCGAATTGCGCATGCGCGTCGCGCGTGCTGCTGCTCCTGGTGATAACACTGGCATGTCTTGTAGCCCAGGCTGTGGGGAGTGGGGTGAGAGACACAGCGTATACGCAAGAGCACCCAATGTGCTGGGGGATGTCGGTTGTTGGTGCTGCACCGCATAATGTAGGGCCTGGTATGCTGCCGGCGAGTCGTGCAGCAGATGTGACATCCCTGCATAACGCGTTTGAAGAGTTTGTGCTTGTACAGCACTTGGCTCGCTTTCTGGCTCTTTCTCTCTCTCCCCCCCAAGTAATTGCGCAGGCACCGCATGATCATGTGGATCATCCTGTGCACGTGTGTGTGTGTGTGGGAGTGTGCGTGCTGATTTATCGGGAGAATCGTCAATAGTACAGTCGCTGGAGGAGGAGGAGGAGGAGGCAATTGTGGAAGTGCCAAGAGTCAAACTGTCCTTGTGCGCAACCATGACAGCTGGCATCCTAGTTACTGCTGTTGCTGCTGCTCCTTCCCCCACCTCCCCCTCTTCCTCCCACTCCTCCTCCTCATCGTCAGCGTCGAGCGAGAGGACAGCAAGGTCACACTGTGACATGAATGATGAGCACGAACGCACAATCGGAGCATACCCCAGTACACGTTGCCCAAAAAATGCGAGGCGAGGTTTGTCCTCATCTCCTCCTTGGCTGCTGCTTCTACCTCCTCCCACCGTGAAATCACCCGCCAACCCTGCTAACACGCGCCCCCCCCCCACCCCCCCCCCCTCCATAGCAACGGTGCTGGCGTTACCCTTCCCATCTTGCAGCTGCAGAGGCGTTGCATAGTGTTCTGGTGACAGGGCATGTGCATTGTGATGTTTGGTCGATGTGTGTGAAGAAGAAAGCGAAGGACAGGGACTGTGCGGTAGAAGAGTGGCAGGCGACTCAGAAGCATGGGCAGTGCGAGGAAGAGGAGCAGGGGACTGGGTCTCTGGGGTGTCTCGCGCGCGCGCGCTCTCTTGTTGTTTCTCCTTTTCATGGAGGAACCGAGAGAGGACGAGGTCGTGAGTGACATGGCGCATGTCGTGTTGCAGTATGCGTAGTAGCTGCTGTCGTTTGAGATCCTTGTGCTCTTGTATCAAGATCTGTCTTTCTAACTCGCCCTTGAGCAACTATGTGTGTGTTTGTGTGTGTGTGAGAGAGAGTGAGTGAGTGTGAGTGTGAGTGTGAGTATAAGTATGAGTGTGTGTGTGTGTGCGTGTGCGTGTGTGTGCGTGTGTGTGAATGAGTGAGTGGGAGAGAGAGAGAGCGCGCGCGCGCGCGTACGAGCGAGAGAGCAAGAGAAAGAGCGAGAGAGAGAGCGAGAGAGACAACGAGAGAGAGAGAGAGAGAGAAAAAGCGAGACAGAGAACGGGAAGGTGTGCGTGCGGAGTGCATATTTGTGCGAGAGACACAGCGAACGAGAGTATGCATGCGCAACAGTGCGAGTAATAATCTGCATGTTTAACTCGTGCTTGAGAGACTGCATGCGTGTGTGTGTGGTTTTGCGTGCCTGTTTTGTGTGTGTGTGTGTGTATTCGTGTGAGAGAAAGTGTGCGCGTGTGTGCGCGGAAATGTAAGAATTGAGCAGGTACAGATTCAGAAATATCTAGGCTTAGTAATGCAGCTAGATCGAACAAGTCAAAAAAACAATGAGAGGGAACTAGAGAGAATGAGTGAAAGTGCGCACGCTCGCATGCACGTGCACGAGAGAGAACACCACTCAAAGAGGAGATCGAACTTAAATGTTTGGATCTCCAGATCTAACGGTTTCCCCGGTTTTTGACGGGGACTCCCGTTTACTCTGTGAAAAGTTCTTTGACATTTTGGGGACTCCCTTGAAAAGTTGTTGCGATTTTGACAGTCGTGATCATTCTGAATCCGATCTCCTCCGCCCGTGGAGAGGGGGAAAGAACAGTGCAAAAAATAGTAAAAGCGCGAGTGAGAGCAAGAGCAAAGGCAAGAGAAAGAGCGAGAGCAAGAGAGCGCGTCGTGCCAAAGAGAAAGAGAATAGGTAGTTGAGTGTGTGCACGTGTATGCACATGCGTGTGCGTGTGTGACAGAGAGCGAGAGATGGCGAGAGAGAAAGGGGGTGAGAGATGAAGAAAAACCGAGTGTTTTCCACATACGTCATGCCAGTGTTCAGATTGCAGCTGCAAATGCTGCGCATCATCATACGGCGTTGCATTCGCAGCATACACAGCGCCTTTAGGCGTGTGGCTTCGCTTGTGATCAGTTTGGGGGTTGCGAATCGATGCATCCTTTGACAGCCTGTATCCAGAATAATATGCAGAAGCACTGTGTGCTGCAGTGTTGCTGCGGCTGGGCGATCTGTGCTTTTCTAGTTTTTCCCGTGTGCTTTTCTGAGCTGATTTCCTGCATTCTTTCATTTCACTATAGCCTGAACGAGGCTCAGACTGCCCAGCCACCTCTTGGTCTATGACACCTGACCTTTGTCTCTGTGGCCGATGAGAGGAGCCAGGCGGCGGCGGGGGTCGTGTACATGGCGTTGTTTCACCGTGCTGCACTGGGTTGGTGCTGCCAGTCCGAGCAATGTTATGTCCATCCCGTGTTGGTCGTGTTGGTGTAACGATACCTCCCTGCGACAACTCTTTTCGCGTTTCTGCTCGATTTGCCACACTCCCAACTGGCGACCCTGGTAAACATATGTGCGACTGCCCTCGGCTACCGGGAAGGGCCGAGGTCCCAGGCTCTGCTAGGAGTGCAACCTGTGCCGCGTTGGCCGTACTGTCTTGCTGTCGTCGCCATCCCACCATTATAACGAGGCCCTCGCCAGAAATTGCCTGCACGATTCGCACGCTATATTCCACCGGCTCGTCCCCTTCTTCGCCTGCAGCTGCGTCATCTGGAGGGCATGCTACCCCAGCATTCAGATCAGATGCAGGGGTTATTTTCAACGAGCTGCCAGGAAGTGCATCGGCGCTATTGCTCTTGCTTGGCCGTTGCCCTTGCTTTCCCCGCTGCCTCTCCCGAATGCTCCTGTCATGAAACCCGCCAGCGACCTGCTGGCCGCGTTCCAAAACGGAGGTGCAGGGAGGGGAGACACTCATTGTCCCAGTCAGCGAGGGTGCATGTCAGCTGCGAAGGGACACTCGGGGAAGACTTTTTCCCTCAGTTTGCAGAAGTGCAAATGGCGGGAACACGCCTAAATAAACAATTCATGAGGTCCGCCCGTTCGGAAAAGAAAGTTTTTTAGTCAATAGTGCGAAGATTTGATTTTCAAAACCGAAAAAGCGGCTTTTGGACAGATTTGTGATCTCCACCGTCTCTTGTGCGGACAGAGTCATCAGACGGCCAAAAAATGCGAAGGCCAGCTCCAAAGTCGGCGGCAGAAGCACCGCAAGGATACACATCGGTTTGCCACCTGTCCATTCTTGAATTTGCGCCGCGCGGTTGCGGTCATACATAACGCTTGTGCGCTGTGACCTTGGGTGCTGCAGGGGGTTGTAGCCTTCGACCCGAACACTGGTCACGTGGTGGACTATAAAAAAGATGATGGGGATGAGAAAAAAGAGCCGACATTCGATGCACTCTTCCCACTGCTCGGCGAGCAGAACCGGGCGGCGGTAAGGGATGTGCTCTCTGCCCGTGTTACAATGTTGGGTGTGAATAAAAACTTACTGTATTCCTATGGTGTTTTCGAGGGTGTACCTGTCACCACCGCAATGTGCATGTATGTGTGTGTGTATGTGTGTTTGTGTGTGTGTATGTGTGTTTGTATGTGTGTGTGTGCGCGCGCGCACGCGCGCGCGCACGCG
>Ga0105055_10006797_pt1 | contig 15561 bp, 13 predicted proteins | sample BON03_FD_78090 | JGI IMG/M metagenome (GOLD analysis project Ga0105055, IMG submission 78090) | Freshwater microbial communities from Lake Bonney liftoff mats and glacier meltwater in Antarctica - BON-03 | ecosystem: Environmental > Aquatic > Freshwater > Ice > Glacier meltwater | place: Lake...
GACTTGCCAGAGCTCGCCACTTTGATGGAGACTTCAAAGGCTCTCCGTTAGCCGCTGCGCTGTCACTCACACCACCCTCACTAGACCTAGTGCTTCCAAACTGCGGGATAAGAACGCGCAGCACAATCCACGACGATGGAGGTTGACTGTTCACCAGGCCGCTTACTCCGCTTGCTGGCACCGTAGTGACGTGGTCTCTACGCTGTTTGCTTGGGGCAGGCTGCAAAATTGTGAAAAGCAAATTGGCCACTGCTGGAAGGTGCAAGTCACGCATGGTCCGTGGTAGCGGCATAGACGTGCGCCACATGTCGCTCGTGCACACCCCCGCCCCACAACTGTCCTCCAATGAGCTGACAAGCCGACCATTCTGCATCAGCATGAGGGGCTCTCCTGCCATAGTAGCATCATATCGTTGGACGCACAGGACCAATTCCGTATCTTTACCAGCCACTGACCCCCTTGCGCTCCCTTTCGCCAACAGCCTCGTGAGGGCGAGCAACAGGGCAGCAGGATTGGAGGTTTCGACATAGGGCACAGGCACTTGAACCTCGCCATAGGTGATGCGCAACCACACGTGGTCGCCGGGATTCCGTGTCAGTGTTTCGTAGTGCAGCCGCAGCAAGCCCTGCCAGTCGACGTTATTTTTCTCCGCAAGGGCGGTGCGGCATGGAATTTCGCGCCCATAGAGCGCACGCCACAGCCCACCCTCCTCCAGGAGGGCAACAAGCTGCCTGGAACTAGAGCACAGCTTTCCGAGGTCACCAACACCCAGCCACACTGCCACACGCCACACGAGGATGTCCCACGGGAGGAGGAGGAGCATAATGAAGTTTTGCAGGACAAACTTTCAAGGGAAATCATTCTACAGAACTCCACGTAGGCATTTCTGGTGCAAACGCCCAAGCAGCTTAGCCTGAGGTGCCCGCGCACCTTGAAACCTTGGAATGGTGGGACATTCTTCAGCCTTGACCATCTCCAACACCAAAAGGCGTCTGGGCTGGTCAATATTGCTGGGGATGCTAGCAACCACGTCGTCCTTCATACCAAACACAATACAACCTGGCGTGCGCAGCCGCCTTGCTGTGAGGGCAGCATCGGAGGCGGCGGCCTCGTCGGCCTACATCCACATTCCGTTTTGCAAGCAGGTTGGCTGACCTGGGCTCCTCACATGCGTGCCTGCGTAATGATCACACAACATATGACTGCTTGGAAAGTGATACACATACCTCTGAACGCAACACAGGCCTCTACGAGCATACACACAGGTATGACGATAAAAAGACGATATACCATACAGGTGCATGTAAAAATACACACATGCGTGTGCGAGAATGGATGAGGTGAGATAGTCGGCGGAGCCAACAGCACGTCGACCTGTACATGCAGCATACAAAACAGTGAAGTCCCTGACCCCCCCCTTTCTCTTTTTCAAGCAGCGCTGCTACTACTGCGACTTTCCGATTTCAGTCGTCGGCGCCGACACCAGCCGGCCTGGCGCAAAGAACGCCATCGACCGCTACCTAGATTCGCTTGCCATCGAGCTCGACAGTGGTGGCGGTGGGGCACTGGACGGGGGGATTGCGAACATCGGCACTACTCTAAAGACTATCTACCTTGGCGGGGGCACGCCATCATTACTCGAGCCCCGACAGGTGGACCGCATTCTTTCCGCACTGGACAAGCGCTTTGGCATCGCCTCAGACGCTGAAATTTCCATGGAGATGGACCCCGGCACCTTTGATCTAGCCAAGGTTTGCAGAAGCCCTCCACCCGCTGCACCCGCTCGCTGCAACCACCCGCTGCATGTTTGCGCTCGTGTTGGCACGGCGCTGAAACGCCCGGCACATTTTGAGGAGACACGGATTTTCCCCATATCAACACATCTCGAAACTCTCCAGGATATCTGAGCACGTTGAGTTTCACGTTTTCTTATCCTGCCTTGTTTCGTCTACTTGCACGTTGCATGTGTGTGCATGTGTGTGTGTGTGTGTGTATGTGTGTGTGTGTGCACGCGGACAGGCAAGGGGTATGCGGGCTGCGGGTGTGAATCGCGTGAGCATGGGTGTGCAATCCTTTGCCGATGAGCAGCTCCAAGCCTGTGGCCGAGGCCATGGTGTCTCCGAAGTAGATGAGGGCGTTGCTTTCCTTCGCAAGGCAGGATTCCACGAACTAAGTTTGGATATCATGTCTGGTCTTCCCGGCGACTCCGTGGAAGGTCTCGAGCGCTCACTAAAGCGCGCGATTTCGCTCGGGCCCACGCATCTCTCCGTCTACGATCTCATAGTCGAAGAGGGAACTGCTTTTGGCAGGTGGTATTCTGCAGCTGGCGATGATGGGCCGAGGAGGGGGCCCCGTGACAAGGGACGGGGGCCGGACTCCTTTGTGCGTGACTTGCCATCTGAGGACTTGGCTGGAGACATGTTCTGCGCCGCCAATAGCGTCTTGACGAGTCACGGGTTTGAGCATTATGAAATCTCCAGCTACGCCCGGCTCCCTCCGGGCGCGCCTGCTGCTGGCGGCGAGGACGACGGTGCGAGGTCACCGCACAGATCCAGGCACAATCTCGTGTACTGGACTCATGCACCATTTATGGCGTTTGGAATGGGCGCTACCTCGTTTGTCGGAGGCACTCGTTTAGCGCGGCCCCGCACGCTCGATTCCTACTCGCAGTGGATTGCCGAAGGAGGTTCCGCTACGCTGCTCGTCGGTGGTGCAGAGGATGCTGAGGAGGATGATGAAGAAGACGGGGAATGGTCCGAATTGGTCGAAGTTTTGATGGTGGGTCTCCGAATGCGGCACGGGCTTGATTTGGCTCAACTCACGCGCCAGCATGGCCAACCTCTCGTAGCGCGCGCCCTTGCATGCCTCGATCCGCATGTGCGCACGCAACTGGTGGAGCTTACTCCCGGCGGCCGGGTCCGTCTCACGTCCCCACGTGGTTTTCTTTTTTCAAATACTGTGCTTGTGTCGCTCTTCGAGTAAACATATAAAAGATCTGCACACTGTAAGCTGAATAGCCTATATGCTAGTCCACCATGTAAACACATACACTGGTGCCTCCTCGGCCGATTTTCCCTGAGAGGGAGCTAGTGGAGAATCTTTGAGGGTCTCAAGGGTATGACGAAAAGTTTAGTTTCAAATTAATTATTTCAAACAATGAGTGGTATGAGATGGCACTGGGGCATTTGGGGCGAAAGAATATCATCATGATTGAAGATCACACACGGTTCTCTGAAATCACGTGTCAATACAAGTACACATATGTGGTACAAAGTTATTGTGTAGTGAGTTTTCAAGCACACATCACTCAATTCCAACGTTAAATTGAATAAATTTTCCGAGTCGTTCCTATAGTCACAGCGTTTTTGGGTTTTGGGACCGTGACCATGATCTTTTGGCTTTCCAGTTTTTGGCCCTGCTTGTCTCAGGCTGCATACATTGTTGGGAATGTGACGCCCTAAAACAAACGAAAGATTCACAAAGATAATATTTCCATGCGAAGGCCCGGGGCCATTGTGGAATTCCGAGTCAAGTTTCAGTGGGACCCGAAAAAAATACACAAACGATTCCTTTCCGAGTACGAATCTGAGAGTAGTGGACAAACAATGGTTGGAGAGGGAAGAAAGAGACGCGTCACGGTGGCGAGGGTCCACGTATCTCCGAGTCTATTTGATGGACATTGACAACTTAGAAATAATACTATTAAGTCTATTTACTATAAAATTAAATCTGGGAATCATGATATTGGTTGTATATATACATATATACATACATATACAAATATGTATATATATATATATACATGTACATATATATAAATATTTATATATGTTTATATATATATAAATGTATATATATATATATGTATGTATATGTATATATATATGTATATGTGTACATATATATGTATATGTATATGTATATATGTGTGTATTGTATATACACGCGTGTATATATATACATATATATATAGTATATACACATATATATACATATATGCATACATACACCTACATGTATATATATATATATATATATTTATGTATACATATATATATATATATATACTGTTAAGACGCTCAGACTGAGCTGAGGCAAGCCCGGGGAGCAGGGCGACTTTGCTGACTCAGAAACAAGTACTGCGGTACTAAAGTGGTCTCAGCAACCCTAAACTTGAAAAATGCATTCAATGATTTGTTTTCCCCAAACCCTACACCGTGACGAACTTGGGAAAAATTCCGAGGTCACTTGCCAGTGAACCAACTTGAAAAACTTTTGAATTTCAAGCAAAATCATGATACTTGCCAGTGTCATGTCATGGCACCGTGATACGATACACCTCTGCTGCCAGTGCTAGTGGTGCTTCTTCGGCCGGAATGACCTCCGAGTTGCCAGTGTATGGAACAAGACTCAGTCTGCTGCCATGGTACTACTAGTAGGCGATCTCACCCCCGACAACTCTCAAGGACCGTTGATCTGTCTTGTTGTTCGAAGAACCACTGCTGTTCAAATTTAAATCAGTCCTCAAGCCCGTGCGACAAATGGCAGACTCGGATGCGGATGACGGGGTTGTGACTAGCGGGGCTGCAGGAGGGGAGAGACGCCTTCCTTTCAGCGCTAGATCCCTCAGTATTTCTGCGCACCAGCAGCAGCGCGCGAACCTCAACTTCGAATTTAACTTGAAGAAGATCTCTCCCGGCGGCCAGGTTCATCCGAGTCCGTTGCCAACAGTGATTGCTGACTGGTTTAGGGTCACGGTCCAAGGACATAGCCGAGGCTGATTACTTGCATGTCAGGTTTGCGAATCCGGGCGTTTGTTTGACCTGGGGCGGGGGTTGGAGAAAAAGTAGCTTATTGTGCGAGGGGGGTTTCGACTTGATGACTCACGGTCGGCGACAGGGTCGTGACTGCGTCGGTGTTTCTCCCCCAAAGAACGTGACTGGTCACGTTCTGTGAGACGGAGATTCTCACACCCAAAGAACAGTGCCAGCAGCTAAAGCCTCAGGTCTCACGGGGCTGCAGTCTCGATGATACCAGCAGGCACACAGTGCAGGGTAATTCTGGGACATAAAAACCACGTTTTTGACCCAACCAGCGTGTTTCTAAGCACACACTGATGAAGCCAGCACCCAGCCAACCAGCGTTGTTTCTATAAACCACTGATGATTAAGAAACTGCCCACCCAGCCAGCGAGTTTCTACACCCCCCGGCTTGAGCCGGCTCAACTTGTTTTTGAACCAGCCCACTGGCAACCCAATTTTTTTCGAAAACGTCGAGTTGAGCCGGTTCAACCCAATTTTTTTTCCGAAATTCGGGATGAGACGGCTCAACTCGTTTTTTCCTCCCAAAATTCGGGTTGAGCCGGCTCAACCCGAGTTTCGTAGGTCGGGCTAACATTGTTCCAAAATCCCTTTTTTGCCGGGGTCTCCCGGGCCCACTTTTGGGTTGAGCCGGCTCAATCCACATATTTGAGATTTGGGTTTAGCCTGGACTGGTGGACAGGCTCAACTCAAAAAAATGTGAAAAAAAGTGGTTTTCGGGGAAGTGTCCGTATGGACTCTGGCTGATTGCGAGTGGCGCGCGACGGCTCCGGCCGCTTGCCGCGCGCCCCGGGGGATGTAGAAACTCGCTAGCTGGGTGGGCAGTTTCTTAATGGTTTATAGAAACAACGTGGCTAGCAGGCTGTGTGCTGGCTTCATCAGTGTATAAACTCCAACTTTGTAGTAAGAGATTTTACTGTGAATCATCAACAAAATCATACAGAAAATCATTATGAATTTTCACAGAGAAAATCTGAGATTTTCACAGAGAAAATTAAGATTCTCATAGAGGAAATTAAGATCTCCATGGATAAAATTCAGATTTTCATAGAGGAAATCATTGAGAGACTGCCCAAATCGCTGCCAGCGGGTTTCTAAAGCAAAGTGCAAGAAACCGGCCAAATTCCAGACAGCGGTTGCTATTTGCCAGTTTTTATGTCCCTGAATGACCCTGTAGTTGGATGAGAGATTTTAATAACACATACCAGATATGATGTCACATACTTTCAGATTGATCTAACAAACCCGCTACGTATCAGTTTTCAAAAACCTTTTCTTTCGGCAGCAAGCGCCCAACCCCCGCCAAAATATGCGCCACAACTCATGGTGATAAATCCAAGCGGGGCGGTCTCTGCCAGTCTCATACCCTGCACTCGACAGTCTTGTTTGATATGCTCTCCTGCTTACTATCCCAGGCCAACTTGAAGTGGACAATAGTGTGCTATGTCTGTCTGACGTGCTGTGAAAATCTGTTGGAAATCGTGTTCCGGGGTGCCAATCCAAAGACTTTCATTCTTACACGTTTAAAAAAATAAACCAGACATCTGGTAGGAAACATAATGTGTTCCAACCTGAGTCTGAGAGTCTTTGCTGTAAGAACGAAGGGGAAAACATGCTACTCGCAAAAACAAAGACAGCAAATAAGCAACCCCAGTTGCTTGTGTGAAATTTGATGGCTCTCGATATCACCACTCGTTCTGCTCCTACCGTTCTGGTACACAAGCCCTGAAGCGGCAATATTACTGACGATTTCACATTAAAGCGCTCCACCACCGCGCGCCCGAGTGTGCCCAATTTTTCGACTCGATGGTCCCAAAATTACCTCCCGCAAAATCCTATACGACAGCATCATGGCTTGCCTCAGGTACTGCCTCCTCCACGGCATCTTCCTGCTTCCCCTGTCCATTCTTTTCCTCTTCAGCCAATATGTCCTCTGGTGAGCCCTTTGCTTCCAACCCCTCATCATTTGCAGTGACCCCCACTTCATCAGCAGCCGTGGCAACACCGGCAGCAGCAGCAGGCATTTCATTCTGTGCCAGCTGCCGCAATTTGTCAATATCACTCATTGCATCAAACGCTTTGGCAGCAATCTGTGCCTCTGATAGTGGCGGCGGCTTGCGTTCTTCGTATTTCCCCTGGATACAGAATTGGTTAGCCTGTTGGTTGGCAAGCAGACGCGGCTTCTCGAAGGTCCACACGGTGCCATCCTCTTTGTACACAGTCACGTGCTCAATGTCGGTGACTGGGTTCAATCCTTGTTTGCGCAGCGCGTTTTGAAACTTCACGTCGTCCATCTTGCTCCTCTGCTTCCTGACAGCCTTGAACTTTCTTCGCGCAGTTCCGCGCCCCCCAATCCGGAGCGAAGCGCCCAACTTGCGCAGAGCCTCGATCTTGAGCTCGTCGACTTGCAGCACTATTTTATTCTCCCCTTCATCCGCGTTCTCGACTGCTTCGTCACCCACGTTGAGCTTATGCTCGACAGCAGATGCAGCAGCAGACTGGTCAGTTGTGGCAGCAACCTTGTCAGCTGAGACAGCCTTGTCCCTGTACGAAGGGGCTTTGACGCCATTCGGAGCCGCTTGCTTCGTGGCACCCTTGGCGCCAGCCCCGCCTCTCAAACGAATTACACTGTCCTGAACCGCTGCAGAGCCCAGTACTGTGGCCAAGGGCGAGCACAGCCGGCGTGCACTTGCGTCATTTGTTGGCATCACCCGACCCTTAGGACCACGGGTGCACACGGCCGCACGCAGTGGCGCCACCGCGCTGGCACTGGGCGACGAACAGGCCTGCGGTATCAAGGCTGACGTGCTTGCAACTAGGAGCATCAGCATGGCTGATCTCCTGGAGGCAAGGCCTAACACAAGAGGCCCAGCGCCACCCCGCCCCCGGCTAACCCCCCTTGATTCGCCACGGACAGCAGCCCCGGCACTCTCTTCCGCGCACCCGCCGTGTCCTTGCTCGGACCCTAAACCAGTCGAACCGGGGGAGATCTTGCCGTTCATTGCCGCCGCCGCAGAAATCTCCACCCTCCGATCCGAATCGGACTGACGCGCAGAAATACCCAGGGTATTTCTACCCCCTGGGTTCTCAGGGGGGCCTGTCTCCCCTCCTGCAGCCCCGCCAGTCGCAGCCCCACCACCCTCCATTAATGTTGCACGGGGCGATGCGGGAATGGTTTAATTTTTTCCAGGAGCAGTTTAGGTTCCACGAACAACGAAGCAGTCCAACGGTCCTGAAAGTGATGTCGGACGAAGCTGTTCCAACCCAGGAGATACCTTCAGAGGAGGCACAATCCGAGGTGTGTGCATGACGAAGTAGTATTTTTGGTGTGTATGCGTGTACGCATATATGTGTTAAAATGTCATTTTATACTACTGTGTGCATTCATCGATCTATAGACAGGCAGATTTAACGTTTGCATACATGTTACGCTCGTCCCTCGTGTGCTCTCTATCGCCCTCTCGTGCGCTTTGTCCTCCATGCTGTTGCCTTTTTCCTTTCCCTTTCTCTCTCTTGCGCGCCTCTCTCTCTCATGCTTGCTCTTTCTCGCTCTTCTCTCGCGTATATTTGCTCTCACATGGGTGTGTGAGTGCATAAATCGACAGACAGATCTGTCGTTTCTCATCTATACGTTTGTATTTTGTGACGTACATGGATCGAGGTTAATGGTTTTGATCATGACGCACGCATTGCCATTTTAACGCAGCGCTGCATTAAAAATGGCAATGCGTGCGTTGTGATTAAAAAGAAGACACAGAAGCTTTGGCGTTGCATCCCAGCATGCAACGCGCAGGGACATTGGAGTTCCAGACAAATGTGTGCATGCCACTTCTCCACGGTGGCTTCAAAATGGCACTGATTTTCCGCGCCTCCATCCTGCGTTTTCAAACGCAGGCCCCGGCTGCGGCCGACGAAGCTGCTTCCACCGAGGCTGAAGCTCCCGCCGAGGCTGAAGCTCCCGCCGAGGCTGAGGCTCCCGCCGAAGCTGAGGCTCCAGCGGAGGCTGAGGCTCCAGCAGAGGAAGAATCTGCAGAGGGGGATGCTGCACAATCACAAGCACCTGCTGACGGCGAATCGGCAGAACCGGTTGCGGCTGAAGGCGATATGGGGGCAGTGCTGGCTGAGGGTGATGAAACGGGTGATGCCACAACGCTGGAAGGCGACGATGCAGCCGCACACGTGGAGAGCGACGCCGCAGCACCCACTGAAGGTACGATTATTGTTATATATTATTGTTAACAATCATATGTTATTGTAATATATTATTGCATGATAACAATCACATATTATTGTATAGTTGTATATTCCTTTTGTATAACGCAGAAGGATCAATGTAGAACCTGACAGGAATATTTTTACACTCCCAACATGGTCCGTTGTTTCATCAGAATAAACGATGCCACTGACTATACCACAAAAAATTATCGCACACATGATATATTTGCATATATGGATACATGCTTATTTTGTAAGTTTAATTTGACGTCCACTTCTCGTCAGCACGTTTGCAGTACGAGGCCCATGGAGTGAAACAAATATTCGATTCTGGGCACAGACAACACGTAATTTCGAGCGTTCCCTACATCACTCTGTCCACGATATTCTGTACAACCGTAAAATAGGGGGTCTCACCCTTGCTGTTACAACATGTGCCAGCAGTGTGTCTGTGCGGTGCTGATTCGATTCCTCGTAGGTGCAGGCGAGACCGGCGAACTGGCAGCAGAGGGACAAGATGCAAATCAAGGGGAGGTTGCACCTAGCGGAGACGGGGAAGGGGGTGCGGTGGGTGACACTGGCGATCCAGCAAATGAAGGACAGGGTGGAGAGGCAGCACCGAGCGGAGAGGGAGATGGAGAAAGCGTGGAGGAGGGAGGCACCACCGCCCCTGCACGAGAGGGTGACGAAGCAGCTGCGTCTGGGGGCGAGGAGGAAGGTGGAGAGGAAGCACCGAACGGAGAGGGGGGTGATGCAGGAGGCGTGGCACCTGCTGAGCTAAACGCCGAGCGGCTGGAGGCAGCGACGAAAATACAAAGTATTGCGAGGGGCAAGGCGTCACGAGAGCGTGTACAGCGCATCAAAATGGGTGACGAGGATGCCTTTACCGAGAGTGGGGACAAAGTGAGAAAGGCCAAAAAGTCGGCCGATGGCGTAGCGGAGGGGGGCGGCGAGGGCGAGGCCTCGCTGGAGGAATCGATGGAGGGCGAGGTGGTGGAAGGCGAGGACGCAGTGTTGGATGACAGCGAGATGGACGATGCCGAGGCAAAGGCATTAGCCGAGCTGAAGGCGCGCGAAGAAAAAGCACGGTTCGAGGCAGAGACGCGGCAGGCACGCATCAATGAGCGGCTAGAAATCTCGAGAAAATACCAGGCAGCCAACGCGCAAAAGGAGGCGCTTGTTGCGGCGAACGCCGAGCTGCAGCGCAAACTTGCTGCGCACCTCGCTGCTAAGCGCAGCGAAGAGGCTGCTGCGGCAACGGCGCCCGAGGAGAGTGCGGAGGTGTCGCAGGGCGATATGGAGACGCGGTATTTCCAGTCGCTGCGGCAAGTAGCCGACAACCGCGCGGAGCTCGAAAAGGTGCAGCTGAGTTATGACCACATGGCGCTCGACATGAAAACACGCCTAGAGCAAAAGCAAGACAAGGTGCGCCAGCTCAAAGAGACCTACTCCGACGTGAAAACTGCAGTGGCCAACGGGACGAGCGCGGGATCAACAGGGCGTCTGATTCCCGCCAAATTGCTCAAGCAGCTTGAGGAGCAGGCGGGCGAAAAGGAGGTGGAGTTGGAAAAGGTGCGCCTGCGCAACATTCATCTGCGCAACCAGCTGCGCAAGCTCGAGGGCAACCTGCGGCGCAAGGAGGAGCTGTCCAACGAGCTGCACCTCATCGACTTTGAGCAGCTCAAGATCGAAAACCAGACGCTGAACGAAAAGATTGAAGAGCGCAACGAGGAGCTGCTCAAGCTGCGCAAAAAGACCACCACCACCGTGCAAGTCCTCACGCACCTCAAAGAAAAACTCCAGTTCGTGCAGGCTGAAAACCAGCTGCTCAAAGTCGAGTTGGCCCAACTTGAGGCTGAGCTCTCAACGCATAGAGACGCCCTCACCCGCGCCAAACACGACCGTGACTCTCTCCGCTCTGAAAACTTGCGTCTTCGCGGCGAAGCTGGCCTTATTGGTACTTTCCCCCCTGCCTGCCCTTTTGTGCCCCTATTGTTTCCTTCCCCTCCACTTCCCTGCCTCGTTGCACCCCCACCTTTCCTTCCCCTCTCCTTTCTTTTCCCCTTCCCTCTCTTTGTCCCTCGGTGCGCACGGGCTGTCTGTCTCTCCTTGCCCCCTCTCAACAACACCCTTGCTATCACCATTGTTGATGGGATCCAAAAAAAAACGCACCGCAATGTTTCCAGGCAACAACGACCTCCTCCGCGATTTCGACCGGCGCAAAAAGGACATTGCTTCGATGCAGTTGACACTGGAGGGGCTCAAAGGGCGCCACCGCACATTGCGTCAGCAGACTGTCGATTTGTCTGCCAAGGCTATCACCCAATACTAGCTACTGTAAATCCGAAGTCGATAAAGTACCCGATAAAAAGGAATAAAACAAACAATAAATGTGCATCATACGATTATTTGAAAAGAACGAAATGACGCGAGTTATATCAATGAGCGATGCATCCTTAGTACCAATAGAATTCCTAAATCTCCAGATCTTGTTTTCAAGATTCTAAAACGAAGGTTCTGGTAGTACAAATCCTGAGGGGCTCAGAGGCCGCCAGCGCACCCTTGGTGACGAGACAGTCAAGATGTTTGACCATATTCAAAAACAACACCATATTGAAACACATAAAAATGAGGAAAAAAAAATCAACGAATTTTTTTTTTCAAATCTCCCTTGGTGACGAGACAGTCAAGATGTTTACCACGACTTTCACCCTGTACAGGGTGGCGAAGAGGCACAAGATGCCTCATTTTTACAAGTTTCTTACCTCAAACGAGCCCTAGATTTAGTGGATCTCTTGCAGAAAAAGACCTGCAACTACAGGCGTCCTATGTATTTTTGCCACTCTGTACAAGAGGTTCTCTGCCTAGGCGACACCTACAGTATGGGGTGGCTTCGGCTAGTAGGCTCCTTAAAATTTTAGGTCTCTTTTGCAAAAGAGCCCTAAAAAAAGAGAGGATATTCTGCAAAAGAGACCTATAATTTTAAGGAGCCTACTAATCGTAGCCACCCCTAAAGGCGCACGAGAGTGATACTAGATGTTGCATGTGTGGTTACCACGCAGTAGTAGAGGTGCGCCAGCTCGGTACTAGAGGTTCGCGTGGGTGTCGCGCCGCTTTACGAAAGATTTTAGCGAGAACCCCAACCTGAGGCTGCGGTCTCAGTAAGAGCTATGGCCACGCAGTGACATGACTGAGTTCTAGAACAGAGTTTTTGAAGTTTAGAAATTATTCTATTACGACATTTTTTGTTGACGTCTTTTTTAAGAGGTTGGGACGGCAAGAGAAAGTTGTCGCGTCGTTGGCCTAATACAAGCACATTTGCACCAAATGATCGTTTGCATTATGCTTACTGTGTCTTTGTTTACTGTGTCTGACCCATCATGCGGTGCGCCTTTGGAGCTCACCTAGACGTTGGCCTCGCGGAGCGACAAACCCAGTGCAGATCCATTGGAACTGGTCACGTTTCCCTCCCTCGTTTCGGGGAAGATGTCCGTCTTTGATAAGATGGAATCGCTTTTTGATAACACAGCATCGCTGTTTTTTATGCTCGGGTGTGGGCCTTCAAGTTGGGGAGATTTGATTGAAAAAGGGTACAGAAAAAAGAGGAGGCACGGCTATCTTTGTCTCGACTTGACGATGATATGGCAAGGTGCGGAGCATGTTTTATACTCCAAATGGAAGAGGGCTCTCTACATCTACGTGCGCGTACGTACGCGCACACGTGCATACTCGGAAAACAGATTCACACACATACATGCACACGCGCGCACGAATCCACATACGCAAAAATACATGTTTCCACACACTCTCGCTGTACGCTGCGTCTCGGATGTGGGTTAGGCACCTGTCAGCCCACCTCTGAGGGCGACATGATTATGATAAATAAGGAATAACAACTCGCATGTAGTTTGAAACGTTGCGAATGTCAATGACGGGCTTGTAGATGCTTGGCCTATATAACATATATATATATGTATATGTATATATATACATACACTTAGCTTGTGGAATACTTATTGCTGGAAAACGAATTGTTGGTACAGAACAGCTTCTGGAGAGCAGGTAGAATCGTACATTAAAGACTCAGCGCTCTAAGCAGCTGTCACCTTCGAAATGCATATATATATGTATACCTATCTATATATGTATGCATATACATGTATATTTATACATGCATATATATATACATATATATATATATTATATGTATATACAGATATATATGTATGTGTATATACATATACGTAGTGTGTTGCAGGGTGTTAAAGTGTGTTGCAGTTACCATCGAAAGAATGTCGCTCTGAGCAGCTGTCACCTTCGAAGTGCTCGTATATAACATACATACATGCTACATATGGCAATGTACATACACATATATGTACATACACATATACGTATATGTATATCTATATGTATGTAACATACATACATGCTACATACAGACATGACTATGTATATACACATATCTATATCTATATGGTCATGTACATACGCATATATGTACATACACATATATATATATGTGTATCTATATGTATGTAACATACATACATGCTACATACAGACATGGCTGCATACATGCATGCACACTGTAAGCTGTACACATACATAATAATGAGTTTAACACGGGCCCGGCGAGGGGGCACAAAGTACAAATGTCTCATCAAGGCTGCTCAATAAGTGCATGCAATATGGCTATGGGGTGGATACGATTAGTAGGCTCCTTAAAATGATAAGTCTCTTTTGCAAAAGAGCCCTATAAAACAGACGATATTCTGCAAAAGAGACCTACCATTTTAAGGAGCCTACTCATCGTAGCCACCCCATATGGATAATATGGCTGCTCAATAACTGCACATAATAATGTGTTTTGCACGGGCCTCATCGAGGCTGCTCAATAAGTACATGTGTCTCAAAAAGTACAAGTGTCTCATGAAAAAATACAAGTGGCTCATAGAATACGTATTAGTGGCTCATGGAGAACGTATAAGTGTCTCATCGAATAAGTACAAATGTCTCGTCGAGGCTCCTCTACAAGTACAAACGTCTCAGGGAGAGTACAAGTGTGTCATTAAAAAGCACACGTGTCTCATTGAGGATCCTCAATATATATTTATATATATTTATATATACCGAGACATAAATATACATGAATACATGCATGATAATATAAACATACACAAACCCAAACACACACACACACACGTACTCACGCATGTGTATGTATACGTGTGTGTGTGTGTGTGTGTGTTGTGTGTGTGTGTGTGTTGTTGGTGTGTGTGTGTGTATGCATGTGCGTGTGGGCATCTGAACTGTACAAGTTCACCTCAAATACAGAAGTTCAGAGAACTTGTGTCTTGGACATTGCAACTAAACATAAACATACCAAAACACACACACAAACATACGCACACATATACATGTACACGTGTGTGAGTGTGCATATCTGTGTAATGTATCTGTGCGTGTGTGTGTGTGTGTGCGTGTGTGTTAAATGTCTCTTTTGCAGAATATAGTCTCTTTGATAGGGCTCTTTTGCAAAAGAGACCTATACTTTTAAGCAGCCTACTAATCGTAGCCACCCCATACACAAGTTCAAAACACAGCCCATTGCATTGGGGGTGTTGAATGACATTCCATCCCAAACTCCAATCTCAAACTCCAATCTCAATCTCAAATCTCAATCTCAAATCTCAATCTCATTGGTCTCTTTTCAACACAACGTGGCAAAAGAGACCCAGAGAACAAGATTATCGATTGAGATTTGAGACTGAAGAAATGACACTCGAAATGTAATTGGCTGTACATCTCAACCACATGAACTATGGGGTGGCTACGATTAGTAGACTCCTTAAATCATAGGTCTCTTTTGCAGAATATTGTCTCTTTTACAAGGCTCTTTAAGAAATGACACTCGAAATAGAATTGGCTGTACATCTCAACCACACACGTTCATCTCAGCAACTAGGATGAACTATTGAGTGGCTATGATTAGTAGACTCGTTAAAATCATAGGTCTCTTTTGCAGAAAATTGTCTCTTTTACAAGGCTCTTTTGCAAAAGAGACCTATAATTTTAAGGAGCCTACGAATCGAAAGCCACTCCATATAGATTCATCTCAACTGAGTCCTGCAAAGTACCTTCCAACTACACGAATCCCGAGTCTTGAAGAGAGAACGTTGTTGAGGGTCTTGCAGAGTACAATTGTTCAGGGTCTTGCAGAGTACATCTAAACTACAACGTACCTTCCCATTCCACACACTCAGAGTCTGTAAGAGACATGTTCAGAGTCTTGCAGAGTATATCTCACTTGCAAAAAGATCTGAGTCCTGAGAACAGTTGTTCAGACGTCAAGCAGAATACATCTCTACAAAAGTACACAATGCGGTCCGATATTTTAATATTGGACCGCATTGTGTCCCGATTCGGACATCAAAAGGTGTCTTTAAAAGACTGCGTTTCCTATGAAGTTGTTCAAACGTCAAGCAGAATACATCCCTACAAAAAGTTCCGAGTCTTGAAGACA
>Ga0105055_10006799_pt1 | contig 15559 bp, 22 predicted proteins | sample BON03_FD_78090 | JGI IMG/M metagenome (GOLD analysis project Ga0105055, IMG submission 78090) | Freshwater microbial communities from Lake Bonney liftoff mats and glacier meltwater in Antarctica - BON-03 | ecosystem: Environmental > Aquatic > Freshwater > Ice > Glacier meltwater | place: Lake...
AGTTGAAAGTTGGCCCCTTTGACTTGAAAAGTGGCCCCTTGGATTTGAAAGTTGCCCCCTCTGACTTGAAAGCTGGCCCCTTTGAGTTGAAAGTTGGCTCCTGGGGAGGCGGAGCAGGCTGTGCAAGATGCTGACGAGGCTAAGTACGATGCAGACATGGATGCCTGGGAGGTTGAGAGGGATGAGGAGGAGAGAGCGGCAAAGCGCCCACGAGTGTGAGAGTGGAAAGCTTGGCAGCTGCCTAGTTCACGCACTTCGAAAGCAAAAAGAGCAAGAGCATTAAAGACCTCTCCATATCATAGAAGACGAGCACGGCTATATTTATGAACCTCACAGAACTCAGATTTCTTATTGGTCCACAACATTCGAAGGAAGCGAAATGCTCCGCTCGGCTGGCTGGCAGGCCTTCGTGATGCATCGTGTGAATCGCTTCGTGCACGGCTCGTTGCTCATTGATGGGTGGATAGAGCTCTGGGAGGGATAGGGCTCCAGGGCACTGGGGGCTGGGGGTGTGAGCTGATCTGCTCTAAGAGACAACCTCCAATATCTGCCTCAGACTCTTTTCAAATCCGGAATCTCTGTCGCGCAAGACGTTTTCTAAGTTTAGCCTTACCGAGCAGAACACAAACCCTCGCGGCGCGAAGACATGACAGCTCACAGTTGGTGGGGCAAAGGTCATTCTCCAACCCACCAGCGAAGCTGTCCCCGCCCCCTTCCCCCCCCTAGCACCTTCGACAAGGATGCCTCGGCCACGTGCCTCACCCTGGAGCTACGCTGCAATGGGGAGTTGACTCGCCACTTTGACACCTTCGACCTCTGGGCCAAGGCATACCTCTTTCAGCACAGCGAGCGCATCTTCAAGAAGCAAATGACCAAGCATCAGATTGAGGAGAGCTATCATCCTACAGTGAAGCGTCACGCGACTGGAGCGCATCCTCCTCTGCTGCGGACGAAAATCGACACCACGGGCCGGCGCGACGTCACCTCCTGGACTGCGGAGGGCGTGCGACGAGAGGCTCCGGAGGACTGGCGCCGAGTAAAAGTGATCCCGAATCTCGAAATCTCAAATCTCTGGTGCATGGGCCGCGAGATGGGCTGGGTGATCCAATGCACTGCGCTTCGCGTCTTCGAGGAATCGTGCGAGTGTCCTTTCGCGGCAGGAGAGGTGAGTGATGAAACCATGTAATCAATAAATGGTTTCGAGAACAACGAAGCTCACGATTGTGACGCTAGATGAAGACGGCGTAGGGCCAACCAAACTAAAGAGCAACGACGCGATGGCGCTCGGGAGTGGCAGGACTCGCATCATTCTCGTCGACGTGCACGGGAGGCCCACAACGGCCGGTAAGTTCTGGGAAACGTACACTGGCCGGGTCCTTCCCGCCGGAGGCTTCCAGCAACAAACACCGATGCGGGAGGGCAACACGGAGACCTTACGGCTCCGAGACGGCAAGCGCGCAGTCACTCGCAGGTGGACGTCAGATGGCGAATCCAAATTCACAAAGCTCGGTGACAATTTTTACAAGGATCAGCTTCGAAAATACGTGGTGCAAGTACCTGTCATAATCGATGGCACCCGCAAAAACGGCACGACCTATACCGCACACTCTCACCTTCCAGTGGAGCGGCTCGGACTCACGTCGCAGACGCTCCCTTTGAATCTGAGCGCCTCGGAGCAAGACCGCAAGCTGAAGCAGATGATCTTGCTTCAACTCCCAGACGGGGCACTCTATGAGGCGTCTAAGGAACAGTGGGGCTACGACGACGAGGGTTCGTGGATCATAAACGAGGAGACTGTGAAATACAACGAAGCTTCTGGGGAGACCAAGAGTCATGTGGTGCTCGATCGGCGCCTGGAAGCCGACCCTGCGATCCTGAGTCGATTTCTCTTCAGCGAGGCGCTGTGCCAAGAAGCCTTCGAGAACCACGAAGATAGCTTCTGCTGCCCTCGGCAGATCGCCGCTGTGCTGAAGCTCGATCTCGGGGAGGTGCTGCAGGAGCTCCGGGCTGTGGAGCAGGAGCTCTATCAGACCTCGGAGCTGGAGCAGCGAGGCTGCACTCCGAGGATGCTTATCGAGTTCGCAAAGAAGCGGGAGCTCGGCTGCTGTGCGCTACACAAGGACAAGGTGATCGAGACGATCGCAGGGCCCCCCCCGGTGCTTGCCTTCATCGTGGATGAGAATCATTGTTACCTGTACTCCTGCCCGCGCGTCCGCGCCGCTCTCATGAAGCGAGACATGGTGCAAGGGATTAAGCTTAAGAAGGCACAGGGAGCGAGCACCACGCCTCCAATGTGCGAGTGGATTCTGTGGGGCAAAGAGATCGCTCCGAGCCATGACAGCTGCAACGATCCCGAGCTCGACGCGGTGCGCTCCTGGTTCATGAATCGGAATCGCCATCAGAGAGTGCTGCTGAAGGACTGTGTGCAGGCGAGAGCCCTCTCTTATACCTGCACGCAGCGCCTCGATGGCTGCAGCGGGCTGCTGGTGACTCACGGCCTGCCGGAGCATTGCGGTGAAATTCATCTCTGGGTCAAGAAGCTTGATCTTGGAATAAATTACCAGGGTCAGGGGCTTGCCGGCTCGAGCCTCAAGGTTCTTAAGATCCTACTGCGAGCAAAACAAGAGCGAGTGTTCCTCGATGGAGAGGCCAAGGCAAGAGTAATGGAGCAATTCGACCACCGACGCGCGCTCTGCGGCTCACGAGGCGGTTTGCAAATGGACCACATTGCGAGGGTCAGCGACAGCCATCTGCAGCAGGCCTTTCAGCCCCTTTGCATGGAGTGCCATTCCAACAAGACGAGGCTGGAGTCGAGGAAGCACGAGGACGACGAGCTCTCTTCGCATTTTGAACTTGGAGTCTGGCACGACTACGTCCTTCTCCTCGAGCGCCGCCTCTGGTCTACAGGGCCAAAGAGCTTGTGGATGTCATGGGCTGCGAAATCGCTGACGTGTGGCGCTCTAGGAGGAACGCGCTGCTGCACAATGTGGATTGAATCCCACTGTTTTGCCCTCTGGATGCAATCGTCGAGCGCACGGAGCTTGAACTCGGCGATCTGTGCTTCGTCACGAAAAAATACACAAGCTTCGTCTCGCAACTGGGTTACACGGGCCCTGGCTGGCAGCACAGGGCTCAAACCGAGTGGCTCCTCCATACTGGCATCATCGACTGGTCTTGAATTTCACACGTCTTGAACGCAACCTCGCACCTCCCCCCTGACATCCTCACGGGTCCGCTGCAGACTATGGAGGAGGCTTGGTGTGGCGTTCGCCAGCTGGCAAAGGAGAGCGTCAACTCTCTGATTGGGCTCTGGTGCCTTGACGAGGCCTGGACGCACCAGCTCCGCTCCAGCACGCATGATGGCGACAGTCCGGAGGGCGCTCTGAAGCGCACCTTCCACTGGAGTGAGGAGGGTGCTCCTGGTCAAATCTTTGATTATATCACAAGCACTAAGCTTGTAAGCTCGTCCTTCTGTCGCCCGCTGCACGATCTGTGCCTCGGCGTCGAGGCCGCGCGAGTGGGGCAAATGATCTACGCCTTGAAGCACACCGGCTGCACCGTCTATGAGTTCAAAACTGATAGCATCCTCTTTCAGCCCCTCAAAAAAAAGCGGCCGTAGCTCCAAACTCTCACCTTCAAGGACCTGCACACGCTCCGAGAGGGCTGCGAGCCTGCTCTCAAAAAGACGAGGAGGCTCGACGAGCACTGCCAGATGACCGCGCTGAGCTCGGAAGCTCTCGTATTCCGAGTGGAGCCTGCCAAGGACGATGACCGAATGAAGTCCAACGTGAAGCTCCCACAGAGATCCTGCGAGCGCCCAAGCGTGGAGGCGCTCGCCTACACCGAACGCATGCCCGTGGAAGGGGAGAGTCTCGAGATGCAAGGGAAGAGCTTACTCGTGCAGGGGATTGCTTGCAGTGGCAAGAGCTACGACTGCAACAAGATTGTGGAGCGGCTCAGAGCTTCTGGCGTGAAGGTGGACATCGTCGCAAAAACGCACACCGCATCTGCAAGAGCTGGGGGCTGCACTCTCGACCACTGGTGCCAGCGCCACGTCTTGAATGGAGCTCCGTCCTGCCAGGTCCTCTACATCGACGAGATAAGCCAGATCGACGTGGGGCTCTTGGCGCTGCTTGCTCGCCTCACCCACACCCCCGTGCGCTTCCTCTTGGCCGGCGATTTCAACCAGTTCTCGCCTATAGGCTCCTGCTGGAAGGGTACACCCATCGCAGAGGGTGCCTTCCAGCGCTCCGCCCTGCTCCATCGCATGTGTGGCGAGAACATGGTGCAGCTACGGGAGTGTAGGCGGGCCGATAAGGTACTATTTGACTTTCACGGCTCCTTGATAGCTGGTGGTGGGAGGTTTGAGCTTTCAGTCGCGCGGGCCGTGCAGGAGGCCAAGGCTGCCTTCGATTTTACAGGGCCCGTGCGGTGGAACCTGGTGATCTCGCACGCCAAGCGGGTGCAGATCAATCGCAAGCGAAATCTCTTCTATTCTCGTTGGAAAGATGTTGTTAAGCTCAACATCGCCGGCCCGGCGCTCCGGGGGAATGCCGCTCAAAGCATGATCCTCTGGCAAGGGCTCCAGCTGCTAGGCTCGGGTGGCGCGGTTAGGAACCAGGTGCTCTACACGATCATGCGCATCGAGGGTGAGCAGCTGTGGCTCGAGGAGCTGGAGAAGCCCTTGGCCTTTGCTCAGGTGAAGAGCTGCCTGAGACTCAGTTTTGCTCAGACCCATGCCTCAGTTCAAGGAACAGAGTACGACGAGCCGCTTCGCCTGCATGGCTGTTCTAATCGTCATTTTTCTCTGAAGCATTTGTTCGTTGGCCTCTCGCGGAGCAAGAGCGGCGCGTTGGTAAGCCTCGTGGACTGATAACGCTGACTAGAAAAGTCCACCACCCACATGAGGCTTTGCAACGGCTGCGGTCTCATCAAGGATCGCTTCCCCCTCTCCAATCGAAAAGCCACAAGGCATGGAGTCAAGACCTACTACAAGACCCACTGCACGGACTGTCACTCTCACCAGGCGCGAATCCTGTACCAGCTCCGCAAGATTTATACCCCACCTCCACAGGGTACGCCCTGCGAGTGTTGCAATAGAACCCCCAGTAAAGCCTTGCTCCTAGACCACGACCATGTCAACGGCCACTTCCGAGGCTGGCTCTGCCAGGAGTGTAATGCGTGTCTCGGCTTCTTTGGTGACGACGCTGCCGGAATCACAATGGCGATGCAATACCTTAATGCCTGAGAAGGTAAAGACCAAATGGCCAACAGGCTCCGAACACTGGGCGAGGAGCTCGGGTCGCCGGCTCATCTTGCACTCTACACTGCCGCGCGGAAGCGGGGCATTAAAGTCACGCGCGCACAGACAAGGGAGTTCACCAGGAAGACCGCGGCGCTTACGAAGAAAGCTATGGTGGGCATCCTGGACACACTCGAAGAACAGCCAGGCGTTATCTCCACGGATGGAGGTTCAGAATTCTCAGCGGACTTTGCAGAAGAACTCGTGCGCAGAGGCATCGGGCAGAAAATCAAGGATGGCAAGAATTCCATCGCTATTGTGGACCGAGCCATTCAATCCTTGAAGCTGACGGTTGCAAAGATGATGGCCACACAGGAGGGCTCCTGGCAGAAGATGCTCGGCAGAGCCGTGAAGGCAATCAACGACACACCGAAAGCAGTGCTCCATCACGAGGCACCCTCAGACGTCATCGACAACGACGATGTGAGCTTCATGCTCCTGCAGGATAACGCCAGAGCGCTTCGGCACAACTCCCAGTTGCTCCAGACTCGCAAGACGCGCCTAGAGGAGGCGGGGGCCATGAGAGCACCATTGCAGGGAAAGACCTTCAAACGAGGACATGAAGCCAGCTACCGTCCCAAGAAGGCGCTTGCGGACTTCGAGGGCATCGAGGCGATCGCAGAGGATGGTACAAGAATCGACGTCAAGCACCTCAAGCCGGTGAACAGTGAGAGCACCGATGTTACCGTCCGCTTCGGGGACAAGACCAACAGCGTGAAGAAGAACAAGCAGCGCCGGCAAGCGGAAGTGTTAATCGCATTGACGCTTGCACATCTGGAGGGCAAGGAGCGGGTGAGCCTCAAAGCTCTCTCGATTTTCCTGAAGGCACAGCTGCGCCCAGCCACGGAGAATTTCGAAACCATCTTAAGGAAAGTCAAGTTGAAGCTAATGGTCGTCCTCCGCCTTTTCCCGGCTCTCGAGGTTTCAGTGGACAGCCGCTACGTCAAGGTGGCATGACGTCTCGCGGCACCTCCTCGCAGATCCACACCCCGAGAGGAGAGGAGGCGGATCGACTGGACTATTGGTACGATCGATGCGATGAGCTCTACTGGATGGCCAGCGCCAACCAGCTCGACGCGAAGCATTATAACGAGCTGGCCGCGGCGCTGGGCGACGAGGGGGTGGGAGAGTACTACAGGGCTCTTTGCAAGTGGGAGCTCTTCCCTAATAGCCCACATCCTCGGATTGCGCTGCACCCACTGCTGCGGGGCTTCCCTGCAAGACCGGAGCCGGCCGCGGTCGAGCGTCCCCGGAAGGAATCAGTTGAGCTTCGTTTTTTTTTAAAGCTTTTGACTTGTCCTGCTTCGTCAAGTCAATATAGATAAATCCAAAAGGCTTGCTTGTGCACATCTCGTACATCTTCATCAAGGTCTTTTTGGCGTAGATTGCGCTGTTCTCGTCCAGCCAGATTTGGAGGTCTTGGAACGATCGGAGGCGGAAGGTGAAGGTATGGATCGCCTGCGTGCGAATCATGGGCGAAACTGCCACATTTGTTTTAACGGAAGTGAGAACACTAATATAAGCGTGACGTCCTCTGATGTACAGTTCGTTCAATAACTTGGAATTCCGCACGAACTCTGGAGTCCCCGCAAAATCGTCACAGAGGACCAGAATATTGTATACGAGTTTCCCATTATCTTTCATCGCCTCGGCAAGCTTGAACTGCTGATTGACTATAGCCTGCAGAGCCTCGGCGTCGTAGGTGTCAAAGAAGCACGGCTCCTTCTTGTCGTCCACACCCATCTCCTCTCGAACATATCGTTTGACCTCTTTCCATGTGTGGTCCAGGTGAATGCTGGGAGAGAAAATCAAAACGCGTTCAAAGCAGCCCTTCTAAATATCAAGTATCATGCTCTGCAGCAGGACGCTCTTTCTAGATCCAGAAGGTCCGTAGATGAGCGCCCGCATCGGGAGAGACGGAACGTGAGGGAACCTACTCTGTTTGCATTTGAACTCGGTGACCTTCCGCGGCCGGACCTCTGGGACTTCTTTCCTCTCTTTACAAATCGCAACTCTTTCGCTTTTCTTTGGCGGGATGCGAAGCTACACTGGAGCGGAGCTAGCGCTCACGCTCGCGCAACTCACGGCCGCTGACCAGGCCTTGTGCTCCTCCGGCGATGTCGCTCACGTGGCTGTGGGCTCCGGTCTGTTACTTGTGGACGTTTCCTACCCGGCAAACAGAAGGCTCGTGGAGACCTTTACGCTGAAACATCTGGCTTCGAACCCCTTCGGACTCGAGGCGACTCAGGGGATGACCGGTTACACGCTTCAGGAAGCGATGCTCATGTGCGGCTCGGGGCTCTTCGCCTCCCTCTCCGATATTTATATGGAGCTCTTCGAGGTCCCGGTGGGCAGCGTCGACGTGCTGGAGGCTTCGCAGAAAGAGCTCCGGTGTCTCTGGGAGCTCACCGGCAGCACTGAAGGAAGTGAGAACTGTTGGCCTCGGGATTCAAGTGGATTCTGATACCGTGACGCTCACGGTAGACACGACAGCACTCGAGGCCACAATCTCGGAGCTGAGAGCGGACGTGGACTCCAACACCCTGGAGCTCAGCTGGCACTGCAGAGGCTCCCTTCTTCCCGATCCTCGAGGGCACCACAATCCGAGCGCTCCAGGGCGATGGAGACATCTCGCTGGAGGCGACGAGGAGGCGGGGCTACGAGAGGCTCTCGGCGTGAGGGTGAGCACAGCGGAGGGCACGTTGGCGGGAGACGTGGCTGATCTGGACGCTCTCCGGCAAGACCTCGACGAGGAGGCTGGGTTGCGGGAGGCTCTTGGGGTGGGCGAGCACGGCAGAAACGAATATCTCGAGAGATGGCGGATTTCTTGGCGCGCTCGATTTGAGGGTCAACGATCTGGTGAACCGGTCCATCGCAACAACAAGCATAGTAACTTCGAACAGTGCTACACTGGCAACGGTTGCTGGCGTCATCTCCTCTCCTCCAAACACGATGAGCTGACAGCTGGTCCCCCACTGGAACACATATTAAGCTACTAGACGCGAGCATACTGCGGTCGCTGTCAGCCGGTGGCGGCATCACGCTCACGCAGACGGATCAAGCAGTTGACATCGGCCTCGCGAGTGATGTGACCGTAAGCAGCCTTACGACAGGTACAGCTAGTCTCTTCGCAGTTGAAGCCACACAATACGATCGCGAAACACCCAGGAGCTGACACTGCTCTCTAACGCCCGGAATGTCATCATGCAGAGCAGCGTTGATGGATCTGCTACCTTCCCGAAGGATATCACGTGCGCGGGGCACATCAGCAGCAATTACATCCACGCCTCGGATATCAATCAGAACGGCACGTCGCTGGATTCCTTCCTTGCCCAGAGAGAACGGAAATTAACGGCAGCGGAGCCCTGCCTCAAGATAATTGACGCTTCAGGCGGAATCTCCCTCTCCATCGACGAGAGCAAGAGCCTGGTCGCAGATGCGTTTCAGAGTGGGAAGTTCAGAATGCGATCAAGCGGGCCAGAAGCGATGGAGTTTCAAAGATTTGACGATGATGGAGTCAGTGTCTCGGATGCGTGGCAGATAATTTCCCAGCTACGTTCTGACGAGACACTCGGAGCCACCTTGCATGTCAATCAAATGAGAAGCAAGTCGGATGCAGAAATCGTTATGCAAGACTCGCTCAGAGTGGAAGCGGGGCTCCATATTGTTGAGAATATCACCTGCAGTGGCAGTGTAAAGTCGCCCTTCTGGGTTGCAGGCAACGTCAACAAGGCAGGGCAAGGCTTGGTTGAAAAAGGGGCTACATATCATGTCAGCCTCTGTGGTTTCAGGAGATGGCTCGGCACTTGATATTCTTCCCCGAGGATCCTGAAGGATCTCGATATACTCTGAGTATCAGCTCTACCGAGTTTCACACACTGTACCGAGCTCAGACTTCAACTTCTTTTCGCTTATATGCTCGAAAATCCACCAGCGCAGGGAGTTGTGCCGGCGATGGGTTGTTCTCGATTATGATGCTCTTGTAGAGCCTGGGACTCTCTAGTAGACCACCTCCCCCACCAGCTGGCTGCCACTCGAGCTGTCAGCCGGGAAGGCGTTGTAGAACCAGTCTGCGAGCTGAATGGCTGGTGGATTGGGTGCCGAGCGCAGATCCCAATTCCCCGCAAAGCGCAGAGCAGCCTTCATGCAGTAGCCGCTCTGCTGGAGCGCCGCCGTGAGCGTGACGATCTGACTGCAGCTCCGGTGCTGAAAGAGCGTGCGGCCAGAGAGATCGACACAGGAGAATTGCTGGAGCATCTTTTGGTTGACGAGCGAGGCTTCGAGCACCAGGAGCTTGGAGCCGTTCGACACGATCACGATATCCTCGCTCCCTTGCCGGAACCACTGGCCACGCTCCTTCATGGCCTTCAAGCACTGCATGGCAACCTCCACCGAGGAGAAGACGGAGACGACACTCGAATCCTGCAGGGTCAGCAGCACACCGTGCGCCGCATTGGGAATACTCGTCTGCCCCTGCGGGATATCGAATGCTGCTGGAAAGTCTCCAGTGGAGAAGAGCGACATTGCTTCCTTTCTTTCTACCATAGAAAGCAACCACCGTGGGTCTACCATGGCGTTCAAAAGACAGCACAGTCACGGCTCCGTCGAGAAGGCCATGAGCGCCACAGCAACCGGGATGAAATACGCGGCGACCGCGAAGGCACTCTACGACGTGGGGCGGCAAGTCTACAACATAGCTCGTGTGGCCGCGCCAGTTGTGGCGGCAATGCTGTAGGCCTCGAATGCTTGAGGCCTCGCTCGTCAACCAAAAGATGCTCTTGCAATAACAAATGCACATTCGTGGCGTGAGTTATACCACGAAGAGGCTCGGGCAGCACGCCCGCACGTTTGCTCATGGAGCAGGGGCCGCACTTGACAAGGTAGTTGGAATCATGCACCATCATGGCAAGCATCTCGACCCGCAAGTGGCTGGAGCTATTGGCGGCGCGCTCGGGCACGATGCCGCCGCAATCATTCGCACCGTGGGCAAGGTCAAGAAGAATATCGCCTCCTACGAGGACCTGCGCCGGAGCCTTGTTGGCGGGAGGGCCTAAATCCCCTCCCTCTATAAATGGCTTCAGTTAAGAAGCTCTGTCTGGATTCGAGGTTTGGAGAGGGTAATTGTAATCAATTTACCATCGAGCTTCCGGAAACTGTGAATTGCTCGCCAGATTGCGTGGCAGGGATCACAGACGTCTCCTTCCCAATCGCTTGGCGTACGATCGACATCCACAACGACAACATTTACCTCCTCGAAAAGACCTCCGATCCAATTCCGACAGCCCGTGTCGTCAAGATCTCCATCAAGGACTGCACTCTCGGGAGCGACCTCGTGGCCCAGGTGAAGCTCGCTTTGAACACGAATGGCACCGGAGCGGCCTTCAAATACGTCTCCGGAACGTTCGATGTCACGTTTTCGCAGAGCACCTTCAGCCTCACCGTGACGCTCACTGGGGGTGGCACCTTCGCGGTGCTCTCCTTCGACCAGCTCCGGGACATCTACTTCTTCGCAAACTGGCGCTACTATGCAACACAGAGTCCGCTTCCTGTCATTCAACCCGCGATGCACGAAGACCGCAAACGGAGTGCTCCGAATCAGCACCGCCGCGGGGAATACACATTTGAACTTCAACACCACGCAGATTGGCGGCTCGATTGACCTTCGCCCCGTACACACGATATATCTGACTAGCGAATCTCTTATCAACTATAAAATTATTGGGCCTGGTGGCGGACTGCGGAGCACCATTCGGCGAATCGCGATCACAGAGCCAGCAAAAGGCTTGCAGCACGTCGAGCACAGCGGGCATTGCGAAGACTACCTCGACTGTGCAGGACTGAGTCTGAGGACGCTCAGATTTGCTCTCAGGGATAGCTTTGTGAACATTGTGTCCTTGAACGGGAACCACTGTTGCTTCTCCATTCTCTTTGGGGAGCGACCATGATCTCTCTCGCGTGAGAGAGGGGGCACCGTATTTTAAAAAACAGTTTTTCAAATAATCTTATGTCTTAAACACGGTACCCTTTGCGACTACGACAGCTTAAATCCAGTTAGGCTTTAAATCCAATGAGTTCGGAGACGATTTCAATTGTTTCACTGGGAGAAGGAGGAGAAGGAGGAGGAGGAGGAGAAGGAGGAGAAGGAGCGCATGCCACTTCTTCCTCTCCCGCTCCTTCCTCTCCTGCTTCCGCTCCTTCCTCTCCCACCCCCGCTCCTGCTCCGGATTCTGCTCCGGATTCTGCGCTGAATCCTCCACCCTCACTGGAGGATCCCGCGGATCCGTTTCTGGTGATTCCTCCCAAGCGCTCGAGGGCCCAGCCCAAGGAGGCAAAGCCGAAAGCACCAAGAGTGATTAAGCCTCGCCCCCCCGAAAGTTGTCACACTCCGCCAAGCAGTTGAGGATATACAACCAGAGGTCGCTCCGGAGCCCCTCCTCTCGCAGGATGGAGCGATCCTCCAGCACCTACTCAATCACAGAGTCCGTCAGCGAGTGCAATTTTGTTTCCATGTTTTAAAAACAGAATGGCTCTCACCAAACTTCCAGCAGTCAAAAGGCCCACGAAGGCCAAACCGCCACACACTCCCTTCGCGAAGATAGTCACCCGAGAAATGCCGGATCGACAGACACTCCTTGCACATCAAAGCTTGGATGGATCGCATCGCCGCTGAGCGCGTTGCGAACTACCAGACGGAGTATAACGCGATCGGCGGAAAGGCCTCGAAGGGAGGAGCCTCCGCACAGCAGGCCGCTGCAACAGCGCGCCGAAATTTCGCAGCCACTCACGGTGCACAGCATCTACCCAAACAGCAGCCATTAGTAAATGTCGGCTTCTGCGATGCTGAGCGTGATGCGCAAGCGACCAACCTTTGATGAGCTTGTGGGCATATTCGAGAAGGACAGTGTGAAAGTGAAACTGCCAGATCGTAGGGCCCTGCAGGTCTCCCAGTGGTTCCACGAGCCAACGGAAGAGTTGGAGGCCTATCAGCTGAGGCACATGGCAAATGTTGAGTATGACAACAATGTGCGCAGAGTTGCAATGGACACTGGCGTGGATCACCAGGATCTCAGAGGGGTGGTGGGACCGAGGCCAGAGGAAGGAGGAGGGGGAGGAGGAGGAGGAGCTGGTCCTCCGGGTCCTCCGGGTCCTCCGGGTCTTCTTTGCGCCGGAGAGCCTGGCGTCCCTGGTCCTCCTGGTGCTCCTGGAGCTCCTGGTGCTCCTGGTGCTCCTAGCATCGGGGGAGCCGGAGGAACCGGAGGGGCTGGGGGGTGTGGGAGTGCAGGGCGACTTTGGTGCACCAGGCCCTCAGGGCCCTCCTGGGCCGCCCGGGCAGCCATGAGTAACCTCGCACCATGAAGCAGGTGCCTGTGCCGCTTTTGCAGAGTCTCATCGGCAGACGCAGGAGCAGCAAGCTGCCATCATGGCAGGCTTGATCGAGGATCGCGAGCACCAGAACGAGAAGAGAGCACAGCAGGAGGAGGCTAATTACCACGTGGCAGCAATGCTCGGAGAGATCAAGGGAGCGTTCCAGAATCTCCTCACACAAAGGGCGGCGGCGCATCCTGACGTGCACCAGCACATCTATCAGGATGGGCGGAGCGTCAACGTCGACGCAAGGAGCGTCGATGCAAGGAGCCTCGATGCAAGGAGCGTCAACGTCGATGCGAGGAGCATTGACCTCCGAAGTGTTAACATTCATAACGAACAGAAGATCCTATACCAGCAGATGAACGCGGCGTACAATATGCAAATGGGAGGGGGAGGGGGAGGAGGAGGAGGCGGAGGAGGAGGAGGAGGAGGAGGCAGTAGCAGCAGTGGCAGCAAACGTCCGGGCGATATTGTGGACGTGCCCCCGCCCCTGATGACCAGAAACAGAAAAGCTAAGCAATTCGACATCGCAGACGACGAACCCGACACCCCTCCTCCGCTGCCCCACCACCAGGCGCGCCTTTGTCGCTGCATCAAGTCACAGCCAGATTACTCGAGGAGGAACGAGTGAAGCGGGAGCAGGCGGGGATCTTTGCGGGCATTGGCGGCAAAAAGGGAGGCCGAGAAGAGCGCGAAGAGCGGGAAGAGCGAGAGAAGGTGAGGAGTCGATCGAATAGCAGGTCCAAGTGGGAGATGTCTGTTGATCCGGGTGTGACCAAGCCAAGTGGCAAGGGCAAGGCTAAGCCAACGCGGAACAAAGAAACAACCCAATAGATTGAACGTTCATCTGGGGGCACAACTAAAATCCCTGGATAGTTAAAACATGGAGTCAATCGTCGCAAGCAGTGAGACTCATCTCCTCGGCAGCTTGGATCTTCGACCCGGGAAGACTGGACCCTACGTGCAGGACCGTAAGAGCGTGCAGCTCCATCCTGGGAGTGGAAATTATCTCAGCCCGAATGGTATCAGGACGCTCCGTTGGACCATCGCAGGCAGCGACTGGTTAGTGCCCGAGACGCTCCGGCTCGGATTCACTGTGCGAAATGAATCGGCGACGCTGCCCTTACAGCCGGTGAGTGTCCTAGCGGGCACGATGTTCTCTCGCCTTCGAATCTTGTCAAGCGGGGTTCTGATTGAAGATATTAATGTGTACAATCGTCAGGCAAACACTTTCCACAAGATGCTTCCTCCAGAAAGACAATGGATGGATGCCGCAGAGGGCTTCGGGGTATCTGCAAATACCCCAGGAATTTCGGCGGTCGAGTGGACCCCTGAGCAAATCCCGGCGGGTACCGAGCGGCGTGTGTTCATGTCGCTGATGTCTGGTTTCTTCTCGCAGCATCTCTGGTTGCCCTTGCCTTATTTGCCGATCACAATTGAGCTAGAGCTCGCGGACTTCTCAGATCCCTTCGCTCCAACCTATGCTGCTGGAGGAGCCGCAGATGGGCCGATGAGCCAACTTTGGTCTCTCTCGGATGCCCGCGTGTATTGCGACATGTGCCAACTCGATGCCGGCCTGCAGAGCAATTACGCTGCCCACCTGGCATCAGGCAAGAGTCTCCCCCTGGCGTTCCCAAGCTTTGTGACACAGACCCAGCGCTCGGAGGGTCCCGCGCAGACGCTGGTGCTCGCTCGTTCGATCACGCGGCTCAAGGGCATTTTTGTCAGCTGGTTCAAGGCGAACGACGCCAGCGGCTTGAGGATCAAGACCAACTACCTTTACAATGCGCACGGCTTTGGAGCCAATACCAAAGCTGCAGACACTCTCGAAGTGCAAATGCAGCTTGGCGCCAAGAAGTTCCCAGCATACCCCATGACATCCTTGGCGGAATTCTACTACAGACTTCGCCTCTCGATCGGAGCTCACTTTGGAGACATGCCGATCAACGTGCTGCCCCACGAATTCCGGAGCACCAAATTTATCGTTGGAGTCGATCTGGAGAAGGCGGCGAGTGGAGTTGCTGGTGGCGTCAGCTTCTCCGGCATCTCCTCCCGAGGCGGTGAGCTCCTCACGATCGATTACAAAAGCTTTGGTATCGCTGACGCTGCCCCCGCGGTCTCCACGACACCCACACAGCCGTTCATCCATATGAATGTTGATTCTTTTCCGAAATTTCGGCAGACAATTGTTCGGTCTCAGACTGACGCGTCGTAACATTTTGGAGGCAACTGTAAAATGAGATCACCACTCTCGAACACAGCGGACATCACTGCACACATCGTTCGCCTCGTGGAGCAGGAAGAAACGAGGGATGTGAGGGAGATCTTCGTAGACAAGAAACAAGTCACGGCCGTTACGCCCCTGCTCGTTCAGGTCGCTCCTGATTATTCCTGCGAGCAGTCGCAATGGCCAGAAAACGCCGATGACACACAAGTTCCCGCCCTCAATTCCTTGCTCCGCTGGCTTGAGCAGCAGGAGAGAGAGGAGGGGACCACCAACGTTGCGGTGAATCGGACAAGGACTTATATTCCTGGCCTGGCGGAGGATGGCACGCCGGATGGGAGAGGGGTGAAGGGGAGGGAGGGCAAGAGAGGCCGGGCAACGCTCGCCTTTGTTCCCGAGGATGGCATCGGAAAGAGAGGGAGAGCAGGAGCGGATGGAGTAGGAACGACAGGAGCTCAGGGAGCGCAGGGGGCAGAGGGTGCAGAGGGAGCAGAGGGAGCACAGGGAGAGAGAGGTGAGGCGGGCGAGGCGGGTGGACCCGCTGGGCCGGCAGGAGAGACTGGGGCGCAGGGAGAGAGAGGTGAGGCGGGCGAGGCGGGCGAGGCGGATGGACCTGCGGGGACAAATCGGCGGGTAGCCGGCGGGTAGCCGGCGGGGTTCCGGCG
>Ga0105055_10006801_pt1 | contig 15557 bp, 14 predicted proteins | sample BON03_FD_78090 | JGI IMG/M metagenome (GOLD analysis project Ga0105055, IMG submission 78090) | Freshwater microbial communities from Lake Bonney liftoff mats and glacier meltwater in Antarctica - BON-03 | ecosystem: Environmental > Aquatic > Freshwater > Ice > Glacier meltwater | place: Lake...
ATTAACGGCCACCTGTCCGGAAGCGAGGTTTACCGTTCCGTGATGCCCACCACCTATCACCTTTGTGGCCTTCCACTTCACCTTGCTACTGTTCACTTCCACAGTGTACAGTTGCTGCGCATGCACGCTAACCGTACTGCAGAACAGCAGTATCAGCATCATTGATCTTCTCATTTCCATCGTTTATTGTTTTGTAAATAGGTCTTTCTCCCGTTTGATGAAAGCACTCAGTGTTGTTGGTTGTTGGACGGTAAGCATTCTATAGTTGTCCGAAATTTCGGGTTCTTTTTGAAACCGTGGAAGAAAATGAAGAATGGTCATTACAACGGCAAAACCACTTGCCATACCGGCCTTTCTCTTGGCAAGATAGAAGCTGATTGGGTTAATGCTTTTGTATCGGATAGGGATGCCACACACTTTGCTCAGCAGTTGTGCAACCTCTTCAAAATTCTTGTTTTCTGTGCCTGTTATTTCGTATTCGGCATTCTTGTATCTGTCAAATGAGTTGATGAGTATGGCGCAGGCTTTCCCTATGTCCTTGGCATCAATCCAATTGAACTTTGCCTTGCCCGCAGGTAGTGTTATGCACCGGTCTTCCCGTATTTCTGGAAGTAGGGCCGTTGTAAGGTTTTGCATGAAATAGCTGGGACGCACGAATATGTACTCAAACCCCAACGATTTTATGAGCCGCTCTATCTGGTTGTGCGGAATGACCTTACTCTTTTCGGCACCTTGTACGGATAGAAACACAACCTTTCTAATGCCGCAATTCCACGCTGAACTTAATAGCGGATGAAAGTATTCTTCAACCTTTGAAATGTGCGGAGGTCGTAAAAGGAACAACACATCAATTCCCGTAAAAGCCGAGTTGAAACTTTGTGGTTCTTTAAAGTCGAACCATCGGTAGTTCAATCCGGGATAATTGGTGAAATACGATTGCGCCTGTTGCGTATTACGAACAGCCACAATAGTAGAAGATACAAGTCCCAGTTCGCAGAGGTTATGAATGACCTCGCGTCCTATATTTCCAGTGGCGCCAGTAACTAAAACATGTGTCATTGATTGAACGGTGTGTGTTGTGTTTTATTTTATCCACTTTTGAAGTATACCTAGATACAAATAGCCTTCTCCAAACTTTCCGTGCTCGTGTCTGGTCATTTTTTCAAGAAGTTCGAGAGCCGAGATATAACTTGCCAGATTTCCATTGGACGAACTGTACTTTCCGTCTTCAACGTATGCCACCAACGTATCGTTTTTGGACCAATAGGTGGGCATAGTCTTTCAGCAACTGTTCGCCACCTTCAATCAAAGTAGCTATTTCCGCCTAAGCAAGGTAATAGCCAGCCTTCGTTTATTCGTAGCCCCGAGCAGAATCGAACTGCTATCAAAAGTTTAGGAAACTTCTATTCTATCCATTGAACTACGGGGCCGCATGTTTTGCCAAAGCAATATGCGTGGCAAATATAGGATTACATGAACCCAAGTTCGACAATGAATGGCTGGTAGAAGATTAGTCTTTCACGACTCTATGGACCTCAATTCCATTCGCTCCTTCCAATCTGAGAATATAGATTCCCTTGGCAAGTGCGGACATGGAAACGATTGTCTGCCCCGTTCTTAAACCAATATTTTCAGTTTGAATCAATTGGCCGTTGGCAGCAAACAACATCAGCTGTTGGAAACCATGGTCTATTGGCAGATTTAAGAAAAGGTCGTCAGAAGTAGGATTTGGCCAAATCTTTAACACTGAGTTTGCCCTATCAGAAATTCCCACCAAAGTCACTTCGTAAGGGTCTGACTCAGTAATGCAGCCATTCTGGTCTGTTACTTCCACGGAGTAGTTTCCGGCTCCTTGAAGTGCCACTTCAGATTCAGTTGCTCCTGACAATGGCTCACCATTCAAATACCACTGGTAGTTTACTCCTGTTATACTTGAAGTAAGAGTGCCCCCATTATCAATAATTGAAGGTTGCGTCACAGCGTATAATGAGGTATTGAAGGAAATCGACTGCGCCTCGCAACCGAATTCATTGTACACGGAAACTTGATGTGTTCCAGTTGAATTTATGTCTGCCACAGCGGTGTTATCTCCATTGCTCCACAAATAACTGTTGTAGCCGAAAGGTGCTGCAAGCCGAATGCTTTCATTTGGGCAGAAGGTTAAATCTCCGCCAGCAAACTGACCAAGAACTGAACGCCCAGCACCTGACCTGATGGCTGCATTGAGTTGTGCCCCAACTGATTGCGACACCATTACGGTTGGGATGGTAACAGCTGGCCCGTTCACTCCTGCGCCCATGTCCATTGTGGCATTTCCAGCCTCATTATTCACGATAATTACACCTACGGCACCAGCGTTCTGCGCGTTTAGCGCTTTGATGCCGAATTCGCACGTACCCCGATAAATCACTGCAATTTTTCCTGCAATGCTCTGAGCGTTTGATGCCGCTGTGCATAGAAGGCTATCTGTTGCTCCACTTCGGGCAATAACCATGTCGGCCTCTACGCTCCATGCGTTGAACGGAATAAATCCCCAGCCTGCAGAGGGCGCCTGATACGCATGAAATCCTTCTACGCTAGCAGGGGCAAGCATTACAAAACCTAGTTGGTTCTGAGAAATAACCGATGGAACTGCAGGGTTAGGATTTACCGTTACATCAATGGTTTGCTGAGACGTGCATCCGTTGAGGCTGGCCAAAACGGTGTAGGTGGTATTGGCTGATGGTGAGGCAGTAACCGTGGCACCAGAAGTCCCTGAAAGACCTGTCGCAGGACTCCAAGCATAGCTCGATGCGTTTCCAGAAGCAACCACAGATGTACTTTCACCATTGCAGATACTCGCTACGGTTTGGTTCAACTGCAAATTTGGCGAAGCATTCACTGTGATGTACGATGATTGTGTCATCTGATTGCTTCCCAATGTGTTTGAAACCGTCAGCGTTACAGGATACGTTCCGGGTGCATTGTAAACAATGCTTGGAGAAGGTTGCGTGCTAGAATTGGGAGTTCCGCCAGGAAAAGACCACACAAACCCCGTAGGAAGATTGTCGCTCTCGTCTGTAAATTGAATACTACTTCCAGAGCAAACTGCTGTTGCCGAGGCAGAAAAATCGGCAATTGGTGGTTCGGGCTGGAAGAAACAGTTTCCCGAAAGTTGAATATTATCAACGTAGATATTATTTCCATAATCGTTGTAAATCTCAAACTTGAGCCTCACGTTGCTTTCGCCATCAAAATTGCTGAGGTCAATTGTAAAACAGCCAGAACCCAAATCGCCACCAAAACACCAATCAACACCATTGGTTGGTACAAAATTTTGATTGAGAATACCATTAGTGGCAAATGTTCCTGTGCCCGTTTCGGCTACTGCAAAAGCGCGAAACGGATAAGTGCTGCCGCCATCAGTAGATACTTTAACGATGAGCGAATCGCTGAACTCTTGTGAAAACCTGCGGTGAGCGTGCTGAAAATCGAGTTTAATGTTATTATGTCCAGAGAAATCGAGCACGGGCGAAATAAGACCGTCACGCTGACCTGTAGCATTGTAATTGAACAAATTGATTCCAGCGGCTTTAGATCCTGAAACAGAACCTGCAACCGTGGTCACAGCCCAAGTTGTTGCATTGTCAGGGTTTTCAAGTAGCCAACCAATCTGTGCAAATGTGCCGTTCTCAAAATCCTGTTCGTAGAAAATGTCAGTTCCATTTGTGCTTACTTCCACAAAGTTGCTGAGGGTTTCTGCATCGTTTCCGAAAGCGTTAGTCAGGGTTAGAGTTACGTTATAAGTTCCCAGCGAAGGATAATTGATGATTGGATTTTGTGCCGTTGATGTAGCAGGATTTCCTCCAGGAAAACTCCACTGATAGGTGGTTGGCAAGCCACCAATGGAACTACCGAAAAACTGAACACTTCCTCCCGGACATTTCACCGTATTTGTAGCGTTGATAACAGCAATTGGAGGTGCGTTTATTGTTGTTTGAGCACAAAGAACCGCCTGATAGGCGTTTATTCTTCCAGAACCTAGTTGCCCAATAAAGCTTCCGTTTACAGAATTGATGTTGTCTGCAGTGGAAAGAACACAGTTCTGAATCTGGGTCTGAGTCATTTGTGGGTTAACCGATTTAACCAGTCCACACAACCCAGCAACCATTGGAGATGCCATGGATGTGCCTTGAAGATCGGCATAACTTGGGGTATAATTTCCTGTGAAATAGGTGCTTCGGATGGCGCTTCCTGGCGCTGAAATATCAACCCAAGTTCCGTAATTAGAAAACCCGCTCTTCGCGTCATTGGTGGTGGTACTTGCCACACTAATCACATTATTATATCCCGCAGGATAAAAGATGGTAGTTACGTTGTCATTGCCAGCCGCAGCCACATTCACGCATCCCGCACTGTAGGCATTGTTGATGATGTTCTGCCCCGTTTGGCTGAAGCCCGAACCACCCCACGACATGTTAATCACATCCGCATCATTCTGATAAGCCCAAACAACTCCAGCATACGCATCACTAATAAATTGACTTGAGTTGGAACTCTTTACCGGGATAATTTTCACATTGAATCCAATACTCGCAATACCCAAACCATTGTTGGTTGCTGCAGAAACAATTCCAGCCACGTGCGTTCCATGGCTCATTCCTGTTTCATTTGGCATGGCATCGGCATCATTGTCGGCCACATCATAACCAGGTAGAAGATTTGGAATAAGGTCAGGGTGCGTTGTCAAAACAGCATCATCGACTACCGCCACTTTCACTTGCGTATTACCTGTGGTGATATCCCACGCCAGTTGTGCCTGAATGCGGTGCAATCCCCATTGGTCGTTGGTGCCAGAAGCAGGGCCAAGATCATTAGGCGTAAGCGTTGGCCGCATTATAGGAACACGCTCTGCGTAATTGACCACCGATAATTTCTCGAGTTCTCTTGCAAATTCCAACTCTCTTCCTTCGGCAGAAAAGAACAACTGATACACTTCGCTAATAGCAGGGTCAATGGCAAAATGAAACGGTTTGCGAACCCTTGTTAAACCGTATTCATTCGTCAGTTCTTTTCCCAAAAGCACTGCAATCGGGTCAAGTTCAACCTTATCTACAGCATGAGAAAGTGTTTTGGTTGATGTTGGGTTGATTTGAACCCAAAGCTGGCCATCGTAAAAATCTGAGTTTAGATTTTGTGCTGAGGCGTATTGAAAAAGAAAATTAAATAACAGAAAAGATAAAAAGCGAGAGAAAAGTCTGACGTTCATAGTGGAATGGTAATGAGTTAGTTTGCGAAAGAAACCACAAGAATGCTTGATTGTTTGTTCTCTGCACGTCAAAATCATCAATCACGGCCAAATAAATTCTTACAGGAGCACTAAGAATTATTTATGATGAGGACTCAGCTCACAGAAGAACCGTTTGCCACCACCTGATCTGGCAACACAAAACTGAGCGTTCCTTCAGGACTTTCGGCCATTAAAATCATGCCTTGGCTTTCAATTCCTTTAATCTCGCGAGGCGCGAGATTTGCTAATAAACAAACCTGTTTTCCAATAATTTCTTCTGGCGAATAGAACTCCGCAATGCCAGAAACCACCGTGCGTTGGCCCATTCCTGTATCCACTTTCAACCTCAGAAGTTTCTTGGTTTTAGCAACCTTTTCAGCTTCCACAATGGTGGCAATTCGGATGTCAAGCTTTTGGAAATCCTCAAACGTAGTTTCTTCCTTGGCGGGTTCTAGCGTGAAAGTTTGAGCAGCGGCAGCAGCTTCCTTCAGTTTGTTCACTTGCTTTTCCACGTCCTCATCTTCAAACTTTGTGAAAAGGAGTTCTGCCACATTTAATTGATGTCCTACCGAAATGGTGCTTTCCGCATTCCAATTCGCACCTTCAACATTCAGAATATGTGCCAGTTTTTCTGAAGTGTTCGGGAGGAATGGAGCAATTACATTCTTCAAATGTTCGGCAATGACGAGCGAAGTTGAAATGACTTTCTGCGCAGCCGCTTCATCCGTTTTGATGGTCTTCCACGGTTCATTATCAGCCAAATACTTGTTGCCAATTCGTGCCACATTCATAGCATCTGCCAACGCCTGACGGAAATTGAACTTATCAAGGTTTGAAGCCACCTTTTCATAGTGCGATTTTACTTCATCCAAGACGTCTTGATCGAAATCTCCAGTAGGAACTTTCCCATCAAAATATTTGTGTGTAAGAACCACGGCACGATTCACGAAGTTGCCCAAAATGGCAACTAGCTCGTTATTGTTCCGTGCTTGAAAGTCTTTCCAAGTAAACTCGCTGTCTTTGTTTTCGGGTAGGATGGAAGTAAGACAATATCGCAGCGCGTCAATCCTGTCTGGATATTCTTCTAAATACTCATGAAGCCAAACAGCCCAATTCCTTGAGGTAGAAAGTTTCTGTCCTTCTAAGTTCAAGAATTCGTTGGCTGGAACATTCTCAGGAAGAATGTATTGGCCATGCGCTTTCAGGAGAATTGGGAAGATGATGCAATGAAAAACGATGTTGTCTTTTCCGATAAAGTGAACCAAACGGGTTTCTTCATCTTTCCAGTATGTTTCCCAATTCTTGCCATTATCCAAAGCCCATTGCTTGGTGGCAGAGATGTAACCGATGGGCGCATCCAACCATACGTAAAGCACTTTTCCTTCCGCTCCCTCAACAGGAACAGGCACGCCCCAATCAAGATCGCGGGTCATAGCGCGAGGGTGCAAACCACCATCAATCCACGAATTGCACTGACCCACCACATGGTTTTTCCAATCCTTCGGATTGTGATGCGGCTTGCCGTCAAGCGTTCCCTCGTTTATCCATTCTTTCAACCATTTTTCGTGGTCTTGCATTGGCAGATACCAATGCTTTGTGGCTTTCATAATGGGAGCATTTCCACTCAAAGTCGACTTCGGATTGATGAGGTCAGTCGGGCTCAAGGCACTTCCACATTTCTCACACTGATCGCCATAAGCACTATCATTATTGCACTTCGGGCATGTGCCAGTGATATAGCGGTCAGCGAGAAACTGCTGCGCTTCTTCATCAAAATATTGTTCGCTTTCCTGAACAGTAAAAGCGTCTTTCTCAAGTAATTCCAAAAAATAATCAGAAGCTGTTTCCTTATGCAGTTCTGAAGAAGTTAGATGGTAGATGTCGAAATCAATTCCGAAATCTGCGAACGATTTACGACACATTGCATCGTAGCGATCCACAATCTCTTGAGGCGAAACGCCCTCTTTTTTTGCACGAAGCGTAATGGCTGCTCCATGCTCATCCGAACCACAAACGAACAGCACATCTTCCTGCTTTAGCCGCATGTACCGAACGTAAATGTCGGATGGCAAATACGCGCCCGCCAAGTGTCCCAAATGGATGGGGCCGTTAGCATAAGGAAGCGCTGCTGTAATAAGATGTCGTTTGTATGCGGTCAAAGTTTCTTGATTTGAGCCGCGAAGATAACGTGCTTTTTATTCTTGGTTTGAGATTACTCGTCCAGCGGAGTAAGCTCAAATTGAAACAGATCTGCCACAGGTATTTTCATAGCACGGGCAATATGAAATATGGTTGATACTGTTGGATTTAGAAGATCTCTTTCAATCCTAATTTACTTGGGAAGAAGTAGTATAGTATTTGGATATGTCCATATTTGTCCAATATGGACATGAGCCTTACCTTTGAGACATATTTCAAAAGAACCAAGCCATGAATGTCAGTTTCACAGAAAAGCAAGAGAAATACATAGCCACCCAGATAAAGTCTGGCGATTTTCAGAACGCCAGTGAAGTTGTGCGCGATGCACTGAGGTTGCATGAAACGCTACGAAACCGCATAATCGATGATCTGAGGATGGAGATTGAAAAGGGGTGGTCTGGCCCAACAAGCAAGCGCACTGTAAAGGACATCATTCAGGCTAAGACTCGTGAGTCTGGTTCATCTCATGTCAAATAGAATAAGCCATTTTGAGCTTGCACTTCCTGCCGATGAAGACTTGGAAGACATATTCAACTATACCGATGAGGAATATGGATTGGATCAGGCCGTCAAGTACCTGAACGAACTGGAACATGTCTTTGAGCAGTTGGTTGAAAACCCTGAACTCGGTAGAGAAAGGAATGAGATCAAGAAAGACCTGCGGAGTTTTCCCAAAGGAGCACACGTGGTGTTCTATCGTATCCTTACAAAACACATACGGATTGTACGGATTTTGCACGGAAGCCGCGATTTGCCAAAGCACTTCTAACGGTTTCGATGGATTAGAATTTGTCATATTCGTAGCCGATTTGTAATTATCTCCTTTCAGTCGATGATATCGCTTTGCTAAGTTCGTAGCCACAAATGAAAATTCCCCCATTCCTCAAACCAGGTAGCACCATTGGCATTGTTGCCACAGCACGTAAACTCACGTGGGACGAAGTAGAACCAATTATTGGTGTTTTGACTGATGCAGGTTTCACTGTTCGCACTGGGCAGCGAATGTTTGGCGCTGAAAACCAGTTTTCGGGAAGCGATGAAGACCGCGCAGCCGATATGCAACGCATGTTAGATGATGAGACCGTAAATGCCATACTATGCGCTCGCGGAGGTTATGGCACCGTTCGTATAATTGACAAACTCGACTTTACGGAATTTCAAAAGCATCCGAAATGGCTGTGTGGTTTTAGCGATATAACGGTGCTGCACGCTCATATCAATCAGAATTATGGTGTTGCCACGCTACATAGTTCTATGCCATTGAGCATGAAAGATCTGCCAGAAGATCATGTACAGATCACCACGCTCATCAATTCACTGAAAGGCGAGCTTCCGAATTACGAATTCGCCTCACATCAGCTCAATAAAAAAGGCGAAATGGAAGGCGAAGTGGCAGGAGGGAACCTTTCGGTGTTGTGTTCCATTCTTGGCTCAAAATCTGACATAAATACAGATGGAAAAATTCTGTTTCTGGAAGATTTGGATGAATACCTCTACCACATCGACCGCATGATGATGAACTTGAAACGTAACGGAAAATTGGCCAAACTGAAAGGTCTGATTGTTGGTGGAATGAGCGATATGAATGATAACGCCATTCCGTTCGGAAAAACGGCAGAAGAGATAATTCGCGAAGCAGTGGAAGAATACGATTACCCTGTTTGTTTCAACTTCCCCGCAGGGCATATTGATGATAATCGTGCACTTATTCTAGGCAAAAAAGCCGCTACCCGAATAACGGATAGCGGCTCGCAGTTCCAATACGTATCGTAATTATCGTTCTACTTTTTCGAATCCTGCTGGAATCTTGAAAAGTGAATCATCCAATTTTTTCTTCTCCAATTTGTCTACTTGAAGGAAGCCTTTCTTTTCTCTCAAAAGCGTGTTTTCCTGAGCCATCATCGGCAGCTTGTTTCCAACATTTGGGATACTCATGTAATAGGTTGAGAAGTTGTCTTTTCGCTTAAGAATATCCAACAGCTTAGGGAAGAAGCCATAGCTGGCATCATCAGAAACCCAGTACATTACTTCGCGGTCGGCAGTCTTATTCTTCACCCTAATTTGTGAACAATTAACTCCGTGGATGGAACGTTTCAATGAGCCGTCAATGATTTCTGCCCCTTCAATCGCACCTCCTTTATCGTCCTTGTTCGGACGATTCATGTACAGGTTCCGTTCGTGGCTCAACGCGGTCATAACTCCGCTTTCCAAGTTTACGAGCAGGGTTGCCACCAGCTTGTCGCTTCCTTCAATCATTTCGTCAATACGAACCATGTTTCCTTTTACGTGATAAGCGTATTGGGTAACGTCAACCATATTTGACTTAGTGAAGTAAATAGAACCTTCAAAGCCTTGGGCGAATAAACCCGTAGAGGCAATTGTTATCAGGCCAACGGCCAGTAATTTCTGAATTCGCATGAGATTGGTTTTTGCGCGTTTTCTGTTAGGTGAGCGGCTTTACGCAACTCATTGCGCAAAAGTTTCCATTCAGACTAAATATTATGGTTAAACAGCGTAAGGTTAAATGCTAAGGTGCAAAAATAACCGACTATATACTGGTTTAATTTTGCGGACGATTGTCTAGTTCGCCAACAAAAAAAGGCCGCTTCTCAGCGACCTTTCTCCTTACTCGTTTTTCCATTTTTCTCAAATCAGCTGTGCGCCTCGTTCTCGTTCTTCACCTCAAGAAGTGCTTCTTCTGTAGTTGCTTCGTCTGTTTCAACCGCAGCATCATCTTCTACCACTGTTCCTGTGTAAATTCCGCCACCATTTGTGTTTGAGATGCACTTAAGAATATCTTCCTGAGAAAGAAGGCTTGCATCGAACGTGAAATAGCCCATGCTTTCATCAAAATTTACTTCGCTTTTGCCAACACCTGCCAGTTTGCCACAATCTTCTTGGATTTTGGCCGCGCAACCAGCAGGGCAGCTCATTCCCTCAATCTTTACCGCTAGGGTAACAGGCGTTTTCATTTCATCAACGCTCATCATCGTTACTTCTTCCGATGCTGTTTCTGTTGATGTTTGTCCGCAGCCAATAAATAATGCTGCTGAAGCCATTATGGCGATAGATAGGATTCTCGTTTTCATTTCTGTGTTGCTTTATATGAGTTTGAACTATTGATATTATCGATTATTGCTTGCTTATTGGTCGTGTCGGGGTCAAACAACACGCTCGCTTTCTTCTCCCCAAGATTCACCTCAGCCGTCTCAACGCCTTTTACTTCTTCAATGAGGTTCTTCACTGCGTTCGAGCAATGCCCGCAGCTCATTCCTTCTATTTCAAATATTGCCTTTTCCATTTCGACCACGAAATTACAACTTCTAAAATCCAAGCTTATGACTTAAGTCGTATGTGAAACAAACATTAACACTTAAAGTTGCTGCGCAATCTGTACAAAAATGTCAGGCCACCAATCTACTCCGCTTCGGCTTTTGCCGTTTCGTACTATGACAAGATTTTTTTCTGGAAAGATGACTATATACTGTCCCAAGTGCCCAGAAGCCATGAAGTAATCGGGTGCATCAGCACGATTTTCGCCCCACCACATGTACTTATAGTAAACACCCATCGCCTTCTTCTCAGGTGTAGAACCCCACGGACGATTATCGTTAGGGTCTTCCAGCGTGGAAAGTTTGAGCCAATCTGTTGGGATAATTTCTGTGCTATCACGATACCCATCATGTAGCACCATCAATCCGAATCGTGCAAAATCGATGGAACGTGCGTTCAGTCCGCTTTCCATTTTTACTACACCAGATTTTTCGCTGTCAATGCTCCATGATGCGGGAAATTCCATTCCAGAAGGTTTCCAGACCCATTCTTCCATCAGTTTGGAGGGGCTTTTTCCTGTTGCCTTTTCTAAAATGAGGCCGAGCAGAACGGGGTGATAATCGTTATAGAAATAATAGTCGTTAATGATGGTGGTATCAGCAATGGCCTCATTTTTAATGAGTTCCCGTAGGTCTGGATAATAGTAAACCCTTGGATTGTGGTCCCACCAAAGGGCCTGATCGCCAATAAGCGGCTTTTTGGTGGTGCGATAATCAATTCCAGAGGCCATAACCAAAAGGTCTCTTATAGTGAGATGATGAAATCCATTGGGCCGATATTCCGGCAGATAATCGGTCACTTTATCCTCTAAACTTCCGATAAAACCTTTGTCGAGTGCCAGTCCCACCAACACCGAAGTGAACGATTTGGAATCAGAAAACGAGGTGCTGATGGTGTTGCGTTCGTATCCGTTGTAATACTTCTCAAAAATGACCGTGTCGTTTCTGATGATTATGAAGCTTGTGGTTTGCAACGTATCGTTCAGCTGATTGATATCCTGTGTCAGCTTCTTGCCTTTGATGGTGTAAGAAATTGGGTTGAGTTCGACTTCAGTTTCAGCAACCGGAAGTGTCCAAACGGGTCCTTCATTTTCAATTTCTATAAATGGGAATTTCTCATGGTCCAGAATGTCTGACTCGTTCCAAGCAACAAAACGCCTCATGTATTCGGCCTCGTTACTAGGCCAGAAGGCAATCCAAAGAAAATATCCACACAGAAGGACTATCAGTAGGAGGATGCTTTTTTTTACCATGGAATTCTGTTTTGGGGTAACGAAGATAGATCTTCATCGAACCGAGCAAAGGTCTTTCTTTGCGCCATGCAAAATCCCCTGCGCAATTGGCTGCTTCTCCTTCTTATTGGAATGATTTGGGGAAGCTCGTTCATCTTGATGAAAAAGGGTCTAATCGTTTTTGCAGATACTCAGATTGCCGCCCTCCGCATGGGAATGGCGTGGCTCGTTACCTTGCCTTTTCTCATCGGTCGATTTAAGGAGATTACCAAGCATGAATGGCTTATCCTTCTCTCAGTTGGACTGCTAGGAAGTGCCATCCCAGCATTTCTTTTCGCCACCGCCCAAACCAAAATTGATAGCTCTCTTACCGGAATGCTCAATTCTCTCGTTCCGCTACTCACTATGATTTTCGGATTGCTGTTTTTCGGTCTCCGAACGTGGTTTTTGCAGGTCGTTGGTCTAATAATCGGATTTTGTGGCGCACTTCTGCTTATTGTAATGCCAGATGGAATTGACGGTTTCAAACCGCAGGCATTGCTCGTAGTTTTGGCAAGCATGTGCTACGCTTTCAATCTTAACATGGTTCGGAAATACCTTTCCAAAATGCCATCCATCCTCATTACCGCAGGCTCCTTTCTTTGGGTTGGCCCGTTGTGTCTCATTTATCTCTTCTCCACCGATTTCACATCCCGTTTTGACCACGAATTCGCATGGGTCTCTTTTTCTGCCATTGCCATTTTGGCTATTGTAGGTACCACATTGGCGGTTGTGATGTTCAACAAATTGATTCAGTCGGGCGGAGCACTTTTCGCTTCTATGGTAACATATATTGTTCCGATAATAGCCATTGTTTGGGGAGTGTTGGACGGGGAAACCATAAGCCTTTGGTCCATTAGCGGAGTAGTTGTTATTCTCGCTGGCGTTTACCTAGTGAACAAACCGTCCGTAAGTTGACCGTTTTAAGGTGTCTGTTTATGCTACTTTTGTTTCCAATCACATAAATAGATGATGAAAAAAATTCTTTCAGCCCTCTTGGTGGCTTCATTGCCAACAATCGTTTCTGCTCAGTCCACACTTCAATCAGTTAGTAACATCTTTCAGGCAAATTGCACCGTAGGTTGCCATAGTGGCGGAAGCCCAAGTGCCAATTTGGATCTTAGCGGAAATCCTGCCGCACTAATTACTGCCCTTGTTGGTGTCACTCCAATAAATCCTGCTGCTGCTGCAAAAGGAAGAAAGCTGGTGGATCCTGGTTATCCTCACAACAGCTTCTTGCTTTACAAGTGTGGGTACAATGCTTGGGACAATCAGTTTGAGCGCGAAATTGCTGAAGGTGGCGTTATGCCAGTCAATCAGCCATTGTTGGAGAAAGAAGAAGTTGAACTGATGCGCCAATGGATTCTCTACGGTGCCAAACAATCAGGCACGCAGGTTAGTCCACAAAAACTATTCGATTATTACAATGTAAACGGAATGGCGAGAATTGAGAAGCCTACAGCTCCGGCTCCTAGCGAAGGTTTTCAAATGCACATGGGTCCGTTTTTCCTAAATCCGGGCGAAGAGATTGAGTTTTATAAGAAAGAGGTTGTAGGTAACGCAGATGTTGAGAACATCACCAAGTTTGAGGCTATTTTCAACGATGAATCTCATCACTTTCTGCTGTTTGAATTTGAGCCCGGAACATCTCAGTCTGAGGCCGAAGGGTTGAGACCCGTTACTGTTCAGAACGCATTTCAAAACCCTTATATGGTTGGTTGGGTTGATCCTGACATAACGGAGCTTCCGTACGGAACTGCGTATAAAATCAATGAGAATGCAGTTATTGATCTCAACTATCATATTATCAATTATGCGTCTAACGGAGATTCTGTTCTTGCTGCCGAAGCATATATTAACTATTACAGCGATAATACCACACCTGATTTAATTGAGATGGAGAGTGAGCTGGCGATTAATGTCCAGATTTTCATTCCTAACAACGGACAGGAGGTTAGTTTCACCAACGTTTACAGAGATGCGAGTTCACAAGACTCCCTTTACATCTGGTTTCTTTCATCACACACTCACAAATACGGAACAGATTATGATATTTATAAGCGTAATTCTGACGGAAGCCAAGGAGAACAGTTGTATGAGGGTTATTACAATACGACATACGACTTTAACCAAGGATATTACGACTGGGAACACCCAGGCAACCTTTATTTAGACCAAGTTTACGGAGAATTGATTCCGATTGCAGAGAAAGACGGGATAATTCAGGTTGCCAAGTTTCAAATTCCTGGAAGTGCAAACGAAACTGCTCCGTTTATTAATTTCGGACTCACCACGGATGATGAAATGATGCTGTCATTCCTTCAATACACACGTCAACGAGTGCCATCGGCTCCTGTTGAACCGAACGGGATTTCTGAAAGTAGCAAAGCCTCTTCATTCATGTCTATCTACCCGAACCCTACCAATGGTGCTTCGTTCATTAAATTTAGCTTGAAAGAAAGCGCAAATGTTCAATTGACGGTGTTCAATAGCCTTGGGCAAGAAGTAAATCAGGTTTATGCAGGCTCTATGGCCGCTGGTCAGGCAAGCTTTGAGTTTGATGCCTCTGCTGGTTCAGATCCAAACGGTTTGTACCTGATTCAGCTTATTGTTGACGGCAAAGTTTACTCGGACAGATTGCTTCATTTGAACCGTTGAACAAATAATTATTTACGGAAGTTGTGAGCAACACTTCTTTTTCTAAATTTGCACCCCCGTTTTAGGGAGTTAAATACAATTCTGTTTTAAGATGTACGCAATTGTTGATATAGCTGGCCAACAGTTTAAGGTTGAGAAAGACACAAAAGTGTTCGCTCACCGTTTGGAAGGAAAAGAAGGTTCTAAAGTGACCTTCGATAAGGTTCTACTTTTGGATGATAATGGTAAAGTATCTATTGGTGCGCCAACGGTCAGCGGAGCTACGGTTTCTGCGAAGATTGTGTCTCACCTAAAGGACGGAAAGGTTATCGTTTTCAAGAAGAAAAGAAGAAAAGGATACCAGAAGCAGAACGGTCACAGACAATCGTTGACCGAATTGTTGATTGAAGGTATTTCTGCAACAGGTGGTGCTGCAAAAGCTGAAAAGAAAGAAGCTGCACCTAAAGCCGAATCTGCTCCAAAGACAGAGAAGAAAGCCGAAGAGGTAAGCGAAAATCTAGTTACCCGTGCTGAGCACCGTGCCGAAGACGCACATGTTGAAGTGAACGTGGATGCGTTGCTTCACCACATTGGTACAGCTTTGAAAGCAGATAAGCAGGAGTTGACCAAAATCTCAGGTATCGGACCAGTATTTGAAGAGAAATTGAATACAATCGGTATCTACACCTATGAGCAGATCAGTAAATTGAAAGCAACGGATAAGGAAAATCTTTCCAATCTTTCCGGTATTACTGCTGATAAGATTAATGATGAGGATTGGGTAAAGCAGGCCAAAGAGTTGATGAAAGACTCTGATAACAAATAAACAAGCGTAAAGATGGCACATAA
>Ga0105055_10006802_pt1 | contig 15557 bp, 13 predicted proteins | sample BON03_FD_78090 | JGI IMG/M metagenome (GOLD analysis project Ga0105055, IMG submission 78090) | Freshwater microbial communities from Lake Bonney liftoff mats and glacier meltwater in Antarctica - BON-03 | ecosystem: Environmental > Aquatic > Freshwater > Ice > Glacier meltwater | place: Lake...
CATCTGGGGCCTGCAGCGGCAAAACCGGCAGCTGCGGGAGGCCAGCGAGCTGGTGCAGACCAGCCAGCAACAGGTTCTCGCCACCTTTGAACACGCTGCAGCCGGCATGTTGCATGTGTCGCTTGACGGCCGCCTGCTGCGTGTCAACCGCGCTTTCTGCCAGCTCGTGGGTTACACCGGCGAGGCCTTGCTGAAGATGCGGCTTTCCGACATCACCGCGCCCGAAGACATCGCGCACGATGCGCGGCTGATCGCCCAGGCGCTCGCGGGCCAGCGCGACCGCTACTCGCTGGAGAAACGCTACATCCATAAAAAGGGCCATACCGTCTGGGCTCAACTCACGGTGGCACTGGTCCGCAAGCCCTCCGGGCTGCCCGATTACTTCATCTCGGTCGCGCAGGATATCGGCGCCGCAAAAACCGTTGAACAAGCGGTGCGCAGCCAGGAGCGTTTGCTGCGCCAAGCGCAAGCCATTGCGGGATTGGCCAGCTGGGAGTGGGACGCCACCCACAACGAATTCCGCACCCTGGGGGATGCCCATGAGCGGCTGGGTCTGCCCCGCGCTGTCCATTCAGGCGCGGAGCTGAAAGCACACATTCCCCCCTCAGAATACGTCCGCCTGCATGCGCAATGGGTGGCGGCGCTCAAGGGCCTGCAGCCCTACAACACCAATTACCGCTTGCGACTGGACGGCAAAGACCGCTGGTTCACCGCCCGGGCCGAGTTCGAGCGCGACACAGAAGGCCGGGCGATACGCGCTTTTGGTGTCACGCAGGAGATCACCGAGCGCAAGCGCGCCGAGAACGAAATTCGCCGGCTCAACGCGTCGCTGGAACAGCGCATCCTGGAGCGCACCCGCGAACTCAAAGACGCCTATGACGAGCTGGAAAGCTATTCGTACGCGGTCGCGCACGACCTGCGTTCGCCGCTGCGCATCATCAACGGCTTTGCTCAGGTGCTGGAAGAAGACAAACCGACGCTGGAGGCCACCAGCCGGTCCCACCTGAAGCGCATCAAAAACGCCAGTGCAAAGATGAGCGAACTGATCGACGGCTTGCTCAAACTGTCACAGCTGGGACGCGGCACGCTGCAACACGCGCCGGTGAATCTGGGTGCGCTGTCAACGCGGCTGCTTGAAGAATTCGCCCTCAACGAGCCCGGGAGACACGTGACATGGGAGATCGAGCCCGGCCTGCAAGTGCAGGCCGACCCACCGCTGATGGAGGCGCTGATGCAAAACCTGCTACACAACGCCTGGAAGTACAGCGCTGCCGTGCCCCAGGCACACATCCGCGTTTTTGTCGACCTGGCCGACGCTGAGCCGCGCTATTGCGTGAGCGACAACGGCGCTGGCTTTGACATGGCGCGCGCCAGCAAGCTGTTCCAGCCATTTCAGCGCATGCACAAGCCACACGAATTTGCCGGACTGGGCATCGGTCTGGCCACGGCCCGGCGCATCGTGTTGCGCCACGGTGGTGATTTGCAAGCGCGAAGCGCGCCGGGCAAAGGGGCAATTTTCTGCTTCACCATCCCCCGCGAATCGGATTCAGCGCCCAGTTCGGGACATTGACGGCAGCCCTCACCGGGGCGCCTGCACAGCCTGTGCCGGCACCGCCTCTTGTGCCTCCGCCGGACCACGCGGGTCCATCTGCAGCACCACCTGCGAGCCCCCACCCATCACCACGAAGCTGGATTTCTCTTCGGTCGGTACCGCCGACGCTGCACGCAGGCGCTTGGCGGTGTACAGCGCCAGCAGCGCCATCACAGTGGCGAAATACAGCATCAGGCTGTCTGAGCCCACCTGGTCCATCACCACACCGGCCAGTGTGGGACCGATCGCAGCACCAGTGCCATGGATCAGCAACAGGCCGCCGCTGAATTCCACCAGCCGACTGGAATCGATCACGTCGTTCACATGAGCCACACACAGGCCATAGATCGAAAAAATCAGGCCGCCGAACAGGATCGCCAGCGGCACCAGCAACGCGGGCGAAAACTGCGCCAGCACATAGCCCAGCACACAGACCGCGCTGCCCAGCACCACCACCCACAGCAGCACCAGACGGCGGTCGTGGCTGTCGGAGTAGTGGCCCACCGGCCACTGAAAGAAAGCCCCGCCCAAGATGGCTGCCGCCATGAAGCTGGCCACCTGTGCATCGGAAAAGCCCACGCCCTGCGCAAACAAGGCGGCCATGCCATAAAACGCGCCGGTGATCAGGCCCGATCCCATGGCCGCAGCCATGCCCATGGGGGAGGCCCGGTACAGGTTGCGCAAGCTCAGGCGCGGCGCGGAAACCGGCGCCGGCTCGGGCACCGGGGTCATGGTGATCGGCAGCAGCGCAAACGAAAACATCACCGACACGATGGCAAATGGCACAAAGCCCAACCGGTCACCCACCAGAATCAGCCACTGGCCCACAGCCAGCGCCACAAAGTTGACCGCCATGTAGACCGCAAACAGACGCCCGCGCAAGGCGTTGGGCGCCAGCGCGTTCAGCCAGCTCTCGATCACGATGTACAAGCCCACCATGCAGACGCCTGTGATCAGGCGCAGCAAGCCCCAGAACCAGGGATCGATCCACAGCGCGTGCAGGATCGGCATGGTGGAAGCCAGCGAGGCCATGGCTGCAAAGGCACGGATGTGGCCCACCCGCCGGATCATCACCGGACACAAAAAGGTGCCCAGCACAAAACCGGCAAAGTAGGCCGAGGTCACCAGCCCCAGCGTGATGCTGGAAAAGTTGGCCAGGCCAGCGCGCAGGCCCAGCACCGAAAACAGCAGGCCCACGCCCACGATCAGCAGCGCCACGCCGCTGAGCAGCGTGGACAGGCGCCACAGCAGAGGCCCCATGGCCGAATCGTTCATGTGTCTGACCCCAATAAGATCACGCAGTCCAGTCCACCCAGCCGGTGTAGGCGGTCACCAGAATCAGGCCGCCAAAGGCGATGCGGTACCAGGCGAAGGGCACAAAGGTGTGGTGGGCCACAAAACGCAGCAACCACCTCACACACACCCAGGCCGACAGCCACGACATCAACAATCCGGCGGCAAAAAACGGAATGTCTGCTGTGCTCAACAGGTCGCGGTTCCTGAAAATGTCATAGGTCGCCGCACCAAACAGCATGGGGATGGCCAGAAAGAAGCTGAATTCGGTGGCTGCCTTGCGGTTAAACCCCAGCAGCATGGCGCCGATGATGGTGGCGCCCGAGCGGCTGACGCCGGGCACCAGCGCGGTGCATTGAATCAGGCCCACTTTCAGCGCGTCTTGCCAGCGCACGCTGTCGACGTCGTCAACACGCGGCTGGACACCGCGCGTTTGCAGATGCTCGGCCCACAAAATCACCAAGCCTCCCGCGATGAACCCCATCGCCACCACCACCGGGCTGAACAGCACGCTTTTGATGAAGTCGATGAAAAGCACCCCGGCCAGCGCTGCCGGGAAAAACCCGACGAGGATGTTGAGCGTGAAGCGCTGGGCCTGAGTCTGCGTGGGCAGCCCCACCAGCGTTTCCCACAATTTGGCGGCATACAGCGAGATGATGGCCATGATGGCGCCGGTCTGAATCACGACCTCGAACAACTTGATTTTTTCGCCCGGCATGTCAAGCAGCGCGGCGGTGAGGATGAGGTGGCCAGTGGAGGAAATCGGCAGGAACTCGGTAAGTCCCTCCACCACGCCCATGACGGCAGCCTTCAGCAGCAGCACAATGTCCATGTGGGATCCGCTGCATCCAGCGGCTCTCAAAAAAAAGAATCAGCAACAAAAACAGGCCAAGCCTTGGCCCGCTGGGTGGGGATGTTACCCGCTGCCCGAGCACGGATTGGGCGGGGGCGGCGTCAGCGTGCAACCGGATCGAGCTGCAGCTGCAAACCGCCTGGCAACACCCTCAGCGTGCTGGGCTGGTAACCCCAGCCTCGCGCGGCCTGCAGGTCTTCGGGCCTCAAACGGTGGATCACCAGGTCTTGCAGCAGGCTCTCGGCCAGCAGGGTGCCGAGCCGGTTGGCGCGGGACGCGTAGAGCGGTGGCACACCCGGCACATCGAAACCCTCAACCCGCACCTGGCTCAGGCGCACCGAGTTGTCGGCAGGCTCGAAACGCAGGCTGTAGCTCAGATCCAGCTGCCCCTGGAACAGGCGGGCACCCAGCAGCGACGAGCCCAGAGAATACGAAAACGCGGTGCCGATGCGGTTCTCGGCCGGCATGAGACGCACCTGGGGCGCGCTGAGCGAGACGTCAAACAACGCCAGGTAGCGGCTGCTGAAGGGGAACTGCCGGTTGATCAATTCGGCCAGCTTGGCCTTGGAAATCTCGACCGTGCGCGGGCCTGGTGCCAGCGCAGCGCAACCGGCCAGCAGCATTGATGCGAAGGCGCCGCCGTTGGCCAACAGCTGGCGCCTTGAGATGGCGTGGCTCATGAAAGCTCCCAGGAAAAGCCGCCGGGGTTGGCGGGCCTGAAGTTCATTGTAGAAAGCCACCCATGACAACAGCCCGACAGGCTGTATTGTTCACACCGACGAACCCATCGCCGACGCAAGCTCCCCACCATGAACCTCCCCAGCTCCCCCCCATCGCCGCAAGACGTGCTCGACTTCTGGTTCGGCGACGGCCTGCAGCGCGACTGGCCCAGCACCGACCAAGAGGCGCTGTGGTTCGGCGCCGCCGCCGAGCAAGACGCCACCATTCGCAGCCGCTTCGGTGCACTGGTGGAATCGGCTTTGAACGGAGGCCTTGTCGATTGGGAGGGCACACCGCCCACGCGCTTGGCGCTGGTGATCGTGCTCGACCAGTTCACCCGCAACATGCACCGAGGTCAGGCGCGCGCCTTTGCCGGCGACGCGCGCGCGCAGCAGCTGGTGCTGACCACATTGGCGGCTGGCGATGGCGACACCAAGAGCGAAACCCTGGCACGCGTGGGCTGCGTGTTTCTCTACATGCCGCTGATGCACGCGGGAGACCTCGCGCTGCAGGAGCGCTGCGTGGCCTGCTTCACCGCGCTGCACGGCAACAGCCCGCCCGCGTTGCGCGAAAAACTGGCGGCCAACCTGCGCTTTGCCGTTGAGCACCGCAACACCATCCAGCGCTTTGGCCGCTTCCCGCACCGCAACGCCGCGCTGGGCCGCCAGAGCAGCGCGGACGAAGAGGCGTTTTTGAAAAACGGGCCGCGCTATGGGCAGTGACGCTTGAGGCCAGCGCCGCTTGCCGTTGAGCCCACGGTGCCCAGCAGCTGCCGCTTTCGCTGCTGGCAGCGGCGCCCCAGCGCAGCGCGCGGCCAGGCGTTCACACCCAGCCGAACTGCGCCCGCACATCCCGGGCGGTGAGGTTCACCGGCGCGGTCGGGGCCTGGGTGTACTGGCGCAGGTTGGGCGCGCTCACACCGCCGCCGTTTTGGCCGAGCACCGCCACCGCCTTGATGCGCCAGCCGCGTTCGCGCAGCGCGGCCACGTAGGTCTGGGCGTCGGGGTACTCCAGCAGGTCGGTCTTGTTGGCGGTGGGCGACAGGCAGAACAGCACCGCTTCGCAGCGCGAGCGCGCCACCTCGCACGCGAACTCTTCGACCGTGGTGCGGGTGTTTTGCAGCGCACCAGCGCGGGCGTAAAACCGCACCGGGCGCGAGCTGCCCTGCAGCTGAATCTCGCGCAAGCTGCGGTTGAAGCAGCCGCAGAGGCTGCGCACGATGGAGGTCTTGCGGGTGTTGGCGTTGCCAATCAGGATGTAGGCGTCCATCGGCAGGCGTCAGCGTTTCACGGCGGTGCCGCTGGCGGCCACCATCACCATGCCGTTGACCACGCCCTGTTGTTGATGCAGCTCAATGCCGGTTGGCGTGGTGGTGCGGAGCAAAAAGCCGTTGGTGCTTTTGGAAAACCAGCCCATTGAAAAACTCCGTGCGTTGAATCACACCGCCATTTGGATGCGAGCGTATTGTGCCAGCGGGTTTTGGCTGTTTGACACCCACCACAGTGACACCAAAGCGCCCTTTTGCACGCCCCAGGCGTGCTGCGCCATTGCCCGCGCCCCAAGCTCGTCATGGGTGAGCAGAATGGCGGCCATGCCGGCCTCGCGGATGCGCTCGCGAAACTCGCTGCGCAGCTGCTCGCGCAGCGTGGCGTCGAGTGCGGAAAATGGCTCGTCGAGCAGCAAGGCACGCAGCTGGGTGATGAGAGCGCGCGCCAGCGCCACCCGTTGCTGCTCACCGCCGGACAGTGTCCAGACGCGCGAATCGGCCTGTGCGCCCAGGCCAAAGCGCTGCAGCATCTCACGCGCCCGCGCCCGCGCTAGAACCTTGCGCAGGCCCTGCTCCACCAGGCCAAACGCCACGTTGTCCACCACGTTCAGGTGCGCAAACAGCGCGAAATCCTGAAACATCAGCGCAAAGCCGCGCTGCTCCGGTGGCGGCGGGGTGATGTCGACGCCGCCAAACCACACCGTGCCTGCATCGGGCGCTTCCAGCCCGGCTGCGATCTTCAGCAGCGTGCTCTTGCCGCTGCCCGAGGCACCCAGCAGCGCCACGGTTTCGCCGGTGGGCACGCAAGCGCTCGCGCCGGGCAGCAGCGGGCGGTGGTCCCATTGTTTGTGCAGGTCGCGCAGTTCAAGCATGGCGGCGGGGGTCCTTCAAGGTGTCGCGGTCTGGCCCTTCGATCAACGTGAAGGCCAGCAACGCCAGCGCCATCAGCAGACAGGCGAACACCAGCGCAGCGTCGAGATTGGCCGCGCCGGGCCGGCCCAGGCGCTGGTAAATCAGCGTGGTGAGGGTGGTCCATTCGGGGCGCGAGAGAAACAGCGTGACCGCAAATTCACCCAGCGCGGTGGCGGCCGCAAAGGCCATGCCCCAGCGCAGCGCCTTGCCCACCAGCGGCAGGGTAACGCGCCACAGTACCCGCCACGGCCGCGCGCCCAGCGTGGCGGCGGCCTGCGCGTAGCTGGCGGGCAGGTTGTCCAGCGCAGCCATCAGCGACTTGGCCACGAACGGGTAGGCCAACAGCGCATAAGCGCGGATCAGCAGCGCAAGGCTCGCCGTCCAGCTCGGGTACAGCAGCAGCAGGCCAAACGCCACCGTCACCGGCGACACCACGAACGGCAGGTAGGCGGCCGCGCGCCAGAGCAGTGCCCAGGCGCCTTGCGTCGCTGTGGAACCGCGCGCCGCACCGGCGCGGTCGAAGGCGCACATCGCCAACGCATGGGACAGGCCCAGGCCAGTGGCGAGTGTCAGCGCCATCGCGGTGAAGCGCAGCGTGTTCCACAGAGCGGCCAGGGTCTCGGGCTCGGCCAACAACGCTGCGCCCTGCCCTTGCCAGAACGCGCGCGCCGCCTGGGCAAGGATCGCGATCAGCGGCGCAGCACAGACCAGCAGCAACACCGCCACCGCCGCCCACACCGCCAGCCACTGCAGCGCGCCGCGCGGCCGGGTGCGCGCAATTGGCGTCACGCCGCCCGGCGCAGCCAGGCGCTTCTCCAACCAGGCGTAGCCCAGCGCCACCGCACCGGTGAGCCCCAGCATCCAGACCGTCAGCACACCGGCGGGGCCCAGCGCCAGCTCGTAGGCCACCAGGGTGTAGATCTCCACCTCCACCGTGGCGTAGCGCTGACCGCCCAGGATCAGCGCCAGGCCAAAGCCAGAGAAGCAATACAGAAACACCAGGCACAAAGCCGAGGCCAGCCAGGGCGCGATCGCCGGCCACTCCACCCGCCAGAAGGCGCGCCAGGGCGTGGCGCCCAGGGTGCGCGCGGCGGCAACCCGCGGCGCGCTCACCTGCTCCAGCGCATCCACCCCGGCGCGCACCACCAGACACAGGTTGAAAAACAGGTTGCCGTAGAGCAGCAGCCAACGCGTGTCTTCCAGCGACAACTCGGCCTCAGCCAGCGGCGCGCCGAGCCAGCCGCGCGGTCCCCAGAGCGCCAGCACACCGAGCGCAGCCACCAGCGTGGGCACCACAAACGGCAGCATCAAGAGGCGCAGCACCAGCGCGCGCCCGGCAAACTCGCGCCGTCCCAGCACCCAGGCCACAGGCAGACCCAGCAGCAGCACCAGCACGCAGGTGATCTCGGCTTGCAAGAACGACCACACCACCCGCCAGCGCAGGTAGCCGTCTTGCCACAGCGCAAGCCAGCGCAGCGGCTCACCCGGCACAGCGCCACCCGCCAGATCACCCGAGCCAAAACCCTCGGCCAGCAGGCGCAGCACCGGCGCGGCGAGCAACACAGCGAGAAAAGCCAGCGGCAGCAGCGCCAGGGGACGTGCGGTTAGGCGTGGCATGAAACGCTCAGCACTTAACGGCTCCAAGCCCCGTCGGTCACTTAAGCACGGTGCGTGTCCAGCGCCGCACCCAGGCGCGGGCCTGCTGTTCGGTGGGTGGCGTGGCAAAGGTGTCGAAAGTGGCCAGCTCCACCGCGTGCTGCTGCATCACCGCCACGCGAGGCGCGCCCACCTCGACCGGGAACACCCATATGGTGGTTTGCAGCGCCTGCTGCGCCGCAGCCGAACGCAGAAATTCGATGAACTGGCCTGCCGCCTCGCGCGCCGCCGGGTTGCCGCCTTTGACCAGCGCCACACCCTCGACCTGGCGGCACACGCCGCCCTTGAGAAACAGATTCGCGGTTGGCGGCTGGCTGATTTTTTTCCTTGCTGAAAAACACCTCGGCTGCCGCGCTGCTGGTGTAGCTGACCACGATCGGCCACGCGCCGCTGTTGCGGCTGAACTCGGTGTAGTAGGCCTCGCTCCAACCCTTCACCACCTGGACCCCGTTGGCGCGCATCTGCGCCCACCAGTCAAAGGCGGCGGCCTCACCCAGCCCGGCGATGGTGTCCAGCAAGAACGCCTGGCCGGGGCTGGAAGTGGCGGCGTTTGGCACCACCAGCCATTTGGCGTAGCCCGGTGTCTCCAGGTCGCCCAGCGAGGTCGGCGAGGCCAGGCCTTTGTTGGCGAACCAGGCTTTGTCAATGTTGGGGTTCACGGTTCACATAACCGCAGTCGACCGGCACCACGCCGCCACCCAGTCTCACCGCAGCGGCGCGCTGGGCAGCCGGGCCGGTGCAAGGCTCAATCACGCCAGCGGCCTGGGCGCACGCCAGCAGGGTGTTGTCGATGCGAAACACCACATCGGCAATCGGCCGCGCACGCGCGTGTCAGGATGGGCTCGTTGACCATCTCGCCCGCATCCCCCGCCTTGACGATCTGCAGCTTCACCCGGTTCTGCTGCTAGAAGCTGGCCAGCAGCGGCTTGGGCAGATCGAACGAGCTGTGGCTGATCACGCGCAGCGGTGTGGGCGCTTGGAAAAAAACCGCCGAGCTGAGCGATGCGCCGCAAAGAAAAGCCGAAAGCAAAAACCGCCGCTGCATGCAAACCGCCTTGTGAAAAACGCCCACAAGAAGCGCTGAACCCAGGCGGCTGCACACAAAGGCGGCCGGCTCATCACGCTCCCTGCCCTGGCACAACCCAGATCGGGTGAGAAAGATATTTCTCAGCCCCTGCATCGCTGCAAGGGTACCCCCGGTGAATCGATCGACTGTAGGTTCGCCGCGCTCAGTGCGCGCCGCCGCCGCCCGCGTCGGCCCCACTGGCCTTGGGCTTGACCGATCAGGCCACCCACCCGTCACAACAAAGAGCCAGAGGTCATCGCCTACGAAAAAGAGGCCCCTGATGGGGCCTCTTTGGTGAGTTGGTCGGGCAGCGTGGCCAGGCCTGCTCAGCCGCCTTTTTTAGAGCGCTTGCCCGGGTTCTTCTTGCTGCGTGTGGCCATGCCGCGCTCCAGGCTCACGCGCTGGCCGCGACCTGGCGAGGCGAGGGACACGCCGGGAACGGGGGTCGGACGCGGGGTGCGCTTGCGGTCGGCTTCGGTGACGATTGAGTTGCCCATGGCGAATTCCAGAGAAAGGTTTGAAACCCCGCTATTAAGCCATAGCCCGAACCACCCTCATGAAAACGGGCAGATCGGTGCATCTGAGCTGGCGGCAGGCCACTCCTGCTTCCGCCTTCAAGCGCTTCTTGCGCGAAATAGCGCCTGTGAACCGCGAGCGGCAGGTAACTGCGTACCCATCGCAAGCAGTGAACAGCAGGCCCAGAGTTCGGCATGGAACGCTGAGCGGGTCCCCACGGTCCACCCGCCTGCCGCTGCGACACGCCCCCGCATAATCCCGCAAGCACAAAAAACTCGCCTCCAGCGTCGCACCCGTTTTGCACTGCCTGACCCCCTACCAATCCCAATACGTCGCCTGGCAGTTGTCTCGCCGCATGGGCGCCGATTCGGCCGATCTGTTGGCGTCCACGTTGGTCGACGCACAGGTTGACCTGAATCCGCATCAGGTCGAAGCCGCACTCTTTGCTTTCCAGAGTCCGCTCTCCAAAGGCGTGATCTTGGCTGACGAGGTGGGCCTGGGCAAAACCATCGAGGCGGGCTTGGTCATCGCCCAGCGCTGGGCCGAGCGCAAGCGGCGCATTCTCATCATTACCCCGGCCAACCTGCGCAAGCAGTGGCACCAGGAGCTGCAAGACAAGTTCAGCCTGCACGCAAAAATTCTGGAAGCCGCCAGCTACAAGCAAGCCCGCAAAGACGGCCTGCAGAAACCCTTTGAGCCAGGCAACCAGGTGCTCATTTGCTCCTACCAGTTCGCCAAGACCAAGGCCGACGATCTGAAGCGCGTGCCTTGGGACTTGGTGGTCATGGACGAAGCGCACCGCCTGCGCAACGTCTACAAGCCCGACAACGTGATCGGCAAGGCGCTCAAAGAGGCCCTGGCTCACGCGCCCAAGGTGCTGCTCACCGCCACCCCGCTGCAGAACTCCCTGCTGGAGTTGTATGGCCTCGTCAGCCTGGTGGACGAGCGGGTGTTTGGTGACCTCGCCAGTTTTCGCGACCAGTTCGGCAGCATTGGCCAACCGGGCACGCTGGAAAAACTGCGCTCCCGCCTGCAACGCGTGTGCATGCGTACCCTGCGGCGTCAGGTGCAGCCCTACATCTCGTACACGCGGCGCATTCCCATGGTGGAGCAGTTCACCCCCAGCCCGGACGAGCAGGCCCTGCGCGATCTGGTGGCCGATTACCTGCGCCGCCCCCAGCTCAACGCCCTGCCGTCTGGTCAGCGGCAACTCATCTCGCTGGTGTTGTGGAAGCTGCTGGCCTCCAGCAGCTACGCCATCGGCGGCGCGCTCGGCACCATGGCCCAGCGCCTACAAGACAGCCTGGCCAGCCAACCCGTGCAGGACTTGGCCGACACGCTGGACCAAGACTTCGAGGCCCTCGACGAAATCGAGGAAGAGTGGACCGAACCGGAAGAAAACCAAACCATCCAGCGCGCCAGCGTGGCCAACGAACTGGCCGAGCTGCGCGCCTTCCAGCACCTTGCCACCAGCATCCGCGACAACGCCAAGGGTGAAGCCCTACTCAAGGCCCTGGGCAAGGCCTTTGCTGAGCTGCACACGCTTGGTGCCAACCAGAAAGCACTGATCTTCACCGAGTCACGCCGCACGCAAGACTATTTGTGGAACCGGCTGGAGCAAAGCGCCTTTGCGAGCCAAACCGTGTTGTTCAACGGCACCAACACCAGCCCGCAAGCCCAGCAAATACACGCCGCCTGGCTGCAGCGCTACGCTGGCACCGACCGCATCACGGGCTCCCGCACAGCAGACACCCGCGCCGCGCTGGTGGAGCATTTCCGCGACAACGCCAAGATCATGATCGCCACCGAGGCCGGGGCTGAGGGCATCAACCTGCAGTTCTGCTCGCTCGTCATCAACTTCGATCTGCCGTGGAACCCCCAGCGTATTGAGCAGCGCATTGGCCGCTGCCACCGCTACGGTCAGAAGCACGACGTGGTGGTGGTCAACTTCATCGACCGCAGCAACCCCGCCGATGCCCGCGTTTACGAGCTGCTGGCGCAGAAGTTTCAACTGTTTGAAGGCGTGTTCGGTGCCAGCGACGAAGTGCTCGGCTCCATCGGCAGCGGGGTGGACTTTGAGCGCCGCATCGCCGAGATTTACCAGACCTGCCGCACGCCGCAGCAAATCGAAGGCTCGTTTCAGCAACTGCAGCTCGACCTCTCCACCGAGATCAACGCCGCCATGCTCAACACGCGGCAACTGCTGCTGGAAAACTTTGACGAAGCGGTGCAAGACAAGCTGAAGATTCGCCAGACTGAGAGCACCAGCGCCCGCAGCCGCTTTGAGCGCCTGCTGATGGACCTGACCGAAGCCGAGCTGCAAGGCACAGCCGACTTTGACGACACCGGATTCACGCTCCACCAACCCCCGCCCGGCCTGAAGGCCGAGGACGCCCCGCCCGGCCGCTACGAACTGCCACGCCGCAGCGGCGCTTCGTTTATCAGTGGGGGCGAGGCCCACCTGTACCGCACTGGCCACCCGCTGGCCCAGGCGCTGATCGACCAAGCCCGCCAGCGCAATCTCGCCCCCGCTCACCTACGCTTCAGCTACGACGCCCATGGCGCAAAAGTCTCCACCCTGCAAGCCCTGCGCGGCGCCAGCGGCTGGCTGGCTTTGAGCGTGCTCACCATTGAAGCGCTGGGTACCGCCGAAGACCACCTGCTGCTGGTGGCCACCAACGAAGCCGGGCAAGCCCTGCACGAAGAAGACGCCGAGAAACTGCTGCGCCTGCCCGCTGAGTTGTTGAGCGATACGCCTTCCGCGTCCGTCGCACCCGCAGGCCTTCAGCAAGCGCTGCAAGCCCAGCAAGACCAATGCGTGCGCGAGGCGAACCAGCGCAACCTGGGCTATTTCGAAGCCGAGGTGCAAAAGCTCGACGCCTGGGCTGACGACCTCAAGGGCGGCCTGGAAAACGAAGTGAAAGAGCTGGACCGCGAGATCAAGGACGTGCGGCGCACCACATTGGTGGCCGCCACGCTGGAAGAAAAACTTCAGCACCAGAAACACCAGCGCGAACTGGAAGGCAAGCGCAACCAATTGCGACGCCGCATCTTTGACCGTCAGGATGAGATTGATGCGCAGCGCAGCGAACTTGTCGAGGCCATGGAAAATCGTCTGTCGATCTCGGTATCGGCGCGCAGCGTATTCACCATACGGTGGTCGGTCCAGTAAACAAGGGAGCAGCCATGTCAGCCACAAACTTCAAGACCGAAAACAATACCTACCGCAAGCTCATCGGCAACGGGCTAACCTACAAAATCCCTCGCTTTCAGCGCGACTACAGCTGGACCGAGGATGAATGGGAAGACTTGTGGGCAGACATTCTGGGTGTGCTTCAAGCCGGTGGCGAGCCAGCTCACTACATGGGCTACCTTGTGCTTCAGTCGCATGACGAGAAAACCTTCGACGTCATTGACGGCCAGCAGCGCCTCACCACCCTGACACTCATCGTGTTGGCAGCGCTCAAAAATCTGCAACGCCTGGTGACTGAAAAAGTACTGCCCGATCAAAATCAACGGCGGTTGGATCAAATCCGCCAGACCTATGTCGGGTACCTCGATCCGGTCACTTTGATTTCCCGGACCAAGCTCACGCTGAACCGCAACAACGACCACTACTTTCAAACCTATCTTGTGCCCCTGGGGCATCTGCCCCAGCGGGGCTTTCGCGCCTCAGAGCACGCGCTGCGCAAAGCATTCGAGTGGTTCGAAAAAAGGGTGCGAGAGCACGCAAAAAGGGCCGGTAACGACGAAGGCGTCACCTTGGCCAGTCTGGTGGAAACCATGAGCGACAAGCTGTTTTTCACGGTGATCAACGTCACCGATGAGCTCAACGCATTCAAGGTGTTCGAGACCCTCAATGCGCGCGGCGTTCGCTTATCGTCCACTGATCTTCTGAAGAACTATCTGTTCTCGGTTCTGCACAGGGAGACGGAGCACCCACATGAGATGCAAGTACTGGAAGACCGTTGGGAAGCGATGGTCACTCGCTTGGGCGCCGAGAGTTTCCCCGATTTCTTGCGCGTGCATTGGATCAGTCGAAGAAGCTTTGTGCGCCAGGCTGAGCTGTTCAAGACCATCCGCAGCAAAGTCGCCTCACGGGAAGCCGTATTTGAATTGCTGCGTGGCATGGAAGAGGACATGGACACCTACTTGGCACTCACCAATCCTGAAGCTTCGCAATGGCGCCCCGAACTTCGAGCACAGGCCCAGAAACTTCGCATGTTCAGCGTGCGCCAACCTTTCCCTTTGATTGTGGCGGCGCACCGCCAGCTTCAACCTGCCGACTTTGCGACCTTGCTCAAGGCGTGCGTCACCATTTCACTGCGCTACAACGTCATCGGCAGTCAGCCAACCAACGAACAAGAGCGCGTGTACTACGCCGTGGCACAAAAATTGTGCACTGGCGAGGTCACCAACGCGGGCCAAACGCTGGACGCGCTCAAAGCGGTGTACCCCACCGACGAGGCATTCAAAATCGCCTTCGCGGACAAGATCATTCGCACCACGAATTCGCGCAACTTGCGCATCGTGCGGTACATCTTGTGCGAGCTGGAGCGGCAGCTCAATGGCACCGATCACGACTTTGAAAGTGACACGTTCAATGTCGAGCATGTGTTGCCGCAAAACCCGGCCAATGGCTGGCAGACCTTTTCTAACGAAGAGGCCGAAGCGCTAACCTACCGATTGGGCAACATGGCTTTGATGGCCAAAGGCGCCAACAAAGACGCTGGCAACGCCTCGTTTGCAGTGAAGAAGCCGCTTTTCGCCGCCAGTGCATTTGAATTGACGCGAAAGTTGGCAGAAGACAACGCCGACTGGACGCCTGAGCGCATCACCGCGCGTCAAAAAACGCTGGCCCGGCTCGCCACCAGCGTCTGGCGCGTGACGCAGTTGTCAGGCTGAAGCATTCGCAAAAATCTTTACCCCCATGACCCGACAAAAACTCGAACTCACCTGGATTGGCAAGGACCAGCGGCCGCGGCTGGAGCCGCGCATCTTGCTGGAGGACACGGCCCGCAGTTACCACGCTTCCACGCGGGTGACGGACAACGACCTGTTCGACAACCGGCTGATCAAGGGCGACAACCTGCTGGCGCTTAAAAGCCTGGAGGCGGAGTTCAGCGGCAAGGTGAAGTGTGTCTATATGGATCCACCTTTCAATACGCAGCAAGCTTTTGAACACTATGACGATGGGCTGGAACATTCGATTTGGCTTTCGCTTATGCGGGACCGCTTGGTACTCCTTCATCGATTACTATATTCGGAAGGAACATTGTTTGTCCATATTGATGATAACGAACTTGCTTATCTCATAGTTTTGCTTGATGAGATTTTCGGTCGATCCAATCGATTATCGATCATCACCTTTAAACAAGGTGCTGCAACTGGACACAAAGCAATTAACCCTGGTGTAGTGACTACAACAAACTATGTCTTGATTTATGCCAAAAATAAGGCGGTATGGAAACCTCGCAGACTATTTACCGGCCGTGATCGCGATAAACGGTACGGGCAATTTTTGGTTAATCCGCAAGACCATTTTTCCAAGTGGAGATTAATAACTTTATCTGCTGCATTTTGCGAACAGATGGGTAAAAAAATGATTGAATTGAAAAAAATACTTGGTCCAGTTCTATTGGAGAGCAAGTTGAACGATTTTGTCATTGGTCATGCTTCTCAA
>Ga0105055_10006807_pt1 | contig 15550 bp, 8 predicted proteins | sample BON03_FD_78090 | JGI IMG/M metagenome (GOLD analysis project Ga0105055, IMG submission 78090) | Freshwater microbial communities from Lake Bonney liftoff mats and glacier meltwater in Antarctica - BON-03 | ecosystem: Environmental > Aquatic > Freshwater > Ice > Glacier meltwater | place: Lake...
CGAGGGGGGCGAGCGACGAAAAAAAAGAGAAGGGGTTAGTTTTTGGGGGGGGGGGGGGGGGTCTTTTCGTGGTGGTTTTGGCAAGGGCAAGGATCGGCGCGGCGACTGGCGTCCAGGCGATGGGTAAGGGGGTCGTGGATTGATGGGTCGCGGAGGGGAGCCGGAGCGCGAGGGGGAAGGGCGAAGTCAACGGGAGAGGAAGAGGAGGAAGAGATCGCGCGCAACATGAAAATCTGATCGGAGCGCCGATATCTGGCCCGAGCGGCGCGCCGAGGAGCGCCGAGCGCCGCGCCGCGCCCCTCTTTTCCTCTCCCCCTCCACCCTTTCTGCCCTTTCTCCCCCTCTTCCTTGGAGACTCAACCAGCGTGCATTCATGCTCGCGAGCTAGAGCTTGGACGACGCCCCCAGCGACGCACGCAGCCGCTGTCGGAGAGGGACAGAGAGAGAGACGAGGGAGGCGCGCGGCGTTTCTCACTCCACGGGACACCTCCTCCCTCCGACACGCAGCTCCTCCCACGCCTTTGAGAGCGGCGCCCTCGGAGGGCAGCATCCCGCAGCGCGTCGAGCTCGGCGCGACCCAACCGCGCGTCGATCGCCCCGGGCAGAGAGGGGGCAAGAGGCGCCAAAAAATAAACGCGCCCCAGGTGCCGACGCCATCCCCGGACGCCGACGCCGACGCCAACGCCAAAAAAATGGCCGCCGACGACGAGGCCGACGCGCTCTCGTGCGGCGTCTGCCTGACAGCGTTCAACACGGCGGACCGCCGCCCCTACGACCTCGGCTGTGGACACTGCTTCTGCGAGGCGTGCGTGCGGCAGTCGCGCAACTCGTTCTCGCGCTGCCCTGAGTGCCGCGCGCGCCTGTCCAACCCGCACCTGGCGGTTTCGCTGATGCGGCTGCTCGAGGCGCGGCGGGCTTCGGCGGCGGCGGCGGCGGGCGCGGCGGCGTCGCCGCCCGGCGGCGCCCGGCGCTCGTCGCGCCGGCAGCAGCAGCAGCAGCAGCAGCAGCCGCAGCCCGGGCAGCAGCAGCACCACGCCGGCGCGGCCGCGGCCGCCGCCGCCGCGGCCGCCGCCGCCGCCGCCGCCGCCGGCCCCTCGGGCGCCCGCGCGGCCGCCGCCGCCGCGGCCAGCGCCGCCGCCGCACGCGCCTCGGCTGCTGACCGCGCCAAGATGGGCGAGTGGCGCTCCGCCCTGTGGGCCTACGCCACGCCGGCCCTCGGCATCCTCTACGCCGTCAGCCCGATCGATCTCATCCCCGACTTCTTGCCGATCATAGGGTGGCTCGACGACCTGGCCGTGCTCGCCTTTGTCGCGTGGCGCCTCTGGGGCGCGGCGTCGGCCGCGCGGGCGCGCCGCGCGGCGGACGACCCGTTCCGGCGCTGATGCCAAGGCGCGCGTTGGCGGGTGCCGGACAAAAAAATGAAGTCGAGAACGACGGGCCCCCGCCCGCAGAACAAGAGGAGAAGCGAGCGCCCGCGGCCGCACCAACCCCTTCTTTGGCAAACCACGCCACCCGGAAAAGACGGGCGGCCCTCCTTGCCGCCTTTTGTCTCTCCCAAATAACAACCATTTGTTCATACATTTGTGTAAGCACAAAACTACATCGCGACGGCCGCCAAGCAGCACCAGCACTAGCACCAGGCCCGCGAGCGCGCGCTCGCGCCGCCGCGCCGCCTCGAGCGCGGGACGCAGGGCCGACGAAGTGCGGGTCGCGCCGCCGCCGCCGCGGAAGCCGCCGCCGCCGCCGCCGCCGCCGCCGCTGCCGCCGCCGACGCCGGCCCGGGCCCCGTCGAGCGCGGCGCGGAGCTCGGAGAGCTGCCCCCTCGACTGCGCCAGCAGCGCCTCGGCCTCGCGCACGAAGGCGCGCGGGTCGACGGGCTCGGCGGGCGGCGGCGCGTCCTTGCCCTCCCCGGGGCGCTACCGGGACGCCGCCCCGGCCGCCGCCAAGGCCTCATCCCGCCCCGCTGCCGCCCCCCCCGTCGTCCGCGCCCCCAGCTCCCCCGCCTCCCCCCCCGCCGCCGCCGGCGCCAGCTCGTACACGTACGTCGTCCCGAAGTGCCACCGCCGCTCGGTCACCACGCGCATCCCGCTCGCGCGCACGGCGGCGGCCACGTCGCGGTTGAACCAGCACCCCCACTTGGTCTTGTGGCGGGCGGCGGCGGCGTCCATGCGCTCGTCCAGCAGCCACGACCAGAGGGCGGACGCGCGGCCGTGCTCGAGCAGCAGGACGCGCCCCGTCCCGGGCTTGACCAGCCGGGCGGCCTGCTCCAGGGCGCGGACGGGGTCCTCGACGCTGCAGAGGCCGAAGGTGTCGACGACGACGTCGAACGAGCCGGGCGCAAACTTGGCGCCGGGGGCGGCGGCGGCGGCGGCGGCGGCCGGGGGGGGCGGCGGCGGAGGCGGTGGCGGGGGTTGTCGTTGCTGCTTCTGCTGCCGCTGCGGGTGCGATGCGGCGGCGGATAGCGCCGGCGGCGGCGGCCGCGGCGCGAGAGGAGGCGGCTGCTGCTGCTCTTCATGCTCCTGCTTGGCCGCGGGCGTCCTCCACAGCTGCGCAAAGGCGCCGCCGCCGCCGTCCTCCGCGGCCGCACCGGCCGCCGCGCGCGCGGGCGCCGCCGGGACCGCCGCCGCCGCCGCGACCCTTGGCAGCGGCGGCGCGCGCGGCGCCTCCCCCGGCCCGGCGACCAGGTCCTCCGCGTCGCCCACGCAGAACCGCGCCTTGACGTGCGGGTGCCGATAACCCACGCGCTCTTCGTCGTAAAACTTGGCCTCGGCGCGCCGCAGCATCGCCGCCGAGGCGTCGACGAGCGTCAGCGACGAGACGCCCGGCCACCGGTAGTGCGGGAGGTTCCGTCCCGTGCCCGCCCCGATCTCCAATACGTCCCCTTTCACGTCGCTCAGGAGGCTCGAGCGCAGCAGGCCGTACAACATCCAGCGCTCCTCGGAGCCCACGGTGTCGTCGTAGACGCGCGAAAGGGCGGAGAAGCGGCGCGCGGTGGCCGAGGCGGCCTCGCGCGGCCCGCGGGCGCCGAGCAGCGCGGCGGCGTCGGCGGCGGCGGCGGCGGCATCACCCCCTCCTGCTCCTCCTCCTCCTCCTCCTCCTGGTCCGTCGTTCTTGCTCTTGATCCATGCGTACGTCGATCCCGCGACGGCCAGGTACAGCCCGGCGCCCGCGACGACGTGGCGCGCGCGCATCCGCGAACAGATGAGGCGTTTCTGATAGTGCCCTCGCTGACACCCAATCGTCGTTGTGCGTGGGTGCGTGCGCGCCGTGGGTGTGTTTCGCTGCTAGGGTTATTTGCAAGGAGTGGTCTTGAGGGTCAAGGGGTTGGTCATTAGGGCGAGCGTGGCGCGCGCCGTACAGTTGCGCCCGCCTGGAAAAGACTTTTTCCGTCCCTCACTCGTCGTCGTCGGCGGCGATGAGAGGTACGGCGGCGCCGTCAAAAAAAAAGCAGGAGAAAGCAGGGATTGGCGTTGGCAAATATATGACAAACTGCCGGGTTGTGGCTTGTTTCCCCAAAGCTGAGCATGGTCCGGCACGTGTGTGTGTGTGTGCGATAGGGGGTCAAGGGGGTCAAAAAGCAGGTGTAGGATTCAAACTGGGGGTGGCGGGCGGGCGGGCGGCTGCGATCGCGCCGCGCCGCGACGAGAAAACGATGGGGAATGGCGGATGAGGGCGGGTTGCGTCTTGTGGAAAGCTGCTACGCGAGCCGACGACAGAGGTCTCGAACAAAAACGACAAGTACAAAATACAAAGTCGAAAGAAGCGCGCGGTCTGCAGCGCAGGACGGAGAGGGACGGCGGCGCGTCCCGCCTCCGCGCAGTGAGGCAACCCGTCGGGCCCTCGTCCCTCAAGCAACGCCCGCGACGGCCGCGCGGCAGAACGGGCACCTGGCCGCGCGCCGCAGGTCGAGCAGGCCTGCGGGCCGCTCGGCCGCGGCGCCGCGCACGATGGCCGCCGCGCACGACGTACAGAGACGGTGCGAACAAGGAAGGAGCGTGGCCCACGCCGGGGGGCAGCCGCCGCCGCCGCCGCTGCCGCCGCCGCCGCCGCTGCAGAGGCAGACGCCACACTCTTCGTCGCCGCGCTGCTGCTGCTGCCGCTGCTGCTGCTTGCAATCGGGCGGCGGCCGCGCCAGGCGCTCGAGCAGGTGGGCGTTCAGCGCGCTGGCCGCCAGCGCCGACAAGCGCGGGACGGCCAGGCTAGGCGCGCCGCCGCCGCCACTGCCGCCGCCGCCGTTGCCGCCGCCGCCGTTGCGGCCCCTGCCAAGCCAAAGCGCAGGGATCGAGGGCGAGAGCAGCTCGGCCGCGGCGGCGTGCCCGCGCTCGGCGGCCAGGGCGTGGGGCGTCTCGCCGCGGGAGGTGCGCGCGAGGCGCGGGTCGGCGTCGGCGCGGCGCTCCCAAGGCTGCCAGGGCGCGTCGGGCGGGAGAGAGGAGCGGGGGGGCCGGGGGGCGCCGCCGCCGCCCCCCTGTCTGCCGTGGCCCCTGCGCCGCTCGGCCGCCGCGTGCGCGCTCAGGAGCATCGCGGACACCCGCGCCCCGCGCTCCGCGGCCGCGCCCGCCGCCGCGTGCAGCGCGTTGGACCCGGCGTCCAGCGGCAGCTCGCCGCCCCAGGCGTCCGCGGCGTTAGTCGAGACGACGGCGACCGAGGCGCCGGCGGACAGCAGCTCGGCGCACACGCCCGCGTGTCCCAGGAAGGCGGCGTGGTGCAGGGCGGTGAAGCCGGCGGTGGTGCGCAGGTCGACGAAGCGCACGCGGCGGTGGGGGGGGAGCAGCCAGGAGGCGGCCGGGGAGGAGGCGACGGCGACCGAGGGGGCGGAGGAGGAGGGAGAGGGGGCGGCGGTGGCGGCGGCGGCAGAAGAGGGCTGGGCCGCGGCGGCGTCCTCGGCGCCCTCGAGCGGCGGCGGCGAAGGCAGGAGCATCGCGATGGCCACGGCGACGGGGTCGGGTTGGGCGGGGGACGTCGCAGGCCTGCCAGCGGGGCTCGAGGCGGCGGCGGCGGCCGCAGACGGGGCGGCCAAGAAAAGCGACCCGGCCTTCCACGCGGCGGCGAAAAACCCGCCGGCGCCGCCGCCGCCCGCCGGGCTCCTTCCCCGACTGCCGCCGTGGGCGCTGTCGGGGGACCGCGCCGAGCCAAAGCCAAACGCGCCGCTGCCGCCGCCGCCTCCGCTGCCGCCTCCGCCCAATGCCAGGCGCTCCAGCGCCGCCTCGAAAAGCGGCGAGCGCGCCTCGACGACAAAGGCGTCGGCCGCGCGCACGCGCGCGAGCCGCGCGGAGGGGGAGGAGGGGGACGAGGAGGAGGAGGGGGAGGTGGAGGAGGGGAAGGAAGCGGCGGCGGCGGCGGCGGCGGCAGCGGCGGCGGCGGCGGCCGGCGGCGGCGCCAGGCGCACTTGCGCCTCGAGCAGCGCGCGCGCGACTTCGGCGTGGCCGTGCTGCGCGGCGTGGTGCAGCGCCGACCGCCCGGCCCGGTCGCAGACAAAGGGCGAGGCGCCGGCGCGCAGGAGGCGCCTCACGGCCGGCGCGTCGCCCGCGCGGGCGGCGAGCGCCAGGGCCGTCTGTCCGCGGCGGTTGCGCGCGTCGAGGAACCCGCGGACGAGGTCGGCGGGGGACGCCAGATCATGCGAGGCGGTCGGCGGCAGGGGAGGCTTGGCGACGGGTCGGCGGGCGACGGGGTGGCGGCGGCGCGACGGCTGCTGCTGCTGCTGCTGCTGCTGCTCCTGCTGCTGCTGCTGGGCCCGCCGCCGGGGCGGCGACGGGGGAGGAGGCAGCAGCGGAAACTGCAGCGCCGGCAGCGGCGGCGAGGGCCGCTGCTCTCGGTGAGAGGTGGGCACGTGCTGGCTCTCCTGCCGATTCTCTGTGTCCGCCTCGTCGCCGTCGACGGCGAAGGAGGAGGAGCGAGGCAGCGGCGAGGCTGCGGCGGCGGCGGCGGCGGCGGCAGCGGCGGCGGCGGCAGCTTCGGCCACGGCCTCGGCCGCCCCCGCCTCGGTCCCCAGGGCCTCCGCGCGACTGTCGCTCTTGCCGGCAGGCAGGCCCGCGTCGGCGTCCTCAATCTCCGCGCCCCTGCTGCTGCCGCTGGCGGCGGCCGCGTTAGCGATTTCGTTGCCGTCGCCCTCGGCTCCTCCCGCTCGCAGCGGCTGCGGCGGCCCGCTGTCGTCGTCGCCAAGGCTGCTGCTGCTGCCGAGGCTGCTGCTGCTGCCGACGGGCCTCAGGCCGCCGCCTCGGCCGCCGCTCCCGCCGAGCGACAGCGCCGACGCCACGCGCCTCAGCGCCCGCACGCGCGGCGTCCGGGGCGCCAGCGGGGGAGACGGGGGGCCGGCCGGCGGCTCTAGGGCGGGCGGCGCCGCCGCCCTCCGCCGGCGCCGAGACGGCGACGACGACGACGACGAGGAGCACGAGGCGGAGCGCCGGCCGCGGCCGCGGCCGCCGCCGCCCTCGTCCCCTCCTCCCACCCCCCGCTGCCGCCCCCAGTAGCGCGCGTGCAGCGCGGGCGCGTGCTCGCGCAGGCACCGCAGCAGCAGCTCGAGCCGGCCCGCGTCGCGCCCGCGCGCCGCCAGGTGCAGCAGCGACGACCCGCCCGCCGACCGCGTCCACAGCAGCACCGCCGCGTCGCGCGCGAGCGCCGCGCGGAAGTGCGCATCGACGTCGACGACGGCGAAGAGGCCGCCGCCGCCGCCGCTGCTGCTCGCGGGGGCCGTCGTTCTCGTTGCTGCTCCTGGGGGGGCCGCCGCTGGGGTCGAGGAGGCGCCGGCGCCGGCGGGCGCGGGCGCTCGGGGCTGCTGCCACAGCTGCGGCGAGGCCGAGGCCGCGGCGGCCCGGAGCAGGGCCTGCGAGTCGGCGAGCAGCTGCGGCGAGGGCCCGCGGTCCGCGACGGCGGCGGACACGCACGAGACGGCCGCGCCCATTTCCTTTTGGCTCACGGCGTGGGTGGGCGCGCAAAAGAGCGAGGAACGGTGTGAACGTTCCTTTTCCTCCGTTTGTGCGCCGAAGCGTCGCCCGCCCGCCCGCCCGCCGCCGGCCGGCCGCGCGATGACCTCTGCCGCCGGAGGGGCGAGCGAGCGAAAAATCCCGCGCTGGGCGCGCCTCGGGAGCGGGGCGCGAATGCACGGTGTGGACCAGGTGCGCGGCGCGCAGGTTGGCACGCGCGTGGCTTGGGTGGCGCCTCGTTGAGAGGGGGTCTTTCAGCGCGCGGAGAGAAAAAGGCCTCGCTCTTTTTTAGGGTTTCAGCGGGCCGGCTGAATGGAGGAAACGCGGCCTTGCGAATGGCCCGAGCGTCGCCAAAGGGTCCATCACCTGATGGTTAGTTCTTGAATTGACGAGTAACCCGGCGGGTCGGGCACCTTTCGCGGGCGAAGGAAAGTGGGAGGCCTCCCCTCACGCCGCCAAGCGCCTCTCGCGGCCACCTCTCGCCCCCCCCAAAAAGACCGACGGTGACGGCGAGCGAGACGCAGGCGAGGCGTCAAATAAAAAACACACGCACGATCGTCGCTGTTCGACGCGCGACCAAACGGCTGCCGCCAAGCGCCCAACGAACCTCACTTAGACGTCCCACCGCGCCGCCCGCATCACCGCCGCCTCGACGCCCTTGCGCTCGCGCCCCAGCACGCCGGCGGCCTGCGCCGCCCGCGCCCTCAGCTCGAGCGCCTCGGGCGGCGGCCCGCGCAGCGCCCGCAGCGACCGCGCGGCGCCCTCGGCCCCGCGCTCGGCGCGTCCGATCTGCCCACCCAGGCGCTGCAGGGCCGCGCGCGCCGCCGCCAGCCGCCCGCGCGCGCGCACGAGCTCGGCCTCGGCCTCGCCGGCCTCCTGCGCGAGCTTGCGCGCCTCCTGCGCAAACGCCTCGCCGCCGGCGGCGGCGTCCTCGACGCGCCGCGCGGCCGACTCGACGGCCGCCTGGGGGTTTTGGAGGCGCGCGAAAGTGGCGCGCCAGGCCCACCGGCGCGCGGGCGGTAGGGCCAGGACGAGGGCGGCGGCGGCCAAGGGGTAGGAGAGGCGGGGCGGCAGCGCAAGCGCGGCCGAGACGCCCTCGGCAACCGCCGAGAAGGCGCGGTCCTGTTGCGCCGCGGCGGCGGCCGCGACGCCGTCGAGCTCGCGGCGGGCGGCGGCGGCGGCGGCGCGCGCCTCGTCGGCCGCGGCGTCGGCGAACCTGAGCGCGCCCCGGAGCGCGCTTTTGACGGCGCCGGCGGCGGCAGAGAGAGCGGCGTCAGCGGCGGATTTGGCGCTGTCGGCGGCGCCGGACGCCGCCGCCTTGGCGTCCTCGAGCGTCTTGTCCATGGTCGTCGGGTCGGCCGTCGGCGCCTCGCCGGTAGGTTGTCTCTCGTCTCTCGTGTGTCGGGATCTGTCGGCGTGTGTGTGTGCCACCCGCCCTGGAGTCTCGCAGTTTTTTGCGAAGTTTTTAGTGTTGCGCCTTTGTTGTTGTTGCTCAAATCTCGCGGCGTCAGGGAACGGATCGGGAGAACGAACGAGGGTGTGGCTGGCGCGTGTGTTTATTGGCGTATCGGGAGAAGGAGAAGGAGCAGAAGGACGTGCGCGAGGCGGCGGCGGCGGAGGCGGCCGCGGCGGTGTCGGGAGGGGCAGGAGCAGCAGCGGGAGCCCACGGAGCAGAAGGCGGAGGACAAAAAGTCGCCGCCGCCGCCGCCGGGAAAAACGCGCCGCCGCCGCCGCCCGCCGCCGCCTCTGCACGCCGTGAAGTGCGCAACCTCGGCAAGCCCGTCGACCTGGCCGCCCCCTACTTCGACGAGGGCGATCGCTTCGGGTCGGCAGCCCCAGCGACATCGACAGCAGGAGGAGGAGCAGCCGCGGCGGCGTCGGCGGCGGCGGCGGCGGCATGGGCATGTACACCCGCATCGCGAGCGCGGGCGGCAGCCTGCTCAACATGCTCGGCGCCCGCGGCGTTTTGTCGGCCCTCGCGGCCGCAGGCGCCCTCACATCGTCGACAGCCGCTGCGGCGGGTTTGGCACTCCAGCCCTCGGTCTCTCAAGCCAGCCGCCTCCTCTGATGACAACCGTCTTCCCGCGCCCGCCGTCCATCCTGGCGCGGGGAGGGGCCGGCGGGTGGCGAGCGGCCGCGAAGCCATCGCCATCGCCTTCGCCGTCCCGAGACCCCCCCCTCCTTCGAGCGGCGCGCGAAGCCGTGCAGCAGCAGCAGCCCAAGAAGCCGAGGACCAAGTCCTCACCACCACAACCGCCACCGCCGCCGCGCCCATCGCCGCAGCAGGTCCTGGCCGACATGGCGGCGCCCTGGGCCGAGCAGACGCTGCCGCGCTACCTCCGTCCGGCGACGGCGCCGCCGCCCGACCCAGACGCGGCGACGCCCTTTGGCGGCGCGAGCCGGCAGCGGCGAGCGTGGCAGCCGGCCGACTTTCTGCCCGACGCGTCGCGCCCGACCTTCCCCGCGGCCGTGGCCGCCCTGCGCGCCTCCGCCGCGCGCCTCCCGGACGAGCTGGTCGTCTGCCTGGCCCTCGCGGCCGTGTCGGACGCGGCGCTGCCGCTGTCGCTGCCGGCGCTGCTGAACGCAGCGGCGGCTGGGGCGGCGGGGGCGGACGCCCCCCTCCTGCACTCCTCCTCGCACGCCCCCGCGCGCGACCACACGGGCTCGGACGCGCACGCGTGGGCCCGGTTCACGCGCGCGTGGGCGGCCGAGGCCAACCGCCACGGCGACGCGCTGCGCACGTGGCTATACCTGAGCGGCCGCGCCGACAGCGCCGCGCTCTCGCGCTCAGAGCAGCGGCTGGTCGGGCAGGGGGCCGCGCTCGTCGCGGGCCAGGAGGCGCCCGGGCAGAGGCAGCAGCAGCAGCCGCAGCCGCAGCTCCAGACGCAGGAGCCGCGAGGAGAGGAGCAGCAGGAGGAGCAGCAGCTGCAGCAGCGGCAGCGGCCTCAACGGCCGCAAGAAGAGGAGCAGCAGCAGCAAGAGCAGCAGCAGCAGCGGCCGCGCGCGGGCGAGGGGTCGTACTACGCGGCGCTCATGCACGCGGCGTACCACGCGCGGCTGGGGGCCGTGGCGGCGGGCAACGCGGCGCGCCTGGCGGCCTACCACACGGGAGAGGGGGACGGCGAGGGCGAGGAGGAGGAGGGCGGGGCAGAAGGTGCGGGGGAGGGGCGCGGCGGAGCCTCTTCGTACGAGGCGGCGTCGGCGTCCTCCGCCACCCCTGCCGAGCGGGCCGCCGCGTGCGCGTCCGCCGCGTCCTGCCTGCCGCGCCTGCTCCAGGCGATCGCCGCCGACAAGGCGCGGCACGAGGCGGCCTTCTCGGCCGCCGCCCGCGAGGCGCTGCGCCGCGACCCGTCCGGCGCGCTGGCTGCGCTGTCGTCCTCGATCGCGGGCGGGGGCCTGCTGCGGTCGCCGGCCGCGGCGCTCGGGCGGCGCGAGGAGGGCCCCTCCGCGCGAGCGGGGGACGAGCAGGGGGACGGAGAGGGGGGCGGAGGGGGGGCGGACGACGGGGGCCGCCTCTTCCTTGACGCGAGCGCCGCCGCCGACGCGCTCGGCGTCCTCACGCTGCGCGACCGCGCCGCCGCGCTGGACGCCCTGTGCGCGGCGTGGGGCGTGGGCGCGGCGGGCGAGGCGGCCGCCGCCGCCGCACTCGCGCGCGGAGACGCCGAGGGCGCGCGCGAGGCCAGGGCGCGCGCGGCGTTCGCGTGCGGGCACGGCGCGCGCGTCAAGGCGCTGTGGGACCTGCAGACGGAGCGGCGGCTGCGCGACCGGAGGAGGGGGAGCGGCAGGTCGGCTTCCTTCGCCTGGGTCTTTGGGCGCGAGTGCGGGCTGTCTTGATGAAAGGGAGCGCCGGGCGGGCGGCGGGGCGGGGGTTGTTTGCAAGAATCGACATGTCTTGAGTATCCAAACTGCTTTTGCTGCAGCTGCTGCTTGCTGCTAATGCTGCCGCGGCTGCACCCACGACCACGGCCGGAAGCGGAACGCGAGCTGCGCGGGCGCGCGGATCGACACCGCCACGTGAAGCGCCCGCCGCTCGGACAGCGGGCAGAGCTCTCCCGTCGGCAGGCCTTGGAACCCCGGGCGCAGCTCTCGGCCGCCGCCGCTCCCGCCCGCGCCGCCTCGTGTTTTCCCCCCTTGTCCCGCTCCTCCGCTGAGCAGCGCGAAAAAGCACTCGCCCGCGTCGCAGTCCAGAAACACGCCGACCACCGCGCCCTCGCCCCACCTGCCCAGGCCGCACAGCGTCGCGTACGCCGAGCGGTCGCTCTGCGCGTAGTGGCAAAGGGCGTCGTTGGAGCCGGCGAGCCACGCGCCGTGGTGCTTGCCGCCCCAGCCCGCGGGCTCGACGGCGCCGTCGCTCAGGCCGACCCACACAAGGTCGCACGCCGCCTCGACGGACACGGTGAAGCAGTGGCGCCCCGTAAGAGGTAGAGGGAGGCGGCTCTGCACGGTCACGTGGGGCACGGCCTCGCACTCGAGCACCTCGGCGCCGCCCCATCGCTGCAGCCGCCGGACGAGCGGGAGCTGCGGCTGCCGCAGGTGCGACGACGCGCTGGCGCCGTCGGAGAAAATGGGGTCTTCGTCGGCGGGGAAGAAGGGGCGGGGCAGCGCGAACGCGGGACCAATGTCAAAGCGGGGGCGGGGGGGCGTCTGGGAGAGCGACGGGCGGCCGGCGGCCGACTGGTGCATGCAGAGCAGAGCGGCGCGCGAGACGCCGGCGGCGCGAGAAGGCGACAGGAGAGCGGGGGCGCCGCCGCCGTCCGCGCCCGCGCGAAGGACGCGCTCGAGCCACCGGGGCGCGACGGCCGACCAGTCGAGGCGCAGGAGCAGGGACTCGAGGGCCTGCTGATGGGCCGGGCGCAGGGCCGCCGCGGGGCGGGCGGGGGGCGCCGGGGCGTCGGGGACGGCCGGCGCGGTCGTGCCGCCGCCGCCGTCCTCTTGCTCCGGCTGCTGCTGCTGCTGCTCCTCTTGCTCCTCGTCGTCCTGCTGCTCGTGCTGCTCGAGCACCCAGTCGAGCACGCCGCGCAGCAGGCGCTCCTCCGCCGTTATCGCGCCGGCGCACAGATCGTGGAGCAGGCGGCGCGGCGAGCCCTCGTCCTCGCTCGCGAGGGCTGCCGGAGGTGCCGCCGTCGAAGTGACCATGGCGGGCGGTAAGCGCGCGCCGCCGCCCCCTCCGGCGCCGCAGATCGCTGCCGACGGATGTTCGGGCGCGGGCTGCTGCCGCGAAAGGCCCCCGCCGCCGCCGCTCCCGTCGCCCGCCGTGGCCGTCCCGCCGGGCGCCGCCGCCGCGCCCTCCTCCTCTCCCCGGTGTGTAGGTCCCTCGCCCGGCGCGCCGCCGCCGAATCCAGCGCTCGTGCCCGCCAAGAGGCTGCCGCCACCGCCGCCGCCGCCGCCGCCGCCTTCCGGCCCATCGTCCCCTTGGCCAGAGGGGCCGGCGCCGCCCTCGCCCGCCGCCCCTGTAACCGTTGCAGCGGCAGCAGCCGGCGGCCCCTTGGCGTCCTCTGCCGCCGCCGTCGCCGTCATCGGGGGGAACGCGGGCCAAACCTGCGGCGGCGGCGGCGGCGGCGGCGGCGGCGGATCTGGGCCCGCGACCACCGACGCGGGCACGCTCTCGAGCAGAAAGGCGATGGCGGCCGCCGAGAAGCCGCTGTCCCCGGAGAAGCGGGGCGCGAGGCCCGCGGCGGCGAGCGGGCCGATGCGGCGCTGGCCCGCGCCCCCGGGCGCCGCCGCTGCCGGCGCCGCCGCCGCCGGCCGCCACGCGCCCGCGCCGCGCGGAATCAGCGCCGGAAGCGCGCGCCACAGGTGCCCGACCACGGGCTGCAAGCCCGCCTCGAGCGCGGCGCTCAGCGCGGGGCCCGCGTCCTCGGGCGGCAGCCCCGCGGCGACGCGACGTGCCAGCGGCAGCACGACCTCGGGAAGCAGCAGCTGCTGGGCGAGGCCGCACGTCTCCAGCAGCACGCGCCAAGTCGGGGGGGCGTCCCGAGGAGCGGCATCGGCGGTGTCGGCGGCGTCGCGAGCCGGGGGGCCGGCGGCCGCCCGGCCGTCGCGCCAGGCCTCGTCGTCGGCTGCATCAGCGTTGGCGTCGGCGGCCGCGGCGGCGGCGGTCTCTGGCGCGGCGGCGCCGGCGTCGGCCTCGGCGGGCGCCTCGGGCCCGCCGCCGCCGCCCCGGCTGCCCCGCCCCTCGGGCGGCAGCTCCCCCGTGTGCAGAAAGCCGAGCACGCGCCGCAGCGCGCGCGCCGAGGCCGCGGGCAGCGACACCGTTGCCAGGCTCGCGCCTGCCGAGCCGGCGGGTCCGGCGGCCGCAACCGCTGCGGCCGCCGCCGCGCCTACGCCCTCTCGGTGTGGCCCGTAGAGGAGGGCGGCGAAGTAGGGGTTGCGCGCGGCCAGGAACGCCCGGTTGGCCGTGACGACGCCGCCGTCGCCGCACACGAAGGCGACGTCGTGGAAGGCCGGGTCGTGAAGCAAGCCGGCGACGGCGGCGAGCACGGCGGCGTGGCGAGGCGACGGGCTCGGCGGCGCTGGCGGCGCTGGCGGCGACGCTTGCAACGGCGCGGGGGTCGCGGGCGTGTCCGTTGCCGCTGCCGGGGTGCCCGTCGCGGGGCTGCCGGGCGCATCGCCGGCCGCCGGGCGAGCCACGCCCGGTGGGGCGGTGGCCATGTCGCGGGGGGAGGGAGAGGGGAGAGAGAGTCGGATTCCGTGTTTTGATTTTCTCTCTCTCTCTCTCGATGCTGAGCTCAGGGTGGGGGGCGCGTCGATGCGGGAGTGGGCGGGATATCGGAGGAGTGAGATTGAGACGTGTTTGCCCTGGGCGCGCTTTCAATCCTGCGTTTGTAGGGGCGCCAGCCACAACTCACGCCGGCAACGACGACGGCGACCGGGCGAGAACGAAACGAGCCCCGGGCGCAACAGACGAGAAGAGTGGGAGCCTAGAACAGGTCCAAGGTTTTGCTTTTTAGCGGTCCGGCTGGACCGAGCGAGGTGCGGCAACAAGGCGGGTGGGGGCGGAGAGGCGCAAGGAAGAGAGCGGGTGAAGGGTCGGCGCGCGCGGGCGCCGCCCCCACTCCTTCCCCGAGCGCCCGCCGCGCCGCCGCCCGCCGCCCCCCGCCCGGCCTCCTCTGCCCTCCTCCATCTCCCCTCTTCCCCCTTCCCGCCCCGCCCCCCGCTTTTTCCATGCCGCCGCCGCCGCCGCTCAAAGGAACTTGTCGATGCTCTGCACGAGCGTCGACTTGGGCACGGCGCCGATCACCGTCTCCATCTTCTGCCCGCCCTTGAAGATCATGATGGTCGGGATGCTGCGGATGCCAAACTCGGTCGCCACGCCGGGCGACTCGTCCGTGTTGCTGTTGGGCGGGCGGGCGGGCGGGCGGGCGGGCGGGGGCGGGCGTATTGGGGTGTGGTTGTTTTGTGCGAGATTTTGTGTTTGCGTGTGTGGTTTTTTGGATTGTTGTTTGGTCGGGCGATGGCCGTTTGATGGGTGCTGCTGTGAGTTGGCGCCGCTCGACGACGAGGACGGCGAGGAGTGGCGGGAGGCCCTGAGCGTCGAGGCACGCGCGCGCGGCGGGCGGCCCGAGACGCGCAGAGAGGGGCCCCAGAGAGCGGCGAGAGAAAACAAAAAACAGGCGCGCGCGCGCTCGTCGCAAGTAGGAGGACTCAACAGCTTGAAGCACTTGATCTTGCCGCTGTACTCGCCGGCGAGCTCGTCGACGATGGGGGCGATCATGCGGCAAGGGCCGCACCACGGCCTGCGCGTTTGTTGCGGGGGGGAGGAGGCGAGAGGGCCGGGGTTGGGGAGGGGGGGAGGGGGGCGGGGGAAGTGAGCGCGCGCGCGGCCGGCGTTCTCAAACACCAGGGCGGTTGCCTGCGTCTTTCAGACCCCGAGGGACTTGCGCACAAGGCAAAAGGCAAAAGCAACTCACGCCCAGAAGTCGACCAGCACGGGCACGTCCGACTTGAGCACCAGGTCCTCGAACGTGGTGTCGTTGACGGGGCCAGCGGCGGCGCCCTCTGTTTTTTTGTTTTTGGTTGTGGCGTTTGCCGGCGTGTTTTTTTTGGCCGGCGTGTGTTTTTTTGGTCGGCGGCGAGCGCGTCGGGTTTTTTTTTGGCGTCGGAGAGAAGGGTGAGCACGGAACGGAACGCTTGAGGAGTCACGCCCGGCAAGGAATGACGCGAACGCTCGTCGCGCGAGGTGAGAGAGACGACGGGGGGGGGGGGGGCCCCGGGGGCGGGGGCGGCGGCCAAGGCGCCCCCCTTTTTCCCCCGCCCGCCACCCCGAATCTGCGCCCGCCCCCCCCCCCGCGAGGGGCCCCCCCCCCCCCCCCCGTGACTGCTCAGAGCCTCGCTCGGAGGTGACGTGGCAAGATCGTGCAGACGCGTTCCCATCTATCATAGATTCTCAATAGTCAGCAGTATAATTATTTTACATAGTAAATGTAGTAGCGAGCTGACTGTTGAGAATTTCTACCCGGAGCCATGTCTCTGCCAAACTGCCGCTCGCAAGACGTGAAAATTCGTCGGCAAATGCCTCAAGGAGCTGGTGGATATTTATACATATATATATATATGTATATATATATTTATATATATGTATATATATATATATATATATATATACACATATATATATATATATATATATA
>Ga0105055_10006810_pt1 | contig 15547 bp, 7 predicted proteins | sample BON03_FD_78090 | JGI IMG/M metagenome (GOLD analysis project Ga0105055, IMG submission 78090) | Freshwater microbial communities from Lake Bonney liftoff mats and glacier meltwater in Antarctica - BON-03 | ecosystem: Environmental > Aquatic > Freshwater > Ice > Glacier meltwater | place: Lake...
TAGCTAAGTTTTGAATTTTTCCAGCTTTCGTCATTGCCTGTTGTGCACAACCACGGTTGTTCTGTTCTCACTTGTCGGTTTTTCAGCATTCTCTCAATCAGTTCTCGACAGAACGCACGATTTGATCACCAAGAACGGAGTCACAATAAAATCTTCCTTGGAGAAGTGCGAAAACATCAGGAACGGAACATCAAAAGAGTACGTCCTTCTGACTGTTTTCAATGAAAATCCTTATCCAGTTGAGTTCTCGTTTAAGAAGAATATTTGGTTCGATGGAAAATGCAATTCATGCAGTTCCACCAGTCCCGAACACACCGTTTCCCTTACCATTGAAGCAAATGGAAAAGCACAAGGAACTTGCGATATGAACAATAGCCTACGTATCTTCTCGCAAATGCTGAATTTGGAGAAGGTTAAAAAACTGACCAATTATGAACTTGTTGATATTAAAGTTAATAAAGTTAAGTAGACCTATTTCTCTACTCGCTGCCATTACGCTTGTCGCTTTTTTTAGTGTTGATGTGTTTGCCCAATGCGATGTAACGGCCAATTCAACCAATTCCGAAATAACTTGTGGAGAATGTGTTACTCTTTCTCACGTTGGTTCAACTTCAGGCAACATCAGTTTTGAAGAGGATTTCAACACACAGCCCCTTACAGGCTGGTCATTTACACAACAGGCTACATTTACCAATCCATGCAGTCCGAATGGGGTTGATGGAACCGACCACCTTTGGATGGGAGATCAATCAGCAGCACCACGTTCGCTGGAGACCTTACCCCTGAATTTCGGGCCTGCAGTAGCACCTGCAGGTGGCACCGTCTGTTTCGATATGCTTTTTGCCGCACAGGGAGATGCGTCACCTTGTGAGGGCCCTGATGAACCGCAAGAAGGTGTTTATCTTCAATACTCAATTAATGGTGGTGCTACTTGGGTAACCATAACTTATTTTGATCCTAACGGAGGAAACGACCCGCAACTCGTAAATTGGAACAACTGGTGTTTCCCCATTCCACCAGCTGCACTGACAAATAATGTTCAATTCCGTTGGTTTCAGGATGCCGATTCTGGAGCGCAATATGACCACTGGGGAATTGACAATGTTCAGATTATTGTCAATGACCCGAACGTGCAATACGTTTGGCAACACGACAATTACACCACCAATCTTCCGGGAGATAATCCAACTCAGGTCTGCCCATTGGCAACCGCCACGTACACTGTGAATATGACCTCCAGTACAGGAACCTGTACAGATAACGTTCAGGTGGTTGTAGTTAACCCAGTGGTTGTGGTAGATGCAGGCCCAGACCAACAAGTATGTGCTGGAGAATGTATTGATCTTGCTGGAACAGCAACTGTAATCAATGATCCGGGTGGCATTACCACGTTTTCAAATAATCAGACGGAAACTTTTGATGCCTCGGTATTTGCCGGAGGAAGCGTCAATGTAAACGTTCAGGATTTGAACATGAGTACGGTCAATCCCGGTTCGCTGTTGGAAGTTTGCATTTCAAATCTTGAATTTTCTGGTTTTGGTCTTCCTCCAGGTGGTGTTGAAACCCTTTCGATTACCCTGGTTTGTCCAGACGGAACACAAGTGGTATTGGTGCCCATCGGAGGAGCACCTGCTGGAACTGGAGGGTTTTTCCCACCTCCATCATTTTATCAGAATGCATGTTTCGCGCCAGTTGGAGGCTCAGCTCTTTTAGGTGCGAATCCAAATCCTATCACTGGAACATTCAATTCCAGTCAACCTTTTTCTGGGATGAATGGCTGTACAGCGAATGGGGTTTGGTCGATTGAAGTTGCAACAAACGCTTTCACTGGCAGCGGAACGTTTGATGGCTGGTCCATCACATTTGATGATGAAATTGACGAATACACACCAGATGTTCTGTGGTCTCCTACCACATACATGGCCGCTGGAGAAGAAACCACACTTACACCGAACGTGTGCCCAAATGCGGCAATTACCTACACTTTAACCGCTTCTGATGATGCAGGATGCGTTACCGTCTCCGATGCCGTTTCCATTACCATTGACGCAAACTGCTGCGACCCGCAGACCCCACCAATCCAAGGGCCAACACCATTGTGCGAGAACGCAACCGGCAATGTTTATTCGGTTACGAACACTCTGGGTTCTACTTATGCTTGGACAGTGCCAGCCGGGGCAACGATAACCGCTGGTCAAGGAACGAACTCAATTACCGTAAGTTTTGGCACTACGGGCGGCCAAGTATCAGTTGTTGAAACAATAAATTGTGGCCCAGGCCCAGCAGAAAACTTTGCTGTGGTTGTGCAGCCTTGCGCGGGTTGCACCATAAATTCGCTTGATATGGTGATGACCGATTGCTACACGTCTGGCCAAGGCTTTTTGCAATACGATATTGAAGGAACCCTAACATTTACTAATCCGCCTACAACTGGACAATTAATCGTTGCCGATTGCAACCTGAATCAACAGATTTTCCTTCCACCGTTCGTAAGTCCGTTCACGTTTACATACACTGGTCTTCCACAGGATGGTTTGGACTGTGATTTTGGAGCGGTTTTTAGCGATGACCAGAACTGCAATATCACCACAACCTTTACCGCCCCGCCAGCCATTACGTTTACATCTGCTGGCTGCGTAAGTGGATCGGGCGTTGTTGATGGAACAATTGAGTTTAATAATCCACCTGCCACGGGTACTATTGTGGTTAGCATTTTTGATGGCGTTGGAACACAGACAACCAATATTCAACCTCCTTTCAATAGCCCCGAAGCTTGGCAGGTAACGGGGCTTAATCCGGCTGCCGCTACGTATGCTATCACCTATTACTTTTCCGATTTTCCAACGTGCGAACGGACCCAAACCCTTCAATGTGGCTGCTCTGCCGAAGGCGGAACTACAACCGCATCAATTACGGGAGATGGCTCCATTGATTTTATCCTCTGCGATGGCGACCAACTGGATATTGTGAATAACGGAGATTATACCCTGCCTGACGATGAAGGCGTGCTTGGTGGTATTTACCCATATCAACCTGCTTATGTTTTCTTGGTTTATGGCTGTCCTCCAACTCTGGGTATTTTTCCTGGCGATGACCCATGTTTTGCAGGAATCATTCCCAACGATGGAAGTATGACAGACATCAACGATGCCAACTCAATTTTTTCACTCTTCCCTCTTGGAGTGTTGCCTAACAATCAACTTTATTTCGTTCCCATCACGCTTTATCATTACGACCCAATTACTCCGAATTATATCATCAATGCGAATTGTTGGGATCTTGGCGCAATTACGACCGTAAGCTATCTGCCACCGGTGCTAACTGTTGTTACCCCTGATTGTCAAACAAATACCGTTTCTGTAATGGTTGAAGGTGGACATCCCGAAGTGTTTGGAAGCAATTTCACAGCTTCAAACCTTCAGCCTGCAACTGCATCTTTCGCAAATGCGACCACTCCTAACCTAGGAAACATCGTTATTGAAAACCTACAGAATGGCGATAATTATTCCTTTGACATTACAGACCAGAACGGCTGCCCAACCACCATAACCGGAGGTCCATTTGTGGCACTTCCTATTGCTGCTGCTGGTTCAGATGCCCAAACCTGCATTCTGTCTTACAACCTTGAGGCAGTAGCAAGCTACGGTACAGGAACTTGGACTGGTGGCCCAGCAGGAACAATTTTTACTCCTAATGCCAACACGCCTGATGCAATTGTAACGGTTACAACAGCCGGAGCTTATACATTCACCTACACCGAGAACAATGGAAATGGCTGCGTGGCATCTGATGATGTAGAAATTACGTTTTCGTTGATGAGTATTCCTGCAGTTATTACAGACGCTGCGTGTGGCGCTGCAGACGGAGAAATAGTGGTAGCACCACAAGGTGGAGTTGGCCCCTATACCTATGCTTGGACTTCGGGTGGAAATGGTGCGGTTGAACCAAATCTAGGCGCGGGCAATGTCACAGTAACAGTGACAGACGCTACAGGATGTAGCCTTGATTCAACATTCACGATAACACAACCAGTAACATTTAATACCGCTGTAAATACTGCAGATGAATCATGTTTTGCTGCCTGCAACGGAGAAATCACAATTCAGCCAGATGGAGCTGGACCCTACACTTATACGTGGGCTCCAAATGTTAGCAATACGAATACGGGTTCAAACCTATGTCAAGGAAACTATCAGATTCTAGTTTCTGATATTGATGGTTGTACGCTAGTCCTTAACGCCATGGTGGGTGGGCCAACCGAAGTCACAGCTGTGGTCAGTTCCGATGTGAACGAGATATGTATCGGAGGCCAGGCCGCATTATCAACAAATGTTGTTGGCGGCACTCCTCCTTATTCTTATCTGTGGACGGCCACTCCTGCAGACCCTTCGTTGAATTCAAATATGGCCAATCCAACTGTATCGCCAACAGTAACAACTAGTTATTCGCTCGTGGCTACTGATGCATCTGGATGCCCATCTGCACCCAAGGTTATTGTTATTACCGTACTGCCTCCATTAACGCTTGTTGTTATTCGACCACTGTCTAGCCCTGACACCTCTATTTGTCCGTATGATTTTGCTACCATCAACCTGTTAGCAGGAGGTGGCGATGGAGATTATCAGATTTACCTGCTTCCAGATATTACCAATCCGATTACGCTACCATTAGACACACAACCCTTAGTAACCACCACGTTCGAGTTCATGGTAGTTGATGGTTGTACAACGCCACCTGCATTTGCTTCAAGCACAATAACGGTTCATCTCTTACCACTCATCATTATTGATGCAGAGCCAGATAGCGGTTGTCACCCACTTACTGTAAATTTCTCCAATCTAACCCAACCACCTTCTATAGCATGGTCATGGAATTTTGGAGATTCTGATTCTCAATCAAACACAGCAACTGTATCTGACCCATTGCACCTCTATTCTGGGCCAGGGCTTTATGACGTCTCCTTGACCATAACTACTGCCGAAGGTTGCATAACAGATACCGTCCTGACCAATTTCATCGAAGTATTTCCACTACCGAATGCAAACTTCAACCTCGACCCAGAAGTTGTAAACTTGTTAGACGCAACGGTAAATTTTACTGATCTATCTACCAGCAACGTAACACAATGGGATTGGAATTTTGGAGATGGACAAAGTTCCACCATTCAGAATCCAACGCATGTATATGCAGATACAGGAACCTATTCCATAACCCTATTGGTAACAACAATTCATGGTTGTACCGATGAGGTTTCCAGACAACTTATCGTAGAGCCGGACTTCATGTTTTATGTGCCAAACGCATTTACTCCAAATGACAACGGCCGGAACGATGGATTTAGAGGCTACGGTGAAGGTGTAGATTGGGAAACGTATGAAATGTCCATTTTTGACCGTTGGGGTGAGCTCATTTACTACACGGAAAATATTGAAGAACCATGGGATGGTACTTACAAGGGGTCTCCGGTAGAATTGGCAGTTTATGTTTGGAAAATCAAGCTGTTAGATGTCAAAGGAAACGAGCATAAATATTTCGGTCATGTCACACTTTTACGATAAATCCAACGCTGATTCGATACGGTTTCAACCAAATCAAAAAACCAATTAACAACAACTTTGTATGTCGCGTGAAATTTCAACATTTATGTACATTTGAACCTTCTTAAAAAAACCACGATTAATGAGAATAAATTTTCAACTCCTGATTTCTTGTATGGCCATGCTTGCCCTTTCGACTTCAAGCATCCTTGCTCAAGATAACGTTGGTGTAGGCACAACAACGCCACATCCAAATTCGATTCTGGATGTCTCTTCAACGGACAAAGGAATGCTTATTCCAAGAGTGAATACCCTTCAACGATTGGCCATAGCAAACCCTCCAGCAACCACACTTCCGAATGATGCGGATGGACTTCTTGTTTACGATACAGATCTGGAGCAGATTTGCTATTGGAACGATGACCTGATAAACTGGACATGTATGGGTCTTGCTGGACCAACTGGACCTGCCGGACCTACTGGACCAAGTGGCTCTGCTGGAGGCGTAGGACCTGCCGGACCTGCTGGATCAATCGGGCCTGCAGGTAGTGTTGGCCCTGCTGGGCCAACTGGTGCCGCGGGCAGTGCGGGACCCGCTGGTAGCAATGGCCCACAAGGACCTATTGGCCCTGCCGGACCCGCTGGTAGTGCTGGAGCAACTGGTGCTGTTGGACCTGCTGGAGCAACTGGTGCAGCCGGACCTGCTGGAGCAACTGGTGCTGCCGGACCTGCTGGAGCAACTGGTGCTGCCGGACCTGCCGGACCTGCTGGAGCGACTGGTACTGCCGGAGCAACCGGTGCTGCTGGACCCGCAGGACCTACTGGACCTGCTGCCGCTAACAATACAACGACCGTAAGTCTTGCGTCTTTAACTCAGCTTACTCAGGCGCCAACTGGTACAATAACCTACGTTCAACTACCAAATCTAACTTACACTTTCACTGTTCCATCTGGCGAAACTTGGCATCTGCACGCTACAGCATTTGGCACAGCGCTCAATCTTGGGTCATTTGATGACTGTACTGCTCAATTTGCACTTTTCGATGCTGGTGTTAACACTGGAAAATTGCAGCGAGCTTACATTGCTGATTTATCAACATCTCTAAACTTTGCATACGGAACATGGTCAATAAGCTATGCCAAATCTTACACGGCAGGAACTTACACTGTTGATGTAAGAGGTGCTCATGCTGGGCCAACGGGTGGCACAAATGTGCAGTTAGCTGGTGCTACAGGTGGATTTCAATCTCATCTAGAAATTCTAATCGTTAGATAATGAAACACATCGTATTCTCGTTTGCACTCATTGCGTTGTCATTTATTTCACTTGAAGGAATTTCTCAGAATAAACAAGTCATTTCAACAGCATCATCTGATGTTGATGTGAATGAAAACTCAAAGGCGAGTGAAAATTCAGAGATTAAAACTGCTGAAAAACCTAATGTGAATGCCGTAGATATTAATAACGGTATCCCGAATAGAACTAAAGTTATCGAACGTACTCCTGAAATGTTAGAGCGAAAGAAAACTGCTCCTCTATTGAACGAGCCGCAGTAAGAATTTCTCCACCGCGATCATCAACATCGGGTTAGTTAAAAATGAAAGGGGCAATCAGAATAATCTGATTGCCCCTTTTTCATAATACCTTCTGAAGGTATTTTACTTAAGCATCAATTTTCGCATACTTCGCGTTCTTCTCAATAAACGCTCTACGCGGTGGAACTTCATCTCCCATGAGCATACTGAAGATTCTATCAGCTTCAACAGCGTTGTCGATAGTCACTTTACGCAAGGTTCTAAAGGTTGGGTCCATCGTTGTATCCCAAAGCTGCTCGGCATTCATCTCTCCAAGACCTTTGTAGCGTTGAATACCGACTGAGGTTTCCTTGCCTTCACCTTTCAATTTCTGGACTGCCAAATCGCGTTGGTTATCATTCCAGCAATACTCTGATTTGGAACCTTTCTTCACCAAATAAAGTGGTGGTGCCGCAATGTAGAGATAGCCACCTTCTACCAACTCTCGCATGTAACGGAAGAAGAAAGTAAGAATAAGTGTTGCAATGTGGCTACCATCCACATCGGCATCACACATGATGATGACCTTGTGGTAGCGCAGCTTATCCATATTCAATGCACGCTCATCTTCAGCGGTACCAATGGTTACACCCAAGGCGGTGTACATATTCTTAATCTCCTCGTTTTCGAAAGCTTTGTGCTGCATGGCCTTTTCCACATTGAGAATCTTACCACGCAATGGAAGAATGGCCTGAAACATACGATCACGACCTTGCTTGGCCGTTCCGCCTGCCGAATCTCCCTCCACTAAGAACAACTCGCAATTGACAGGATCTTTATCGGAACAATCGGACAACTTTCCTGGAAGTCCAGAACCACTCATCACATTCTTACGCTGAACCATTTCACGTGCCTTGCGAGCTGCATGACGTGCTGTTGCAGCAAGAATCACCTTCTGAACAATTATCCGTGCATCCGCAGGGTGTTCTTCCAGGTAATTCTCGAGCATTTCGCTTACCGCTTGACTTACTGGAGCCGTAACTTCTCGGTTACCTAATTTAGTCTTGGTCTGACCTTCAAATTGTGGCTCCTGTACTTTAACAGATATAATAGCGGTCAACCCCTCACGGAAATCATCTCCCGAAATCTCAAACTTGAGTTTGTCTAACATTCCCGAAGCATCTGCATACTTCTTAAGAGTATTTGTCAAACCACGTCTGAAACCTGAAAGGTGCGTTCCGCCTTCGTGGGTATTGATATTGTTTACGTAGGCGTGGATATTCTCTGTGTAAGACGTGTTGTAAACCATCGCCACCTCAACAGGAATTCCTCCTTTCTCTCCTTCAATGCTGATAACTTCACTGATGAGTCTTTCACGATTACTGTCAAGAAAAGCAACAAATTCCTTCAAGCCTTCTTCAGAATGGAAAGTTTCTGTTGGAAACTCGCCTTTTTCATCGGGATCTCTTCTATCCGTAAGTGTGACCGTAATTCCCTTGTTGAGGAAAGACAGTTCGCGCATTCTGGTTGCCAGTGTATCATAATTGAACTCCAGCGAATCATCAAATATCTGCTTGTCTGGGTAGAACTCAACCTCCGTTCCGCGAAAGTCAGTTGTTCCAATTTCCTTTATCTCATCAATTCTCTTGCCTTGGCTGTACTCCTGCTGCCAGACCTTACCATCTCGGTAAACCGTTGCCCTCAAATGGATGGAGAGGGCATTCACTACAGAAACCCCAACTCCGTGCAATCCACCAGAAACCTTGTAAGAATCCTTGTCGAACTTACCACCAGCACCAATCTTGGTCATTACAACTTCAAGGGCCGAAACGCCTTCCTTCTTGTGCAAATCAACCGGAATACCACGGCCGTTGTCACGAACGATGATTCCGTTGGTTTCGGTGATGGTAACGTTGATGTGGTCGCAATGACCAGCAAGCGCTTCATCAATCGAGTTATCGACCACCTCATAAACAAGGTGATGAAGTCCTCTGACTCCTACATCTCCAATATACATGGATGGACGCATGCGCACATGCTCCATCCCCTCCAAGGCCTGAATACTATCGGCCGAATACGCCTTTTGCGGCTTATCTTTTTCTTCCACTATTCTGATTGTTTTGGGTTAAATCGAATCAACCCCCGAAGATACTCAAAACACACCCCTTAATGGCTTTTAAAACCGTGGCTTTCGTTCGTATTTATCAACAAAAAATAGGTGGTTTTACACGTTCAGCTATCAGAAGCTGAAATTCAGTCCGGCAATGAAACTAAAACGCTGTGAAGGATACTGTTTCCAGATGTCGTAACGAAGCGCAGCAATGTTCCTGAAATCGACAAAAGCCCCGATCCATCTTCGGTAACGGTATTCCACTCCGATGCTTGCATCCGCATAGCCTTTCAGCGTGGTCGGGGTCATACTTACCACACCTAACGAATCGGTTGAGAAGCCTCGTGCTACACGCAATCCAACAGCGCTGATAGCCGCCTTAAAGATTAGCTTATCCTTGAGATTGTAATTCCCGGAGAATGTGAAACGGAACGGTGCCTCGTGCCACGGCTTTATGCTGTCGGTTGGCATAACAAACAAGCGGTATTCAGCCTCTGCGACCAACTGCAACTTGCTTTTGAGTTGATAACTCAATGCTCCCTTGAAACTGGTAACCCGCGTATCATGGTATTCGGTCAGGAACTTATTACCAAGACCGCCCGTTGTGTCGTTTACGAAGAACATCTGCTGACCTGTAATAATCTCTGCCACGGCAAGGTCGAATCCAATGCTGCGTGTGATACTGCCTTTGAAACCACCATAGATATTCAATCGCTCCCAACTATTACTTAGGTTTTGATCTGTATTGAAAAACGGATTGATTTGTGAAATCGAGCGCAAACCATTTCGTCTCACGCCACCTTTTGCCCCCACATAGAAGCGTAGCATTTTCTTGACGATGAAATAATGGAAATCGAGAACTGGAAAAATCAGAACCTTGGTAGTTGTATCGTTCACGTCAAGTGCGAAGTTAACTCCGAGGTCGATTCCCCAACGTTCGCGGGTTGCTCTGAATTCGGGTTGAATACCCCAGATAAGATTGTTCGTTTTCAGACTTGGCTGCGCGAGATTATAGTAATCGAAGGTAGTTTTGATGAACATTTCCTCCTTCTTTATATTAAACCCTACACCAGCAGAAAGAGCAGCATAATGTTCCTGAGCCTGAAAATTATCGCGGGTGTAGCCATAACCGATTGCCATTTGGTCTAAGATGCGCAATTTCTTCTCTCGAATTGCATTCAGATCAACATTCACTCCTATGTGATGAAAGACCTGGTGCATGCTATCGCCTTTGGCGGAATTCGCATTATCGAACGTCACGTCATTTCTATCAAAGCCGTAGTAGTAGTTCTCATCGACATCATATTCCACCTTAGCACCCAACACGTGGTTTTTCATAAAATACTTTCCGAACCCTGTGATTCCAGCATCGGTAAAACCGAAATTCCTAACCTTGTTAAGTTTGGCATAAGAAGCATGATAACGGGCAAAGAAGCCTGCCTGATATTTCTTGCTTCTGAGACTGCTGAAACTAGCCTCAAAAAACGGCATGGTGTAATTGCCAAACCCAGCTTTCACGAAGCCATTGTAAAGCTTTGCCAGCGGTTCGTTAGAAAGGTTGGCGGCCTGCAATGGCTGCGCCTCATACATGATCTCTTTTGTCTTCGGTAGAACTGAATAGTTCACTTTCGGCAGACCTGCTTCTTCATGTTTTACATCTGGTTTGGATGTGATCTTCTTCGCATCACGCGCCACAGGCTGATAATCCTTGCGGATTGTAAACCGCAGGCTATCAGGTAAGCGGTCTTTGTCCTGTGCACTTGCAGAATTCGCAAACCACAAAATTGCAAAACCCATGATTAGATATGGAACTAGTTTTTTCATTCTTGCTCCGTTTCTAGTTCAAATTGCTCGTCCTCATCAATCGTATCAGGTTCAAAAATCTCATCTCGAACCTTTCCTTCTTGCTCAAACTCAATATCCCAGTTTCCGCCATCCTTCCGTTCTTCCAACTTGGGCTGCATGGTGGTTATCTCCAACAATTTCCGCTGCGCTTCTTCCTTCAACTCACCGTCATAATTATCGATGAGGTTCTGTAGGGTGAGCCGTGCCTGAAACAGGTCGTTTTGCTTGACGTAATTATCAGCCAATAAAAGGAATGATCTGGAAATCCATTCACCATAATTTGGAAAAACATTAACCATTTCAAATACCAATTTCTGTGACTGCTCATATTCTCCTTCTAGAAAATGGATATATGCCAGATTGTACATCGCCTCTGCTCCTATCTCGTTGTTTGATTCGAGCAAGGTCTGTTTGAAACGCTCCTGAGCCATGCGCAAATTGTTCTGCGCCAATGCACATTTAGCCGAAGTCAGACTGGCTTCGCTCGATACAAGTTCTGGCACTTTATCCGAACGTTGAAGCTTGAGGGCGTATTCGTGAGCTTGCTCAAAATTGTTGAGCAGATAATTGCACCGCATTAGCCCAACGCGTGCTTGAATGAGGTTTTCTGCATTCTCGGCAACCTCCTCCAGCATGGTGAAACGAAGCAACGCCTCTTTATACTTTCCTTGGAAGAAATAAATCTCCGAGGCCGACATCAATGCCCGTTCGGTGAAAGCGTTCTTCTTGAATTCCAGCACGTTATCGAAACCGATAATGGCCTGATCGTACTTCTTCAGTTGAACAGCCGCATCAGCTCGATAGAAGTTCGCATTCAGCTTGAAATATCCGTTCGGGAACTTGTCGATGTACTTTTTGAATTCGGCCATTGCAGCTTCGAGATTGCCGCGTATGTACATGAATTCAGCACTCTCATAATAAGAGGTGTCAAGCGCACCCATTGTGATGTCTGGAAAATCATTGTCGGCCACATATTTCTCAAACCCAGAAACATCCCCATCTTCCACATAAATCTTCTGAATCTTCATCAACGCCTCTTTCGCCTCTTCGGTGGCTGGGTAATTTTCTGCCACATCCTTAAATAAGGGAAGTGCCTTCTCGTCTGAACTTTGGTTGTAGAACAACAAGCCTTTGTTAAGCTTGGACTTAGGTACATAGCTCGAATTCGGATGCTCCTTAATAACCTTATCAAAATACTTAATCGCCTCCTGACTGTTATCCATGAAAAAATGCGTTTCGGCAATTTCGTACTTGGCATCGGCTGCAAAATCCGTTTCAGGATAGTTGTCCAACATAGATTTCAGCGTTTCCACCTTTGATGCCGATTTGCCTTCCAAACCGTAGCAGACCGCAATCTGAAAAATGGCATAATCCGTATCAAACTTGTTGTATTTGATAGCTCTATCGTAGAACTCGATGGCGCGTTTATTATCCTTTCTGAGATAAAAAGCATCTGCAATACGGAGTAAACCGTCATTAACTCGCACAGAATCATTTTTCTCGTAATCCACAAATTTCCGGAACCAGCTAATGGCATCTTCATAACGCAGGTTTTCAAAATAGACGTAGGCCAAACCATAATGCGCTCTTCCAAATTCGGGCAGATTGATGGCACTTGGCACTTCCATGAAAAGCTTGTAGTGCTCTTCGGCAGCCTTCCATTTCTTCATTATGGAATACGCCTCAGCCTGCCAAAAAATAGCCTGTGCTGTAATTTTCGGATTCACAGGATATTTATCCGACCGCTGCAAGAAGGAAATGGCGTTCACAAACTGCAGGTCGTTGAAGAGTTCTGTTCCGCGTACGTACGAAATGCGCTGATACGTTTCCTTCAGGCCATCATTTACCTTCTTCATCTTGTCGATGGAATTGATGGCACTCTCATAATTACGTGTGGTGAGGTAAACCTTTAGCAGAAACTCGTAGGCTTCATCCACTCTGAGGCTGTTCGGGTTCTTATCAATGTATTCTTCAAATGCCTGAACCGCTTCATTATACGGGTCGTACGAAAGTTCGTAGGCCGCCTTGGCAAAATTGAACAGTGCATCTTCCTGAATTTCCTTGTCGAAGGTGTATTTGGATGCACTTCGGAACGCACCGCGAGCTTCCATTTTGCGGTCCAATTTCAGGTAGCAATCGCCCATGTGATAGAACGCCAATTGTGTCAATTCATCCTCTTCATCCGTCACTTGCTGAAAATACTGAAGTGCCTTTTCATATTCCGCTCCGCGATAGGATGCATAAGCCAACTTGTAACGGTCATCGCGGCTTCCACCCAACTCAGAAATGGCAATTTCCATCTCAGGAACTGCCTCTTTGTATTGGCCAAGATTGTAATGCGCCTCTCCCAACATGCGATGAATTTCTCCACTTTTACTCTGCGCAAAATCTTTCCCAAGAAGTTCCTTTCCATAAGTCAGCACCTCTTCGTTTTTTCCCTGACGATAATAAATCTGAAGGATGTAGAACGGAACCACGTTCCCGAACAATTTATCGGATTCGAGTTCCTGAAATCCTTTCAGCGCAGCTTCGTTCTTGTCTTCGCGATAAAGAATGTATGAACTATAATACAACGCAGGAGATTGGTACTTCTTGCCGCCAGCAAGAACATGCGAAAGCGCCTCTTTCGACTTATCATATTCTTCTTGCTGAAAATGCGAATACCCTTTTTTGAAGTAGAATTCTTCCAGATACTGTTGTTCCAACTTGGTTTCATCAACCAACTCAAACTGTTTGAGAACCGACTTGTAACTTTTCTTGGTGAAGTAATACGTGGCCAACTGAAAATTGGCCATGTTGACCATTGGATGTTCAGGATGCGTTTGGATGAACAAAATCATCAAAGGCTCGCCATCCATATTAAATAGTTCGAGCGCAGATGCAGCCTGATAGTAAAAAGCGTTTTCTTGCTGGATGCTCGGAAGTGCTCTTGGATGTTCGAGGGCTCTGGTGAATCGCTCTTGTGCCGCACCGTATTTCTGCTTTTGAAACAACTCCAACCCTACGGCATACTCGCGAATAGGGTCAACATCAGATGCTACGCGTTGCGCAACCGAATCAGAAATTCCGACAAGAAGAAAGGACAGAAACAATCCTCCGAAAGACATACACCTCCACCTCAAAATGGTCCAATTCATCCCTGCTAAATTACCTTGACAATAGGCCGTGATTTTTCGACTATACAATACTTTTCAACGCGACTGTGTTAAGAGATATTGCACAAAACAGCACAATAAACAGTTACTCAGAATTGTAACTTTGACCTTTTATCCATGGAAAATCAAGATCATATCGTTCAGCTTTCGGATGTCACGGTTTACATCCGAGAGAATGTTGTGCTGAACAAAGTTTCGTTTGCTATAGACAAAGGCGAATTCATCTATCTAATAGGGAGAACTGGTGCGGGAAAAAGCAGCTTGCTTCGCACGCTTTATGCTGACCTTCCGCTTCGCGATGGAGAAGGTTATGTTGCTGGACACGTGTTGGCGGGAATTTCGCAGAAAGAAATCCCTTTTCTTAGAAGGAAACTTGGAATTGTTTTTCAGGATTTTCAATTGCTAACGGATCGTTCGGTGGAGAAGAATCTGAAATTCGTGATGGAAGCCACAGGCTGGACGGATAAGCTAAGAATGGATGAACGGGTGGATGAGGTCTTGAATCTGGTCGGCATTACGTTGGAATCCAAGTTCAAAATGCCAAATCAACTTTCGGGCGGAGAACAACAACGAATTGCAGTTGCGAGAGCTCTGATTAATAACCCAGAAGTAATTCTTGCAGATGAGCCAACTGGAAACCTCGATCCAGAAACATCAGAAGGCATCTTGCAACTGATGATTGACATTACACAAACAGGTACAAGCGTTTTGCTTGCCACTCACAACTACTCCTTTTTCAAGAAACATCCGGCCAGAACGCTGAAATGCGAAAGTGGCTACGTGATTGATACACTACAGAAAGTCGGCCCGGAGGATTTCTGAACAAAGCGAAAATGTCCAGAAGCCGCGCCAAACGTGACTTTCCAAGCTTTAATGCTATGATTACTCGCGTTTGAGTTATACTTTCGTAGTCCTTTTTTAACAAACCCAAATAATAACAAATGATGAAAAATCTACAGACCTACTTTGCAGTGTTCGCGTTGACACTCTTCGGATACTCGGCCACTGGCCAAATCGTTATGCTCGTGCAGCAACCTTCCAATCTTGCCGGAAGCTACAATTTTACCTATGCTGACTCATGGGGCGCAGACATGACCACCGTAGCATTGACCGCTGATGCGGCTTTTGCGGTTGATGGCTCTGCCACCGCAGATTCTCTTGCTTGCGGAGCAATTGTTAACCGAAGCGAAATTGACGGCAAGATCGCTGTCGTTTACCGAGGCGAATGCAACTTCTCATTGAAAGCCAAGAACGTTCAAGATTCAGGTGCGGTTGCAATCCTGATCAGCAACAACATTCCCGGAGCACCTGTTGCAATGGGAGCAGGAACCAACGCAGCCGGAGTGATCATTCCCGTAGTGATGATCTCTGATTCCGATGGGGCA
>Ga0105055_10006812_pt1 | contig 15541 bp, 7 predicted proteins | sample BON03_FD_78090 | JGI IMG/M metagenome (GOLD analysis project Ga0105055, IMG submission 78090) | Freshwater microbial communities from Lake Bonney liftoff mats and glacier meltwater in Antarctica - BON-03 | ecosystem: Environmental > Aquatic > Freshwater > Ice > Glacier meltwater | place: Lake...
AGTGGACAAGTAGAAGAGAGGGGAGAGAGGGGGGGTGGGGGGGGGGGGCGGCAAAAGTGCGAGCGCAGGAAAGAACGACCCGTGCGACTGCGAGAGGGTAAGAGACAGACGAAATGAATGAAAAAAGACCAACTGCCGGAGCGAGGATCAGGCGGCCACCGCCTGCGCTGCGGCCGTCCGCGGCGGCGCCTCGGCCTGCGGAGACGCCTCCTGCGCGCTCGCCCCGCCGCTGTTGCCGCCGTCCTCGGGCGCGCCGTTGTCCTTGCCGCCGCCGACGCCGCCGGCGGCCGTCGTCGCCGCCTGCCGCTCGACGCGCAGCTGCTGCTGCTGCTGCTGCTGGAGCGCCGAGCTCCCGGAACCGGAGGACGGCGGCGGCAGCGCCGAGTGCAGCAGGCCGCGCACGCCGCCGCCGGCCGTGCCGCCGGCCGTGCCCGCCGCCGCCAGGCCGTCGAGCGCGCCCAGGCCCGCCATCAGCGACTGGAGCGTGCCGTGCCCCAGTGAGGTGGCGGCGGCGGCGCCGCCAAACGACAGGGCCGCGGCGGCCGCGGCGGCCGCGGCCGCGTTGTTGTGCTGGTGGAGGGCGCCGAGGGCGGCGCCGAGGGTGGTGCAGCTGTTGGGCGCGCCGCCCAGGCCGACGCCGGCACCGCCGTTTGCGCCGCCGCCGCCCCGGTAACCGCCGCCGCCGCCGTTGCCGTTAGCGGCGGCGGCGGCGGCGGCCATGGAGGCCGCCACGTAAGCGTGGTAGGGGTTTGGCGGCGCGGCGCCGGCCGAGGGGAGGCCCGAGGCCAGGCCCGCGATGGCGCCCACCGAGGGGCTCCAGAGGTTGTGCAGCGCGGCGAGGTGCGCGGCCTGCAGCGCGCCGGCCGGCGGCGGCGGCGGCAGCGCCGCCGCGCCCTTGTGGCCTCCACCTGCGGCGCCGCAGCCCGCCCTGCCGGCGGCCGAGGCGGGGCCGGCGGCGCAGTTTGCTGCTGCTGCTGCGGCGGCGGCGGCGGCGGCGGCCGGGCCCATGGCCAGCGAGGCGTGGATCGAGTCCAGGGCCGAGGCGGTGGCCGACAGCGGCTGCAGCCACGCGGTCGCCGTCGACGAGGGCGTCGGCTGCCCCGCGGCCGCGAGCGCCGCCAGCGCCGCGGCCGTCGCCGCGTGCGCGCTGCCGTAGTGGTGCTGGTGCTGCTGGTGCTGCTGGTGCTGCTGGTGCTGCTGCTGCCCGCCGCCGCTGCCCGAGCCCGACCCCTCCTGGTGGGCGCCGCCGCCGCCGCCGTACGTGCCGCTCGTGCGCTGCTTGATGCGGCGGTTGCTGCCGTCCTCGCCGTCGTTGTCGGCGGCGCGCGCGCGCGTGCCGGCGTCCGTGCCGCTGCTGCCGTTGCCGTGGCCGCCGACGAGCCGACGTCGCCGCCGTTGCCGTTGCCGTTGCCGTTGCCGCGGGCAGGCGCGGCGGCGGCGGCGGCGAGCGCCGCGCCCGCCGCGCCGCCGCTGGCGGCCGACGCAAACATCTGCGGCCACATCAGCGCGGCCGCCGCGGCCTGCGTGGCCGACAGCAGCGCCGGGTTCATCGCCGCGGCCGCCCCGCGCGGCATGTAGGGGGCGAGCGCCGCCGCCGCCGCCGCCGCCGCCTGGCCCGGGTCGACCAGGCCGCCGCCGCTGTGGCCGCCGCTGTGGCCGCCCGGCATCGCCATGGCGGCGGCGGCTGCGGCTGCGGCGGCGGCGGCGCCGGGGAAGGCGCCGACCGCGTCGCCCCCCAGGCCGTGCCGCTGCCGCTGCTGCTGCTGCGCCATGGCCGCCGCCGCCTGCTGCATCACGGCCGCCGCCGCCTGCTGCACGGCGGCCGCCGCCGCCGCCGCGCCGGCCGCGCCCCCCGTTATGGGCTCGCCGCCGAGCGCGGGGCCCGTGCCCGAGGCGGAGACACCCGCGGCCGCGGGCGCGCCCATGTGGTGGTGGTGGTGGTGGTGGCCATGGTGCTGGTGCTGGGCGTGGTGCGGGTGGGGAGGCGCGCCGCTGCCGTTGCCGCCGCTGCCGTTGTCACCGCTGCCGTTGCCGCCGCTGCGGCCGCCCGCGGCCGCCGCCGCGCCCGCCGCCTGCAGCAGCGCCTGCTGGTGCTGCTGCAGCTGGTGCTGGAGCTGCTGCTGGTGCTGCTGCTGCTGTTGGTGCTGGTGGTGCAGCGCCGCGAAGACCGCCAGGTGCTGCTGCGAGCCGTGCTGCGCCGCCGCCATGGCCGCAACGGCCGCCGCCGCCGACGCCTGCTGGTTGTGGTGGTGGTGGTGGTGCTGCTGCTGCTGCTGTTGCTCGTGCTGCTGCTGCTGCGTTTGCTGCTGCTGCTGCTGCTGCTGCTGCTGCTGCTGCTGCTGCTGCTCCATCCGCTGCAGGTTGTGCGCGATCTCCAGCTCCGCCGGGTTGACCGTGCTGATGTGGTGGTTCTGCGGCCGCCCGTGCGGCAGGTGCCCGAGCGACGCGGCGTGGGGGGCGTTTGGCGGCAGGCCGCCCGCGCCGCCCGCGCCGCCGCCGCCGCTCGGCGCCCACGCGCCGCCGCCGCCGCCGCTGCCGCTCCCGTTGCCGCCGCCGGCCATCGCCGCCGCCGCCACCGCCGCCTCCGCGCCGCCCGGGACCGCCGCGCCGCGCGCCTTGCTCTTGCGCCGGCCGGCGCCCGGCGCCACGTTGCGCAGGTTTCCCCCAGCGGTCCAGTAGCGTTGGCACGCGCGGCAGAAGTGGCGCGGCTGCTTGATGTTGTAGTTGTTGTAGTAGCAGAACTTGGTGTCCATGGACACGCAGCGCGGGCAGGGCAGCAGCTTGTCGGGCCGGGGCAGGATGGGCCGGCCGTCCGGCCCGATGGGGAAGGGCCCCTCGGGCGTGTCGTCGGCCGGCGGCGCGACGGCGACGGCGCCGGCGGGCACGGGCGGGGCGCCGGCGAACGCGTTGTTGCCTCCTTGCGCGCCCGCGCCGCCTCCTGCTCCCGCGAGCGCGCCCGACGCGGTCGGGGCCATTGCCACCTGGTCCAACGGCCCGTGCTCCGCCAGGGGCGGGGGGCGCTGGGGCTTCAGGCGGGGCGTGGCGCGCGCTGATTTCGCGGAGGGGACGATTAAAAGGCCCCCTCCTTATTTGCCCGAGGGCGCGGGCGCCGCCAAGGCGGCCTTCGAGGGCGGGCGCGCGCGCGGCCACTGGCGCGGTCGCAAGCGCACGAAGACCGACGGGGCGCGGGCTGATAGGGCTTTGAGCGCAGAGAGGGGGGAAGGGGAGGGGGCCGTAGTCTTCGTAAAAAGGCTTGGACCACAGTAGCTTGGGAGGGAGGGAGTCAATCGCCGACCCGAGGGATGGTGCGAGGGTGAAAATGTGGGGGGGGCCGGTCGATGCGGGCAAGGTTGTCGGGCCTATGGGACGCGCGCGAGGGGCGAGCGACTTGTACGATTCGTAAAAAGCGACTGTTGCCCCTTTTTGGTGATGAGTTTCCGTGGCCGGCGCGCTTTGGCGGGCCCGCTTCGGCGGCGGGAGGCGTGTGCCTCGCTCGCGAGCCGTAGTGCTCGATCGTCGATCGTGACAGCACTCGCGTCGGTCGTCGACCGGGCGAGACGCACGCGCTTGCGGAATGTTGCGGAGGCAAGCAGGGCGCCAAATGAGAGAGGAAGTGCTTCTTTATTGCAACGACGCGAAAGCGCGACAACACCCGGCCGGCGACACTTGGCCGAAACCCTCCTCTTACTTTTTCTTGCCCGCGCCGCCGCGGCCGCGCCCGCTGCCGCCGCCGGCCCCGCGCCCGCTTCCGCCCGCCCCGCGCCCGCTGCCGCGCCCACCCTTGCCGCCGGCCGCCGCCGCCGCGCCCGCCGCGCGCTTGGGCTCGAGCTTGACGCCGCGCGCCGACAGCCGCCGCGCCAGCGCCTCGTCGTCGTCCTCGTCGTCGTCGTCCGCCGCGCCCTCGGACGACGCTGCGCCGCCCCCCTCGTCGTCCTCATCGCTGGCGGCGCCGGCGCCGCTGCGCCCGCGGGCCCGGCGCCCGGCGCCCGCGCCCTCGGCCAGGTCGGCCCCGCCGCCGTCGGCGTCGGGCGCGGCGCCCTCGCCCCAGCCGCCGCCCTCGTCGTCGTCCTCGTCGCTCGAGCCCGCGCCGCGCCCGCCGCGCCCGCCCTTGCCCTTTGGCGCCTTGGCTGCCTTGAGCACCTTGCCCCCGCGCCCGCGCCGCACGATCCCCCCGCCCTCCTCGGCCTGGCGCGCGGTGCGCGGCTTCCCCAACCCGCCCCCCGCGTTGAACGCGCGCGTGAACGCCGCCTTGCTCTTTGCCGGTACCCCCGCCATCGGGTCGGCGCCCCACTCTCCCTTGGTGCGGAATTTCGTCACGTCCAGCACGTAGTCGAGCGCCTCGCGCGAGATGCCGTACTCCTGCAATTTGTTGTTGGTGTCGTTGTTTGGGGTGTGCGGTGCTCTGTTCGGGTGTTTTTTTTCGGCGAAAACGTGAGGACCAAGGAAAAAAAGAATTGGGGGCGCGAACCACATGGCCTTGTCGCGCCCTCTGTGCTCGTTTGCTCCTCCTCGCGCGTCCCACGTTGCAGCCCAAAAACAAGATGGATTGAAAACAACGACGCACCCGCATCATCTCGATCGTCGCCTCGGCCCCGCCCTCCTCCCGCCTCAGCGGCCCGGGCAGCAGCGCCCGCAGCGCCGGCAGGTAGTCCAGCCGTACGCTCCCGCGCCCGCCGCCCACCCCGCCCAGACCGCCCGGCCCCTCGGCCGCCGCCATGGCGCCAGCCAGCTCCGACAGCAGCCGCCGCTGCTTGCCCGCGGTGGAGCCGTGCCCGAGCACGGCCGTGAACCGCGGCCAGTTGTTCTCGCCCGGGTAGGCGTCCAGGGCCTCGCGCGGCCCGCGCATGTAGGCGGAGGGGGTGACCGTGCCGACGAGCACCTGGTAGGGCATGAGCGACCACTGCTGGCGCGCGCGGACGGCGTTGCTGGCCACCTCTCCCAGCGACAGCGCGTCGGCGGCCTTGGCCAACGCGCGCAGGCGGAGCTGTTTTTGTTTGTTTTTTCGGTTTGTTTTGTTTTTTCCAAGTTGTTTCGGGTGTTTTGCTAGCGGCGGTGGGTGGTTGGAGTGTTGGTCGTCCAGTAGTGCGGTCGGCAAGAAAAGGGAGGGAGGCGGTCGGAGAAAGAGACGCGGGCGAACGGCAAAATGCAAAGCGGCGCGCGCTTGTCTGCCGCGCGAGCAAACAGAAAAATAGCAGGAATCGAAAAAGAAGAAAGAACGCCGAAAACTCACCAGCTCGCTGCCCGCCCCGAGCGTCGGCCGGTGGTTGAGGTAGTTCTCCTGCACCAGCAGCGGCACCATGTCCACGTCCGTGAACACCAGGTCCATGCGATCGAGGACCGTCAGGCTCGCGGAAGACCCGTCCAAGAGGGCTTTTGCGCACTCGAACGACGACGGCGGCGCGTCCTTGGCGCAGCCCGAGGCCGAGCGCTTGACGTCGTCCCACGAGAGCGACGGCCCGCGCAGGCGCGCCATCTGCAGCTGGCCGACCACCAGGCGGATGTCGCAGTGCGCCCCCTCGGCCAGCGACACCAGCGCCGACTCGGGCGCGGACAGGCCCTCGAGCCGCGCGATCTCCGCGCAGCGCCGCGCGACCTGCGCCGCCGTCGGCCGGCGGTACTCCAGTTCCATGCAGTGGCCGCGCAGCGCCTTGAGCTTTTGCGCCCAGCGGTCGTTGCAGATGCACACGACGGGCACGCGCGACGAGCGGATGGTGGCGATGAGGTCGGCGACGCCGCCGCGGTCGCCGGCGGACATGCCGTCGACCTCGTCCATGACGAGCACGGTGCGGCGGCCGCTGTGCGCGGCGGCGGCCGCGGTCGACGCCGAGCCGAGCGCCGCCGCCGGCGCCTTGCCCTTGCCGCCGCCCTGCGGCGCAAACGCGCCGCTGCCGCCGCCGCCGCCCGCTCCGCCATTGGTGTGCCGCGCCATCATGCCCAGCACGCTCTCGCTGCGCACCAGCTCCTTGACCATGTTGCTCAGCTTGCCCCCCACGCCCGCCCCGATCTTGGCGTCCGCCTTGGAGCGCGCGTCCGACGCGTTGACCTCGACCAGGTCGAACCCGAGCTCGCGCGCCACGATGTGCGCCGCGCTCGTCTTGCCGATGCCCGGCGGCCCGGAGAGCAAGACCGCCTTTTTGCTCATGTCGTACTTTGTGCCGCCGCCGCCGCGGCCCCACCCGCCCGAACCGCCCGCCCCCTCCATAGGGCGGGGGCTCGCGCCGCGGAGGTGCACGGCCTCCCACTGCGCGAGCCACTGCCGCAGGGCCGACACGTTGGCGTTGTTGCCGACGAGCTCGGCGCTCGTCTTTGGGCGGTGCTTGTCTACCCAAAGCATCGTCTCGCCGCGGTACAAGGGCGGGGGCATGAGCGCTGCGGCGCGCGCTGCTGCTGCTGCTGCTGCTGCGGCGGCGGCGGCTGCGGCGGCGGCGGCGGCCCCCGCCCCTCCCCCCATGGCAAAGGAGGAGGGGCCGGCGGCGGCGCCCGGGGCGGCGTTGAGCATGGCGGCGGCGGCGCGCGCGGCGGCGGCGGCGGCGGCGGCGGCGGCGGCGGCGGCCGCGTCGGTGGCGGCGCGGCGCTCGTGCTCGGCCTTCTCGCGCTCGCGGTCCTGGCGGCGGCGCAGGTCGGCCAGGGCGGGCTGGCTCGCGCGCAGGACCTCGAAGAAGCCGTCCTCGTCTACCACGGGGCACCGGGCCTTTTCGCGCGCGGTCCTGACCTTGTTGCGCGAGGCGCTGGCTCCGACGACCAGCGCGGCCGTCTTGCCCGAGACGGCGCCCGTCAGCCGCCCGCCGTGGCGCATGACCAGGTCGCGGAGCTCGTCGCGCGTCAGCGAGTCGAGCACGCCGGAGACCACGATGGAGCGCCCCGCGAGGGCGTCCGGGTGCGACTCGGGCGGCGGCGGCTTGAGCCCCCGCTTCGGCGGCGGCGCGTTGCTGTTGTCGCCCCAGCCGCCGCCCTCCTCCACAAACGCGATGTCGTCGTCCGCGAGGCCGACGCCGCCGGGCGCGAGGGCGGCCGCGAGGGCGGCGCCGGTCAGGAAGCCGGCGCGCGCGATGTCCGGGGGCACCTTGGCGGCGGACGCTGGGGAGCCGCGCGGCTTTTTGGGCGCGGCGGGCGGCGCGGGCGCGACGGCGCGCGGCGAGCCCTCCCGCGAGGCGGCCTTGGCCCTCTCGGCGGCCTTGGCCTTGTCGGCGGCCGTGCGCGGCTTGAACTCGACTTCGGTCGTCAGGCCCGTGCCCTTCTTGCGCTTCTTGGCCAGCAGCTTGGCGGCCTTGGCCACGGCCTCGGCGCCGCCGAGCGCGGCCGCGCCAAAGTTGTCGTCGTCGTCGTCGCCGCCGCCGCCGTCGCCGTCGCCGTTGCTGGCGCCACTCCGGCCGCCGCCGCTGGTGCCGCCGCCGCTCTTGGGGCGCGCGGTCGCGCCCGACGCCGGGCGCTTGGCCGCGGGCGACTTGGGCGCCGAGGGGGGCGCGCGCTTGCTGCCCAGGCCGGCGGCGAGCGCCTTCTTGGCCTTGCTGGGCGGGCCGCCGCCGTCCCCGCTGCTGTCGCTGCCGCCGTTGCCGTCGCCGTCGCTGTCGCTGTCGCCCAGAACCACCACGCCGCCGCCGCCGCCCTTCATCTTGCCGCCCTCGTCGCCGGCCACAAAGTCCGAGTCCTTGTCGTCGCCCTCGTCGTCGTCGCTGCTGGAAGAGCCGGCCAGGTCGACCGGCGGCTGCTGCGTGGTGTTGGCGGTGGCGCGCGGGGCGCGCTGGTTGCGGCCGGCGGCGGCGGGCGAGGCCGCGCCCCGCCCCTTGGCGGCGGCCGCCTTGTCGGCGTCGGCCGTGTCGTTGGAGGGGGCGACGGGGGGCGCGCCGCTGCCTGCTGCTCCTCCTGCCGCGCCGCCCGTCGCGGCGGCGGCCTTGGACGGGCTCTTGGCCGTGACCTTGCGCTGTTTTTTGTGGTTTGCGGGTTCGTGCTTTCGAGGGGGGCGTCGGCACGTTTTCGTGAGAGCGTCGGCGCGTCGATGCCGTCGTCGGCGTGTGCGCGCGATTTTGCGGTGCTGGCGCGCGGACGCGAGCGCTCCTCTCCCTCCCCCGAAACTCACGTCGGTCTTGAAGAACGACCGGATGTCCTGTGGTCGTTGTTGTTGTTGTTGGCGGTGGCGAAAGAGGAGAGAGGAGGGGCGTTTGCGCGTCAGTTTCCAGTTGAAGCTCTCTCTGTCCCTTCCTGGGGCCTCTGCCACAGCGAGCCTCACTCACCATGGGGCGTGTGCCGTGAGAGTTGCGCCCGCGCAGGAACAGCAGCAGCAGGTTGCGCCCTGCGCTTTTGGCGCGTGAGAGAAAAGAAAAGACGAGAAGCTTTCTTCAAAAAAACCGAGCGATCGCTGTCGTGAATCGCCGCTCCCCGTGGGAGAGAGGGGGAGTGTGTGTGCGGTCTTGTCGTGTGATGCCTGTGTTTGCGCGCGCGCAATCCAACCCGCGTATGTCTTGAGACCGTCACGACAGCGCGTGCGCTCGATTTTCTCGAGACAGCGTCTTCTGCGACCGGGAGACGCGACCCCCGCCTTTTTCGAGGAGATGGCGGCATGGCCGGGCGGCGGGGCGGGCGCCAACAAGCGTGCCGCGCTGCCGGTCGCGCTCCCCTCGAGCTCCCTGTTCTTTTGCAAAAGAGTGTGCAATCTTCAAAGCATCGCCCGCCCCTCGAACGCCCCGGCCTCCAGCGCCCCGCAGCACTCGGCGTACGGCAGCCGCGTCTGCGGGCACACCGCCCTGCGCCCGCCCATCGCCGACAGCACGCCCCGGCGCAGCGGGCAGCGCTCGCCTGGCGTCCTCCTCTCGGCCAGCAAGACGGCGAGGTCCTGCCCGTCCCGGTCGCGCTTGGCCGCGTCCACCACCGCCGTCAGCTCGCCTTGCGTGCGCGGCATGCGCCGCCCCGACGCCCGCCAGTCGCACAGGCTGTTGACGCGGAACCGCAAGGCCTCGTAGGCCTGCAGGCAGTCCCCGACCTGCCCGGGGCTGTAGCCTGTCCGCGCGGCCACAGACCGCAGCAGGCGCTCGCGGCGCGCGGCGCGGCGCGGGTCGGCCTCGACCGCGGCGCGCTCGTCGTCGCGCAGGGCCTCGACGATGCGCACGTGGTGGCGGGCGCGGTAGTAGAGCACGCGGCGCGACTCCTCCGCCTGGTACGCCCGGCGCAGCGGCGACAGCGGGGGCACGCTCCGGTGCGGGGGCGGGCGGGGCGGCGGCGGCGCGTCGTCGCTCTGCTCGCCCTGGTGCTGCAGGAACGCCTCCAGGTTGAGGTCGCGGTACTTCTCGAGGTTTGCATACCGGGCGTCGGCGTCGTCCTCGCCGCCTCCGTCCGTGGTGGGGGCGGCGGCGGCGGCGGCCGCGGAGGGTGGGTCGCCGCCCGCCGCCACCCCCTGCTGCTGCTGCTGCTGCTTCCGCCGCCGGCTTCCGCCCGCCAGCCCCCCCAAGCCCTCGGGCATCATGTCGCGCATCCACCCGGGCAGCCACGACGACCGCTCGCGCTGCATCTCCAAAGGGGTGCCCGGGCCGCCTCCGCCGTCGTCGTCGTCGGCGCCGTCGTCCGCCGCCGCCGCCGCCGCCCCGACGCCGCCGGGTCGTCCTTGCCCTCGGGGGGCAGCCGCTGCCGCCGCCGCTCCAGGGGCTGCCGTTGATTCGCTCGCACTCGCCCCGTCGCCGCCGCCGCTCGCGGATGCTGCGGCTGCGCCCTCGGCTGCTCCTCCTGCTGCTGCTCCTGCTCCTGCTGCAGCGCCCGTGCTGCTCGGCTCGACCCCTTGTCGCCGCCCAGGTGCCGCCGCCGCCGCCGCCGCCGCGTCGCCCGTGCCGCCGACCGCGACCACGGACGATCCGCCCTTCATCTCGCGCAGCAACCGCTGCCGCTGCTGCGCCTGGCGCTTGTGCTTCATCGCACGGCGGCCCTGAGGGTCGAGGAAGCTCGGGCCGCGCGTCGCGAACGAGCGCTCGTGTTGCTGCTGGTGGTCTTGCTCCAAGTCGCCCCAGAGTCTCGCGGGGCCGCACCCGCCGCTCGTCGCGGCCACGGCCGCGGGTGCCACGAGAGTAGTACCGCCGCCCCCGCGCGCTTGCGCGAGCGCGACGGCGCGCAGCAGCTGCTGCAGCTGCTGGTGGTGCCGCAACATCGAGTTTTGGTCTACAGTTGGGGGGTGTTTGCTTGCTCTCCTCTCTCTGTGTGGCCCTCCCCACGGATCGATCGAGCGTTCGCGTGTGAGTGTGTGTGTGGTGACTCGCTCCAGCTCGCCTCGCCGATGGAAATGATTGATTTAGCCGTCGGCTGCATTTGCCGGCCTTGTCGTCGCTGCGGAGAAGGCAATCGCGCCGCGCTGCGAGCGTCTGTGCCGCTCTTTAGCTCACCTTCGCGCCCCCCCCCACTCGGTCTCTTCCTCAAACAAACAGACGCACACACATACATTCACACGCAGCGACACATTCCACTTACCCATCCGCACCTCACTCTCGTGCGTGGGCCGCCTCCAGGGCAACGACGGGAGAGACGAAAAAACCGAGACTCCGCGTTTGACAAGGGTACGCGAGCAGAACTCTCTATCTCTTTGCAGCACAAAGGACGGCGAGGCAACGCGCGTCCAGTGCGTCCGCCCTTCAGATGCTGTCGGGGCGTTGCTGCTGGTCGCGGGACACACGAGAGGAGGAAGGACGAGGGAGGGCCAGTGGCGAGATCGAGGCTCCTCTTCTCCTTTTCCGTCTACGCGCCCAAAGAGCAGCACCGACACACGCGCGCGTGTCCTCTTTGGACGACGGTCCGACCCCTGCATTGCGCACCCGCCTGCCCCATCCATCTCTCTCTCTTTGAGAAAAAGGAGACACCGAAAGGAAAAAACCAAAAAAACCAAAAACCAAAAAACCAAACCCCACTCAACGCCCCCTCCCCCCCTTTCTCCCAAACGCCAAACAGAAGAAGCAAATCATGGCCGCGCGCAGCTCGGCGGCCGTGCAGCAGCTGCTGCGGCCGCTGCTGCAGCAGCAGCAACAGGCGGCCTTCACCACCGGTGCCGCCGCCGCCGCTGCCGCGCCCGCGCTCGCCGTCGCCGCCGCGCCCGCGCTCGCCGTCGCCGCCGCGCCCGGCGCCGCGGCCGCCGCCCTCGGCCTCCGCCGCGGCGGCCGCATTCCTCTGTCCGAGCCCCTGCCGGGCGTGCCCGCCGTCAAGCCGGCCCCCCAGCCCCGCCCCTCGATGGCCCTCATCACGGGCCTCGAGGGCGGCGCCCGCGCCGTCGCCACCGACGCGCCCGGCCCAAACGTCTGCGTCGCCGTGTTCGTCGGCGCCGGCTCGGCCGACGAGGCCGCCGCCGGCGCGCCCGGCGCCGCCAAGCTCCTCGAGGCAATGGCCTTCCGTTCCACCGCCCACCGCTCGACCTTCCGGGTGTCGCGCGAGCTCGAAAAGTACGGCGCCGTGGCCACGGCCGTCGCGGGCCGCGAGCACCTGGCGTTCTGCGTCGAGGCGACCAAGCTGCACGCGGCAGAGGCCACCGAGCTGCTGCTGGATGCGGTTTTAAACGCGCGGCTGCCGGATTGGGAGCTGCGCGACGTCAAGAGCGCGGTGGCCGACGAATCGGCGTCGTCGGCGTCCTCGCCCGGCGCGCTGGCGGTCGAGCTGCTGCACCGCGCCGCCTTCTCGGGCGGGCTGGGGGCGCCGCTGGCGCCCGACGCCGACGCGCTCGAGCGCACGGGCGGCGACGAGCTGCGCGCGTTTGCCGCCGCGCACCTGCGCCCGTCGGGCCTCGTCATCGCGGCAACGGGCGTCTCCCCCGACCAGCTGCGCGCGTTTGCGGGCCCCTTGCTGGCCGAGGCGGCGGCGGCCCACGGCGGCGGCGGCGTCAGCGGCGGCGGCGGCGGTAGTGGCGGCAGCAGCAGCGCCTACGTGGGCGGCTTTTTGACGGCGCTCGCGCCCGGCGTCGCGCCCGCCGTCGGGCTCGCGTTCGAGGCGGCCGGAGGGCTGTCCGACCTGAAGGCCACCGCCGTCGCCGCCGTCGCCAAGGCGCTGCTCAACGCCCCCGTGCGCGCGTCGGTCCCCTTCTCGCGCAAGGCCGACGCCAACCCCCCGGCCCTGGCGGGCGGCTACGCCCCCGTCGCCCACCTGTACCGCTCGACGGGCCTCATCGGCCTGGTCGCCGGCTGTGCGCCCGGTGGCGCCTCGGCCGCGCTCGACGCGCTCTCGACGCGCTTCGACGCGCTCGCGTCCAAGCCCATCCCCGAGGGGAGCCTCGCCGCCGCCAAGCAGCTCGCGCTCGGCGGCTACGCCTCCGCCGTGTCCGCCAAGCCGGGGGCCGTGCAGGACGCCGGCATGCAGCTGCTGGCGCGCGGAAAGTACGCCGAGGGCGAGTATTCGGCCGCTGTCGCAAGCGTGACGGCGGCCGACGTCGCCGGCATGGCGCGCGCCGCCATCTCGGGGGGCCGGCCGACGGTGGTGGCGACCGGGGCGCTGCGCGACCTGCCGCGCTACGACGTGACGGCGCGGAAGTTTATCGCTTGAATGGACGACGACGAGGAGGCGCGATTACTTTTTAGTTTATTTTCGTCTTTGCGGGGGGGGTCTTGGAGAAAAAACCCGGACGCAGACTCTTTCCTTGGCGCAAGCGCGTCAAGCCCCCAGCGGCGTCTGTTCCCGGCAGCAACTGCGGCCAAAGCTCCCCTTAACCCCCCTCTCTAGCCGTCCGTGTAGTGTGTGGCCGTCGCCCTTTGTCTTGTTTTAATCGTCGTGCGAATAGCCAAGGGACGCAACAGATTCGATCGAGGGGAGAGATAAATCAGTCGCAAAAGAACAATTTACAGAAATGTCCGTCCGCCTTTCGTGTCGAGTTTCTTCTTATTTCGTCTGCGTATTTTCGGCGGCGGCGGCGGCAGGCACCCCAGCGGCAGCAGAGGCGCCGTCCACGCCCAGCTCGGGCTCCAGCAGCGTCTTGAGCTCGCGGTGCGGCTTGGGCGCGTTCGGGTTGCCCGCCGTGTAAAAGGCCTGCAGCAGGCGGATCGCCTCGTCCGCGAGCAGGCCGCTCTGCCGCTCAAAGCCGCGGCCGGGCACGCCGAGCGACTTGACCGGCGCGGGCGGCAGCGGCGGCGACCCCCCGCCGTGCCCCCCCTGCTCCCCCCCCCCGCGCCCCCGCCCGTCCGCGCGCGCCCGCGACCGCGCCCGCGCCGCCACCTCCTCCGGCGGGCCGTGGTAACCCCCCGAGCCGCACGCCCCGCACCCGTCCCGGTGCACCGACAGGATCGAGCCGCACCCGCCAAACTTGTCGTTCGCGCATCCGAAGACGACGCGGCCCATTCCGACGAGCGCCAAGGCTCCGGAGCACATGATGCACGGCTCGCACGTGACGTAGAGGGTGCACGCGGCAAAGTCGGCGCGGTCGGGGCACCCGCCCGAGGCGCCCAGGACCTCGTCGATGGCCTGGAACTCCGCGTGCCGCGTGGCGTTGCGCGCCGCGTTTGTCAGGTTGAAGCCGCGGCCGACGACGGCGCCGGCGTCGGCGCGCTTCTCGCGGCGGACGATCACGGCGCCGACGGGCACCTCGCGGCGGCGGAGGGCGACGCGGGCCTGGACGAGGGCCTCGCGCATGTAGCGGACGTCGTGCTCGGTCCAGTCGGTGCAGGGGACGGGGGTGTCGTGCGCAGGCAGCGGCGGCTCGGGGCGCGCCGCGGGCGGCGGCGGCGGCGGCGGCGGCGGCGGCGGCGGCGACGCGCGCGAGGCAGAGGCGGCGCGGGCGGCGGCGGCCGCCGCCGCCGCCGCCTCTGCCGCCGCGTCCGCTGCTGCTGCCGCCGGCACCGCTGATGCTGCTGCTGCCTCTGCCGCCGCCGAGCCGTTGTGTCCTGCTTCGCCGCCCCCTCCCGCGCCTCCTGCCGACGTGTGCGCCGCCGCCGCCGATGACCCTTCCGCCGCGCGCTGCTGCTGAGGGTTGTGGTGGTGGTGGTGGTGGCGGTGCTGGTGCTGGTGCTGGTGCTGGTGCTGGTGCTGGTGCTGGTGCCGCTGGAACGCCGCCGCTGTCGTGCAGACGGCCGCCGCGGCCGCCGCGTCCAGCGTCAGCGCCGCTTGCTGCTCGGCCTCCTGCGCGCGGCCGGCGGCGGTGACGGCGGCGACGGCGGCGGGGGCCGCGGCGGCGTCGGCCACGTCGGCCGACGCCATTGCGAGGGCGGCGGGGTTGCGGCGGCGGTCTTCGAGGCCGAGGCTCTTGCTGCTGCTGCTGCTGCTGCTGCTGAAGCCCTCTGTCGCGGCGGTTGAGGGAGGACGAGGACGCCAAGCGACGCGGGCCGCGAGCGGCGGCGGCGACGGCGACAGACGCGCGGCGGCGGCGGGCAACGGCGGGCCGCTGTTTGTGGCGCGCGCGCGCGCGAGCAAGAGCAGGGGCCGGCAGCGGCCACAGGACAGGGCGGTGATGGCGGTCACGATCGCTGTGCAGGAGGAGGGGCGCATGAACGGCGCGTGCACCGATCAGTTTTTTTCGTGTTTCGCCGGCGGGAGGTGTTCGCTTCTTGAAAGTGATCGCTTGCGTGCCTCTCGCCCTTCCGCCGACGGGGAACTTCTCGCTGATGATGATGATGGTGCAGTGCTCAGAAGGTTGGTATCTAAGTGCCGGGTGGTGCGGAAGAGAGCCGCCGAAGGAAGGATGGGAAAGGAAGAGGAGGAGGGAGCCAGAGGGAGAGGGAGAGGGGGGGCAGCAAGGAGCCTCCGTCCCCCCTCCTTTCCCCACGCCCACGTACGTGGATTTTCCACTCTAGTCCTCACTGAAAGACAACGCACGCTTCATCGTCGCCCCTGCCTCCTCACCCGCATTCGTGGACGCCCCCCATTCGCGAGCGCACCTCCAAGGACGTCGCTACCATAAAAAAAGCTCTTTCGATCCGCGCCTTCCCCTCGTCCTCAGTCGAGGCCCCCAATCCAATCCAGCGCATCGACGTCCTTTAGATGAGCGCCACCATGACCACGCGCGCCGCGCGCGGCGTCGGCGCGGCGCCCTCGTGCGCCGCGCGCGCCCCATCGTCCTCGTCGTCTGCGCCTCTCGTCGGTGGCTCGTCGCGCCGCGTCGTCGTGGCCTCCCGCGCGCGCGCGTCGCGCCGCGCCGCCGTGCGCGTGACCGCCGACTTCCCCAAGCCGGCCTTCGAGAGCGCTGACACCTTCCAGGAGTACCAGGCGCTCAGCGCCAAGTTCCGCGCGCTGCCACGCCCCGAAAAGCCGCTGCGCGTCGTCGTCGCCGGCGCGGGCCTGGCGGGCCTGTCGACGGCAAAGTACCTGTCAGACGCGGGGCACATCCCCATCGTGCTCGAGGGGCGCGACGTGCTGGGCGGCAAGGTGCGATGCGTGTGCGACTGTTGCTTCTTTCTCTTCGGGGGCGGCGCGCGCGCACACAGAGATAGAGGGAGTTTTTTGGGCAGCGGACCCCCCCCCCCCCCCGCCCCCCCCCCCCCCCCCCCCCCCCCCCCCCCCCCCCCCCCCCCCCCACCACCCCCCCCAACACCCCAACCCCAACCAACCCACCCACCCCCCCACCCACCCTATCCTTCCGTTTATCTATATATCAAACAACACC
>Ga0105055_10006817_pt1 | contig 15537 bp, 12 predicted proteins | sample BON03_FD_78090 | JGI IMG/M metagenome (GOLD analysis project Ga0105055, IMG submission 78090) | Freshwater microbial communities from Lake Bonney liftoff mats and glacier meltwater in Antarctica - BON-03 | ecosystem: Environmental > Aquatic > Freshwater > Ice > Glacier meltwater | place: Lake...
GATAGAGTAAGGAACTACCCAATTCAGTACTGCTGGGGTTCATTTCCCGATATCATGCAGTAATAACGGGTTGATATGATCAACCAGTTGACATCTTAAGAGGTGCTTCTCTTCTTGTACATTTTGAAAAGACAATAAACAAGGAAGAACTGCATAGTTCACGCGCATTATTCACACCTGTAGTGGCCCTTATTGGTTTGTATTCGCTTCATCAATCTGCATACGTGAAGCTGTCCATTTGTGACACAAAACTATTATCCTGACAAGTGACGCAACATCGTGAGGACACCGCCTTAATGCGAGATTATCATTGGATTGCCTGACCCGATCTTGATATGTAAAAGTCACTGCTTTTGATCTCCTCATGGATAACTAGTTATGTTATTCATTCTCTTGTTTTTAATAAATTAGAGAGTGATGGCCATTTCCCTCTGCTCTTAGTATTTTAAAATAATTTGCTTTGATTTCAACAAAATAAATCAAAATTGCGAATTCATTCAGGCATCGCCCACTTCTTGTACTCTTCGAAAGATCCTTTGAACTGCGACAATTTGCGGTCTTTAATAACCCAGAATTCTTCAGCTGCCATTTCTATAAAGTGCTGATCATGAGAAACCATAATGACGCCGCCTTCAAACATACCGATAGCTATAATTAAGGCCTCCACAGTCTCCAAGTCCAAGTGATTGGTCGGCTCATCCATTACTAAAATATGCGGTTTGTTCCAAGTGACATATGCGAATGCAACTCTGCTCTTTTGGCCACCAGACATCAGTCCGATCCTTTGTGTGGCGAGCTCTGCTGGAATGCCGTATCTGGAAAGATGCGATCGTACTTCGTCAGGCACAGAACCTTGGAACGAAGCCAAGAGGTGATCAAGAGGCGATTTATGAAGGTCTAACGACTCAACATGATGCTGGGCAAAATGAGCCATACGAACCTTAGGGTCTCTTTGAATATATCCGAGTTTTGGTTGAATTTTCTCCAGTACGAGATTGAGAAATGTACTTTTACCACAACCATTGGGTCCAAGGAGAATTACACGAGAATCTGTGAATACACTGAAATCCACATTTTCAAATAGGAATCCATTTTCTCCATACCCGAAGGATACATCCTGCACTTCAATGACCTTGTTTAACTCGCTAATAGGCGCAGGGAAACTGAATCGAAATAATGGATCATCCATTAGTTCATCAACGACGCCAAGTTTGTTTATAGCCTTGATACGGGATTGGACCAAGGAAGCTCTCTTTGCGTTGAAACGGAATTTATCTACAAACTTTTGCATATGGTCTTTCTGTCGATTAACTGCGTCGTTTTGTCTTTGCTGCTGCAACCGCCGTTCTGACCTCGTCTGTTCAAACGTGTCTATATCCCCCTTGTAGTAATTAAGCTTCTGGTGTTCCAGGTGGATCACGTCAGTAATAATGTTATTGGCGAATTTGCGATCATGGGTTACGAGAATCAGTGTGTTCTTGTACTTTTGGAGATATCTTTCTAGCCAAATGCATGCTTCCAAGTCCAAATGATTCGTAGGCTCATCCAGCATAAGAATATCAGGTTGAACAAATAGTGCTCTAGCCAACGCTACTCTCATTCTCCACCCTCCCGAAAGGGATTTTGTGGTCGCTGTTTGATACTCCTCTGGGAAGCTTAACCCCGCCAATACACCTCGCGCACGGGCTTCAGCTGAATAAGCTCCCGTAGCAGTCATTTCATCATACACTTTTGTCAGCAGTAATCCTGCGTTGTTATCCCCAGCTTCCATCTTGTTCATCAAAACTCGCTCTTCTTCGAGTAGCCGCTCACGTTTGGTGTCGGCCTTTAGCACTAGGTCTAAAACAGTGTTATCATCGCCCACTACCTCTTGTTCAACATGTAGAACATTCACCTTGGTAGGGAATCCTTCTATTTGCTTGTGGGAAATATGGCGTAGCAAGGTTGTTTTTCCTACCCCGTTACGCCCCAACATGCCATATTTGTGACCGTGAATGATTCGCAGTTCAGCATCATCCAATAGCAATTTACCACTTCCAATAGACATGGAATAGTTCGAGATAATAACATCAACGCCTTCAACTACGTTTGTCTTTTTCGCAGTCACTGGTTCATCAAATGAGGTTTCAAACGCTTTTTTAAGTTCCAGCTCCTCTCTGAATACTCGTTGATCTTCTTTCTTCTTCTCCTTTTCGGCCTTACGAACTTGACGGTCAACATCACGTTTGGAATTTCCCAAGGCTTCTCCAATAGAATCTACTTGTGTATTAATGGTTTTTCTGTTCACCAAATTAGCTAAATCCCATGTGTCAATTTCATCGTTCATTGAATCTGCCTCGGCCACTTTGCTCAAGAGCTTCACAGGAACAAGAGGAGGTTGTTCTCCTTCAAATGTGATCATACCTTTGTCTACCATAGATTTAACGATCTCAGTCGCTTTTTCAATTGAAGCTTCTTCAGAATCTGCAAGCTCGTACGACTCCAGGAATGGACCTAGAAGATGGACAAGCCCTTCTTGATCTTCTTCTTCGCAATCCACTACCAGACCCGACAAGTATCCAACGACATCCTCATCGACATCAGAACCTAAATGCAGCAACAGCTCTTGGTGCACTAGGCCAGCCATCAAATTGTATCTAGTAGACCCTATTCTAAATTCAAATTCAAATTGTTATATTAAAAGCGATTTTTAATCACTAATAACCAGGTTCCTGGTAAGTATTTGGTACAGAGAAGGGGGAGATTATAGAGAAGTGTTGATCACTGCCCTGTTTTTTTCGTTGCTTCCGACCGTTTAGTTTATTTAGAGTCTAGGGCTACTAGCGAATGAACTTATGGATGATTTTTTGAGCAATCGAGGTTTCATGGTCCAGCCACTAACCATCATAAAAGCCGCACTTGAAATTCCCAATATGATGCAAGTACTGACAAGTGAAGCTGCGCTTCCAACTTCATAGTAAGGCTGATACTCTACTCTACGTGATGATAGATCCAACACCAATCCGGTGAACGACCCTACCGATACTCCTAAAAAAAGAACCCCTATGGCACTTGCTACTGAACTGGCATACGCCGAATTCCTGTGTGGATGTACAACAAAGAGAATAGCAGCTCCGATACCAACAACAAATAAGAACATGGCCAACGGAAGCACGACTTGAGCTGTCTTCATACGATGCAATACTGTACCATCATTCTCACACCGAGCAATCAGTTCACTTGTCGAGTTATAAGGTCCAAGAAATGTTTCTAAAATTTCACGTGTAGCAATGGTTTTGGCAGCATATTCACGACAATTTAGTTTTGATTCTTGCGAGGCTTCTAGACAAGCATCGACCACCTGACGGAATGGTTCCAACTTGCTAGAACAAACTTGTGATTGACACATTGCATTGTCTGAAGTACAGTCGCTATCGATTACGCAACTTTCAGTTTTAACGGTTTTATCGGAGACAATTCGCACAAAGTCAACGAAAGATGTGCATTGTGGTTGAGTGATGTTATACTGTAAAACCAATCCATTGCATAGTTTGAAATTCGAAGTCAGAATATCAGGAATGGCGTTTTGACCGGAAGAAGTTCCGATAATTTCACTCGAGCATGCTGATATGGAAACCAAGTCACGATTTAAGCACTGGGTTTGCATTACCCCTAGCAGAAGAGGCAAGTCCTTTTTCTCATCTTCTGACAAACTCACCTGCTCAGGAAACGCAGTTATCAATTTCTGAAGTGTCAGTACTACCTCCCAGGCGGTTTCTGTTCCTACAAAAGCAATCTGACCCCCAGACACTTGGTTCAACGCAGGGAGAAATTTGGACAATCCCCAAGGAGCTGTTTTCATATCGACAGGAAGTCTGGCATACAAAGAGTCACAGGGCGAGGAAAAACTGAACCCTGCTTGGATACATTCACTGATTACATCAATGGCGAACTGCAAACTTTCCTTCATTTCTTGGTCTGAAGTTACGAGTACCAAACTGCGCAACCACATCGGAAACGTATCAAGGGCCTTGGATTTGTAAAGTTTGGGAGCTACATCTAAGTTGTCCCATTGAAGAATACCGTCAAGTAAACAGGAATCATAGTCTGCTAGATATCCGCAGTACGATCTTAGAACAGAGTTGAATTTCAAAACGACGTTGTATGCCTTTTGCACCACATCCACACAACAGTTCACATCTCCAGAGCAATTCACTTGATCTCTTAAATCAGAAGAACTATCACATACAGTGGCAGCACAGGTCACATCAAAGTTAGGTAACAATTGGAACATGTTTGTGTTTCCTGTGGCTAGTAGGACTCCGTTGCTTCGAAGCGAACTTTGAACACTGCTCCAGCTTGATGTTCGAATATTTCCTCCAAAACTGTTGTAAGAAAGCGGCCCGCCTCCGAAAAACAAAGCCTTTTCAGAAGCAGCTGAAATGATCCCTTCAATGACGAGATGGGCATTTGCGATATCTTGAACAGCACTTTTCAAACTCTCAACAAACAAGGAATCTAAAGCAGTATCTTTGATTTTCGGCCAGAACGCAAGACTTGAGTCCAGCGTCGCAAGGCTGCTGCTCACTTTAGTTGCGTATTCATCGTATGTAGGTGCTAGAAACCTATCAACGTCTCCAAACGAGATTTCCATGGTAACCCTTGCGTATTCTAATATGGTTTGCTGGATTTCACTTTCAGGGTCAAAAGATTGGTTACAAGAAACGAATGGAGTCGAAACAAACCCGTTAAAGCCAGATTGAACCACGAATAATGGCCAAAAGGCTGAAATTGTACCCTGAAATGAACTTCGCGACTGAAAAAGAGCGGCTGTTGGTGCATCTGAATTAGCTACACAGGAAGGATCAAATGTGGCTGTATATAGTCCTAGTTTACCTAATGGATATTGTTCGCATGCGGTCACAGGTGGGTAACTGACTATTGCCCACGATTCAACCGTGATTAAAAAGTTGAAGCATACCAACGACGCGACAAGGCAAGCGATGCTTGCGATCCCTCCAAATTGCTCTTTGGTGTTTATTTTAATTTTACGAAATGATCTGCGGAGTGTCATCTATTGTATCTTTGTAAACCACACACCTGCAGAAAATTTCAAATCGAAATTTAGATCTGAGTTTGCATGCACACGAATATTACCAAAACTAGATTTAATACATCGACAAACCATTAATAATACTCGTGATCTTGTAGGAGTGATTTTCTCCGTGCAAAGACATATCCAAAAATCGAGAATAGTGAAGTGAAAATTTATATCATTTGTTAACGTATTTGTTATTCGGGGACTATCCTTTTTTAAATTTTGGGGTATCCTCTATTTTATTGACTTTTGGAGCTTTTTTCAAATAAACAAATTTATAATTACTCGATTTTATAATAAATATTATCAACACGGAAGCTTCAAGATATTTTAATTACGAATAGGATGCATGTCGAAACGACTCGAAATTGCTTAATATTATGAAACATGCATTTTTTGAAAAAAGTACCATCCTATAATTTTTTTGGAGTGACATCATACAAGGATGCAAGCGTGCATTCGCAGGACAGGTTTATTATGTCCATTTAGAGTCAGGTATAATTCCACGTATAAAGTGTCTATTGCAACTGGAAACCGACGGGGTGCCTCCACCTCTGCAGAAGTTTTTGTCCAGATGGTACGTGTGTTTTCGATGTCAAGTGGTTATACTGATATCAGTTGTTGCAGATAGGCAGTGCGGCGCAAACCCAGCGAATTCCATTACTGGGTAAATTCGTGAGAAATTCTACGTTGAATGCAGAGATTACCACGCCAATTGATTTAGGCACTCTCGAAGCGGTGGTGGTCGGTCATGACAGCATTGGTGAAGTCGGGGTAGGTTGGTACTTGGACCAGGTAGATGTGCAGTTCAACGAGAACCATTTGACTTTTCCTGTACAGAGATGGCTTGGAGTAAGTGATATTGGAGCTGGTACATTTCCTGCCTCCATTAAATTAAAAGTGGGGATCAAACATTCGATGCTAGACCCAACACATGAGTCACCTGCATTCACGTCACCATTGTGGGTTCGAACTGGAGTTGCAGCATTTCCTCATCCTGATAAGGTAATTGCATTCAAATACCAAATGTTATAGAAATGGCTAACACAATGTACAGGTTGTTGCAGGAGAAAAGGCTGTGGTTCGACATGATATTGGACAAGCTGGGGAAGATGCCTATTGTGTTTCTGCTATCGTTCATCCAGCTTCAGAAAGGGAAGCATTAGAGGCCCATTGTGGCTATGCATTGGATCGAAAGTTGCCAACAACTGTGACGATATGCGTGGCAGATGGTGTGTACTCGTGGAGGAACCAAGGTATTGATGCAGGTGAATGGTCAAGGTTTCTCACAAGAACAGTGAGCCATCAGGTACGTTCACTTCAACTGACTATTTTCATGTGTCTCACTCTTCCAGTCTCAATACCATATTCGTGATGATACGCTACCAAGAGACACAATGGCCCCTTGGTACGAGCAATACCAAAATCTCAAAATCCAAACTCCTACCGTTCCTGTATATCACCCGAAACAGTTGATGGAGTCAGCAGAAGCCCAAATTCATTTAACGAGCATCAAAGGATCAAGCACTGCCTGCATAGCCTCTATCCACGGAGTTGACCGGATGCTATACATCGCGAATCTCGGTGATTCAGGAGTTATTGTTCTGAGGCATAAGCATGGTGTGGTATTCCGTACTAACGAACAAGAGCACTACCTTGGATGTCCATATCAATTAGGTCACTTCGAAGGTGCTGACACTGCCGCTGCTGCTCAAGTTTCTAATTTGAAATTGGCGCGAGGCGATTTGGTAGTGGTGGCGTCAGATGGAATGTTTGACAATCTCAATGAAACAGAAATTGAGAAAGTGGCGCATCCATACATGGAGTTAGTGAGGGAGCGAATAGAACATGGAACAGCAACCAAATGCGCTTATGATTTGGCGGCTGCTGCCTTTGTAAATTCTGTGGATAAAAATAAAGATACTCCATATTCTATTGGGGCTGCAGAGGAATTCAATTTAGTGTGGCACGGAGGAAAGAAGGATGACATTACGGTCGTGTGTGCTTTTGTTGTGAATTAGATTATGAAATGATTGTAGAATTGACGCGGTCAGTCTTATAGGTAAAATAGATTGGTACAGTGAATCCGATGGCTAGAACGGCAGCCCCCATTGTCACCAACTGTAGACCTTCCTGCAACGCGGCAACATTAGCGACTCTTTGAGTGGAATTGGAAGGAGCAATTCCTCCAAATCCAGCATCCAATGCCACTGTACCCAAAAGTGGCCCTGCAATGAAAGCCGCAGTAACTTTGACAATAAAGTGCTCGAAACCAATCACAAGACCTCGAGTCGACATTCCAATCACATCCAGCAACATCGGTTTGCATACTCCAAAATCAATCCAGCCGGTACAAGCACCCACAGCAAACAGACAGAGAGACAACACACTGTTTGTACTGGCAGCCCCCCCATTAAATAGAAACAGCAAGCACAAGAAGACCACAAACTCGGACACATGAAGCATCACAATACGTCCATAGTTGGGTGAGTGCCTATGCATCACGTCAGATAGAATGCCACCAGCGAGTGAGCCTAAAAGGACGCCTGTCAAATATACTGATGATATGCTTGCTGCGATCATATCATTCTTGCCCATCAATTGTAGCCAGAAAATGAGCCAATGAAGACTTAATTTCACAATATTGAACATCAAATTAATACACAGACTCAGCCACACAGTAGGTATTTTGGCTACTTCACGAAGAGATTGAGGAGGCATTTTGCTACTGACAGGAGCGTAATTACCGCCTCCCCTAATGGGAGCCTGAACAACAGCAATGAAAGCAGCACTCCCGAAACATACCAAGCCGGTAATTCGGAAGGATGTTCTCCATGAACCAGTTACAGCAACTAGAAATCCTGCACACATGTGTCCCAGCGCAGAGAAAACATTCAATAATGAAAAGTAAAAACCGCGATGCGAATTGGGAACTAAATCTGATACTAAACCGAATTTTATTGGGTAAAAGCCACCGAGGGCAATTCCAGATAACGCACGAACGATAAAAAAATAAAGAGGACCAGAAGCAACACTCACCAACAGACTTGAAACACCCCACAAGAAGCAGAGAATTTTTAGTAGTTTCATTCCAGGATATCGATCACTGTATTTCCCCCATAGAAATGCAAATCCGCCGATAAAAACACTGGTAGAAAAATCAGAAGCCCCCAACCAGAATATACTCATATTAAAAGTCAACCTCAAGTCTTTGAAACTGGCTGGGAGTAATCCAACATCAATCGCGTCGAGAAATGCGCAGCTCAAAATGGCGATCATGGAAAAGAATCTTCTTCCTTTGAATACTTGTGGTGTCCGTGAATCGACCATTAGAGGTGGCAGTTGGGTACTGGAACTGATCTCCATTTGAGAAAGTTGTCCTTCCACACAATCAGTGGCTGATCTTTCATCTGCCATTTCGTACCCTTGAACACCGGCTAGGGGGTCTACCCTCGGATGCTTGGCATATCAGTTTTAAACTTTATTTCCCTGCAGAATTCGAGTTTTATGAATAGTTTTACAAGGCATTACGTGTTGGATGAAACATGGATCTTAAGTATTCAATTTACCCCTTTAAAATAAAACAAGATTACTATGTATAGACATGCACGCTGACAATGTTGGTTTACATTAGCCCAATGCATTTTTGGTACGCTGGTGTATCTAGCAAACAGATGAAGGCATGCTTCGGACGATGCCGTTGCGGAACAGCCCCTTTGGCCTTGTCGATAATGACTTGTGGAGTGGTAAGATCGATATCAAACTTCAAAGTTGCGTTGTTGTAAAAGATGTGATGATCAGAAAATACAAATTGTGGTGCCGTATGACTTTTGTCGGTTTTCTCTTGAATTTTTCTTCGCTTTGGAGCGCTTGTTGACTCGTCTTCACTTCCGCTACTTTCGTCGAATGCATCTTCAATATCTAAATGGCCTTCCACGTAATACGGCGCGACAACTAGGTACTTGGTGAAGGAGAACATAGACTCAGCGCCTCCGGTAGCTTCTATGTTCTCTTTAGCCCATACAATGTCGTCAAGAAGAGCTTGATTTAGAGGTCGCACCAGTTGATGAGGAAGATTAATCATTCTCTCGCTGACAAGCCATGCAAAATCTCGACCACTTAACCAATTGCGCAATGGCTCTCGAAGATTCTCGGGGCACGTTTCATTGATAGCTTGTAAAAAATCGCGATAGTATTCACGAGAGTCATAGTACTTGGCACTGAGAGCAGATAGAAACCCATATACCTGCCCTTCCACCTTCACGGTAGAACCTACCGCGCATTGCTCGCAGACATCATTAGCAACATCGGATATGTTCACACCCGGAATCCACGCCGAAGAACCACTGCTTATCAGCGCACGAACCATATGAAAATCATCATTACCAGGATCACAGAATTCAAACTCAATATCTACTGTCTCATCTCCCTTCGGTGCTAGGTCAATGAGTTCGTTGCTATCATCGGATGCTTCTTCTTCCTCCTCTTCATTTCCTTCTTCTGCTGGAGAGTTATTAGTTGCTTTTACTATGTAGTTATCTACTTTAGGATGGAATGATTCCGGTTCTGATTCATCTTCACTGCTACTTGTATGAGGCATCGTATTATTACCTGCTTTTGAATGGTCGAAAATAAAAAATCGAATTTCAAAATTCAAATTCATTACTCTACAAAAACACCAGTTACAGCAGTGCATAAAAGTTCTCAATGGCTAATTTCTTAAAAAGCTAGAGAGCAATAGCAGATTTCTATTATTGCAGTCCAATATCTGTTGCGGAATCTAGCGTATCGAATCATCATGTTTCTAAAAGTCACGAAAACAACACAAAATTCATTGGATCCCTAGTTTCCTTTCTTCTTTTTATTTAAATAAATAATACCAGTATATTAAATTAATATATAAATAAGTTGCAAGTGAAATCGACAATTTTGTCGGCTATTAGTGCGCCGTGGTTGAATGGATAGGAATTTAAACCTGCCGCTCCAAATTTCTTCACCAGCTGGCATTCCACAAACCCGGATCTGGTATTAGAAAAATAGCTCTTGAACTCCTTAATATATGATTCGCTCCCTGATATACATAGTACCGGGCCACCATATTGAGCACACGCACGCCTTAGGGCGTCCTTATTCGACGTGAAACTATTAAACCAATCTGATCTTGCTTGTGGATTTATAATATCAGAAGAAACTGCTCTACGAGTTTCAGTATCCATAAAAGCCCGTTCCGTAAATCTAGCCAATTCTGCGATCCAGTTTAATCTGAAAGAACTGCACTTAATGGATAAGCGCCAGTCGTATCCTAGTGATGGAAGTATAGGGGAGCCTAACAAAACTAAACCAGCCAAATTGTCAAGTCTCGGAGCCAAATACATGGCTACATGGCATGAAATGCCCCACGCCACCATTAATACCTTGTTAGTACCTTCATCGTCATTCTCATCGCCAAAAGCTTCAAGAACTCGGCGAATCACTCGTTCGGCGCGTGGAAGTGAAAATGTAACAGCATTTAAAACACCAGATCCAGGTAATTGGATTGCAAGGACTGAAAATCCAGCTTCTGCAACAGCCTCCATTTGTTCACTCCATGTTTCTGTGATGCCTCCAATACCCGATAGAAAGACAACCACGTGACCTCCAGTGCGGGATCCCACTGTGCACAAATCTAAGATGTTGGATCCACAAAGCATTTCCTCCAGCAGAGCATCAGAGAAAAAATCATCGTGAACTAGAAAGTTATGTGACGGTTGGGCAAGAAGTATAGAGAACACCAGACTAATAACCGGCTGAAAATATCAGATTCGATACTTGACTGCTCATGAGAAAACACGTACCAATATTAATCCAATACTAAGGAATGTTTCACCACAATAGCTGAACAAAATTGTTTGTTGCAGGAAACAGCTGGTGCTCATTAATAGACATATCATGGATATAATCACTAGAATCACCGGGAAGAACCATTTGCAGGTGGCTAAACGACCATTGCTGCTCACCACACCGGGTGATATTTGAATGATCGGGGATTTAGGAAGTACGGATATAACAGAATATAAGGTCGGAGATCCATGTGAAGTTCCATCGAATATACAGTTGCTTCCTCCTTCCAAACGATGAAAACATTGCGAGTCGTCATCTTCCATCTCGAGTATACAAATTGAGAGTCTGGTAATAGAAGCACGAATGATTTTCAAATGTGATTGCTCTCTAATGTTCAGCAGTACCAAATTCAATTTATCATATTGAGCTTAATTAACGTTTGTTCCGTAGAAAGTAAGTTGCATTTCTCTAAATATACAATGTATAGTTTTAAAAAAATAGTAAATTGAATAACTATCATATAGACACTAACCTTGGGCCTAAGTTCTCAATCAGAAAAAACTTCTTGGTAACTGTAATATCGACAGACCGGCTGAGCAGGAAACGGCATAGTATTGTTTGAGCATGTTATTTATCGATAGCTGATTTTTTATTCCAAGTATCCGTGGCCTACTTTTAAAACTAGATATACGTCGCGATAATTTTGAGATACATGCAAAGCATTCAACGCTTATTTTATTCCGGACGGTTGCATTTTTCCAAAAGTTTAAACATATAAGCCCAAACAATAGGCAGTCTTTCAGTTATGATCATGTTTTCGCCTTTTAGCAACGCGATCTACTATTCTAGGTCGAGGCATGGTATGGTGGTATTGAGGGATATTTTCAGAGGCACATGAGCCAGCTCAATAAATATCTACCGCTGTTGAAAATCGAAACAAAAATCCAGAACCCCAAAGCTGCTTCAATGATCGGTGTCTTGCTCTTCAACTGGGTTATTCATCTGATATTTTGTAGCACCAACACCGGCAACACATTTAAAAGCATAACCTTTCCTTCGAGTAGCTGTGGATTATTCCGCGAGAATTGCTCCGTAGGCAGCTTGTCTCCCTTATTCTCTTGAAGTGGAGTTTTAAAGTTTTATACGAAGAAAAGACACCATCCTAAATTCGCGTATATGTTGACGTGGACGGTATAGGCATACCGGGTTAGCTGTTAAATTCATTAATGCTTGGAAGTGTATCTCGCTTTTGACATATTATCGGGATGATGCATCATCGTCTCACCATCAAGCTCGAAAAAGCTAGAAATACAGAATTCAAGAAATATTATTAGCAAAGTGGCAAGCTGCATTTTACAATTCTACTCCTTGGAATGATGGAATCCTGATTGCAACTGTACCCATGAATTGATTAGGGTATTTCCTACCCGGTATTCACTTGTATTGTACTGGGTTTCCTTTTCAGCTCTCCATCAATTCTCAATTGCTTGGTTTACATGTCATAGGGGATATAGTAGGAGGTATTGTAAGAATGGGTCTCCGGTGGGCACCATGACGTTTAAAGTGTTATTGAACACCAATATTCAAATATTAGATGAGACATGGAGTTTTGGATGAGCGCATGGGGCATCTTCAATGGGGTATCTTCGTTGCGAGTGTGGATGACGCGCTTGACTAGGTAGTTCCTCTGGATGGAGTCCCTAGCGGACCGGGAAACGTCAAGATGTCTGCATAATTTAACAGGGAAATAGGATCCTTCGTGCATTGCATATCTCCCGAAAGCCCATATTGCTGGGCGTTTTGGACAACAAGTGCATTCTGCTATTTTCATTTCTCCAATCTTTACGCGATGCAAGCAGTTTGATTTTCCAGGAATTTCATTTCTTCTAGTATGGATAACTCATGATATCTTTCGTATCTTGCGATATTTGTGTATTTTGAAGTTTATTTGAAACAGTTCATCCTGAGTTATTCAAGGACTATGTTACGCAGCCATGGCCAGCGGCCTTCAAGTTAGCTCAGCAGTGATTCCAGGCACTTTTTTATTGGAGTATTTCAGCAATAGCGGGAACTCGTGGCACTTATTTACAATTGCCTCCCTTCCTAAACAAGCCTGAACAATCCTGGCGCAAAACGAATACTCTTATCTAACAATAGCCCCCCTCGCCTGTAAGGACGTGCAATTAAGATTCAAGAGTTGGAAGGTGGATTGGAATTATCCCTCAAAACGAGGATTCAATATTAACTTTCAAGTGAGTGTATACTTGTATTAACTTGTGACTTCAAACGTACCGATGCAGGTGCTAAGGAGGCATGGTATGTGGAGACGAGTTCGCGTTTCCCGATTCTCGACAACAGGAAGGGTGAGCGAGGAGGACAAACGAGCCCTCCCCCCCTCGGAAGTATTCCTAGGTCCCCTTAATTGTCATGTGCATGCTGTGCAAGGTTACCGAAGTAACATGGAAGATCGTTATGCGCTGGTTAACCCCCCTATGAGTGATGTTCCGATGTCTCGTGTATGCATTGCGGGTGTTTTCGACGGCCATGCGGGTCCTATGTGTGCGGAGGCGTTATCTCGGTTCTTACCAGAGTCACTGGGGTATGCATTGTCTAATGCAAAGGAAGACTTTGATCAAGGAACTTTGGTCAAGGACACGTTCAAGAGCTTTGATGCAGACTTTTGCAACTTCGCGCATGATCAACAATTAGACGATGGTAGTACCGCATGCGTTGCAATAGTTCAACGAGATAAGGATACAGGTATACCTGACCATATTATGATCGCTAACACTGGTGATTCTCGGGCAGTGGTAGTTCGCAAGAGTGGGACAGTAAAGCAGTTATCGAGAGATCACAGCGCCAGTGTTGAGGATGAACAAGCAAGAGTGGTTGATGAGGGTGGATATATTCAGTATGTAACAAGTCCATGGGGTGACCTGGAGGATGGTGGTATTCATCGAGTGAATGGCATCCTGGCGATGACCAGGGCCTTCGGGAATAGGACTCTCAAGCCTTTTGTTACCGCAGAACCTGAAATCAGTGTGAGAAAGATCCGGAAAGACGACATGTATTTATGTATTGCAAGTGATGGGTTATGGGACGCTTTGTCTAACGAACAAGTAGGAGAAGTGCTGCTGAGGAAAGGGCCTAAAGTAGGGGTTGAAGAGTTGTGTAAAATAGCGTTAGAAAAAGGATCCCTTGATAACGTTACGGTGCTGGCGGTGAATATCAACCCATTGGCGATTTGTTAATCTTGATTCCTATAACCATATTCATATATTGTTATCTAAAAAGGTCGCCCAACAACTTGACTACCAGATGCTTTAAAAACATAGACGTTGGTTTAATTAAGGTACAGTAATCATATTCATTAATTGTTATGACTATACCAACGCACGGTTGTTTTCATTTACAAAGTTTACCGAGCAGTCAATAAATTCTTCACTAAACATCGGCATAAAAAATGGATTTAAGAAAACTGTGTCACCATCGAGTTTCTTCCGTTTCTTTGTTTTCACTTTGTTTTTTCTATTAGGGGTTACAGGCCCTCCTTTTTTTTTCTTGGGGTCCTTTGAATCTGTATTCCCCTCAGACCCGAGATCGTTCACGCATGGCTTCATGTACTTGAAGAACACATGCTCCTCACGGTGGGTCATCTCAGAAAGATCAGTCACTGCGTTAATAACATCGCTTCCCGTGATACTAATATGCTTTACTGCAGCCATATTCTCCTTCTTGTGTGCACACATATCCAGCACTAGACACTTGCCGAATGAGTCGATGGCACGTTGAAGTGACGCAATGGCACCTCCTTCTGGGTCCTTGTCGAGGGCGCGTTGGGCAACAAGATTATGAAGCCCAATTAACTCCGCAACTTCATCTCTTATCAGCAGTCTCGTATTTTTCGGCAGCGTCTCGCTCCCCGACTTCATACTCTGTACCGGGAATGTGAATTTTTGAAAAATATAGATGCGGGGACCTCAACCTTTCTGTCGCTTTCTATTTTAGTGCTTTCAAATCTTTCGTCTTCTTATCAATTATTAATTAAAATCGATTTTTGTTTTGTTTAAAAGACTTCTTAATAAATTAACTATTCTTGGGTCGTATTTGAATTACTGGCAGCGGTAAAATATTTGAATTGAGTTATTAATTAAAACACGAAATCAACCGGGAGGCCAGGCAAGTTGTCGACCACCGATAATGTGCAAATGAATATGGAAGACACTTTGGCATCCATGAGGTCCGTCATTCACTACCACTCTGTATCCTTCCTCTAAACCCTCTTGTTTCGCCACTTTCCCTGCAACCTAATGAATTTAATCTCTCGAAATAATAAAAGATTAATAGTAAACTCACCACCATCAAGTGTCCCAGAATGCTCTCATCTTCTTCAGTGGCTCTACACAACCTGGATAATCGACCTCGCACTTTTGGTATTACGAGAAAATGCACCGGAGCTTGCGGACTGATATCTCTGAAAGCTAAACTGGTGTCGTCTTCATATATTATAGTGGCGGGAATCTCTTTGCTGATTATCTTGTCAAAAATAGTCGGGCCATCATCGAACGCCAACTTTGATTTCTCTACTTCGGTACTCATATGGAAAGAGGCGATCTGACAATTAATTTAAAAAAAAAATA
>Ga0105055_10006819_pt1 | contig 15533 bp, 12 predicted proteins | sample BON03_FD_78090 | JGI IMG/M metagenome (GOLD analysis project Ga0105055, IMG submission 78090) | Freshwater microbial communities from Lake Bonney liftoff mats and glacier meltwater in Antarctica - BON-03 | ecosystem: Environmental > Aquatic > Freshwater > Ice > Glacier meltwater | place: Lake...
CAGGCTCTTTTCTTTCAACAAGATACTCTTGTTTATTAAGAAATTAGCATTTGATTGCTTTTATCCACTACTAGTGGTGTAAAAAAATCGATTTTTGTTGTGTTAAAATTGGGAATGGGTTTAAATTGTGTACATATTCCAGTACAACTAAATTTTGTAGAGAGAAGATCCCCATGATTCCCAAGAGAATAGGAGGATACTTCCGATTTTTTTAAAGCACTATAAGTAGTGGATAAAAGCCATCAAATGCTATTTTCTAAATTTTAAACACAACAAATTTATCAACATTGGAACTTGAATCTCTCTCCGCACTTTCCATGAGGACTTTCCAATAAACTAAATCAAGTACATCACTATTTAAATGATTCACTAATTGAAAGGACCTTTTTAAGAAAAGAAATGAATTTCGTTGGGACTGATTTGAGGATGATACGAAGATGTTTTCCTGAATCACTAAAAGTCAAACTTCAAGCTGACATCGCGATAGTCATAAGTTCGATATAAAACTGAAAGTTATTCACACTCCAGTATTTTTCGAAAAAAGCCAAATGTAAATGCGGATTTCATCCTGAGAAAAGAATGATCCAATGTGTTTTATTAAACCTGTTGATGCTTCTAGGACGAAAGTGATAAAAAAACATTTGAATCCAGCATTCGAATACCCCACCGAGATATGAAACGACAATGAGACTGATCTAGTACTTTGAAAAGTATACATGTACACTGAAGCGAAGATTCGCCGCTGAATAGTTCCAAGCGTTGAATTGGGGAAAATTACCTTTTCAGCAAATTTTCATTGGAACGCTCGCCTACTCATTAATTTTGAATACAACTAGCCAAGAATGTTTTATCATTTTAACTTGTGATCCAGTCGATCCTTGAAGTTATATCTTACAATGCCAGTTATGCTCTTAGTTTATTGGAAACGATATTAATTAAAAGGATACATTTCAAAAAACTGATATTTTACTACGTTTGTCTCCTTTTTCAATAAACATACAAATTGCTTCGCTCATGGAGCATCTATCTTCGAATCCAATAAATTCATCAGTTCGATTGTTGTCGATGAACCACTTTAGTTTTGCTGCTTCTGATTTGAACTGCGATTTTTTGATAAATCCTTTGACATGTAGCCTTTCGTGTCGCAATAAAAACCCATCAGCTAACCTACTAACAAATGAAAAACCCCTTTCATTCTTAGGGACCATCCAAAATCCTCTGTTGCAACCTTTGGACACTATTACACTCGAATCAGAAGAAATCTTCGAAACTAGTCCCATCGCCATTTGAACATCACACTCGGCATCATGTTGGCAAACCAAAACCCATTCGGTTGTATTTGAAATACTCGGCTCATTTAGGAGCGTTCTAATAAACGGCAAGACCCCCCAACCGTCTCCGTTGTTCGGGAAATAATGCCCTCCTTTCGAATCTGATGTCGTGTCCGCATCCATTCCACTGTACCAGTCATAACTTGGTTTCGTCAAGTCGTGCACAGGAATATTCTTGTCATTTCTCAGCACTGTTGCGGAGGATGTGACTATACTAGAAAGCTTGCTAGTCGTCGTACCTATAAATGTTGGCTCAAATTCGGTAGATATCTGATCAATAGCATTTCTACTACATCGGTCACCACAAGGGAACCATCCAGTTGAACTTAAATGATTTTCAAATAGATCTCTTCCCCAGACGGTTGAGTCTCGTATACCAGTCATATGAACCAGGAGGTCGCCTGGATGGAAGAAAACTCGTTCATGGAGCTTGGGGTTACCCTGAGCACATTTTACATCTGATGCATTTTCTCTAGCGTTCAATTCACGAGGAGGGGCTTCAAACATTAATCCACTCACACTTGTATCACCAGCACTTAATACCCAGATAGCGCCTTGTTCAGATCTACCAACCCCTCCACCGGTAAAAAAGTATTGGTCCCATATGTGATACGAATCTATAACACGGTTAAGAAGCAACCTGCCAAAGCGATTGTTCCGTACCATCCAACTGCCTGCATTCATTCCATCTCCACAATTCCAAACAGTAAAGATAAAACTCTTACCAGCTGCACTCGCCTTCTCGACCAAATAATCTACAGACTTGTTCATGTTCATTATGATCACGTCACTATCCATGATCCAAATCCACGACCCTTCAGGAACGTATTCAGTAGCTGATAGTGCAGTGTATATTTTACCCCAGGTGCCTTCCAGAGAATAATCAGGGCCCTTCACATCAGGTGTGTTATAGTTCCCTTTTAAATCAGTGCTGTCAAGAAAGAATCCATAGTCGTGCAATTGTGCATAAGAATGTTTTTGCGCCAAACTTGCCGCAAAAATTCCAATAGACTTTCTGTTCTCCCTCATCACGATGGACACTTTGGAGAATGACTGTGGAGTTTTGTATGATTTTCGATATGTATGCAATGGACGAGAAACTGGCTGAGCTTTATGCGAAGCCAAAACAGGGAATTCGAAATACATGTATAGCATCACCAGTAGCAACCAAATGCTCAATGGAATGATCCACCATACTCGAGCAGAACACATCTCTACTCAACTAGTGGGTTTTAAAAACCAAATCAATGTTCGACACAGTCATTTAGGTTTCCGAAAGTGCATTAACTGATAACAGCAAGCCACTAGGAGTGTTGATGATGACGATGTCGGGACAAGGGATATGGCACTAGAAGCGAAAAAGATAAAGTGAAGAAAGCGTGCAAAGGTGTGCCAAGTAAGTTCACAAAGCTAGAGGAAAAGATCACAAAGCTGGAGAAGGAAATGGATGATGGAACGGATCAAAGAAGCACAAGCGGATCTCACATTGTCCTTCGATGTCTTGTCACAACTAATGAAGACATATCTCGGAAGTCCTGATGCTTTTTTAAGTCTTTACTGCGCGAGCAAGCAGAATTAAAACAAGAGAAAAAGCTTTTGAAACAAAAGAAAATTGCGTTAGAACAACAGTGTGCTGCATTAGGACAAAAGGATGCTGCATTAGGACAAGAGAAAGCGGATATACAAGTAGAGAAGAGTTTACGACAAGAAGAGATTACTGCCTTGGCTAATTTTGGAAAAGTATTAGAGTCGTTGTGGGATCGATTGAACCAACCTGGTCCACAGTTCATCAACCCGAAGAAGAGTAAAAGTTTGACATCACTAACAGTTACTCTTGGTTTACCAAAGCCTGAAAATGTTATTCCATGGGACTTCCGTAGCCTTATTATACTGCCCAGTTGCGACATTGAAACAGATGTATCATTCGTTTTGAGATACCCTGAAGCCGATACGAGCATTTCGAACGAAGCATCAGTAATAGTTCGTTTGCTGGCTCCGTATCTTAGTGCCGTACTGTCGTATGGAATTAAGCCTTTTGTGTTATCTGGTATTAGTTATAATGCAGAGGTATCAACTGTTTTAGGTAAGATCACAGATATCACATTTTATTACAAGAGTGATGATGAAAAAACGATGCGTTTGTTTTTCCCGTTGAAGTAAAAGATCCTGCTTAATACCACCCTTCTAAATTTCGTGATTTATCTGCTCATTGGAAAGATGAGGAGCGGGATGTAAACTCGAAATTGCACAACTACAGTCTAATTGTACAGATCTTCACATACTCGTGTCTATTGAAAAGTCGATACAGTGTCCTAACCACAGGAAGATATACATGGTTCTGTAAACGTGTCGAAGGTGTTCTGGTGATCTCAAAATCGTTTGAGATGGCTGATGAATGAATCACCTTCACTTGCACAAGCGTGGGTGACTTTTATTCAGTTAGCAGTAGATGGGATGGGTGAATATCCCATATCGAATGAACACGTAGAATGGATCAACAACAAGATAAGCGCTCTATCGATTCGGTATTCAGAACGCAATGCCAAAGCTCAAATGACCAAGGATAAGAGTCAGAAAGATAACCGAGGTGGTAAAAAAGGTGGGGCCAATGAAGTAAGTGACTTGCAATTGCAGAGTATATCGTGTAAATTTGATCCGATAGAATCGTACGGACCGCTGAATCACGGAGTTGCCCATCGGAATATGGTTCACGGCCATGACTCGGTTCTGAAGATCGTGGATTCCGACAAGGATCATGAAGGGACCTACCTTCTTGAACACGAGGCGGAAATGTATGAATCACTTCATGGTTTATGGGGCAAGGCAATTCCTTCGTTGGTCTTTTCTGGACCAATTACAATGGGAAGGATGTCGTCGGTACTCACCTATGAAGGGAAGAGTTTGAATTCAATTGGAGGGCTCATCGATTCGAAAGATAACATCAAAATAAATCTTGTGAAGCTTTGAAGGCTTTGCACGAGGCAGGCATATTACATGGTGATGTTGCACTACGAAATATTGTTATGGATCCATCTACTAAATATATCAAATTGATTGATCTTGGATATGCGTCTAGAGTTGATCGGTCGAAGAAATAGCTCTAATGGACGAGGAGATGAAGACCCTCAACAGTATGATAGATAACTGGACACCTAGAGACGATGCTGCTCTCGAAAACAACCATTAAATTGTTCCAATTGTTTAATTTTGGAACCTGTTGCCAGGAAGTATCGTTAATATATGCTCAAAAACTGCGAATATCCAAAGGCGGGACTCAGTACTAGGGATTGGCTAAACCATAGTCCCAGTTTCGCGAAATCGTCGAGTGGGAGCTGTAACTAAATTTTCGCAGTTTCTGAGCATATATTAACACAGCGTCCGAGAACGAAATATTCAAAATTCAAAATATATCGTGATTTCCTCCATATTAAGCAAGCGTGACTGCATAGGTGGGTGCCGATGAAGACTGGATTGGTTTAAATCATCAAATGCTGGTGGTGAGTGCATAGAAAATAGTGGCAGTGTTATACAAGATGGCAAAGAGTTTTAAAGTAACCATAAGGACTGTTACGGAAGTATTATCAAGTTTTCTTCGTTAAATGCCGGTGGAGAATGTTCCTACGAAGAAGCAAGAATTAAAATACTAGTAAAGTTCCACGAAGCTATTTGATTCACGTGCTGTGAAAGGCCTTCGACAACTTGTGGCGATCCTGAGGCAAGCAGATTTATTTTGGAAAAGCGGCTCAAGTTGATTTTGGCAGTGATATTAGTGTAGGGGAACGACTCGATAGACTTTTGCAAGTTGCTGTTCGTCATAAGCATGGAAGACTCAAGGGGTTTAGGAGCGGTGGGTTTCATCGATGTCAGAAGAGATTCAGCATACTAAGTTTTGCTAACACATGCGAACGGTTGGGCTTCGAATAATATGTGGGAAAACTTCTTCAGTTTGTGGTCCTAGTATATCGAATCACATGATATTTATTCAAGTACAATCAAGAAGCACAGGGATTTAGAATACTTTATCATACGAGGTTGCTTGAGAACATGTTGATTCATCACGTACGCAATTTTGGTGGTATTTGAAGCGGTTGCATGTTAAAATCTCAATCATCCAAAGAATATATAAATATAATATATATTGCAGGGCGGATCATTGAAGGTCCTGCGAGGCTGATAAATGTACTTCTATGTTTTATATCCATTTAGAAGACCTCGGTTTGATTCTTGAGTCAGAAGCATCAAGTTCTTGAAGAAAACCCATCCTTTTCATTAGTAAGATAAAATTTGTCTATGAAGCAGCGCTGCTTCAACTGTGTCACCTTTCAAAATTCTCGATGGATCCGCAATTGAAGCGGGAATAGCTGCAAGACCTCCTCCACAGTAACGACATCCAAACCCATCACTAGGTCCAAGAAGTTCAAGGCTCCCTTAGATACAACCGGGTGTTCTATAATTCGAAGCACGTTTGGATATACGAGGGCCTTACTCGCGAATCGGGCCTGCTTTCTTTTGAATTTGAAAAGTTGCTGCAATTCCATAGTGGTCAGAAGGTGGTGCCTGACTATTCAATACAGTGGAAGACGATTCAAAATTGATGCATGAACCAAGAGTTAAAATGTGGTCTAGTTTGAGCTGTTCATTGCCCATTACCGCATACAACTTATTCTCTACGGCGTTTCGGGAACCAGATGCCTCAACTCCATGTTTGAACTGCAACTGAACATTTCGGTTTTTAGGGTCCCACGTGCATTGGTCACACCCATAGTCCTGAAATCCGGCTTGCTTTAATATCATAAACTCCGGAGTTGTTCTCGTGGTGTTGAAATCCCCGCAGAGAATTAACGGTTTCCCTCCCTGTGCACATACCAATTCTTTGCACAAGGTGACCGTTTGTAGAGCTTCTGATACTCGCATTGATGTGCTCTCTGCAATACTCGTAATTCCAAGTTGCTGCTCGTCAGGTGATAGATGGTTCCTGATATATTTCATTACCTCAGGAGCCTCCAATACCCCCGCATGCCAATGAGTGACGCCGATGATGACTTGTTGGGCATTCACAGTCACCATACCAGCCAATAATTGAGTTGCATCCCCTGTATTGATCGAAAAATTGTTTGAAAACACAAAACCGCTCAATCGAGATCGACCCATAGGCTTTAATTTCAAACTGGGATGGGCAAGAATGGCATCGCCTTCGGCGAAATTTGGAAACTGGAAAAACGGGAACGAGACACCGCCAACACCAACATGAGCTATATGATCAAATCCGATCTCGTTTGCTAGTCTGGATGTATACGACATGCAAGGCATCGCTTCATTTATTGTGACAACCGAAGGACGAAGTTCCTTCAGTTGCTTACACAGAATTTCATATCGATGCTCTTTATCATCTCCAGGATAATAATCAATATCGTATCCAATGCCACTTAGAAATTCAAATACACGATATCCAAAATATCGCCAACCTTGTTCCTTCGTTTTTGAAAATTCATAAGTCGAGCCACTCCAGACGTTGATGTGAACCACTTTCAGTATCGAAGAAGATTCGAAACTAGGTGTTGTTGTACTTCTTACGACCTTCAACTGACCAGCTTTCAGTTTCCATAAACATAATAGTAATAAAACCAGCAGTATCCATAACAGCATCACGACAGGTCAGATCCTCACTAATAATCTAAAGACTAAGACTATAAAAAATAACGCGACCAAAAAAAGGGATTTTTGCTTCTGATTTTGTTTTATGACCGTGGTAAAAACAGGGTCTGCCTAATGAAAATCCCTTTTTTTTGGTCGCGTTATTTTTTTAGAGTCTTTTGAACAGCGGGACTGGGCACACGAAGAGAGCTGCGAAGCGGCTCGTCAATTATGAAAAAATAGTTCTGAAAAGGGTGGGGCTACCCTTTTTGAAACCTGAAGCGACGCCAAACCGCAACCAGATGTGTTGTGTGTTGGTCAGCTTACATCGTGCGGCACTTCTATACTTTCTTATTCAGAACTGTGTCTTCGAACTTATCCAATCAAGCGCCGCAGGACTGTTCAATTAAAGTGCTGACCAACATTTTGAAGGAAACGAGCGATGTGTTTGGCGGATATTTGCAAGCATTGGTTCTGGATATGAAGGACGATTTGCTGTGTACATGGTTCGAATCACGTTTATTTGCTCCAGCTTCAATAAATACCGCCTCTTCTAATGGGTTTTTTGCTCAATGGTTTTGCAAACCTGCAAGACTTTGTAGAGGTTTGCGTATTTGGATTTTGAAGTCCCTAGATCAACGCAAAATGATTATTTCCAAGCCAAGAACATTTAGTAAAAATTGGGCACAAATTGTTTCCTTGCCTCAAGACATGGATGAAAGTAACAAAGCTGCAATCGAAGCCATCCTTGTGGAAAGCGAAACCGAAATGGTGGGAATCAAGGGAGCGTTCAAGAAGAAAATCCGGTCAGAAGATTATCAGAATGCGATCAAGATGCTCCAAGTTCTAATTGCAGACACTGTGAAGAAAATGAAAACGTTTGAAGAACCTGGAAGCCAATATTGTCAACAAGAGTAAAAAAAGGAGAAGTTGCCAAGTGCCCATAGTACGTTTCAAAGGACTTTTCAAATCCCATCAAAGAATATCTAGATGGAACTGGGGTGCGAATCTTGATGAGAATACCGGAGTGACAACGTACACCAGACAACCTTCCAGCAGACATACAGACCCTTACTTCTTGCTCACAGTTGTCTTGGAACAAGATTCTGGTAAGGGGCCTCGCGTTGTCAGGTTGAAGGTTGCCGAGAAACTTTTGGAACCAAAAACCATTAGCACTGATTTTGAAATGAGCGATTTTCTTAATTACGTGGAGTTTGTAAAAGTATGTTCAGCTGTTGCACAATTCCAAGATCTCTGCAGTGAAGGAAGTGTATTGAATCAAGTTGACAAGGAATAATCTCAGTAATTGCAAGATATTCGCAACAATATCATGTTTCAGGATAGATCGAGTGTAGTAGGAGTTTTCCCGTGGACCAAAGAACAGGCGAATGCGAAGATCGAAGCTTCATCAACCGTCAAAGATGCTCCTCTATTGTTAAGAAGTCTTGATTGCTTTGGAGTCATTGAAAATGATTGTGCAGTGTGCTCAAAATGAAAAGATGATATTGGAAAGTGGAGAGCTGCAATTTCTAAAGCTTTGAACAGAAGACTCGGACGAAGCAAGCCGCAATCAAAGAACTTATATTTGCTAAGCATGGAAACCCAATTAAAGGTCCATGTGGCCAAATGCGCTGATTATGCAAGCAGAAATTTCTATCTGAATGCCAAACTTGATGAACCAATATACGCAGATCAGACATTGCCAAAGCACGTCCACGAATTGGCGAAATCAAAATCAAGAAAACGGGTTTGGCCAAATATATGATGCTGATTGGTATTGCAATAAATGATGAGAGACATGCGAAAGGCAGTCGATACAACCCCAAAGAAATCGGTATAGACGTCGATCAATGTTTACGTCTGGGAAGGACGAAGTGCGGAAAATGTCTAGAACTGCTGCCATGTAACCGGACCATCGATGCGTATGGCTTCGCCAATTTGACGGAACTTGGAACCAACTGCAAGGAGTTTCAAAAGTATAATTTGCTCAAGAACAACAACCGTATCCCTTCAAAGGAAATTATTGTTTCATCGACGGAATGACGATTCGCAAGCAATTTACTAGACGCTTCCATAGCCGTGGCGATTGCCCCAGATTGAACTGAACAAGCAAGTATTCAGAAAAGTTCCGACTGGGTCGATACATATGTCAATACAAGAGATATTTGATGCGGAGGCTCGGAGCACAACAAATTCGTAGAGTTCAATGAAAAAGAAAAGAAGGAGACAAGCAAGCGAACTCTTGAAAATAAGACCTCTTCTCTAAGATATTGATTTAATATAGCGTTTACAAGAGTTGGATATTGTCATAGAAATATTGGGTTTTGTATTTCAAGAGAAATGAAGAAGCTTCTCACCAATCTGGAGGCTTTAGAAGAGGTATCCAGGTACCGTAATTGTTTCTATAGTATCTATGCTGGAGATACGTGCTTCGTTACTATGGATCCAGTGCACAATTGCAAGAATATTGAAAATTCCCTTAAGAAATTCCCTGTGGACTTCAAGCGGCAATCGTTACGCGTTTCTTACGGGTCAATGGCGTACCATAGCTGTGCGACTGAATCATGTATGTCGTTGACCTCGGTCCTGCCCATATTGAATGCACCAAGCTTAGGAAAAGTCACGTGTATTTGTGCGGAGCCTCCAGGATGCGTTCTTTCCTGGCGTTTCAAGTTCCTTAACAATACCACTACCAAATATATTGTGACTCGAAAGATGGACGGCGCAGAATAACTCGCTCCTTTCTTAAGAATGACTAATGCTTTCAACGATGTATTCAATTCTTATGCTATTGTCAACAGTTTCCAGGAAGCCAACAAAGTCATTGATGGGGTCTTTACTTTCATGCTTTACATACTTGCTTCTATCATCCAACAAAAAGATGCTGGAGTTGCCGGTGCAAAGAAAACGAAAGAAAGTCTACTTGAAAAACTGGGATATTCATGGGTGCACGAGGTCCTTCTTTTAAGCGAAAAAAAGGCAAGAAAAGCAAGGAGCCTCTGGATTACTCCTGGTACCGTTTGGTTCGATTTTTCAAATTATTTTGGTTTAATGGGGAAATACATCGATCCAAACGACTCACAAACGTTACAAACACGGTTAATGAACATTGATCCATGCGAGCTTTTCTTTTGCTGTTAAGGGGCGGTGCGAGTGGTGGCGATCCTGTTTCAAAACAGATTTCAAAAAATGATGATTGCTATGCGTCTCGGAAAGCAAATTCGCGCCCAAAACAGCAATGCAACTGTATTGGGAGATAAGGTGCTGGATCACGAAAAGAACGATGAGACACCAGCGAAGTTACCAATGATTCGAAACTCGTCCAAACAGAAGGCCGCTCTACGCTACGGTTCTAATCGATCTTGCAGAAAGGATATTAGCGATGTCGCTAAAAAATTCACAGCTTTTAGCTCTCCTATTCCTTTAAATCTTCCAAGCAACAACAATGTATCCATGAAAATCATTCTCAAACCTTCATCGACTAGTAATAATACTCGAATCTAATTTCGAATTTTTTTTTCAAAAGAAGATTTTTTTAGAATCACGTGTGGGGGACCGCCTCGTTGACAAAAGAATCCTGGAAAATGATCATGGCACTAAGGAGACGCAAATCGCATTCACCTCCCCCAGAACGTAACGAAACAAAACTGCAAACTGCTGGTTCTACTAAAAGAGGATGGCCCTCGTACCTTCTTGGCGGCTTTGTTCTCGTTGTTGTCGGACTTATGCTGCTTCTGAATACAACAAAGCAGGAAATCCTTCGGGAGGATAAAATCGTCAATAAAGTTGGGATTGACAATCAAATACCACACCCCAGAATCATTGAGCGAACTCCAAAGTTTATAAATGTCGTTAACCCTTCTGTTTCATTGAAAACGAAACTTAACGGAACGAGAACACAATCTATCATCACCGTGGACAAGGAAGTCTATCGACCGGGAGATACTATGTTTGTCCGCGTGTTGCTTTTGGATGTGTTTAAAAGAAAACCCCTTTTTTCAAACACCCATTGGAGTTTATCATATACCATTGTAGACCCGATGGATAGTAAGAAGCAAGGATCGATTCGATGTGTGCAGATTAACAACACAGATTCTTGCAGCACATCTGTGAAGTTGGACGATCATGCAGCAGGGGGGGACTATATATTCAAAGTCGCGGGAACGCGAAGAAGTTTTGACGAACCAGGAGTTTTTGTTGCGCCTTCATCACGTCGATTCCAAGTGCGCCTTTCGAGCACCAAATCCAATAACAAGTTAGGGATGCATATTGATTTTGAAAAACAGTCCTATGGAATAGGAGATTACGCAATAGCGCATTTGAAAAATGTTACTCGTTTAGCCGATGGGCTTCTTGCTTCTGGTTCTCTGGTGACATGGAGAGTGACATACCAAGGAGGTGAAGCATTCAAGTTGAGTTCCATAGTTGATGCAGAGGGACAATCCACCTGTAGATTCAAAACCACAGAGGATTTTATAAATGATTCAGTTATTACCGCAACCGTAATTGAAGGTAGTGCGGTGGAATCGGTGTCAAAATCCATTCCCATCATCTACTGGAATATCTTGGTGGAGACATACCCCGAAGGAGGTGTTCTTGTTCCCGGTCATAAAAATCGAGTGTTTGTGCTCGCCAGAGACCCTAACACGATGGAACCAGTTGATATTACGGCGGAGATCATTGAACAGGACAGCGACCGAGAAGACTGTCAAGGAGCAGCAGTGGCACCGTTCATGACATATCATGAAGGTCGAGGTGTCAGTGGTTCCTTTCTCGTCAAGGAACAAAAGTTCTACAAATTTTGTGTCATTTCCCCGGCTTTGAAAGTGGCTCATACCTCTCTTGATAACCCTGTAAATTCGCTGCTTCCTGTGTCGGCGACAATCACCGTCGAAAAAACGAATTTCTTTAGTGGATCCAGCATAAGTGTAGACGTTCAAACTAGGAAAGGAAGTTACAAACTGACTTTGACACACAAAGAGCGTACAGTAGCTACCGTATCTGATATTGTCGCGGACGGAAGATACCAGTTATCCATCCCTGAAGATACTTCCGGTGTTCTAGGCATCACTTTGTACTCCGTGCACAATGGGGAGTTGGAAATACCCGTGGCAGAACGATTGGTATTTTCGAAGCCATTAACAAAACTTCACTTAACTCACGAGCTGAAGAGTGGTTTTCAAGGTCACGATACGACGACACCAGGGGAAACCGTTGAAATCGCTGTACAAACCTTCACCGAGGATACTATTACTGGTAAGCGCGTTCCGATAGCAGCATTTGTTTCCACTCGGGTGACGGATATCAGCAGAGAAGACTTGATAGAATCTCGAAAGAAACAACCATCTCTTGTAGCAGCTAGTTTTTTACAGGACGAAGTCAATGTGTTATTTGACGCGGAATCATATATGTACGACGGTATGAAAATGGATTTGTTGCTATGTACCCAGGGATGGCGTAGAATGGCCTACAGTAACGTAACGAGTTTTTTATTGAAAGAAGGTATTGATGATACAGAGCGGATGAAGAGGCTTCAGTTGATGGGATTAGATACTCATGAAGATTCGAGTAGATTCGGGAGACCAATGATGCGACTGTTTAAAAATAGAGGGGCTCCAGAAGATATGGTATTTGCTGCTGCTGCCAACATGGAAATGGCAGAAGCTGATGCATTACCAATGGCGGTAATGATGGATGATGTCATGATGGATGGTGGTTTTATTCCTGAACCGCTCTTCATGCCTCCGCGAATGGACCCAATGATGAAACGCAGACCATTTTATCCTTTGTACGATAGAGTTTATTCTCATGTAAGCCAGCACTCCAGTGTTCGTAACGATTTCCAAGAGACTCTTTATTTCAACCCCGGAAGTGTATCTGTTCTTGATGGTGATATCTATTCCTCCACGATCAAGTTCGACATGAGCGACAGTATTACAAGGTATCGATGCTCTTTGGATGCGTATTCATTTGAGGGATTCCTTGGAACGTATTCATTTGAGATTTCATCCAATCAGCCACTGACCGTCGATGTAAAGCTACCTGCATTGACTTATGTTGGAGACTCAATCTGGATGCCAGTAGCGATAGAATCTTTATTTAAAGACGCCTCACACGTTGTAGAGCTTGCATTGGGTCCATCCAGTGGAAGGCACCAGATACATTTCAAACCTCAGATCAAAAATTCCCAAAGTGTCACATTTCAAACCATCGCGAATGCGAATATATTATCAGCTACGGTTCGGTACCGAAGTAGTTTAAGGATGTATATTCCATTAGAGACTACTTTCGTGTCAAGCGCAAAGAATGCAAATCTATCTTCCGTAACTTCAATTGAGGTTTCTAGCGCCTTGGAATCTCATCTTCGTGGACAATCCAATGTGGATAAAGTGTCGAGACACATCGAGATTCTGTCACACGGTTTCCCTATGAATTCTGGCACGGGAGGCACTCTGTCTAAAACGAATTCGTCTGAATTCAAATTTGATATTCCGAAAGATGTGGTTGAAGGATCCATTGCCGTGAGATTTGAGGCCTATCCTTCGCCTGTAGGCCAGATCCTCGGTGTCATTGCTTCACTCCTGCGTGAACCGTGTGGTTGTTTTGAGCAAACGAGCAGCACCACTTATCCGATGATCCTTGCTCTTAAGTACCTCGTCCTTCTCGACTCAAAGGAAACGGTTGTTACGGATCTTATTACCAAGACTCGTTTGCTTCTCACCAAGGGATATTTTAAGTTAGCCTCTTATGAAACTAGCACCGGCGGGTTTGAGTGGTTCGGAGAATCGCCAGGTCACGAGGCACTCACCAGTTATGGTTTGTTGCAGTTTACTGAAATGGCAAATCCAGCACTTGGCCTTGATGACCTGGTGGATCCATTGATGCTAAAACGGACTCAAAAATGGCTGTTAGAAAGACGGGATGGATTTGGACAGTTCAAGGTTAATCCTAAATCACTGGATTCATTTGGTCGTGCCCCCCATCATACAACTAGTGCTTATATATTGTGGTCATTGGCAAAAGCAAAAGTTATTCCATGGGCCCAAATCAAAACAGAGATCCAATTCTTGTTAAATTCGGTAAAACAACCTGGTTTTAGGGATCCCTATATCATTGCATTGAGTGCATGCATTTTATTTGATATGCATGAAGAAATTCCTTTAGCGAACCAGTTGCTGGAAACGCTTGTTGAATTACAAAACGTCACCAGTGGAGCAGTTACGGGAAATGGCAATTACTCCACCATTACTAGTTCGAACGGCGTGTCGAAGAGAGTTGAAGCCACATCAGTGGCGATGATGGCATGGGTAAGGAGTCCGGATCACGGTAGATACGCTAGTCATATGGCTAAAGCTGCACGGTTCATAGGCGACGCAGCAAGAAAAGGAACTTACGGTTCAACCCAAGCTACTGCTTTAGGGCTCGAAGCGATTATCGAGTATACCCAGTTTACGAATGCCATTCGTCCTTCAGGTGAGCTGCACTTGAGTATCAATCAAGAAAGCGTATACATACCATTTCAAAGCAACTCATTGGACACTATCCAACATTCATTCGCTGTTGATACTATTCCTTCCAATCGGCAAGTTTCCATTCAGGTTCGTTTGACCACCGACGAAAGCGAATCGATAAAGGATTTATTTTTGTTGCCATTCATGATAGATGCTTCATTTTTAGTCCTCACTCCTCCTTCACATCCAAATCGCACCATTGAAATTCAAACCAGCATTTCAGCGGACACTGTTACAGAAGGCGAAATTGTATCGCTGGAAGTATCTGTCCGTAATACCAGAATAAAGGACGGGGTACCTATGACTGTTGTGAAAGTCGGTTACCCAGCTGGCACAGAACCGCGAGTCGAAAAATTGCAAGAACTTCAAGCTTCGAAAACGTTTTCATTTTACGAAGTGCAGCATGGGTTTGTGACATTCTATTGGAGAGGATTTGGCCCTCAAGAAATAGTTAAATTCACCATGGATTTAGTTGCTGTCATTCCAGGAAGGTACACCAGTCCTGCCAGTCAAGGGTATATATATTACGATGATGCTAAGAAACATTGGGTGTCTGGTTCCACGCTCCAAATAGTCCCACTCACATCGGAAAATGTATTCTAAATTGTATTTCCTTTTACCTGATACGGTATTTAAAATCAAATAGTTAATTTATCTTGTTAAGAAGCTCTTCAGAGAAGTCATAGAGACGTTCTGGATATGTTGATCCCGTTGATGCAAATGGAGCTGCTGGTTCTACCTCAGTAGTGATAGGATGAAAGTATTTACCTGATATTCGTTTCTGTTTGATTTCAGGAGAAGCAGATAGATAGATCTGGGTTCGCGCACCATCTTCCATGGACCAAAACAACGAGTTCTTAATACTCGGAAATGCGTTCAAAGGACCCCAAATATTAGTTGCAACTGCTCCTGGATGTAAACTATTGATGAAAATGTTTCTTGTTTTCAGCTCGATATTTCGCAGCGAATTTTTGGGCGATCAGGACTGTTGAAGCTCGTAAGAGTATATATACACATTTAAAATTACAACTTACCCTGTGCCAACTTTGATTGACCG
>Ga0105055_10006827_pt1 | contig 15512 bp, 10 predicted proteins | sample BON03_FD_78090 | JGI IMG/M metagenome (GOLD analysis project Ga0105055, IMG submission 78090) | Freshwater microbial communities from Lake Bonney liftoff mats and glacier meltwater in Antarctica - BON-03 | ecosystem: Environmental > Aquatic > Freshwater > Ice > Glacier meltwater | place: Lake...
ACGCGGTCGAGACCTGCGAGGCCGTTTTGAAAAGAGGTAGCGCTCTCGGCGAGCGTGGCGAGCGGGCCCAGGAGCCAGCCCAGGTAAGCGAGGAACATGACGAGGTCGCCGGTGGTGAAGGCTCGCCCAGGGGCGAGCGCGCCGGCGGCGACTTGTTCAGCGTCGGCGATGATTTGCCAGCCGCCGTAGACCAGGAGCGCTGCGCTGGCGACGGGGATGACGATGGAGAAAGCGATATCGACGGCGCGGTTCCACCACCAGACGTAAAGTTCCTGGCGGGCCATGAAGTGGTTGCCGCGCACGAAGCGTTGCGATTCGCTGCGCTGACGGGCGAAGCCGCGCACGACACGGATGCCGCCGAAGGTTTCAGCAGCGTGGCCGTCGATGACGGAGCGGGTGTTGCGAATCTCTCGAAACATCGGACGTATGCGACTGACCCACGCCTTCACACCCAGAAAAACCACCGGCAGAAGCACCAGCGAACCGAGCAATAACTTCCAATCCGTAAATGCGAGCACGCACAAACTGCCTACGAGTTGAATGATCGCACGCCAAGGGTTGTAGAGCATGGCGAAGATGAGATCGCCCACAGCGCCAGCATCTTCGCGCAGCGATGACGTGACGCCGCCGGATTTCATTTCATAAACACGATTGAGCGGCAGCCTCACCGCATGATTAAAAAGCCTGCGCCTCACCGCCACCTGCACGCGCTTGGTGATGCGCGTCGCATGCCAGCGCGACCACATGCTGATCAGTAGCGACAACATCGCAAACGCAATCATCACCCCGCTCACCAGCAAAAGCAGATCGCGTGGCTTACTCCAACTCATGATCCACGCCGGCGTGCCATCGGGCAGAGGCACATCGCCCAGCACATGATCGAAGACAATCTTGGTGCCATAGAGCGGGATGAGTCCGAGCAGCGTGGCGATACTCGAGCCTAGGAGCACGAAGAAGAGCATGCGGTTGTGGCCGCGCGTTTCCCGCAGAAATGCAGCGAAAAGCTGCCAGAAACCGCGCAGCCGTTTCTTGGGGGAACGATCCACGTTGCCGCCACCACTGGGCGGCCCACCCACCGCGATCTCGCCCGCCTTGAGCCTTCGCTTGAAATCGGTGAGATATTCTTTGAATCGGCGGCGACTGGAAGTGAAGAAGGAAAGCATGGGGAAAGTAGTCGAGAAGTTAGAGGGAGTTAAGCGGAGTTAGAGAATAGGCGCATTGATTGGCGGGTGCGAATGAGCGGAGGAAAAATGAGCCGCGACTCAACGAGTCGCGGACGCCTACGGCCTGAAATGTGGTGAATCGTGGCGCGATCTTAATTCAACGAAGCCGACGGCATAAGGCGCAACTGACACCCCTTCAGTCCGCTTACGTCCGCGACTCGTTGAGTCGCGGCTCGTTCATTTGGCTCGTTCACTTGGCGCTCACCTGAAAAACGGAATTGCCATCGGGTAGCGCCACATCTCACCCTTGGCGGCTTTGATGCCTGCGATGATCGGGAAGACGATGCCCAAAATGACGACGATAATAGCCAGCGGAATACCGACGATGACGAACATCAGCGGGATGCAGCAGATGATGTAAATGATCTGCGAGATGATCCAGTTCGTCGCGTTCTTGCCATGCTCATCAATGCCCGGCAGGTCATCCTTTTTCATCTGCCACATGACGATGGGCACAATCAGCCCGGCCAGCGGCACCACAAAACCCGAGAGCATCGTCAGGTGCAACGCCATCGCATACTCGCGCGCTTCCTTCACGATCTTTCGCTGCGATGCCTGTTCCGCTTCGATGGGATCGACGTATGCATCGTCGCCATCGGTGGCAAAGAGCTTCGCCTTGGCACCGGTGAACTCCGCATCGGTCAGCGTGCCTTGCGTGCGAAGCTCTTCCAACTCACGAAGTTCATCAGCCATGGACATGTGCGTAGCCCCTTGGAAAACACATGAGAGATGCCCGTGGAATATTCTAAATCGCCACTGGCAAACAGCCCAGAACGGCCGCCTGCCAGTGCCACACTCCACACTCCACACTCCACACTTCACACATCATCGCTTGATCGCGAAGTCGCCGCGCATGTCGCGCCACACCGCGTGTGGATGATTGGCGACGTTGCCTGCGGCATCGGGCTGCGTGTTCACATATTCGATCAGGAACGTGGGCCCTTCGATGCGGTAGTAGTGACCCACGCCAGGTTTCTCTGCACCCGCCCAGGCGAAGTAAACTTTATCAAAGCCAGCCTCGCTGATTTCCTTGAGGCGAGTCTCAGCGATTGGGCCGGGCATGTTGTGAGCGTACACGTGAATGATGGCCCAGAGTTTGTGCATCTGATCGCTATTGAGTTTGGAAGCGGGCAAGCCGATGGGGCCAGCGGCGGGAGGCTGTGCTGTGCCGGCATCGCGAATTTCTTTGGGCGCTTTGGCATCGGTGATGGCGATTTTCCGCTGGGCATCATCGAGCATCGAGATCAGTTCAAAGCCTAGGATTTCTTCCTTTTCCAAAGCCCACGTGCCTTGCACCGGGCCCGCGCCGACATCCATGGTGACCTTGCCGGGGTTGCCGCCGAAGAAGGCGGGCGAGTGCGAGGTGACTTTGTTATTTTCGACTGCGAAGTTGAGTGAAAGGTGATGCCCTTCAAAACTCAGGCCCCACATGCCGGTGGCGGCGGGCTCGCCGAAGATCGTGACGTAATAACGCTCGGGATCGCGGACGGGGCTGGGCCCTTTCTGCATGACCTTGAGCAGCGCATCGAGATCCATGATGGTGCGGGCCTTGTCGTAGCCGACCTGACTCAAAGCTGAACGCAGCAGCGAAAAGGCAGCACGCTTCTGATTCTCATCCATCAGTTTGACCTCAAGCCCTTTGCGATCGTTCATCGGAATGAAGTGCCATTTCACGCGGCGGTCATCGTCGTAACCCATCACCGCCACTTTCTTCTGATCCTCATTGAGCAGCCCGATGAACCTGCGGGCGGCATCAGTCATCTGCTCACCGGGCGAAAGCAGCACGATGGCCGCGGCGCCGAGCGAGAAAAGGAGCGCAAGAAGAACGGTGAGATGGCGAAGAGTTTTGGACATGGTGTGGCTCGGGAGAAAAGCGAGAAAGCGGGAAAACGGGAAAACGGGAAGAGGAGAAAGCGAAAAAGCGGTAAAGCGAAAAAGCGAGAAATTCGGAGGAATGCAACGAGCCACAGGGTTTTATTTTTCGCTTTCTTGCTTTCTTGCTTTCTCGCTTTGATCACTTCCCGCTTTTCCTAGTGTACATGCAACGACGGACGCTGCTTTAGTAATGACGAAAGGCCGGCATCGGTAACGCGGGTGTTCGTGAGGTAGAGCGATTCGAGGGTTTTCAGGTTTGCGAGATGGACGAGGCCGCCGTCGGTGATGGGCGTGTCGAAGATCAGCAGATGACGCAAGGTGGTACTGGTGGCCAGATGCTCGAGGGCGCGGCCAGTGACGTGAGGCGAGGAGAAGCGGAGCGTTTCCAAATTGGGTAGAGCGGCGAGTTGTTTTAGATCGTCATTGGTCAGGTCGGTTTCGCTCAGGTTCAGCCGAATGAGCTGCGATAGCGCGGCAATCGCAGCGACATCCTGCCGCGTGAATTTCGTGTGATGCAAGCGAATCTCGATGGCGGTGCCAGCGCGGACGGCGGCGATCTGCGTGGCCAGAGGTGTGTCGGCGGCGGCGAGTTTGGGCGGCGGTGCGGCTTCATGCGCCGGTTCGCATGCGGCGAGGAAGAAGAGCAGAAAGATGGCGAGAATTAGTCGCATGGGTCCATCGTAACGTGGGATGTTGAATCCATGCGCTGGTGACGCTACGCCGCGCGCGGCTGGGTTGTGCGCCTTTGCCTCACCTTGCTACAATCCCGCCACGCCTTTTCGAGGCCGTTTTGTCCACGCCTATCCAAGGGACCGTCTGACATGATCGATCATCTGGCCGGCGGCAATCTGCTCATCATTCTCGCGATCAAGGTCTTCCTGGTCGCTGCGGTGTTTCTGCCTATCATCGCAGTCAACGCGCTCTATTGCATCTGGTGGGAACGCAAGGTCGCTGGCCACATCCAGTCACGCGTCGGCCCTATGCACGTGGGCGGCTGGCATGGCTGGGCGCAGACGCTGGCCGACGGCATCAAGCTGCTCTTTAAAGAAGACCTGATGCCTAAGAGTGCGGATGCGTTCCTTTTCAAGTTCGCCCCCTACCTCGCCTTTGCCCCCGTCTTTGCCGCGTTTGTCGTGTTGCCCTTTGGCCCGCAGTTTGTCTTTGACTCGGGCCTGACCATCGGCGTACTCTACGTCCTCGCTTTTCTCGCCGTCGAAATCATGGCCGTCATCATGGCCGGCTGGGGCAGCAACTCGAAGTGGTCCATTTACGGCGCGATGCGCGAAGCCTGTCAAATGGTCAGCTATGAAGTGCCGCTTGGCCTTTCGATTATCACGGGCGTCCTCGTCGCGGGCACGCTCAATCTCGTCGAACTCGGCTACCTCCAAGGCGGCGGCCTATGGGATTGGTTTGTCTTCCATAATCCTTTCATCTTCACTGCCTTCCTCGTTTACTACATCGCCAGCCTCGCCTCCAACAAGCGAGCGCCCTTCGATCTGCCCGAATCTGAAAGCGAACTGGTCGCAGGTTTCCACACCGAATACTCCGGCCTTCGCTGGTCGATTTTCTTCATGGCGGAATACGGCGCGATGTTCGTCGTCGGCGTTGTGCAGGCCGCCCTCTTCCTCGGTGCGTGGAACAGCCCGCTGGGCTCCTTCGATCCGATCTACGCCATCTGTGGTTATGACCCGGTCGCTGCGGGACAGGCTTACTTCAGCGGCGCTGTCGATGCAGCCAACACGTTTGGTGCCAAAGCAGATGCAATGAACGCCACCGGCAGCGGCTCGCTCACCGGCCTGGGCCTGGTGATTATCAATGCCTACGGCGCGTTCTGGATCATCAGCAAAGCGATCATCGTCATCTTCGTGCAGATCTGGATTCGCTGGACGCTGCCCCGCATCCGTATCGATCAGGTGCTTTACGCCTGCATCAAAGTGCTGCTGCCCCTGAGCATCATCACCCTGCTGGGCGCTGCATTCTGGGTCTGGCTGGTGCCGCAATCCACCGGCGTCATCACCGGCACGCGGCCAGTGGTTGCAACGATGATCAACGAGATCGATGCCAAGACCGGCGAAGCGACGCTGACGCTCGATGCTGCAAAGCTCATCAAACAAGGCGATAACGCCACCCACCTCAAGCTCACCTCCACCACTGATGGCGATCTCTACCGCGTCATCAAAGCCAAGGATAAAAACGCAAAAGATCAGCGCCTCTTCATCCCGCCCGCAACCACGATTGCCGCCAAGGATCTGCCTGCGGAGTTTGTGTTTGTCGCAGTCAAGAAGGTGCCTGACGGTGGCACGCAAGCGGTGCCGGTTAAGCAAGGCCGCGTTGAAATGATCCCCGCCACGCTGAAATTCAACGCCGGCCACCTCGTCGAAGAAACGCACTGGCTCCAGGCAGCGACGCAGTTCATGTTGATGCTCGTGGGCCTATCGGTCATCGGCATCTGCGTGATCATCGGCCTGCGCGGCTGGATGGGCATACTGAGCAAAGATGAAACCCAGCCCCCCAAAACACTCTTCCCCGATGTGATGCCCGTGGGCGATACGATCGCGTTTACAAGAACGCCAGAAGCGAAGCCTGTGGTGGAGTGAGCGAAGTGAAACGGTGAGCCGCGACTCAACGAGTCGCGGACGCCTGCGGCCTCAAGGGGTGGTGAATCTCACCTTGCACTTGCTGCGTGGAACGGGAAGACGGACGGGGGCCATCAAACTGCTAACGAATCTGCAACGTATTCCCAGACGTCCGCGACTCGTTGAGTCGCGGCTCATCAATCTCTCCCCTCCCCTTCTTTTTTGCGGCTTTTGCGCCTTTTCGCGGCCATCCCCTCTTCCTTCGCCAAACCCTCGCCGAATTACGCTGGCGCACTGCCCACGGCTGGCCGATAAAGTAGAGACCTTGGGAGCTGTCTGTCACCATGAAACTCTGCTTCACCACTTTTGCCTGCCCCTCGTCATCGCTGCGACAGGTCATCCAATTGGCGTCCCGTTTTCAATATCAGGGCATCGAGCTTCGCATTGATGCCGGGCACGCTCATGGCGTTGAAGCCTGGTCGAGCACGATTGAGCGAAAAAAGTTTCGCGAGTCCATCGAAAAAGTGGACCTGAAAGTTTCCTGCATCGCCAGCAGTTTGCAGTTCACCACCGAAGGCATCATTGATCAGGCAGCCGAGCGGATCAAGCTGGCAGCCGACATGGGCGCCAAGGGTATTCGCGTGTTCCACGGGCCTTTGCCTGATGGCATGCGCGTGTTGGCCGAGTGCCGTGATCGCGTCGTTAGGCAGCTCACCGAAGCTGCGGAAGTGGCGCAGCTCCTTGAAACAGAAATCTGGATCGAGACGCACGACATGGTCAGTACCGGTGCGGATGTGGCTGCACTGGTGCGAGCAGTTGATCGGCCAAACGTGGGCGTCTGCTACAACAACATGCACCCGATCCGCATGGGCGAATCGCTCGAAACCACCATCGCCCACCTGGCCCCGATGATTCGCCATGTGCATCTGCACGATGGCCTGGCTCATCCGGAGAAGGTGATCGTCACGCCGGTGGGTCAAGGCGAGATGCCGATGGATGACACGATGCAGGCCCTGATCAAAATCGGCTACGACCAATTCCTCAGCGGCGAATGGTTCCACAACCAATACGGCGACCGCCCCGAAGACGCGATGGAACTCTACGCCCACGACATGAAAATCCTCACCCACCGGTACGGCGTGGCGCTGGGATTAGGCGTTTAAGACAGAGTTTCGAGTTCAAAGTTCAAAGTTGTAGCCATGCGCTTGAGCTCCTGCCTTTCAACTTTGAACTTTGAACCTTGAACTAACTCATTCATCCTCAAACGGCAGCACATGGTTCATCAGCGATGGGCCGGTGGTGTCGCGCAGGCCGATGCGGACGGGGGATTGCATCGTCTCTTCGTTGATGTTTGCAAAGCGGAAGCGTCGCATCAGCGACTGGCCTGGCTTGAGCGTGATGATGCGTTCCTGCCGAGGCTGATTGGCACAGATGGCGAAGATGTAAAGCGTGCGCGACTGCTCGCCGGTGTTGCTGACAAAAGCCATCGCGGTGGCGTCCCACTGATTCGTCTTGTCGTTGGTGCCAACGGAAAGGCCCGTGTCCATCTCGATGCCTGCCAGGCCAAGCTTCATGGTGGTTTCGAGATCGATGGGATTTCGCTTGCCGGTCATGAAGTCAAAGCGCGCCATCACCTTCTTTTCACCGGCGACTTCTGCCACAGGAAAAGCAATCCTCACGGGGATCTTCACCGTTTGATTCGGTTCGATGGCGACCTGAACCCTGCGCGGATCGATCTTCCAGTCGCGGCCGGGTTCGAGAATCGTCAGCTCGCCTTGCAGCGCCTGTGGCCAGGGATTGTGCAGCGTGATTTCGTGTTCATGTGTGATCTGCGAAGACTCGATCAAGTTCGGCGTCACCGCAAAAGAGGCCCGGAATATGGCAAGTTCCGCGTCGATGCCTTCGATGAAGATGGGCGTGGACGTAATGGTGAACTGATGGCGATCGCCTTTGAGATCGATCGTTTTCTTGTTGCCCCAGATGTCGGTGGCGACGGGATGTTCGCCCAGATAGACACGCACCTCACGCTTGTCCGATGGCCCACCATCAAGCCAGGCGGCAAGCATCGGCCCGCGCTCGCCATTGAGAATCATGGCACTGGCACCCGTGCCAAGAGGAAGGCGAGTGATGACACGCCGACCATCGAGCTGATGGGCGAGCGTGGCAAAGGCGCTCAGCAGCGGATCAGGATGCAGCGCGTTGAACCGGTCGTGGCCAAAATCCCAAGGCCGCGGAAGCGTGATGCCGTTGACGTTTTGCTCCCAGCCGTGGAGCACGCGCATTGCCAGGTCATCAACACGGCGGCGCTGCGTCATCACCGTCGCAGGATGAATGCGCGTGGTCAGCGTGATGTTGTGTTTGGGTGACTTTTGCCATTCACTGAGAAACTCGCCGAGCTTGGCGGGCTGCACCGTCGCTGGCACATCGATATTGAATGCCAGTTCGCGGTGACGCAGCGAAGCGCGGCGAGGCGTGGAAAGTTCCCAAGGCAAAACGACCGAAGGATCGGGCGTCAGATCAATGATGGAGCTGACAGCGCGAGCGGTGACAGGATCGATCAGAGGTGAGCCGAACTCGCCGCCCACATCTTGCCCCATAAACCAACGGCGAACGTTCTGGCCATGCCGAATCACCAGCGGCCCGACCCAAGGCATCCACTCCTTCGAAGGCTTGGCAAAGAGCCAGACGGGACTGTCGGGATCCAGATCCAGCCGATCCGAAAGTTCACGCGGCAGCGGCGACAAACTCATCGAAACCGAAGCGCCTTGTCGCCACAGCGGCTGAAAAATCGAATCCAGTTCCGCCATGCGCGTTTCCTGCGTCGCAATGGAAACGTCTCTGTCCCACGCGCTGAGAATCACACTGGCCAATCCCGTGGCCTGCGTCACCTGCGGCAAGAGATGCAGTTCATCGAGCGACACATCCTGCACATCCAGCGAGAAGAGCCGCTTGTCCTGCGAGTCTGTGACAGCTCGCGCAGGCAACCAGAGAAAAGCACGCAGCGTGCGCGCTACAGGCTCCGCGCTGATGCTCGCCACTTGCGCATCGCGCAGCGTCAGATCGACGAGATACCAGCCCAGCGCAGGCAGCGGCGGTGTCCAGCGCCAGGTCGAAGCTTCGCCGCCGCCAACAGTCCGATCCACCTGCGCGATCTTGCGCCCTTCGTGATCGTAAATGGCAACGCTGGCGCTGAGCTTGCGCCCCGAGAGGTCGCGCACTTCAAAAGTAAGCAGCGGCTGCTGCGGAGCAACGATGAGATTGGCGGCGCTCTGTGTTCGCACCACCACACGAGGCACCTGCCAGATGGTGACATCATCGAACCACGCTTCGCCCTTGTTGTCCTGATAGAGCACGGTGTGCTTGCCGGGCGTTGCCAGCGTTTGATTCTGCGCAGCGCGGAGCGGAGTCTGATGTTGAACCTGAAGCAGCTCAACCTGCATGCCGATCCATGCGGCTTCGGGGTGATCGCCCAGCAGCTTCACGGTGACCTGCTGCCACTTGTCTTTCGTTCTCATCAGCGGCGTGGCGACGGCGGAAGCATCGATTCGCCGACCTTGTGCATCGACGAAATATGCGATGAGCCTGGCGCGGGAATATTCGAGCATGGACGTCTTGATGCGCGCGGTCACGACATAATCACTTTGAGGCACCGCCGCCACCGCGCCCACTTCCAGAAAAGCACCGGCGCTGCCCGAGTTAAGCCCCAAATAAAGCGAGTGGTCCCCTTTCTCGGTCTGCGGCTGACTGAAGCGGACCTTCGTGAAGCGCGGAAAGCCTTCACGGGCCACCATCTGCCGATGCAGCGGCTTCTCGTTGAAGTTCGGATCGGAGGTCTGATCCGCCTTGCCCATCACGTACCAATAGCGCGGCATATCCTCGAAGTTGCCAATGCCTGCCTCTTCAAAATCAAACTTGTGAACGATGCGATCACGCCCCAGATCGACGCCTTCGATGGCCTGCTCCGGTGGCTTGTCCTGGCCACGAGTCTGTACGCCCATCAGCAGCACAACGAGCGCGGCCAACAGCCACGCTCGCCACTGACATCGCGCAGGATGTGTGATCCATCGCATCCTCTTGTTATCGGATGATCGGCGCAGCAGGCTGAAATAGAAGGCGAGCACAGCGATCTTCATTTGCAGCCGCAGCGTCATCGCTGCGCATCTTGTCAGCACGCGCAGCGAGGACGCTGCGGCTATAAAGATGCAAAGCACCTCACTTGAGCTGACGCTTTGCGTACTTGATAAACACGTTCCAATGTTCCTTCGTCACCGTGTGCGCACCTTCATCGATGAAGTAGCCCAGCTTGTCGCCGCTGATCTGGTCGTATCGTGCCGCTGCATCTTTGGCGATGCCTGTGACGCCCACCAGTTCATAAACCGGGCTCGCAGCCTGAAGTACTTGAAGCTGTCCCGCCGGGTTTGCCCACTGATCTTTCTCGGCGCAGGTGAAGAGCACCGGACGCGGCGCACAGATGGCGACCAGTGCGTGCTGATCAAAAGGCAACTGATCTGTGGCATCGTTGAAGAGTTTGAAGTTGTCGTTGAACCAATGCGGGAAGGAAGTGTTGATTCGTTTGACAGGTTCTGCTTTGGGATTGTGCGAGCGACTGGGCGCGCTGCCACCGGTGCCAGCCTGATGCGCGATGGTGACCGCGATGCGATCATCGAACGCGCCAGCGACCAGCGCTGCTTTTCCGTTGCGGGAGTGGCCAAAGACGACGATCGACTTGGCATCGATGTCTTTATCTGTCACCAGATAATCAACCGCCCGGTGCAGACCCCACGCCCAGCCGGCGATGGCGCGCATGTCTGTCGGGGAGGCTTCTTTGGTCTTGCGGAAGAAGGGAAACACACCGTCGTTGAGATCGTTCTTATCCGGCAGAATGTCGCCATAGAAAAAAGTCGCCACCGCGAAGCCTTGATCAATAGTGTTCTCAATTTCCCAGCGATCGCCCTGCGTGTTGCGTGCCTTTTCAGTGGCGCGGTTGTTCACGACGCCGTCGCCGTTTTGCATCCAGCGAGTGGAGAGCGGAATCGAAGGATCGCTGTGCACCGAATGATTGCCTTGAAAGTTCAGCCCCAGAATCACCGGCACCGCCCCGCTTCTCTTATTAGGTACCACCAGAAGCAATTCGATGGTCGGGCAATCCTTGGGGCCAAGGTCTATCTCGATGAGTTTCATCGTGGCCTTGCCGTTGAGAAATTTTTCGTTGGTGTGTTTGATCGTCGCCTTGATGGTGGGCGCAGCGGGCAGGTAGCCGTACATGTAATGCTGAAACATTTCCTTGAGCTGCGGGCGTCGCTCTTCATTCCACTTCGCGACAGTTGCGACCTTGGTGCCATCGAACATCACCAGCGGATCAGGCAATTCCTTCTGCACCGGCAGCGAATCCGCCGCAGGCCAGTCGGCAGCAAAAGCGTGCGAGAAGCTGCAAAGCGAAAGCAGGCCACAAGCCAGCAGGAAGGCGACGCGAAAGTGAGTATCGATCATGGGAACTACTCCATCGTGATTGAGAAACAATAATGGTAACGAGTTGCAGGAACGCTACGGAACCAAAACATCGCCAAGCCGAAGCAATCGCATTTTCCAGTCCCGGTTTTGTCTACCCTGAGCATTTTTCATTTGCATAATCCGCTTTAATTCTTTATCAGTACTGAGGTTAGGATGTGTCTATGTGTAAACCCCTAGACGTCTACCCCTCACCCTCATGCCTCACCAACGGATACAGGCAATCGCAGGCACGGCCATCGGGACCGCCAGGCGAAAGTCTGCATAGGCACGAAGCCCGTTGCATTTCCAAAATTTCCGCAAGCCGACGCATGACGGCTCGAGCAAAAATGCAGTGGTCATGGCGAATGCTCCAACAAGAGAGGGTGAATCGAGCCGGCGATTGTGTTCATAGTTTACCATATAATCAACTCAATGTCAACAGGTAATAATTGTTAAACATGGCAAAGGCAGGGCTTGGAAATCGTTTCGTTTCAGCCGTAGCATCCTCACAGCGTACCTTGTCGAGATGCCTCAATAGCGTAACTCGCCTCTCCGCTGCGACAATTCCCCGTTGACGCGACCGCTGCTGCACCGCTTCGCCATCAACTCTCCATTCAAAGGGTTCCCATGTTGCACTCTCATCCACGTCTGCTTGCTCTTCTCATCGTGTCACTCCTCTGCGTGCCTGCCTTTGCGCAGGACAAGAAAGCCGCCTTCACCGATGCTGCCAAAGCAGGGCCTGACTTTGCATTTCAAGGCGAATACGAAGGCGAGATCGATGGGAAAAAACTGGGCGCACAAGTCGTCGCGCTGGGCGATGACAAATTTGACATCGTCATCTACGACGGCGGCCTCCCCGGCAACGGCTGGAAGAAAGGCGATCGAAAAGAAAAAGCCACCGGCACACTCAAAGACGGCATCGTCACCATCGCCGCTGAGAAACCCGCAACGATCAAAGACGGCGTGCTGCACTTGACCGGTGGCTCCATTAAAAAGGTCGAACGCAAGAGTCCGACGCTGGGTGCCAAAGCGCCCGCAGGTGCAAAAATTCTTTTCGATGGCAACACCAACGACTTCGCCCCCGGCAAGATGACCGAAGATGGCCTGCTCGCTCACGGCCAAACCAGCAAGCACAAGTTCACCAAGAGCTTCACGCTCCATCTCGAATTCCGCCTCTGCTATCAGCCTTATGCCCGTGGCCAGGGTCGCTCCAATAGCGGCGTCTATCTCTCAGGTGGCAGCGAAGTGCAGGTGCTCGACTCCTTCGGACTCGAAGGCAAGAACAACGAGTGCGGCGGCTTCTACAGCAAACGCGAACCCAACGTCAACATGTGCCTCCCCCCGCTCGCCTGGCAAACCTACGACATCGAAGTGACCGTCGGCACTGGCGAGAAAAAAGACAAAACCATCGCCACCGTCAAACACAACGGTGTCGTCATCCACGAAGACTATGTCATCGATTTCAAAAACGGCGGCACGCTCAATCTCCAAGACCACGGCAACCCCGTCGCCTATCGCAACATCTGGATTGTCGAAAAAGATTGATCCGCAGGGTGATTCGCAGGGTGTGTCAAGGCTCTGCGCTGACCCGCCACACTGACGTCACGATTGATGCTGCTGTTGAAATGTTCATCCAACATGATGTGTCAGCGCCCCCCGGAAAAAGCCTTGACACACCCTACAAAGAGTCGCCATGACCACACCCAAGAAAAACGTCACCCGCCGCCGTTTCCTCAAAACCTCCGCCGCTGCCGCGACAGTGCCGGCGATGTTTCACATCGTGCCGCGCCACTGCGTTGCTCAGTCGGGCAAGACACCGCCCAGCGAAACACTGGGTGCCGCGCTGATCGGCTGCGGTGGCCGCAGTCGTGGAACCTTGGGCGAGGCAAGCAAGGGGCATGCGGTGGAACTTCGCGCTGAGTGCGATGTGAAGTGGGTGGGCAGCGCCGACAACAAGAAGCGATACACCGACTTTCGCCGAGTGCTCGAGCGCGATGACATTGATATTGCGGTGATCGCCACGCCGCCGCACTGGCACGCGCTGATTACGATTGCGGCGATGGAAGCGGGCAAAGATGTGCTCTGCGAAAAGCCGATGACGCGCACCATTGCCGAAGGCCGCGCTGTGGTGGAGGCGAGTAATCGTTATGGCCGCATATTTCAGATCGGCACCTTCGGTCGCTTTGGTTCCAGCAAAAACAAAGACAAAATCCTTCAGCACAAAATCATGCGCTCGGGTCTGCTCACAGATTGCAAAGCGGTACACATCAAAAAAGATGGGCTCAAGGTGAAGGAATGGTCGGGCAAGCCGCTGCTCAAGCCCGGAAACCCGCCGCCGAATCTGGACTGGGACATGTACTGCGGCCCTTCGCCGCTCAAACCTTATGTCCACGAACGATTTGGCGGCAGCCATCGCAAATACTGGGACTACGAAGGCGGCGGCCTCAGCGACATGGGTCAGCATCACTTCGATCCAACGCAGTGGGAATTCGGCAAGGATGACACCAGCCCCGTCTCGATCGAAGCCTACGCCCCGCCGCCGCATCCTGAATGCACCGCCATGTGGGGCTGGGTCGAAATGGTCTTCGCCGATGGCCTGACTTATGTCCTCGACTCCGGCGAATGGGGCGAGCCTTACTCCCGCAAGAAAGCACGTGGCGTGAGTCTGAAAGATCTCTCTCCCGAAGATCAGGCGAAGATCATTGCGATGCCTGATCCTGATCCGCTGCTCACTTTTGCCGAGGCTGTGAAGACCCGCAAACCCGCCGGCGGCAACGCGGAAGCAGCTCACCGCGCCGCCTGCATTGTGAACCTGGCGAACATTGGAATTCGCCTCGGCCGCAAGCTGAATTACGACCCGGTGAAGGAAGTGTTCATCGGCGATGAAGAAGCGAATCGCCTCGTGCATCAGCCGATGCGTGCGCCGTGGCACGTGTGATAAATTCGTCAGTCGCCAAGTGTTCGTTTCATTTTTAATTCCTACCGCATACCCCCAAGGCTCACAGACTCGCCATGGGGCTTGATTGAGAGATTGTCATGACCACTGAAGAAATCCAAGCTGCCGTCGCCCGCTTTCCTGATGCGACACCTGTCCTGAATACCGCTGACAAAGTTGCGATGGATGAATCGATCGCTGCTTTGCACAAAGCCGGCAAACCGGCAATCGAAGGCCTCATCGCCATGTTCGTCGATCGCAATCCTGAGGTCGATTGCAAAGCCAGGCACGCGCTGCATGCGCTGGTGCATCATGTCTGGACGATCAAGGATGATGCCGGCCGAGCTTTGCTCGCTGCCACGATGGCCGGTGCGCTGGGCGGCGAAAAACCCAAGGAAATCCAGGCTTTTCTGCTCGCACAGATTCAGCTCTGTGGCAGCAAAGAAGTCGTCGCCGCCCTCGGCAAAGTACTGCTCGATCCTGAGCTGTGCGATCCCGCGTGTGCAGCGCTGATGGCGATTCGCGATGGTGCTGCTGCGCCGCTGCGCGATGCACTACCCAAAGCCAACGGCCGTGTGAAGCTCGCCATCATTCAGGCCCTGGGCGCACTTAAAGATGCTGCCGCTGCTCCTGCGCTGCGCGCCATCGTGAAAGATGAAGATCGCGACACGCGCATCGCCGCATGCTGGGCACTGGCCTCCATCGGCGACGCTACCGCCATCGATCTGCTCACCGCCGCCACCGCCAGCGAAGGATGGGAACAGATTAAGTCGGTGAAGAATTGTCTGGTGCTGGCGGAGAATCTTGCAGCAGCCGGAAAGAAAAGCGAAGCCGCCAAAATCTATCGCCATCTGCATGCCTCACGCAGCGGCGCGAAAGACGCCTACATTCGCGATGCCGCCATGCGCGGATTGAGTGCCATCAACATGAAGCTGAAAGAAACGGTGAGCTGAGCAGCGAAGTAAGCACCATCTGTGATCGGTGCCGCCCTACTCCGCTTCTTCCTTACTCCCCCGGCTGCCTTTGGTGATGCCGCGCTTGGACGTCTTCAAAAAATCCACAAACTCCTTCACCAGCGGATCGCTACTGAGTTGCTCTTCGATTTTTGCGATGGCGGTTTTGTTGGCGAGCTTGCCGTGGAAGAAGATGTCGTAGGCCGCGCGCAGTGCGTCGATGTGTTCACGAAGCCCGGCCCGGCGAAGGCCCACGACATTGAGCGAGCCGATGCGGCGATTGTGGTGCATGACGCAAAACGGCGGCACATCTTGCGTCGAAGCGGTCTGGCCTGCGATCATGGCCATGCGTCCGATGCGAACGAACTGGTGCACGCCAACGTTGCCACCGATGTTCGCGCCATCGTCCACAAGCGTGTGCCCACCCAGCATGGCGCCTTGAGCGACGATGCAGCGGTTA
>Ga0105055_10006840_pt1 | contig 15487 bp, 17 predicted proteins | sample BON03_FD_78090 | JGI IMG/M metagenome (GOLD analysis project Ga0105055, IMG submission 78090) | Freshwater microbial communities from Lake Bonney liftoff mats and glacier meltwater in Antarctica - BON-03 | ecosystem: Environmental > Aquatic > Freshwater > Ice > Glacier meltwater | place: Lake...
TGCCTGGGTGCTGCGCGGTGGTGGTTACTCGGTCCGTTCGTTCCTCCCTCCCTCCCTCCCTCCTTCCCTCCCTCCCTCCCTCCCTCCCCCCCTCCTCAAAGACGGGCAAAATGATGCCCCCCACAACAAGACATAAGCACCCACCCTCCCTCCCCTCCCTCCCTCCCTACCTTTCCTCCTTTCCCACAGACGGGCATGACCGGCGACGGTGTCAACGACGCTCCCGCCCTCAAGCGCGCCGACGTGGGCGTTGCCGTGCAAGGCTCCACGGATGCTGCCCGTGCTGCTGCTGATATCGTGCTGACCAAGCCCGGCCTCTCCACCATCGTCACGGCCATCGTCGTCGCCCGTATTGTCTTCGGGCGCATGACATCCTTTATCACCTATCGTATCGCCGCCACGCTGCAGCTGCTGGTCTTCTTCTTCATCGCTGTCCTTACCCTCCACCCCATTGAATTCCAACCCGAGGGAACAACCGAGAACTGGCCCGCCTTCTTCCACATGCCCGTCCTGATGCTCATGCTCATCACCCTCCTCAACGACGGCACCCTCATCTCCATCGGCTACGACAACGTCTCCCCCTCCACCACCCCCAACAAATGGAACCTGCGCGTGCTTTTCACCGTCAGTGCTGCCCTCGGCGGGGTCGCCTGCCTCTCCTCCCTCTTCCTCCTCTGGGTGGCACTTGATTCCTGGAACCCTACTGGGCTGTGGGGGAGCTGTGGGCTTGCGGGCTTGACCTATGGCCAGGTTACGAGCATGGTGTATCTGAAGGTGTCGATTTCTGATTTCTTGACTTTGTTTTCTGCGCGGTCGGGGGATGATTTTTTCTGGACTAATAAACCGAGTAAGATTCTGTTGATTGCTGCTACGATTGCTTGCTCCTTGTCTACTCTCATGGCGAATATCTGGCCGGAGAGCTTGCCGGATGGGATCCCGACGATTGGCTTGGCACGATTGCCGCCGCATTTGTTGAGTGTGTATGTGTGGTTATATTGCCTTGTGTGCTGGTTGGTCCAGGATGCGGCGAAGGTGGCGACGTATAAGATGTTGAGGACTTATAATGTGTTTGGTGTGAATGATATCGTGAGTTTGAAGAAGGCGGATATCTCGGTTATTGTCTAAAAAGGGGATTGATTCATTTATTTATTTTATTAAATGAATGAATAAATAATGAATTAGTTTTTGGAGAGATAAGGAGGAGAGAGGAACGATTTATTTAATTATTTATTTCTTTAATAGATAACTGGATAATGAATTAGTTTTTAGGAGGGATAGGAGGAGAGAGAAGAGGTGGAGGAGGGGAGGAAGATGGCAAAGGAGGAGAGATGAGTGTGTCCTGTGCGAGGAGGAAGCTTTGTGATTTTTATTGAGGGTATTGACTGATTTTTGGGGGAATATTTATTGATATGATCCATAATATTCTTGCTAAGTTTAAAGATGAAACTGAAAAAGAGGAAGGAGGAGAATGAGAGAGGTGGGAGAGCAAAATATTTAAAAAAAGGGCCTTTGCCCGAAGAACAAGAGAGAGGAAGAGAGAGTATATTGTCGTGATGTGTTTTGGTGTGAATGAGAGAGTGAGAAGAAAGGGAGCAACAGAAGAAATGAAAGGGAAGGAGAGAGGCAGGGGTCTGTTGATAGAGAAAAGGAGAATGTGTGTGTGGTATGTGTGAGTGTGAAGGACGGGCAAGTGTGCGTGACGTGCGCTCCATCTATTTATTATTCAATCGATATTGTTTGTCCCGGCCCGCGCTCAAAGAAGACGACGGAAAATGACATGTCCCCTTTTAATAAAGGGCTGATGATACAGAATAAGACAAAAACAAAACACCAAACCAAAGGACCACCACCACTACAAAAAACAAAAGAAAGAAAATCACCCTCCGCACTAAGAGACTGACTGAAAGGCAAGCAGACACCAAGGACAAGCTTCTGTTTTTCCTTTTACTTGCTTGCTTTCGACAGGTTTTCGATAAAATAAGCGCAAGCAACAGGGCCATCCTCATACTATGGGTATAGAGCATCTTGACTGCACGCAGGGTGTTTCGCATAGGTCGACCGACGTAAACGTAAAAGCCCGGGGGAGCCATGTCGAAAATCGTGAGTTTTGGTACGCGCCATATTTCTAGCGCGTGCAAGAGGGAAGCACTGCCGTCCTCTCCCTTTGCTTGCCAATCGCCTGCCGTGTTTTGTCGACGACGTGGCGGCGGGACGCACCTGAGTAAGACGCCTAGTAAAGGAGGAGGGAATGTGCTGTCTTGTGGAGGTGGAGATTTTGTGCCAGCCTCGTAAATTTTGGTTTTGGAGCGTCAACTGAACATCCCTCCCTTGCCTCCACTCCCCATCGCCTCTGATGCGGTACGCGAGTGTTGCTGGAATGAAATAGGAATAATTGCACACGTGACAACGCATCTTATGCCTTTCCTACATGACAATCACATCGATACAGGTGGATTGTGGCTGGGCCTGGTGTCTTCCCTTTTTAGGAGCAAAGTAGCAGCAGCAGCAGCCGCCTCTCACGCGCCAGCCCATCTCCCCCCATCGCCTCTCCTCCCTCCCGGCCTCCCTCGACGTGCCTCTCGTGGTCATAGGTGTGCAAGCTTGATCCACCTGCAAGCACCAGCGTACAGTTGTGCACAATGAGAAGACCAGCCCGGAACCGAGGCAGAGGCCTCAAGCCCCAGCACCATGCCCTAGTCCTGATTGCCCTCCTCCTAGGGGTCGTGGTGGGGGTGATGGCCGGCAGCAGTAGCAGCAGCAGCAGCAGCAGTAGCAGGAGGGGCAGCAGCGCGTCAATACATTTGGGAAGTGTGAGCAGCAGCGATAGCAGAGGCGGAGGAGGAGGAAAGAGGAGGCGGGATGACTTGGATAGTGCCAGGCAGGACGAGGACGAGGAGGAGCAGCAGCTGCAGGAGGGCGCGGCGCCTGCTTTTGCCGATAAGGCGGACGTGGGAAGGAGGAGGAAGGGCAGAATACAAATACCTCAGTTATTGCCTTCTTCTACCGCCTCGATGAGAACAATCCGCGCTAAAGCTGCTTCTGTCATGAGCAAGAGCAGCAGCAGGAGCAGCAGCAGTAGCAGCAAAAAGGGTCTCCTCCCCAAAAGACCATCCTCCGCCGCCGCCGCCGCAGCCTCCTCCTCCAACTCCTTCTTCCTCCTCCCTCACCACAAGAAACAGCAGCAGCAGCAGCAGGAGCAGCAAGAGCAAGTATGCGATGCAGCCACCCACCTCTGTCACCACGTCAAGGGCGGAGGCCGCAACTCCGCCGCTGCTGCCGCCCTCGTCGCCAGCAACGCCGCCGCCGTCGAAGAAGAGAAGAAGAACAAGGCTTCCACTCTCGTGACCGTTAAGCTGTTATTTCTCTTGTTTTACGGGTCTTTGGGTGCAGTGATGCCGTATTTACCTGTGTATTATCATGCCTTAGGCCTGCCGGATAAGCAGATTGGGCAGCTGGGAGCGATTACCCCAGCGGTGACATTTGTGGTGGCTCCGCTGTGGGGAGCGTTGGCGGATCAGACGGGACGGCATAAGGATGTGTTGTTGTTTACGTTTGTCTTTTCGGTGGTGTCGAGGCTGCTTTTTATTTGGAGGACGACTTTTGGGTGGTTGAGTTTTTTGGTGTTTTGTACGGCGGTGCTCAATGCCCCTGTTCGGCCGCTGTTAGATAGTAGTGTGTTGAATTTATTGGAGGATAAGAGGGAGTATGGAAAACAGAGATTATGGGGTCAGTTTGGGTTTGGTCTGGCCGGGTGTATTGTCGGTCCGTGTTTGATGAATCATAAATTTGGAGGGTACAAGGCTGCATTTTATGTGCACGCATTGATCTCCCTCCCGACCCTTGTGATAATGAGGAGGTTTAACCCTACCCCTGCTACATCGTCCTCCCTCCCTGCCTCGCCGGCCTTGGCGGTGGAGGGGAAGAATGGAGGGAAGAAGGGGGTGGTAGTAGCAGGAGCAGCAGTGGAGAAGAAGCCTCATTTTAGGGAGGGGTTGGGGATCGTCATTCGGAACCCCGACGCGCTGATCTTCTTCTTTTTGGTCTTTGTTATTGGTGTTTCCAGTGGGATTATCGAGAATTTTGCGTATAAACGCTTGAGGGAGGTAGGGGGGGAGGGGACGGTGATGGGTGTTTCTCGCTTCTTTTCCTCGGTGACCGGGGTGCCTATGTTTTGGTTTTCCGGGCACGTGACCAAGCGATTGTCGGTCATGGGGGTGTTGATCCTCTCTCTCTGCTCCTACATTTTGAGGTTCTTCATCTATGCTTCGATTACCAACCCGTGGCAAGGCCTGCCTGCGGAGGCGTTGAGAGGGTTTACATTTGCGGCCATGTGGGCTAGTAGCACTTATTACACACATAAAATTTCCCCGCCTGGATTAAGTGCTACGATGTTGGGTTTTTTGAATGGGATGTATGGGGGGCTGGGACAGTCGACTGGGGCGTTGATTGGAGGGCATTTGAGTCAGAGGTATGGAACGCCACGGACTTTCGTATTGTCGGGGTTGGCGGATATTGTGATTGTGGTGCTTTTTGGGACGTATTGGTGGTCGCATCCGAATGCCACAAGGTTGAAGGAGGAATAAATGGCCTTTGTTCACCCTTCTCTCCCTAACGAATACGTGATGCTTGCGATTGTGGTGGTGGACACAAATGAAATGCAAGCTGAAAGGAGAAATGAGTAAATACGGAGGGAGGGAGGGAGGGAGGGAGGAAGACAGGGAGGAAGGCGAGGAGGGATGGATGTATCATAGGTTGGTTGCAGCTGCATGCCAGTGATGAGATAAATAAGAGAGAGAGAGAGAGAGAGAGCAAAGAGAAGAAGAGAAGTGTGAGAGAGGCGGACGGAGAGAAGAAAAGTACCACCAGTCGGGACGACGCGAACGACGATTTTTGTGCGAAACAAAACAAGAAAGGAAAAACACATTTTCCAATCACCACAACATGGCAACAAAAGAGAAGGAATATATTTAAAACTAAGTATAATCAACACGAAAGAAGCAAGCAAAACAAGAAAACAACTGAAAAGACAAGCTGCCACACACGTAAAATTTGTTCTACAGTGAGCAGCACACCGCAGGCTCGTGCGGGGGGAGGATAAAACTTACTGTGCTTTCTTCGGCTGCCGCTGCTGCCGCAAGGCAGAAATGCTACACCGTCAATCCTACTTCCTTACGTGATCCTTTTGACATCCTTTACCTGTAATAAAAGATGCCGGGCGCGACTTGTCCACCACACGCAGCTCCGAGGAGGGCATGCTGAAAAAGGAGACCACTGCTGCAGCCGGGAGAAACGCGAGGGAGACCGGGAGGAAGAGAATCACCAGCCCCTTGTCTACCCAAGTCCTTATAGTGGAAGAGGATGGGAAAAAGGCCAGCTTTTTGTGTTGAAAATCGTCTGGGAAAAGGTACGCAGTAACGACCTCCTCTAATGAAACACATACCCACCCACCATTAGCTAACCACACTAATCACAACACCACACCCATTCACACAGGTTGTGGGAGGAAGACAGGCAGATGATGAAGGTGACGGGCCTTCTACCACGGGCCCTAGCGTTGTGCGTCTTATGCGGTCGAGGGGCGGCAGCGGCCCTCTTGCAAGGAGGAAGGAGACGGCAGCAGCTACACCAGGCCAGCAGCAACGCCCTCCACTTCGTCCTCCCTTACAGACCACCACCATCCACCCGGCCGCCATCCATGCTGCGCTTCACCACCGCGACGGCATCGTGCTCGACAACGCGGCGCTTCTCCTCCTCCTCTTCTTCCTCCTCCTCCCAACCACCCCACCTCTCCACCCCTCCCCCTCCACTCCTGGACAAGAGCCTCTTCAACGAAACCCGGCAAGTACAAGCCCTCCGTCTCCCCGCCGCGCACTGCCACGAAGCCATTCAGAGCCTGGCCCCCTATCTCTTTCGCACGACGGGACAACGCAGTGTCGTCTTGCCAGGAGAATGCAAGCTTGCCCTCACTCCTCCCTTGGGGCCCGATGAACGCCTCCTCCTCTTCTCTCTTCCTTCCACTGAGCAGTACGACACCGACGGCGACGAGTCCATCACCAAGCAACAACACGAAGAAGAACAACAAAAACTCACCGCCCTCCTCCACTCCCTCTCCTCCGCCTCCCTCCTCCCCTCCCCGGGGTACCCCGTCCAACTCACCTACGCCGACCTCTCCCTCTTCCAAGCCCTTCGCCGGCTCCTCCCTCCCTCCCTCGCCGTGCCCTCCTCCTTCGAGACCGTCGGACACCTTGCTCACTTAAATTTGCGTCCTGAGGCCTTACCCTACAAGCATCTAATCGCTCAAGTCATCATAGACAAAAATTCCAAGAGAATCAAAACCGTGGTGAACAAAATAGGGGAGATCGAAAATACCTTTCGTGTGTTACCCCTCGAAGTGATCGGTGGCGAAGCAGGGAGGGAGGGAGGGAGGGAGGGAGGGGAGGGAGGGACATTTGTGAAAGTGAAGGAGAGTGGGGCGTGGTTTGCCTTTGATTTTAGTGAGGTTTATTGGAATAGTCGGTTGCAGGGGGAGCATGCACGGGTGATTGAGGTGGTGTGTGAGGGAGGGAGGGAGGGAGGGCCACGTCGGAGTGGTATTGCTATGAAGAACGAGAAGAAGGACAAGGAGGAGCAGCAGCAGCAGCAGCAGACGGGGTTGAAGGAGCACAAGAGTGCTACAACCGGCAAGAACAAGGAGAAACAGCAGCATCAGAAGCAGCAGCACCAGAAGGAGCAAGTAGTGGTGTGGGACGTGTTTGCAGGCGTGGGGCCCTTCTCCATCCCCCTTGCCATGCGTGGCTATTATGTTTATGCTAATGATTTGAATGATCGGAGCTATCACTACCTTTGTCTGAATGCCCAGGCCAACAAGGTGCCCCTCCCTCCCTCCCTCCTTCCTCCATCTCCCTCCTCTCCCTCCATCACTACTGCTAGCAGCAAGAACATTGCTGCTGCCTCCTGTCCCCCCTCCTCCTCCACCACCACAAACAAAAAGCCTCCTCCTTCTGCTGCTGCTGCTGCTGCTGCTGCTGCTGCTGCTGCTGCTGCTGCTGCTGCTACTACTACTGCTGCTACTGCTTCTACTGCAGGTTTCCTCCACCCCCGCAACCAAGACGGGCGCGCCTTCCTTCGTGACCTCGCCCTGAATCAAAAACCCGTAAATCACATTATCATGAACCTCCCTGCTATAGCCTTGGAGTTTTTGGATGTCTTTGCCGAGGAGGAGGGAGGGAGGGAGGGCGGGAAGGAAGAAGGGAGGGAGGGAGGGAGGAAGGGGCTGTTGTTTGGGTATTTGAGGGGGAAGGGGGTGATGGTTCATGTGTATGCTTTTAGCAAGGCGGAGGATGCAGAAAGAGATGTGGTAGCAAGAGCGGCTGCAGTAATGGGGGTGGAGGTGGGTAGGTTCGAGGGAGGGAGTGAGGGAGGGAGGGAGGGGGGGAGGGTGAGGGTGCATCATGTGAGGGACGTGGCGCCGAAGAAGAGGATGATGTGTTTGTCGTTTTCGTTGGAGGTGGTGTTAGGGGAGTGAGGAGGAGGTGCAGTAAGAGAGAAGGGGAGCCACGGAGGAAGTTAGTGCGAGGGCAGAAGGCATGTAAACACAAATTGTAAAAATGAATCAAACCAAAGCACTACAATTAAAGTAAACGGCAGCTGCACCCTTCCCTCCCCTCCGTTCTTTCCCATTTTTCGTTTTCTATTATCACGTTTTCTCTTTTTTCTTACACCCACCCACCAACAACAAAATGTCTTTCATTCACACACATCCCTTCACTTTCTACTCACTCCTCCTCCACCTTTTGCAATACGAATATCGTCCCTTTATTCCCTCTAGACAGCCTCAGACGCGGCGACAAATAAGTCACCTCCAACCATCCCTTTACCTCATCGTTAAAGAATCGGAAAGGCACGGGGTAAGGTACGCGGAAGGGGAGAAACCCAAGGTCAAAACCCGCGTTGTCGAACTTGAAATCGATGCCTGGAGGGGGGAGGGAGGGAGGAAGGGAGATGTTAGCGGTAGTGACTTTGCCGCGCCTCATCGTGAGAAAGAGAGAGAAAAATCAAGAAACAAGTGTAAGGAGTTAAACACTACTCATCGCTCCGTGCCCCTGTCTGTCTCGCATCCCTCCTTCCCTCCCTCCCTCCCACTCACGGTCTTCTGGGTCGCCATCTCGAGGCACCTCCGTCTTGCTCACTCCTAGGACATTGATACCAAACAACTTGCCATCGCCCTTTCGTGGCTCAAAACCAGGGATGGGTCGGGAAGGCGTGCTGGCAAGGGCTTGTACGTTAAGCGCACCAATAGGGCCACCGAAATCAACGATGTTCGTGACGGTGGCGGGGGAGGAGGAAGGGGAGGAGGAAGGGGAGGGAGGGGCGATGTCAATTTGCTGATACACGGCAAAGGCCTTGATGCCCACAAAGGTGTTCTGGATGGGAGAGGCTGTGCCGTCGCTGGAAGTGTAGAGCAGGCGCCATTTGCCGTTGATTTCCTTGGTGGCCGTCGCTTTCTTCATTCCCTTGGCAGCCTCTAGGTCATCGATGAGGCTCTTGACGCGTGCGCGGGCTTCTGCGCTATTTTGAATCTCCCGTCGGTCCAGGCCTTGAATGGCTTCCAGCAGAGCATCCTCCTTCTGTACAAGGGCGCGAGGGGTTTTGCTGCCGGTCGTGGTGGAGGGGGAGGACCAGGGGGCGAGGAACGCAGGAAGGGGAGCAGGTATTCTGCTCCTGACGGAAGGAGGGGAAGCCGGGGAGGGGAGGAGAAAGGCGGACGAACTGGAGGCGGCGGCGACGGCCAGGAGGAGGATGAGAGGGCGCGCCATGTTTCAAGAAGAGAGCCTGTTTGTTGTGGTTGTGTGTGTATGTTGTGTGTGCGTGGGTTGGACGTGGTCAGCCAGTCTGGTTCAGCTTCGAACCTGGGGAACGGGAGGGCTTCTTCGCCTCCTCCCCCCAAGTCAAGCACGCAAAAAGGCAGCACACAAACCCGGCTTTGCAAGAAACGGCGCGCCAGCGGCACCGCCACGACAAGGATCATGATTACTCTTGCCAAAAACTGGCCCGCATGTTTTGATGCTACGTCCAAAAGCCGCCCAAAAAAAAAGTAACCTCCCCACCCCCCCTTAAAACGAAAAAAAGCTCTCGAATCAATTCAGCAAAATGCATCTCTTCTCTTTCGTTCGTTTCTTCTTTTCTTTCGTCATTTCATCTCTCACAATCACTCCCTTACCAACTTTCCTTCCCTCCCTCTTTACGCCGACAGCAAGCTCTGGCTCACAATCTCGTACGTATCCCGCGACAGCCCATCCCCCACCGCCATCAACCGGTCCAACTGCTCCTTCATCATGTTCCGCCGGCTGTTCTCAAACTTGCGCCACAACGAAAAGGCCCCCGCCAAGCGCGCCGCCACCTGCGGGTTCAGCTTATCCACGGCCAAGACCATGTCCGCCACCAGCACGTACCCCCGTCCGTCCTCCGCGTGGAAGCGCGCCAAGTTCGAGTTGGCAAACGCCCCAATCAGCGCCCGGAATCGGTTGGGGTTCTTCATGCTAAAGTCCGGGTGCTTGGTCAAAGCTTGAATGCGGTCGATCGTGTCGGGGAGGTCGGCAAAGGCCTGGATGGAGAACCACTTGTTCAGCACCAGCGGGTCGCCCTTAGCGTTGGTGTAAAAGATCTGGAGCGCCTCGTCCTTCTCAGGGCCCGGCAACGAGGCCAGGCACGCAAGCGCGGCAATGCTGTCGGTCATGCAGGTCGCGCGCTTGAATGCCGAGGAGGCGAGAGTCACGGCGTCCTTGTCCTTGCTGGTGCAGAGGTAGGACATGCACACGTTCTTCAGCCGGCGTCGCCCAATCTCCTCCGGATTCACCGCATAAGGCACATCTTGATCCAGCTCCTTGTATACCTGCAAGAACTCGGCCTTCAACGCCACCGCCAACGTCTTCTTCACGTATTCCCGCCCCTCATGCAAAGCCACGGGGCGCATCACGTCCATCTCGCCCATCAGCGTCAGCTCCTCCGGCAGCGATAACGCATACGCCAACAGCGACTTGTCCACACTATCCCTGTCTAGGCCCGCCTTCAGCACGGCGCGGAAAGCTTCCAGCGTCGTCGGCGCCAAAAGCGCGGGCGTCTTGCCCTCCGTCAATGCCTCAGTCGCGGCCAAGATCGCCTGGCTGGCCAGCTTCTGCGAGGCCTCCCAACGGTTGAAGGAATCCGTGTCGTGCGCCATCAAGAACGCCAGGTCCTCCTCCGTCTGCTGGGTCTTGAGACGAACAGGCGCGCTGAACCCCCGCAGCAACGACGGGACAGGCTCCCCGCCCTCGACGCCCTCAAAGTGAAATGTCTGCGACGCCTCCTTGAGCTCGAGCACCCGCGAAGGCACCACCTCCTTCCCATCCCTCCCCAGCAAGCCCACGCGCACCGGGATATGGAACGGCAACTTGCTCGGCTGCCCCACTGTGCCAGCCGTGTGCTGGGACAAGGTCAAGCTATACATCTTCTTTGCCGCGTCGTACAAGCCCTTGGCCTCCACCACCGGCGTCCCCGCCTGCAGGTACCACCGTTCAAACTGCCCAAAGTCCTTCCCGCCGTTGGCATCAGACATGGCCGCGCGGAAATCGTCGCAGGTCACCGCCGAGCCATCATGCCGCTCGAAGTACAAATCCATCCCCTTCCTGAAACCCTCCGTGCCCAACAAGGTGTGGTACATCCGAATGACCTCCGCGCCCTTCTCATACACAGTCGAGGTGTAAAAATTGTCCATCTTCATGTAAGACTCCGGCCGGATCGCATGCGCCCGCGGCCCCGAGTCCTCTGCAAACTGCCGCGCGCGCAACACACGCACGTCCTCAATCCGCTTCACGGCCGCCGAGCCCATGTCCGCACTGAATTGCTGGTCACGGAAGACAGTCAACCCCTCCTTCAACGTCAGCTGGAACCAGTCCTGGCACGTGACGCGGTTCCCGGACCAGTTGTGAAAGTACTCGTGGGCGATCACACCCTCAATCCGCTCGTAATCCGTGTCCGTGGCCGTCTCAGGCTTCGCCAGCACAAACGCCGTGTTAAAAACATTCAGACCCTTATTCTCCATGGCGCCCATGTTAAAATCATTCACGGCAACAATGTTATAAATATCCAAGTCGTACTCAAGCCCATACACGTCCTCGTCCCACTTCATACTCTTCTTCAAGCTCGTCATCGCATGCTCCAACTTATCCACATTATCGTGCTCGCTAAAGATCTCCAACCGCACATATCTCCCCGAGGTCGTCTTGTACGTATCAACAATGCTACCTAAGTCCCCAGCGACCACCGCAAACAGATAGCTAGGCTTAGGGAACGGATCCTCCCACTCAGCAAAATGCCTCCCTCCCGCCAACTCGCCCGTCGCGACCTTGTTACCATTCGACAGCAGCAACGGCAGCTTCGTCTTGTCCGCTTCGATGCGCACCTTGAACCGCGCCATCACGTCAGGTCGGTCCAAGTAGTATGTGATGCGTCGGAACCCCTCCGCCTCGCACTGAGTGCAGTACGCGCTGCCCGACTTGTAAAAACCCGACAGCTCAAAATTAGCTTCTGGCTTGATCAACACCTTGGTCTGCAGGGTGAAGTCGCCCTTGCCACCCGAGGCGGCCTCGATGGCTTTGCCCAGCACCAGTAGGTCGGATTCGGCGGTGAGTACAAAGGCGGTCCCGTCCCAGGGCAGGGGCTGGCCGTTCACCTGTGGGAATGAGTGTGTTTGTGTGTGAGGAGGAGGGAGGGGCCAGTGCGTGACTAAGCGAGGACAAAACTGCAAGTATGCAATTCCTAAAATGCTTGTTCAGGCGCCCTTCCGGCTGTACTCCCGCTCATTTGAGATAATTGATCCCATTTCAACATCCTCCCTCCCTCCCTCCCTCCCTCCCTCCCTCCCCTCCTACCTTGATCTCCATCAACGTCAACTCCTCCCCATCCAGCTCCAGATTCGGGATACCCGGCGTCGGGCCCCCCTCCGCATTCCTCTCCACCGTCAGCGTCGAAGTCACATACGTCACAGTCGCCCCCGCTGCGGCCTCCGGGTCGGGATCAGCGACAATCTCAAAAAGCAGCTCCGTGTGCTTGATCCAATAATCCGGCTGCCGGTACGACGACCTATACTTGGGCTGCAGCTTCTTCTTCTCCGTAGGGGACGACACAGCCTTCAAAGATTCGGCCGTCGGGGCAGGCGCGACAGACACCCCATCGCCGCTGCCGGCCGGGTGGGCAGCGAGGCAGGTCTGGGTGGGGGCGAAGGGAGGGAGGGGGTGTGTGTTGGCAGCGCTGCTGCAAAAGCCCGCGGTAGGGTTGGTGGCGCCCACGCCGCAACGCGAGGAACCCACCAAGAAGGCGGCGGATAGCAGGCCCAAGGACGGGCGGCGGCCAACAGAGGAGGAGGCGGACGTTGTAGCCCCAGCCCCGCCAGGGGTCAAGCGACGCATCCAATTTGTGGCACTCGACGGCGTGACAAAGGCGCTGGTCCCACGCTGGCAGCCCTTGCGGAACATGGCAGTGGTGCTCTGGAACAAGGCGAGGAGAAGAACGACGAGGAACGACGCGGTACTGCCCACAGAGGAGGAGAAGCGAGGCGAGGGCCGGGTGTAATGCATGGAAGGCTCCGGACTCTGGTGGGCGGACGAAGAAGGAAAGTTAGGACTTTGTTGTTGCTTGCTGCTGCTGCTTGCGGCGGCGGCGGCGGCAACAAAAGTACGTCCTCCTTTTTGGTTCGTCTTGCCTGTGTGTAGGGTTGATTGTCGTGAGTGAGTGTGCGGTGGTCAATGCATGCATCCAGCCGATTTGCGCCTCCATCATCATCGGCCTCCCTTCGAATTCACGCGTTCGTCAGCCTCTTCGTCGTTGTTCTTCAGCAGACCACGACGTGATTGCTCACCTAAATGCACACCCCTTTAACAAGTACAGACCCTCCAAACCAAGCAAACACCTCGCCATGTGGATCATCTCCGCCGTGTTCTCGTCCCTGAGCAAGTTCTGGAACGCCAGCCCTACTGACTTCCTCCTGCTGTCCGGCGTCATGCTCATCCTGTTCACGACCCTGCTCGGGTGGCTCATGCTCATCCCGCACCAAGTGTGGGGCAATAACTCAGCGTTTGCGACACGCCTGCGCTCCCGCGACGTGACCATGGCGCATGTGGACTGGGTCATGTTGGCGCTCGTGCAGTTCGCGGCGGCGTACGCCATGAGTCTCAAGTCTCCCCAGCAGGCCTTCATTGTTTCTAGATGCTTGGTCTTCAATGGGTGGGTTGCGCCTGCTCTGTATTTGGCCAAGGCGTGGGGAATTAATGGCTTCCGACTTGATGGAAAGCGTGGGGTGGACACGCTTATTGGGTTGGCGGGCTTGGTGGGCGTCGTCGCCTTTACCTACGGGTGGCTTATGATCGTGTGGGCGTGGTGGTTCTAAACATGAAGGAGCGAGAATGTTCCCTTTTGTGCACGACTTCAAAAAAAATAAATCAAGAAAGTATGTGCCTTCAACAACAAACAGAATATCTCAGTGCCCCACACGTTGATCTCTCCGCAGCTTGTGAAAAAGTTCCACCCCTCTAAAGTCTCATTCCTTACAAAAGCAGCACAGACCTACGACCATGACCCTCAGCGAGCAGGCCGTCTTAACGGGCGTCCGCGACTTTTGCAACGCCCACCGCATCCCCACCAAACACGTCATGGCAGTCACCGTGCACATTAACCGCACCACTTTCTTTGCTTCCCTCATCATCGACTGGGACAAGGAAATCATCCTCCCGAATCTGTCCGTCGAGCTCACCATCAAATACAAGGAGGAGCGGTTGGGGGACTTCCTCATTTGCTACCAATAGGGCATGACCCTCCCCGACAATTATTTCTCCTTGAACGAAAGCATGGCGAAGCTGCAGCTAGACCAGAAGGGCCTCCCGGTTTGCTGCAAGAATCTAGTGGAGTCGGAAGCTGAGCATGGAGGGCCTTTTTCGAGATTTTTGGGCGTCGCGCGGCAATCACCGCAATGTGGTCTACGAGGTGAAGAATCAGGTGGACAATGGCCCGTTGCTAGACACCAAGTATTATCAGCTCCTTGATGATGCGGTGGTGGAAGTGCAAGGGACGTTCACGCGGAAGAAACATGCGTTCAAGAATTACAAGTGCACGGCGCAGAACCGCTTTTATTCCATTGGTTTGTACGATGCGACCTCGTCCACGACCACCGGATAATTACCATCACATGCACCTACATCCTTTTACAAAGCGCAGCGGTGACCACTAGGAGGTCCTAACAGCCTTTTTCAAGGAAGTACGGGAGGGGCACGGCCACAAATAGGGGGGCTAAAAAGAGCAGCCAAAACAACAAAGACATAGACAAGTGAACCCCCCCCGCTTCCTCCCACCGCCACGCGCACAACCGAAAAGACCAAAAAGTATTGCAATCGCCACGTCTATTTAATATCATTGCTTCCCTTTCTTTTTTTTCCTTGTCTTGATATAAAACGCTGATTCAAATTCATCCTCATTCTTACTTTTTTCCCCCTATCCTTGTCTTTATCTTTTGAGTTTTTCGGAACACGGATCTTTCTCCGTCTCACTCACACAAACAGACTGTCGTCCGAGCGCCTTTGGTTAAACATTATCGGCGCCCGTGTCCGAGACTTGAAGTATAGTCAAGGGGGACTATACATTGAACTTGTCTCATAGTTACGTAGTCTCCTTTTTTATAGTGAGGTTGGTCGGCCATATCAACGACAATCTCAACGTGAAGACACCGAAACCCGTCCGCTCTCCGGAGTTAAGTGCGTTCGAGTGGCGTCAGTATTTGCGTGGGTGACCAGCAGAGCATTCGCCATGTTGTTGTTTTTTGCCTCTTTTTCTTGTTTCCGGGCCCATTTTGTGATATTTTACTAATGTTTTGGTTTCTTTCGTGTGTCTTGCGCCCAAACTCTGTCTCATTTGCTGTTTATGTGAGTGTTTCAACTCTTATAATAGTAAACATAGTAAACAAAAGCTGCCTGAGCTGAGGAAAGTGTGTAATCAAGACCAACACAGATTATTAGTGGTCAACTGAGAGCGATACATTCTCAAACTGTCGCGTTCACTTGTTCCCTTTCTTTTCTTCTTTTTGCTTGTAGTGATATAAAACGCTGTTTTGGCTTCATCCTCATGTCTTTCTTCTACTTCTATCCTTGTCTCTGTCTTTGGGTACTTGTTGAAAAATGAATTCGTCTCACGCTCACACACAAACATACTGTCGTCTGCCACCCCCTCTTTCTCTCCTTCTTTTTCTTGTCTTGTTGTTGTTTCCGTTGCTAGCTTTACACACAAATCGACTACTACTCCTTCTTACTTAATCCCTTTGATAATATATAAAATAGACCGTCCCTCCCTCCCTCTCTCCCTCCTTCCCTCCCTCCTCACTTCTTATGCGTCACCACCGCATTCACCTTCTGCGCAAACCTCAACGACAACACACTCTCCGACAATGACGAGGCCGCCGGCGACA
>Ga0105055_10006841_pt1 | contig 15487 bp, 9 predicted proteins | sample BON03_FD_78090 | JGI IMG/M metagenome (GOLD analysis project Ga0105055, IMG submission 78090) | Freshwater microbial communities from Lake Bonney liftoff mats and glacier meltwater in Antarctica - BON-03 | ecosystem: Environmental > Aquatic > Freshwater > Ice > Glacier meltwater | place: Lake...
CGAATTAAATCTAATTCTTCCACACAAATACGCTGTTGCACCGAACCCTGGGGGACCTTTTTTGCCTTCTCTTTCGCCTCTTCAATCAATTCAGAAGCATCTCTATTCAAACTCTGAATTATCTTTTGAGAAAACGAAGTAATTACCTGGCTCTGAGTAAAGAGTACGGTTTCCTCTGTAACTTTTTTTTTTCGTGACGAACTAGTTGGTTGTTGAGGACGCCATGGGATGCGCTAGTTCTAAATCGCCTCCATCGAAAGATCCAATAAAAAATGAATCCATTCCTGCTGCCAGTAACAAGGAGCATGCCAACCTTGCTGACGAATGTCAGGATGCAATCGAGGACCAACCAATATCTCCAAGTTTGATTGATGTAAATACTCAAATCGATTCTCGCGAGCATTCCCAAAGTTTCTACTCGGAAGATGACGAGAGCGAGGATGAAGAATCTGGTGCATTTGAGGAGCTTGAAGACGGCAATTTGAAAATGGTTTTGCAAATTCACCAAACGAATAACTTATACCAACGTCACGGCGTCGATTCGATCAATAGAGTTCTAAAACGAGAGGAGTATTTTGTGAAGATGTGTGTCAAGAGCTCAGTAGACGAAACACTTCGACGGGGGAATATTTTGAAAACTGTCACTGCTGTTCAGTCGAATGGCTCGGCCAGGTTCGGAAGTATCATGAGTTTAGATAATCTGTTGGAAGATGATTTGATAGAATTTGTTTTGTGCAGTAGTACTTTAGGAGTGGATAGTGAGATAGGACGCACACTTATATCGGTGAAAGATTTGGCTAAGAAGTCAGAGTACGATCTTTGGCTCTTCCACGGTTCTTTGTCCTTGGCAGTTTTTGATCGCAATGCGGAGAATCCAACCACATTGCATATTACTGATATTGAAATCGGGAATTCTGGGACTTTGTTTAATGAAAAGGGTGATGTGGTTTTGAAGAGAGTTGTTACTCGAACTATTGAAATCAACGAGCTTCCACGTCTGAAAGAAGAGCTAAAAGCGTCACCCTCTCGTCGATTAAGCAATCTCAGCGAACTTCACCTAGACACCGTGCACGAGGAGGACGAAAAGAGATCGAAGGTGTTTTATGTTATTACTCAAGGTACTCGAGGAGATGTTCAACCATGGATAGCATTAGCAAGAGGACTTGCTACTCTGTACGGATGGACGGTGTACATATGCACGCAGATGCGATACAAAGGACTAGTGCAAAGTTTCAGTCAAGTGAAGCGAGGAGCGTTGAAATTTCGACCTTCTGGAGGAGACACAGAGCGGAGGATTCAAGCTCCTATACCTAGACGCGCCGTAAATAGCAAATCCAGTGTGTTACAGGCAATGATGCTCGCCAGAACCGAGCGCGAGTTCTTCAAGCAAGAACCAGAAATGTATTATTGGGCCAAACATATCAAACCCGATTACGTGGGTTATTCATTCGTGACAGCCAACATTGGCATCATCATAAGTGAATCGCTCAAGATTCCTTGCATAGGATTCATTCTGCAACCAACGGTAATCCCTTCCAAGTTTTATCAGCCTATCGCCTCTCTCACTCAAACGGAAGTGGATCGGGAAGTGAAACTGTCTGGATTTGAAAGTCATAGCACGCTCAAGAGAATTAAACGTCTCTGGGAAAATAATATTTTCTCCTCTCGTTTAGACTTGATGCGTACACGTCGAGGGTTGATGAAAATAAACAGAAAACTGAACGATTTCGAAATTATTCAATTGCAGCACCTTCCATTTGTGGTTCCGATCAAACCAGAATTGTTCGGAGGACGTCCTGCAGACTGGTCGAACCAATCACTGCTGACCGAATTTATATTTCTTCGTGGAGATGATGTTCCATCGGTTCCTGCGGATATGATGCGATTCATTCAGGGTGCCCGAGAACGAGGCGAAAAAGTTATTGCAGTGTGTTTCAGCTCCATGCCCCTTACCAGAAAACAAATCCTAAAGTCGGCGCTCAGGATGGTACATCATTGTGCCGCACCCTACAAAGTATCATTGATTGCATTAGAGGGAAACCGTCCAACTACGGAGGTTACCTCGACGTATTTGGAGAAAGACGCTGCTCAGTTGATATCTGATGGACGATTACATCTAGCAAAGGGAGCCCCATTCAGTCGGTTATTCCCCCTAATGGACTTTGTGGTGATTCACGGGGGTTTGGGAACTACTGCTGAGTGTTTTGCATCCGGGGTTCCCTGCATGGTTACCGGGGTTTTGTTGATGGATCAGAGATTTTGGGGCATTCGCGTGTTTGAATTAGGAGTAGGCCCAAAACCGGTTCACATTTCAGACTTCAATCATGAAATACTCGAAATACTTCCAAAAGCCCTCGATGAAAATGGATCATGGGCGCAGCGAGCCAAAGAAATTAAGGCCAAGTTGTTCAGCGGAGGGGAACTCGGTGACGGAGTTGCGGAGAACTCAAAGGCTATCGTTGAACTATGTGCTGTTGCTTCACCAGCTGATTTATCATCCTATCAACGATGATCTAACGGAATCTCCCATGCTTTCTTATTTTATTTATTTTTGAAGCTATTCTATTCGGATCTCCTCGGCGTATTCGTCAACCACAGGTTCGGCTATTTCTTCCGTCAAGCGTTTATTCAAATCACTTCCAAGTCTGTTCTCTCGCAGTTTTTTAGAAATTTTTTCAGAATGAATAATGCGTTTATTTGAACGCTCATACATTAAAGGAGCTATACAGCTTCCATTCTTGTTGCCTTTCGAAGGCGTTTCTTCACTTCTTTTCTCCTCCCGTTCCGTCTCATTGAACATTTTGGAAGCTTTCGTTTTACGGGTTTCCACAGGCTCCACTTCAGGTTCTTTCTTTGCTTTTACTTTGAATACTTCTTCAAACATGTGTTGTCGTTGCTTGCTTTTCGCCTTATTTTCCAATTGAGTTATGGCATGCTCATGTTCAAGGTCAAGCATTGTCTTATCGCTTTCAGCTAAAGTTTTCTTAAGCAGCTTCAATCTGCTCACGTGATTGTTTCTTGCTCCAAGTGATTTTTTATATGCAGCTTCTTGTCGTCGTTTTTGCTCCAGTGTAAAATAGTTATAGATAGATGCAACAGTGCGAGTGGAGAGCCGGGAAACAATTGAGAATAGTCCGTAGTTTCTCGGTTCCACATAATCATCAGGAACCTACAAAATATAAGATACAGTAAAAATTGGATGGCATTATAGAGACTTACTTGTATCCCTGAAGCTAGTAGGTCTTTGCGCTTGTGGCTGTGCACCACGCTCCCTTTAGTCATGATGTGCACCCATCGATTAAATTCAGGTTCTGCCACGTCTTCAAAAGATGAAATTTGCAATGCTATAAACTTTCTTTTCTTCACATCACCGTTTATATCCGGTCCTAGAAGTTCAAACGCAGCTCTTGCAGCTTGGATTTCATCTTGTTCCAGATTATCAACTTGAGTTAAATATTCAGCAAAAGAAATGCTACCATTTCCTCCTACATCCAGTCTATCAAACACTTTTTCTGTGCGGGTGTATCTATAGTGCTTCAAAAGCGGATCCTCCTCGTCTGGGACGACTTTATTCATAGACACATATAACGGCTCTATTTATTTGAACTAACACAACGAGGCTAAGCTTTTGTATGGGTGACCAAATAATTAAACCTCTATCGGACTTACACTCTAAGCTACAGTAATTGATGACTTAGGTTGGATCTTTTGCAGAATGTGCTCGACCTGGACTTCGAATCTTCATAAGTTGGAATTTAATATAGGTCCTAGTTTAGACAATTTCTTCCTCGTCCTTTGAATGTTTTTAATCTAGGAAAATTATCATACCATTATCTACAAAGTGTTCTGGTAGGAACTCGGTTCAAATCGTCGATGCGATCCATAGTTGAAGTATCCTACAGAGCATGCTTGACAAGCCTTCAACTCTCCAAAACATTTAATGTTCAAAATTGAATCAAGCGTCTATACATTCCAGACCTGCATTTGAATCTTGTTCAAGATTTCAGATTGTTAACACGCGTAGTAATCCGGACTTTCGTTTCAACCATCGAAAATTTCAAATGTAACAAATTCGAAACCATGACACGTTTTCCTTTCATTTTCACATCTTTAATGTTAATAAGAAACTAGTTTTGTGAGTTCCTGTCTTCCAATAGTCTTCCAAAGCTTCTCAAATCATTTGATTCAAATGATAATCAAATGATCTTTAATTAATTAATTTTACCAGGTACCAATGTATTTTTAATTAATTATATAATTTCGAAATCAAAGGTCTTGAGATTGATTATTCATCATTCCGCGCTGTTATTATAATTCCATTGCACAACATACAGATTTGGTTTCGAATCAAATAAAAGCTAATAACAATCGTCGCGACGATATGCATTGGTAATTCTTGTACCAGGTTCGATTACATTCAATCGTGGAAGGGGCATCTTATTTCTACTTTTTCATTTTTACAGGGTTGAATTTGGAAGGATCAGGAAGAATCATATTCATATGAGCACCCACCTTCCCGTCATACTCTTGCTGAGGTACCGCTATCACTTGATTATTCAGCCTAACAGCCTTACTAGGATCCACTGAGCAAGGTTTACTTCGAATAGCTTCCTCATCTTTCGTTGCCATCTCCAAATCACCGGCTTTCGACTTGGCAAGAGCTTCATTCTCCTGTTGGGTTTTCAGGGGTAGATCTCCCTTCTTCTCCCCTCTCTGCTGCCTCAGCATCAGATAGCAACCTAACACCACAGATACAGCTACCATAGCTGCAAAGACCATCGAAACCACGAATTTGGTGCTTGTCATTCTCCCCTGTTCCTCTCTAGCAGCGCGAATTTCTTTGCTAGTAAATGTGTGTATTATGCGGGGGTCTTTCCTATTTCCGATAAAAAAGTTTAGATTTGAAATTTTGCACTTTTAGTAGCCATGCTATCGCTGACAGTATTGTTCCAGCAGATACTCGAGAAGGTTGTTTTCCAGAATCGATTATAGCACATCGCGAGGTTCATTTGAAAATTTGATGCCACACGCCAAGCCACACAGTCTAATGAGAGACGAAATCAAGTGTTTCTTAGAGGATGTCTAAGCTGGCGGCGGGGCAGTAGGAAAATAGAGAACTGATACATGAAGAGTTATTTTTTCGCAAGTGAAACTGATGTTTCGACGTTGTTGAACCATCTTAACCGTTTGAATTTTTGTATTTAACTAAGAAATGATTGCTCTCAAAACAAAATGTAGAACTAAGATTCAAATGAGTCTAGAGCTTTTCTTTCGCTCTCTAATTCATCTCTATTCAGCTTCTGTGACTTTAAAAGCATGCTTTCTGCGTTTCGGCCATTAGTTTGTAACAGTAAATTCCCACAACAGTACAAAACTCGATCACTAGCCAGGTCTCTCGTACCAAAACGAAGGTCATTCAAAGCCTCTCTGTTAAGAGTTTCCTCTTGGATTTTGTGCTGGATATTTCTCTTTAATTTCAATATCTTCAACGCATTCAATTCCTCATCCTCCCATTGTACTCGCTTCCCTTCCATTATTTTCACTCATAAGGGGGGCTAATCCGAATGTGACATGAGTTTCCTTTACTTTCCAATCTGTTGATCAAAAATAACTCGATAGAAATCTGCCTGAGGCACCATAAAAATGAATCGAAATGGTTATTAACTAATAACCCACTCTTATAATAATTTTATTGAAGTTTACAATGGCGAAAATTACTTCTTTTGGTAAAAGATGGCCTTGGTGAAATGCGAAGAGTTTTTAGATATGAAAACAGGCAAAACAGGCCCAAAATGATATTTCCAGGTATAAAAGTACGTGGACGATACGAAAGCTAAAACACACAGCATCAATCCACAGACGACTATCGCCTGTGCCAACGAATGCGCAAATAACGGCATCTTATCAAAGAATTCCGCAAGCAAAGACCATACCGCGATGCTATTGGATTGAAACGAAGCGAATCCTGCCTCTGACGAGTTCGGATCTACCAAGACCACAAGGGATGTGGTCAGTACCATCGCCACTGTCCCCATTTTGGTTCCCTGTAACACGATTTTATGGTGGCTATCCTTACAGGAGCAGTTATCCATTAACTGCTTGTAATTTTTCAATTGAGCTTCCAGTTCAAAAACCCGACGATTCAATTCTTTATTCTGAGCCTCCAAGTTCCCCATTCGATTCTTTTTCCTCTCACGGGATTCAGCTGCCAGGATACGATTTCTTTCCCGCTTAATCAACTGTCTCCTCTCTTTTTTCTCCACTTCAGTTAATGAAGACATATCTTCTTCATCCGACCCACTGCTGGAGATTGAACAGGTTTTTCTCTTTTTAGTATCGATGCTACGAAGTAAAACATCGAAATCAAGGTCCGAAAACGCATCGGTATCTTGAGCTGTGAGAGCATCATCAGATATATCATCCAGCCACCTACCAAGGTCTTCAACAGACCCGGAAGGCGGTCTTTGAAAAACAGCCTCGTCTTGCATGTGTTGCGAAATTAGAGAAGAAAAGTGTGGAATTATCACTAATTATGTCATTATATTTTACTGTAAGAGTACCTGGTACATTGTAATGAATTTAAATACAGCCCGCGTTAAGTATTACAGTCATACACTTTAAGACCATTAAGAGAAGGGATTAATGCCATGCCGTGAGTTCAAATCTTCAGCTCCTCTAAGCGAGACAATAGATTAATCCAGCTACAAAGACATGCAATATCCTCGGACGCATAAACGACCATTTTGACATTAATCCACGTTTGGGAATTTATCAATACTACAGAGAAAGGTCTTTCAAACATAAACCCGTAAATTTTCCATCGGATGTTCCTGACAATGCTATTGTACATGCATCAAACGATAAACTATCCTTGCATCGATCATAGGCTTGTTCGTTTTCATGAACATATTGTTTCGTATTCACTGCTTCTAAACGAATAAATACATATCTGGAACTAGAAAAGGAAACGTGGCAGTCTTATCTCGTAACGATACAGTTGTGAAAGCAGCTCATGAATATGGTCCATCGCACCTTGGGGGTACAGTCCTCCTATTTTTCTAAGGTGTTTTCAGTTTCAATGTTAGCGAAGAGGCGCGCAGTTGGAGCATGAATATTTCCAAAACATTTTTAAGATTAATAATTCACTTTTGGAGGATTCATTATGCATAATTGGACTTCATGAAGCTCCGACTTTTACAAAGTGGAAAAGAAGAATCCCTAGATTTTTTAATTAGCAAATCTCCGAATGCTGAAAATTTGCGGAACGATTAAGAGTTCCAGACACTTTTAATAAGTATACTGGTATCTAAATGCAGAAGATTGGAAGAATCCGACATGGTCTTAATTTCAAGCACCGCTTACCGACCAATATAGATTTTTATAGGTCTCCATCCATACATCAAATGAACTGAGTATACCTATTTATATTGTAACAATAATCTAGCAAACTGCGGTAACAAATAATTGCGCAAAAGATATTTATATTTAATTAAACATTAAAACGCTCAACACCGCTGTGCTAAGGAACGGACTTTTTAAAAATGGGTTCAATGAATAATTCTTGGATAGCTCGCCCGAGATTTCTACGTTCACTCTTAAACGGGTTTGAAATTATTCGAAGGGAATAAAAAACCCATCCAAGCAATTTATGTATCAATCTTACCCAGACACGTAACTTTTTGCAAAGTGGTATTGCATGCACTTCGTCATCTGTCAATGGAGTTGGACATCCAATTTCGTACCTACAGCCTATTCAAAAAGGTAGCTCAAGCGGTATTTAATTCCTTAGGTACCGGTATCAGTCCGACAAAGTAACTGTCATTTTCAAATTTAAAAACTTCCGATTTTTGACGGTTGGAATGACGTTAGCAATTTACTTCAAATCACTACCATAAACTATAGCCTCATTACCGTATAAATGAATGAAATTCAATTCAAAAATGTATTATTGTTTTATGTAGATAGGACCTAGTCATGCAGTAGACCATGGTTCGTGCATCTCAATAAGGTATTTATAGTGAATGAACTGAATCACATGTAGTTGTTAATTGATTTATTCGCAACTGATTTCAAAAAACGGAAAAACTCATTTTAGATCCATAACCATAACTGCCAACCTTTCCTTTCACAACACATCAACATGAGAGAAGTAGTACACATCCAAGGAAGACAATGCGGCAACCAAGTCGGAGCCAAGTTCTGGGAAGTCATCAGTGACGAACACGGGATCGACCCAACCGGAACTTACCATGGAGATAGTGATCTTCAGCTGGAACGCATCAACGTGTACTTCAACGAAGCAACTGGAGGAAGATATGTACCTCGCGCTATTCTTATGGATCTTGAACCAGGTACCATGGACTCTGTTCGCGCTGGACCATTCGGACAACTATTCCGCCCTGATAACTTTGTTTTTGGACAATCTGGAGCAGGAAATAACTGGGCCAAGGGACATTACACTGAAGGAGCAGAGTTAATCGACTCCGTTCTTGATGTCGTTCGTAAGGAAGCAGAAAGTTGTGACTGTCTTCAAGGATTTCAAATCACCCACTCCCTCGGTGGAGGTACCGGATCCGGAATGGGAACTCTTTTGATCTCCAAGATTCGTGAGGAATACCCAGATCGAATGATGCTTACCTTTTCGGTAGTGCCATCGCCAAAGGTATCTGATACCGTTGTCGAGCCATACAATGCTACTCTTTCCGTCCATCAACTTGTTGAAAATGCTGATGAAGTAATGGTTTTGGATAACGAAGCACTCTACGATATTTGCTTCCGTACCTTGAAGCTTACCACTCCAACATATGGTGATCTTAACCATTTGGTGTGCGCTGCTATGTCTGGGTGCACCTGCTGCCTTCGATTTCCTGGTCAATTGAACTCTGATCTTCGCAAACTTGCTGTAAATCTGATTCCTTTTCCTAGACTTCATTTCTTCATGATTGGATTTTCTCCTTTGACCTCCCGAGGATCCCAGCAATACCGTGCTTTGACTGTTCCTGAACTTACCCAACAATCCTTTGATGCTAAGAACATGATGTGCGCTGCTGATCCTCGCCACGGACGTTATTTGACTGCATCCACTCTTTTCAGAGGACGCATGTCTACAAAGGAAGTTGATGAACAAATGCTCAACGTTCAGAATAAAAACTCTTCCTACTTTGTTGAATGGATTCCGAACAACATCAAGTCATCAGTTTGTGATATTCCTCCAAAGGGATTGAAGATGTCTTGTACATTCATCGGTAACACTACCGCTGTACAGGAAATGTTCAAGCGTGTCAGTGAGCAATTCACCGCAATGTTCAGAAGAAAGGCGTTCCTTCATTGGTACACCGGAGAGGGTATGGACGAGATGGAATTCACTGAAGCAGAATCTAACATGAATGATTTGGTTTCAGAATACCAACAATACCAAGATGCAACCGCCGAAGAGGAAGGTGAATTCGACGAAGACGAGGAATATTAAATTCTCGCAATTTAATTCATTACAATAACAAACTTTGATGAATGTTTTTGGTTTATATTTTCGATGCTGCTGCTGGTCTACCAAGTGATGCGATACATTCTTAAGAATGACTCTATGATATTCAAAAGACTGAATAGGGTCTTGCAGCATTTGACGTTCTGTATGACCACTGTTGTAATTTGTTTTTCCAAACCATCTGGTTACATTGAGACTGTTATACTTTCTCCCACAATGGTACATACAACACAAGGCCTAGTTTGGAAAGAGTTGACTCTCTGAAGACAAAAACGATGGTGAACTATGGGGAATTTGAAATGTTGTGAAGCAATATTTTGAAGCACATTTGTCACTCAACTAACATTATGATTTATTAAACCGTTTATCCCTTAACTTGCAGCTTGAGGCCTATAGAATGCCCTCGTTTCTTTGTAGGTTGGTGCCTAGCTGAACCCCTTCAGTGGTCCCTGCAATAAATTGATGAATTATGAAATAATACGGACTATCCTACTTAAACAGACCTGATTGTGACTTTACGGAAACGGGGCATATATCTCTACGTTAGTTTCTAGATTCTTGTTTGAAATAGTCACTCACTTAATCAAAGAGCGGCATTTAAGGATGCATTCTCTAAATTATTTGTCATTCTTTTGAATATGCACACTCATTAATTATATTTCCTTTTTTAAGATCTCGATATGAACGCGAATACTGGCCCAACACATCGTTCAATAGTATGCATTGTGGTGGTGACGATCAGCGTGTTGTTTATTTGATCTACCATGTCCTGTTTGACAGACTTGATTTGATTGCAACGTAGTTAAACCTTGGACTTTCGGCTTGACTAGTAAACAGATCCAATACGATCTTTGCGTTGTGTGGTACGCTATCAATTTGATCCAAAGTTCTCAGCATAGATGCTGAAATTGAGGTGAATTAACCTGGTAAGCGGTACCGCATTCTTGTTTTGGATTGCCGTACTTTTCGATTGGCAAAGCCACAGAAAACCTGGTCCAGTAAGTATTCCATCAACTGCTGGTTGATTTCCGCGCACTTCAACATGGACAATTTATCACGGGCATGGAGTACAATTTCACTGCTTTTCCATCGACATCTGCGGCTCCGGTCCCTTCAAATGTATGACCTTTAACTAACTTGGGTAATTGCTGTGATCTTGACAACTCGCCAGTTACCAAAACTTGGAGAGACTCCTTTGCTTAAACCAGCACCTGGTCGCAGTTCCTGGATACCAGCATGGCATTCCCCGCGTAAAAAAAGTGCCGCATTCAACCGTCACCTCAATGCGGCCATATCTTCAAGTTTGTCAAATCTGTATTTAAATGGATCTAGTTCAGAATCTTTAAACATTGGAATACTTCCTGTCCTTGTATTCATGAGGGCCGCCACGATAATTGCCAAATTTGAAAATAAATTTAAATTTAGAAAACAGATCTCTCGACATACTCCTGTTATGAAATTTGAAATTATTAGAAATAGCCACGATCATTGGTATGGAATAATTACTGTCTTTTAAGGAAAACAAACCGGAGTTTTGAGCATTTTCAAATGTGACTTCGGAATTCGGATGGACTGGTTTGCCTTTGTCAACAGAAACACCAGCAACAGCAAAGAGATAACACGCGGCGGAGAGCATCGGACGCTATGGTGGTAGCTTCTGTGTCTGTCATTCGAAATATTGTTACCCATGCATCTGGAGGATAAGACTGGCTAAGTGCTTCAATCAGTTTGAGATTTAATGTACGCGCGTCATCCAAACCCAAATTCCCTATTTTTACTGCGTTCAGCGAGGAAAACAGACCTACCATCCTCTGGAGTAGCCCCTCCCTCAACAGCGATATGCTTCTACAGCGAGTATTCATCAAACAGAAGATAAAATCAGTCTTTGGTTGCAGGTAAAGACCGATATTGGCGATCATGTTGAGATGATCGATAGCTCCACATCCGATCGGCTTCGAGTATATCTTGATGAAATTTTGACTAATTAAGGAGAAAGATTCGGTTTAACGATTCCTATGTGAACTGCGTCTTTGGTTGACTTGGTGTGTAAACATGACTGTTAATTACAAGTTGATTGGATGTATTGATTGATAGAAATTGAATACTTGGTTCTGTTTAATTAAAAAATAACTAGGGCGTATTTTCGATTTGCTTTCTGTTTGTTTTTCTTGGACCCTTCATATTCAACGAGCATATCTCCCAGGTCTTTATACTGCTAGTATGAACGGCATCATTGAGGAATCTTAAAGTGGAAGTGACTCGGAAACACCCGCTATCTGAGTTGAATACAGGTATTCGAGATCAATAGCTTCAGCTGGTTTACGTGCTATTGAACGACAATGGTCTTCTATGAAAATAGAAAACATGAATCGCGTTGCAGCCTGAGCGAAAGCTTTTTCAACATGTCGGTTGTATTTCGTGTTGATGACAACTGAGGTACGTGCTGCGGGTATGTATCAAATTTCTTCATAGTCTCGGTCCCGCATGATACAAGTATTCAGCTCCTTCCTCGTCATATTGTCTTCATTACCCGCGCGTTTGTTGTTCTCGGAGCCTATTAATTGATCGAAAAATATGCGGTACGGTCCCCAATCTCCCCTCTATAGTTACGTTGGGAATTCGAATACGAGTATATTAATATGGCAATAGTAAAGAGTCCTGATAATGACAGTATGAGTCAATCAAAAGCCGTGCAGTTGATAAGCAGGTTGAACCAGCTTGTATGCCGTGTCTCACAAGAATCTCTCACTGAAGTGGAGGCACAGTTTTCCCAGCAAACGATGACGGCGTTGTGCGGGTTGGCGAAAAACACCTCCGCAAAAGCACTTATTTCGAAAACTATGAGTAAACTTTCCATATCAGTACTACGGGTTTTTCGGGAATTTCCAACAACTTTACAGAGTGCATGTGATCTCATATGGGCGTTAGCCTATCACGACCAATCCGTTCAAGCCATGTTCGCTGAGAGTAGTATTTGTGCGTTTGTCATTGAAACAGTAGTGAATAATTTCGAATGTCTATCTCTGATTAAATCGGCATTTGGGGCCATTTCCAGTTTATGTAGACATCCACTAAATCAAAACGTCGCAAGAAAGGCTCACGCTATTGAGGTGCTGTTGAAAGTGCTGGCCAATAATGGTTATGGAGACGAGATGCTGCTACAGTATACGTTAGATGCATCCGCTTCTATTACACATGGGCATCGTGACAACGGCAATGTGTTTATTCAGCAGGGTGGAGTGCAAGCCACTTTGTTCGCCATGGAAAAGAACAGCAGAAACCCCGCTATCGTGAGATCCGCCAGTGTCTTACTAGTGGTTGTGCGGGATAGACCTTTAGGGAGTCAAGCAATTGTATCAGCAGGAGCAATGGATATCCTTTTAGACGCCATCGCCGTTCATACAACAGTGCCTGAGTTAGAGCATGTGCTCTGTGCATTAGTGGGACAACTCTGCCGTGATGTGCCTCAAGGTGCAAGACAAGTGGCGGAACAAGGTGGAGTGAAAGCAGTTATTCCAGTTTTAGAAAACCATTCCTCCCAACGCTTGACGGTTGAAGCATGTTATTCAATTTTGGCGAGTTGTTGTTCGCAGAACACCCCAACATCGAAACAGGATTTCTTGGATGTATCTTGGAGTGCGTTTAGAGCTTGTAAATTTCAATTGAACTCTTTTAAACTTCTCACGGATATTTGCTCGGTGGTCGGCAGCAAAGGAATGAATAAGCTGGTCGTTGACAATCTCGTTGGGGGCGTATTCGAGTTACCCATCCACTTGGAAATCTCCGAAATGACGTCTTTTTACAACGTATTAGAGAAATTTATGAACAGCGACATATTTAAAAGTCTTGTGGCAATCACGGATGCATGGATGGAGTGCTCTTTCCAGCAAACAGAGGAAATAGAAACTATCTTAAGCATTTCGAAAGTGGTCTATTTGGTAAATCACGACATTGAACAGTTTTTGGGATGGCAGCGATGCAAATGTATCACTATAACTTCATTTTTAAATACTGCCAAGGGTTCGTTGAAAAGATTACATGCTTTGGACAGAGTTAGAAGAGACGGCAGGCATTACACGGACATCGATGTAGCTCTTGAGGTTGGATCGTTTTATAGTATTTTATCTGCATCTTTATGGTGCAGGGAAAGGATGTCAACAAAGGAAGTTTTATCGCTGCAACAAGATTGCTCTATCACCGAACTGCTCAGCGTGGCATTGCTCTGGCTCGACGCATTCAAACTTTTGAAATTCGAATGCAACGATACGGATGAACCAAGATGGAAGATGCTTAATAGCCTCTGCAGATTTCTAGTTGTGTCATTGTATGCGGAGCGACAATTAACTTTGCGCTGTCTTGCTGGGTCGAGTGGGGTCTCTTTAGTCCTGGCTCTTCAAAAAAAACTCCAAGCAGTTGAACAGGATGTATATATTGAGTTGCTCCAGAGTTTACGAAGCAAAACTGCATTGATTCTCAAGTTGATCGGAGGTACTTGCTCGTCAAGTTTTCCGGATTCTATTAATGAATCAGATATTGTTAAGTCCTTTTATAAAGTTTCAAGTGAAATACGAAATGCTCAAGTACAACGTAAACTAGAGAAGGAGCTGCGAATTGTTGAATCAACAAAGGAACCTGAAAAAGCAGATATATGTATAGAAGAGAAACTCGAAGAGTCTTATCTACTTTCAAATAATGAGATCGATGCCAGCGATAACAGCGATGCGGATGGGTCCGAGACGGATGAACCCCCGGTGGAGGAAAGCAGCTTTCCCCAAACCGCTACACCAAAACAAGAATGTCAGTCATTCACTTTTGAAGAACCAACTTCGGCGATGGCACGATTCGTAGCTACTTTGCCAGAGCTTATCCATGATGCCAGTGTCGATGATCTTGAACCATACATACCAGAGTACGAACGACCCAGGCATGCTGTCAATGTATGCGGTGATAAGCGCTTAGTGTACGACTGGCGGTTGGCTTTAGGGGAGGGAGAAGGACGAGCCAAATCCACTTTAAGTCCTGCCTTGCCTTACATTCTAGGAGCCGAACCACCTTTGCAAAAAGGAACTCCATCGTCGTTCTTAGTCGGTGGTTGCAAAACGGATATATCTCCTACTTGTGAAACTGATCACCATCTATTATTCGAAAGCAGGTTTGAAGGAGCAAATCTGCTGCAAGCTGTTCGGTTGAATCCGAACGAGTACGATTTAGTTATACGATCAGATCTTCACACCACGGGACATCATCAGTGGTTCTACTTTGCTGTTACAAACACTCATCCAATGGGTCATCAAGGCACCGCTACACACAAGTTCAACATCGTGAATCACTGTAAGCCAGGGTCTATGTTCGCAGAAGGGGCTCAACCATGTTTGTATTCATTTTCTCAGGCTGAGACTCAAGGTCGAGGATGGCGACGAGCAGGATCAAAACTATCTTACGGGCCGAATGACTATACATCTCCTGGCGAAAAGAAATCCGTCAACTATTATTCGTTAACCTTCTCTATGACCTTTGACACCCCTAATGACGTGTATCTTGTAGCAATGTGTTTCCCCTACTCTTACACCAAGTTGCAAAACTTCTTGGACGCATCTTGCAGTGAAGCAACAGCAACTATTTGCGAGAGACGATTGCTTTGCAAGTCGCTAGGTGGACTTCGTTGTGATGAATTAACGATCACTAATTTCAAGTCTGGCAGTCCTTTGACTCGACCTGCAGTGGTTTTTACTGGTCGAGTTCATCCTGGTGAAACAAATGCCAGCTACATGATGGAAGGAACGATTCGGTTTTTGCTTGGGAATAGCGCTCTCGCCAAAATGCTGAGGGAATTGTATGTCTTTAAAATAGTCCCAATGCTGAATCCTGATGGTGTGTATCATGGAAACTATCGCACTTCGTTGAGTGGTTGTGATTTGAATCGTACATGGATGAAGCCTAGTCCCCATGATCATCCTACGATATGGCATACTAAGAGTATGATCCGCCAAACTCATTCAGTGA
>Ga0105055_10006845_pt1 | contig 15479 bp, 13 predicted proteins | sample BON03_FD_78090 | JGI IMG/M metagenome (GOLD analysis project Ga0105055, IMG submission 78090) | Freshwater microbial communities from Lake Bonney liftoff mats and glacier meltwater in Antarctica - BON-03 | ecosystem: Environmental > Aquatic > Freshwater > Ice > Glacier meltwater | place: Lake...
CTCGCCGCTGGGTCTCTGCACCTCCACCAAGCTATTCGGATACAGGCTGAACAGGAACGTGAAGTCAGGCCCCATCCATGTCCATTCCCCTTCCGGCTTATGGGCCACCACTGCCCTGTCCGGCGGCTTCGGCCACCCCGCCCGGTCCGCCACCTGATGCGGATACACCGGCACCAGATGGAACTGCCCCCGCCCCCGTCGGTCCGTCCCGCGAAACACATCCACCCGCACCATCTCGCCCCGGTCCGCCGTGCCGCCGCGCACCGTCACCGCCCGCTTGTCCTTGGTCGCAAGCCGCACGCTGCGGATTGCCTCCGTCCCGGCCGCCGCCGCCACCAACTGTCCCCACGCCGCCGCATGCTCGCCCTCGAACCGCCGCCGCAGCAACCGCCGCGCCTCGCGCCGCTCCGCGCCCACCAACATCCCCGCCGCCTGCCAATCCGCCGGATTGGCCGCCGCCACGGCCGCATCGATATCGGCCTGGGCCGCCGCATTTGCCTTGGGAAAACACGGCGGCCGATCCGCGGGCCGTCCCGCCTCGATCCACGCGCGCAACACCGCGATCATGTCGCGCTGCCGCTCGCCATCCTTCACCCGCTCCAGATCGTCCAACTTGAGCGCCGCCACCGCCTTGCGCACAAAAACCACCTCAACCCCGTCTCGGACCTTCACCTGCTTGATCGTCGCCGCATGCGCCTCCCCCCGCGCCCGCCGCTGTTCGGAACGGGCCACGAACACCTCCCCAACCGCCGCGCGTACCTCTTCCCGGAACCCGGGCCACGGCTCGTCCAGCCCCTTGAAGTCCCGCGCAAGCCCCTGCCGTTCCGCCTCCTGGAACCGTCGTGTCAGCCGTTGCAGCATCGCCTCGCTGGTCGCCGCGATCACCAGTGCATCCAGTGCATGGTGCCGGTCATCCGCAAGTCGCTTGCCGTCCGCCCCCCGCTTCAGCCCGTCCAACCCCCATCCCTGCCGCAACTTCGCCACGAGCGTGCCAGATCGCGCCAGCACGTGCCGCTGCCCGTCTTGCGGATACATCCGCGTCAACAACCCCAGCAGCACCCGCGTTGCATATCTCGTATCCGAAAGGTTCCGATTCCGAAACGTTTGCTCCACCTCTGCCGCGTTGCGCCGCAAGTAGAAGCCGCGCTTCTTGCGCCCCTTCATCTGCAAGCACAGTTCCACCCGCCGTTCGAACGCCTCCCACGCCTCCGGCCGTTCCGCGCTGAACCACTCCCACGGCGTGCGGTTACGCTTGCGCTGGTTCGCCCCTGCCAAGCACAGCGTCTTGTTCGCAAACGAATCGTCTCCGAATCGGCTCCACGGCAGGACGTGGTCCACCTGCACCCGATTGTCGCTCGCCCGCAGCATCTCCAGTAAGATCGGTTCGTCCGTGTACAGGCATCGCGTGTTCTGCTCCTGCCATAGCTCGAACCGCAGCAGTTCCTCGTTCGTCGGCGGCGGCTGGCCCAGCAGGTCGGCGAACCGGTCGCGCGTCCGGTCGCGCTCGCGGTTGCGCTTCTCGATGCCACGCGTGATCTCGTCCCGCTCCTCCGCGCCTTTGCCCACGTCCCGCGCCAGTTCCACATGGATGCGGTCCGGCAATCCGAAGCACTGCACGATCGACCGCACTTGCTTGGTCATCTCGCTCAGCGCCCGCCGCGCCACAGGGTTGCGCATATCGTCCAGCGTCACCGGCGCCTGCTCGGCGTGGTTCATCCCTGCTTCCGCAGCCGCCTCAGCATAGCCCATGCCACGACTTAGGTAGGGAAGCATCGCCCGCGCTGCCTCCGACGAGATGTGGCCTGCGCCGCGGAACTGCGCGAACGCCCCCTCCGCCACGCCATGCATCACCTGGTCCGCAACCAACGGCTCCACCCCGGCCTCCAGCAGCCCGGCGCGGATGCGTTCCTCGCTCTCGCGGAACGTCAACACCTCGGCAATCCGGTCCAGCACGGCCGGCCGGTGCAGCAGCGCCTGCCAGACCCCGTCCCCCAGCACCTTGCGCAGCGTCGCCGTCCCCTCCGCCGCAGCCCCCGTTCGCGCCACGATGTCGCGCGTCTCCTCCTCGGGTGAAACATCCGCGAACCGCGTCTGTGCCGCCAGATCAAGCAGGCTGCGCACCCCGCGATAGGACAGCTTCTTCTGGCGGCCAAAATCCGCCGCCACCAGCCCAATTTGTTCCGGCGAAAGCGGCACCCCCTCGCCGTCCCGCGTCGCCAACCGAAGGTTCGCCAGCCGCGCCAACAGCCGGAACAGCTCGAACGATCGCGCGCGCCGCGCCGTGCGCCGCTGCGTCGCAATCAACGTGCACGCCGCCACCATGTGCTCGCTGTCTTGAAGCTCCCTCTGGCTGAACGCCGCCTTGGCGAACGCCTCCGCCAGTGTGGGCGTCGCCTCCGCCAGCCCCAGCCGCCCCTGGGTTGCGAACAGCGCCCGCGCCTCCGCCTCCAGGTCACCGCGCAGCACCGTGCGGCTGAAATCGCCCAACCGGTTCCGCTTGCGCGCTACGAAGTCAGTATGCCGGGCAAACATCTCGCCCACGCTTCGCCAGCCCGCCAGCCGCTCGCGTGTCGCCTCGATCGCCCTCAACATCGCCGAGGTATCCGCCGCCGCGTTCGCCCCCTTGTCGCGCTTGGAGTTCGATCGGAAGCCGCGATGGCGCGCCAGGTGCCCCAGCGCCACGGCGAACTCCCGCCGCGTCAGAAGCCGGTCCAACCCCTCCGCGCGCAGCAGCCAGGGGTCCAGACCCTCGCCCCGCAGCGCATCCCGTGTGTCTCCCTCAAGCAAGCCGGCATCGCGCAGCAGCGCGCGGATCGCCGCCATGCGTTGACGCCGTCGCCGGACCACCCGCCGCTGGCCGCGATGCTGGCGCCGGATCGCCGTCGTAGGGATGCGATCCTTGTCCGTCTCTGGCTTCTCGAACGCCCAGGCACCCGCGCCGAGAATGCGCCCGGTACTCCACTCCTCGTCCACATCGATCACCGCCCAACCGATCGACGCTATGCCGCCATCGAGCCCCAAAATGCGCATGCTTACCGTCCGTCAGCAAAATTGTCCCGCTTCGTCATCATACGTTGACACGCACGATGCCAGCGGGCAAAGCTGCAATTGGGAAATCGGTTGGGAAGCCACGGCAAGGTGGCTTTTCAAAAAGCCACTCAGACGGATTACCCCTGGATCGCAAGATCCAGGGGGATTCTCTCCATCGCATGCGCGCCCCGACCAGTTGCGCCGCTGCGCCCCGCACGCAAGTTTGCAGAATATTTTCCTTGCATCCTCCGCCGATCCACGATAAGAACATATAATGAACGTTCAGCCCTCACCCCAGGCCGCACCCGGCCCGGCGCCCGATCCGGCGCCGGACCTAGCCGCCTGCGTGGGCGTCATCCGCACCTCCATCGTCGACTGGTCCGCCACCAACCCCCTCCTCGGCCGCGCGCTAGACCCCGTCACCGCGCAGATTCTCGTCCTGCTCCAACTCCTCTCCAATCTCTTCGCCCGCTTCGCCGCAGGCGACCTGCCCATCCAGAAACCCCCAGCCCCGGCGGCCTGCGCTACACCCCGCCCTTGCACCGCGCCCGCCGTCCTCCACCATACCCAGGCCCGGCACCGCGCGGTGCGCCGCCCCCTCACCCCGCGCGCCGCCCACGCAGGCAGCACCGGCACGACCGCCCCAACCCCATCCGCTGGGCAAGCCCCGCGCCACCTCGGCGCCCGCCCCGCCACCCGCACCCCCAATTGCCCAAATCCCGCCGGCGCCGGCGCCACCAACCGGCCACGCCCGATTTTTTCCGCCCGATCTCCCGCCGCACTGGCACACCCATAATGTTACGATATCAAAATAATATTGCCTGCACACAGCAAAAAGGCCAGGCGGCTCACACCCCCTGGCCTTCCCGCCTGTCCTACCGCGCCGAAACCCTCAGCCAAGCCCCTCGAACAGCGCCGTCGTGATGTACCGCTCCGCGAACGACGGAATGATCACCACGATCTGCTTGCCCGCCATTTCCGGCCGCGCCCCCAGCTTCAACGCCGCCGCCAGCGCCGCCCCCGACGAGATGCCGCCCGGAATCCCCTCCCGCCGCGCCAGCCGTCGCGACTGCGCGAACGACTCCTCGTTCGTCACCTGGATGATCTCGTCATACGCGCCGCGGTCCAGCACCTCCGGCACGAACCCCGCCCCGATCCCCTGCAACGGATGCGGCCCCGCCGCCCCGCCCGACAGCACCGGGCTCGCCGCCGGCTCCACCGCCACGATCCGCACGCCCGGCTTGCGTGCCTTCAGCACCTGCCCCACGCCGGTGATCGTCCCCCCGGTGCCGATGCCGCTCACGAACGCATCCACTCCGCCCGCCGTATCCTTCCAAATCTCCTCCGCCGTCGTCCGGCGGTGGATGTCCGGATTGGCCTGCGAACCGAATTGGTCCGCCGTCACCGAGCCGGGATGCTCCGCCAGCAACTCCTTCGCCCGGTTCACCGCCCCCGTCATCCCCTTCTCGCGCGGCGTCAAATCGATCTCCGCGCCAAGGAAATGCAACATCTTGCGCCGCTCGATCGAAACCGACTCCGGCATCGTCAGAATCAGCCGATACCCCCGCGCCGCGCAAACGAACGCCAGCCCAATGCCCGTGTTGCCCGAAGTCGGCTCGATGATCACCGCCCCCGGCTTCAGCCGCCCCTCGGCCTCCATCACCTCGATCATGTTCACCCCGATGCGGTCCTTCACGCTCGAAAGCGGGTTGAAGAACTCCAGCTTCAGCAGGATGTCGGCCTTGATCCCGTCATCCGCCGTGATGTTCGGTATCCGCACCAGCGGCGTGTTGCCGATCGTCTCGGCAATGCTGTCATAAATGCGCCCGCGCAACGGCGGGTCGAGCTTCAGCGGTTTGGCGGCCATGACTGTCTCCCAGTGCCCATGACGGGCTCATTTCACGATTCAATATCGTGTAATGGAGATTATACGTCAATCCACGGGGCAAGCCAGCCCCGCCCCCCGTTCAATCCGCCAACCTATTCAGTCACCTGCCCGTCCCCGCGCAGCGGCTTCACGTTGCCGGTCAGCTTGTTGCCCTTCAGCATCGCCTCGGTCGCCGTCAGGTTCACCACCATGAACGTGGAATACGACCCGGTATTGATCATGGTGTTGTTCTCGATGGTGATCTCCCGCGTCGGCTGGTTCACGCCCTCGGCACCAATCATGATCGCACTGGTCCGGTTCTCCGCCTTCGGCCCCTTCTGCATCGTCGTATCGCGAACCACCACGCTGCCGCCGTTGGGGATTTCGATATGGTAGCTCGCCGTGCCGGTATCGCCGTCGCGGATCTCGCTGCCGATCACCTCGGTCCGCGCCGCCCGCGACTTGATGTGATGCGCCTGGCGCGTGTCGGAGAACTTGCTGCCCTCCACCCGCAACAACTTCAGCGCGTTCACATAAATGCCGTGCGCGCAGGGCGAGCAGTAGCCGTGCCGCACGAACTCGCTGTCGCGCACGATGATCGTGCTGTTCGGGTTCGGCGCGGCCAATATGCCGTTCTGGTTGTTGTTGAACTTCACCCGGTCCACCAGCAGGTTGGTCCCCTCGGCACGAATGCCCGCGCCGTTCATGTCCGGCACCCGCACCCGCACCAGGCTGATATTGCGTACCGTGATGTCGTTGCCCGCGGTCACCAGCAGCGCCTTGCCCTGGCAGGCCTTGTCGGTAAGGACCGCCGCCGCGTTCGGCGCCGCGCCCTCGATGGTGATGTTGTTGGCCCGCACCACCGCGCAGTCGAAATACTCCCCGGCCGCGATCAGCACCCGGTCGCCATCCTTGGCCGCGCCGATCGCCTCGGATGGCAGCTTGAACTCCTTGCCCTCACCCACCTCCAGGGTACGGGCGCCAGCCGGTGAGCCGCATTGCGCAAGAACCAGCAGCGGCAGCAGCAGGCGAAAACTTCGCAGGGCGATCATGACAAGCTCCTTCGGAAGATCGAAACGAAAAGGACGGTCTGGGCGGCGGGCCGCCCGTTCAGCTTCGCCCCACCAATACCACGCCGGCCACGATCAGGGCGGTTCCAGCGATCCGGCTCAGCGACATCGTATCGCTGAACAGGAAATACCCCATCACCGCCGTGATCACGAAGCTGAGCCCGACGAACGGATAGGCCTTGGAAAGTTCCGCCCGCGACAGCACCGCCAACCAAAGCAGCGTGCCCAGCCCGTACAGTGCGACCCCCCCAATCACGCCGGGGCTGAGCGCCACCGCCCGCACCACCGCCACCACCCCGCCGCCATCGATGGCACCCCGCACCGCCGGGCCGGACATGGCGAGCTTGAACAGCACCTGCGCCACGGCACCCATGCCGATGCTGGCCAATGCCAACCCCAGAACCAAACCCTGCATTCACCGCAACTCCCGAACACCGCCGGCGCCATGACCCACGCAACCCATCAGAAACCAGACGCCGCCAAGCGCTGTTGGTTGCGCATCGCAGGACCTATAGCAACCACGCTCCGCCCCGCGCTGCCAACATCAGCCCCGCCACGCAAACGGCAATGGCCCAGGTCACGCGATCGCGAACGGCATACAGGATCGGGTCGTGGTGCATATGCCCCCGCGCCGTGGCCAGCCAGATCCGGCAGTTCCACAGCAGCACCAGCGGCACGATGCCCCACAGCAACGCCGATGACCCCAACTGCCGGGTCAGCGCCTCGTTCTGCACATACAGCGCCAGCACCAAGCTGGAGGAAAACGCCGCGCTCACACCGAACAGCTGCAAAATCAGCAGGTCGCCAGGACCATAGCCGCGCCCGGCGATGGCGTTGGACGAGCGCCGGCTGCTGTCCATCACCTCGGCCACCCGCTTGACCAGCGCCAGGCTGAGGAACAGGAAACTGGCGAAGGCCAGCAGCCACAGCGACAGCGAATGCCCCGTCGCCTCGCCGCCGCCCACCATCCGCACGGTGTACAGCCCGGCCAACGTGAACACATCCACCAGTGGCAGCCGCTTCAGCCGCAGCGAATACGCCATCGACAGCACGCCATAGGCAACCACAATCCCCAGCACCCCCCCCAACCACCCCAGCACGCCGCCCAGCAGCAACAGCAGAACAGCCAGCCCCATGCCCGCGGACAGATCCACCGCTCCGGCCGCAAACGGGCGCAGGCGCTTGGTCGGGTGCGCGCGGTCGGCGGCGAGGTCGAGCAGGTCGTTGACCAGATATATGCCGGATGCCGCCGCACAGAACGCCGCGAACGCCAGCAACCCGCCCCCCCAGCTCGGCCAGTCGCCCAGCGCGCCGGCCGTGAAGATCGGCACGAACACCAGCACGTTCTTCACCCACTGGTGCGGCCGCATGGCACGAAGCAAGGTGGCGGCCATCGCGGGCCGGTCGGCGATGCGGTGCTCCACCGGCACGCTCACGCGTGCTGCCACCGCGGGCGCCACATCCACCATCACCGCCGCCGCGGCAGCGGCCCAGACCGGCAGGTCGGCCCGATGGTCCCCGGCATAGACGAAGCCGCCACGCCCGAACCGCTCCACCAACGCCGCCGCCTTCGCCGGCCCCTTGAGGTTGCGCGCGGGCGATGAGGCGATCACCTCGTCGAACAGGCCGAGATGATCGGCGATCAGCCGGGCCGTCGCCTCGTTCGAGGCCGTCGCCAGCACGATATGCCGCCCGGCCGCCCGCTGGCTGCGGATGTAATCGAGCATGCCCTGGTTGTACGGCAGCAGCGCCGGGTCCGGTGGCGACAGTTCGGCGACCCGCGCCTTGAGCGCCGCCCGCCCCCGCGCCGCCGGCGCCAGCAGCGCACTAAGGCGCAGACTGCCACCCAGCACGAGCAGTCCTTCCACCAGCGTGTCGGTACGCACCAGAGTGCCGTCCAGATCAACGCACAGCGGCAACAGCCCCACCTCGGCCGCGACCGGCCGCGACGGCACCGGTCGCGTATCAGCTGCCGCCGGAGCCTGCAGGGGGGCATCCGCACTCATGGCGCGCTACTCCTCGCAGGGCGCATCGCACTGCACCGAAACATCATCGAACGAGGTCGCCAGCAGCCCCGCACGATCGATCGTGACACTGCCGACCAGGACAACCAGCACCAGCGCAACCGCCAGGTAGACACGCTGTGCCACGCTGCCCGGCCGCAACATCGGCGCGAGGCCGGCGCCCAGCGCGAACACCAGGAAATGGGTATGCGGCGAATACAGATAGACGCTGCCGCGGAACTGGAAGTCGAGATGGAAGACGAAATTCGCCGCCAGCGTCGCCGCGAGCCCCACCGCCAGCCAGCGCGTGCGCCGGTTGGCAAAGGCGGCCACCGCGCCTGCCAGCCAGAACAGATGCCATAGCAGCATCGCCGCCGCCGCCAGCGGGGGGAAGAACGGCGTGCGGAAATCCCACATGCGGATGCCGCCCCCGATCGGCACCACGGTATAGGCCGGCGACACCACGGTATAGCCGAGCAGGCGCAAGGCGGTGTCCAGCACGTCGGTCCGCTCGCCCTTGGTGCGCTGCCAATAGACGCTCTTGATGACGCCGAGCGGATCGGCGAGTGCCTGCAGCACCACGTCGTACCAGACCACCGCCGTCAGCACCGCCAAAATGGCCGCCAGCGTGGCGCCGAAAACAAACATCGGCCGCACCGCGCCGACCACGCCACGATGGCGCAGCCACACCAGCGCCTCGGCGATCAGCGACTGCAGGACGTTGGTGGTGGTGATGCCGTAGACGAAGGCAGCGGCCACGTAGCGCAGCACCGCGGCACGGCCCGTTTCACGCAGGCGGGCGACCGTAACCAGCCACACGCAGGCAATGCCGAACGCCGCCGGACCATAGGCCTCCGGTATCATGGCGCTGAAGAACTGGCTTCCCGACACGGCGAACAGCGCTGCGAGCACGCTCGCCTCCGGCCGGGCGATGGCGATGCGGCGCAGGAACAGGAACACCACGCCCACTGTCGCCGCGCCGAACCCCGCCATCACCAGGGCCGCCGCCGCCTTGGGCGCCACGCCTGCCACCAGCAACGGCCAGGCGAGCGGCCGCAGCACCACCACCAGCGGGTGCTTCACGCCGCCGCGCTCGAAATCCTCGTGCACCAGCAGCGCGACATAGCGGGCGGGGTCGAGATCGAAGGCGAGGTTGTAGTAGTCGAGGAACATCCCTTGCGCGAGGCGCAGCCCGAAGGCGGCATACAGTGCGCCCGCCGCCACGACGAGGGCCGCCGCGGTCAGGGCGTCGGCACGCCACCGCAAAGCCACGGCGGCAGGTGCTGCTGCGGGTTCTGCGACTTCGCTGTCCAAGGCGGTGGGCTCCGTGCTTCCTGCGTGCCATTGCATACTGTCAGCCCACCCTGTCAACAGTTTCGGGCATCAATCGCTTGTGGGCGATCATCGCACCCGGCATGTTGTTGCCGAATAAAGAATGAGGTCGGATCATGTCGCATGCCCACAGGATTTTCGCGATCGCCTTTGCGTTGGCCGCCGGCTTCACCACCGCGGCACCCGCCGGTGCGCAATCCGCCCTGCCGCCGCTGCGCACGGGCGTGGACGGCACCTTCGCCCCGCACGCCATGGCCAAGCTCGGCGGCGGGATCGAGGGCTTCCAGATCGACCTGTTCACCGAGGCGGCGCGCCGCATGAAGCGGGAGATCACCATCGACAGCACCAGCTTTTCGGGCCTGATCCCGGGCCTGCAGGCCGGGCGCTACGACTTCATCGCGGCGCCCACCACGGTGACCAAGGAGCGGGCCGAGAACATGCTGTTCACCGCCGGCTACCTGTGGACCGCCTTCCAGTTCGGCATCAAGAAGGGCGCGGCGCCGATCAAGGATTGGGCCGACCTCAAGGGTAAGGCGGTCGCGGTCAACAAGGGCACGCCGTACGAGCAGCTTTCCAAGGCCGAGGGCGAGAAGCACGGCTTCGCCACCCAGGTGTACGACACCCAGCCGGACGCCATCCAGGCGGTGCTGTCGGGCCGCGCCTATGCCACGCTCGGCGGCAACACCGTCATCCGCTACGCCGCCAGCCGCAACCCGCAATTCGTCGCCGACCTGGAGTTGACGCAGACGCGCGCGCACTGGGGCGCCCCGTTCCGCAAGGACAACGTGGCCCTGCGCAACCAGATGCAGGACGTATTGAACTGCATGAAGCTGGACGGCACCATCGCCAAGCTGTCGGAGAAGTGGTTCGGCGTGGCACCGGCGGCCGATGCGCTGGAGCGCGTGGTCACCCCCGGCTACGGCGTACCCGGCATGCCCGGCTACGACCCCACGCCGCACAACCTGAAATGCGACTGAGCAGGGCCGCGTGATCGAGGCACGCGGAGTCCACAAGCATTTCGGCGCCCTTCACGTGCTGAAGGGCGTCGACCTGCTGGTGGCGGAGCGTGAGCTGGTGTTCGTGATAGGCCCCTCCGGCTCGGGCAAGTCCACCCTGCTGCGCTGCCTGAACCGGCTGGAGGAGCCGTCGGCGGGCAGCATCGTGGTGGACGGCATCGACCTGCTGGACCGGCGGACCGACATCAACCGCGCGCGCCAGCGCATCGGCATGGTGTTCCAGTCGTTCAACCTGTATCCGCACATGACGGCCTTGGGCAACGTGACCCTGGCGCTGCGCAAGGTGGCCGGCAAGTCGCGCGCCGAGGCCGACGAACTGGGCCACGCCGCGCTGGCCCGCGTGGGGCTGGCCGACCGCGCCGGGCATACGCCCGGGCAGCTTTCAGGCGGCCAGGCGCAGCGCGTGGCGATCGCGCGGGCGATTGCGCTGGAGCCGCGGGTGATGCTGTTCGACGAGCCGACCAGCGCGCTGGACCCGGAACTGGTGGGCAGCGTGCTGGCGGTGATGCGCCAGTTGCGCGAGAGCGGCATGACGATGGTGGTGGTGAGTCACGAGATGGGTTTCGCCCGCGCCGCCGCCGACCGTGTGGTGTTCATGGACGACGGCGCCATCGTGGAACAGGGCCCGCCGACGCAGATATTCGAGCATCCGGCCGGGGAGCGCACCCGCGCCTTCATCGGCCAGATCCAGCGGCATTGATGCGCGCCCTGCCGCAGCGCGCCCGATGACCGATTGGGAGCGGTTCCTCGACACCTTCTTCAATGCGAAGGTGATCGCCAAATACTGGCCCGACATCCTCTACGGCATGGTCGTGACCATCGAGCTTGCCGTGCTGGTGGTGGTGACGGGGCTGGCCAGCGGGCTGGTGCTGGCGCTGCTGCGGGCGCTGGGCATCCGCCCGTTCAACTGGCTGCTGATCTTCGTGGTGGACGTCCTGCGCGCCCTGCCGCCGCTGGTGATCATCGTGCTGATCTATTTCGGCCTGCCGAGCGTGGACATCGTGCCCTCCGGCTTCGTTTCCACCTGGATGGCGCTGAGCCTGGTGCTGATGGCCTTCGCCGAGGAGATATTCTGGGCCGGCATCACCGCGGTGCCGCGCGGCCAGTGGGAGGCAGCGCGCTCCACCGGCCTGTCGTTCAGCCAGACGCTGCTGGGCGTGGTGCTGCCGCAGGCGCTGCGGCTGACCATCCCGCCGCTGACCAGCCGCACCATCGCCATCACCAAGGGCACCGCGCTGGGTTCGGTTGTGGCGGTGAGCGAGATCCTCGGCCAGGCCTCCTCGGCGGTGTCGAACAGCTACAACCCCTCGCCGCTGATGCTTGGGGCGGCGGCGTACCTGGTTCTGTTCATCCCGGTGGTGGTGGCCGGGCGCTGGGTGGAGACGCGCTTCGCGTGGAAGAAGTGAATGGTTGAGACCTTCTTCAACGTGGAGATCATGCGCGCGGCCTGGCCGATCCTGCTGGCCGGGCTTGGCAACACGCTGCTGCTCTCGGCGACCGTCGTGCCACTCGGCCTGCTGGGCGGGCTGATCCTGGCGTTGATGGCGCGCGTTCGCTCGCGCTGGGTGCGCTGGCCGCTGATGGCGTGGGTGGATTTCTTCCGCGCCTTCCCGCCGCTGGTGCTGCTGATCTTCCTGTATGCCGGCCTACCCTTCGCCGGCATCGAGCTTGGCGGCTTCGGCTGCGTGGCGATCGCCTTCTTCCTCAACACCGGCGCCTATTACGGCGAGATCCTGCGCGCCGGCATCGACAGCGTGCCGTCGGGGCAGGCGGAGGCGGCGCGCAGCACCGGGCTGTCGCGCGCCCAGACCATGTCGTATGTCGTGCTGCCGCAGGCCGTGCGCAACGTGCTGCCCGACCTGATGTCGAACACGCTGGAGGTGGTGAAGCTCACCGCGCTGGGCAGCGTGGTGGCCATGCCGGAACTGCTGTTCCAGGCACGCCAGGCGCAGAGCCTCACCTACAACCCCACGCCCATCGTGGCGGCCGCGATGATCTACTTCGCCTTGCTCTGGCCCTTCGTGCGCCTGCTGAGCCGCCTGGAGAACCGGGCGCTGCGGCCGGGGTAGCCGCCCCTGATCGCCAAGGCGTGCGCGGGCGCCGCGTAGCCGAAGCCGCGCCATCCTGCTAAAATCATCCGATGAGAAGCCCTTACGACATCCTGGGCGTGGCCCCCGCCGCGTCGGTCGACGAGATTCGCAGCGCGTATCGGCGGCTGGCCAAGAAGCACCATCCCGACATCAACCCCGGCAACAAGGACGCGGCAAAGGAGTTTGCGGAGATTTCCACCGCAAATGCCCTGTTGTCCGACCCCGACAAGCGGGCCCGCTTCGACCGGGGCGAGATCGATGCCTCGGGTACCGAGGTGGCGCCGCAGCGGCCATACTACCGCGACTTCAGCGGTGGTGCCGGCCAGGGCCGCTATGCCGCCGGCGGTTTCGACCCGGGAGACCTCGAGGAACTGCTGCGCCGCGCCACCCGCGGGGGCCGCGCCGAGAGCTTCGCCATGCGCGGCGCGGATGCCCAGTATACCCTGACGGTCTCGTTCATGGATGCCGCCGGCGGCACCGTGCGCCGGATCGGCCTGCCCGATGGCCGCACGCTCGACGTCACCATCCCCGCCGGCCATCGCGACGGGCAGGTGCTGCGCCTGCGCGGCCAGGGAGCGCCGGGCATCGGCGGCGGCCCGCCCGGCGACGCGCTGATTGAGATCGTGGTGGCGCCGCACCGCTTCTTCCGTCGCGAGGGGGACGACATCGTGCTCGACCTGCCGGTGACGTTGCAGGAGGCGGTGTTGGGGGCCAGCGTGGAGGTGGCCACGATCAGCGGGCCAGTCACGCTGAAGGTTCCCCCGCATTCCGGCCAGGGCACGAGGCTGCGCCTGCGCGGCCGCGGCATCGCCGCCGGGCACCAGTTCGTGGTACTCAGCGTTGTGCTGCCAAAGGAAGGCGAGCCGGCGTTGGAGGCGTTCCTGCACGACTGGCAACCGGCGCACCCGCAGGACCCGCGCAAGGACATGGTGCCGTGATGCGGATGCAGGCGGTCATCACCCTGTTCGACGACCTGGCGGAAACCGAGCTTGTCGCGTGGGTCGAGCGCCGCTGGGTGCGCCCCAGCCTGGAGGGCAACGAGCTTGTCTTCCACGACATCGACATCGCCCGCGTGCGCCTGATCCACGACCTGCGCCGCGACATGGCGGTGCCGGAGGAGACGCTGCCGCTGGTGCTGTCGCTGCTGGACCAGGTGCACACGCTGCACGGCACGCTCGCCGCCATCGCCGATGTACTGGCCGACCAGCCGCCGGAGGTGCGGGAGATCCTGCGCATCGCGCTTGAACGCCGCCGCGGCTGACGCCGACCGGCTTGCAGCGATGTTGCGCGGCAATTCGGACCTCCCCGGGCTGCTGGACCGGTTCGCGGGGGTCGGCTTGCCGGGTGTGTGGCGCAAACCGTTTGGAGCCGCCGCGTTGCCCTGCCGCCGCCACCAGCGTCGGTGTGCGCATCCGCGACGGGGAGATGGAGGTATGTGCGCCGTTCGGGCTGGATGACCTCACGACCGGAATCGGGCGGCCCAACATGGCGATGGTGAGCGCGGCAATCTACATCGCCAAGGTCGCACGATGGCAGGCTTGCTGGCCGGGGCTCACCGTTCTGCCGTGGGGCGCGGGGGCAGAAATGAAGACAGTCGGGGCCGCGGCCCCAGACCATTATTGATCAAGTGATGGGATCCAATGGCGACGCCCTTGGTGGGGATGCAGGGACGACGCCCCCGGCCTTGCCTCAACCGCGGAAGTGGCAGGAAACCATGTGGCCGCCGCCGGAGTCGCGCAGCGCCGGAACCTCGACCGAGCAGCGGGGCTGGGCGATCGGGCAGCGGGTGTGAAAGTGGCAACCGCTGGGCGGGCGGATCGGGTTGGGCACGTCGCCCTGCAGCACGATGCGCTTGCGCTTCACCTTGGGGTCCGGGATCGGCACCGCGGACAGCAGGGCCTCGGTGTAGGGGTGAAGCGGGTTGGCGTAGAGTTCCTCGGCGGTCGCCACCTCCACCACTCGGCCGAGATACATTACCGCCACGCGGTCGCTGATGTGCTCCACCACGCTGAGGTCGTGGGCGATGAACAGGTAGGTGAGGCCGAACTGCTCCTGCAGGTCTTCCAGCAGGTTGATAACCTGCGCCTGGATCGACACGTCCAGCGCCGAAACCGGCTCGTCGCAGACGATCAGCTTCGGCTCCACGGCGAGGGCACGGGCAATGCCGATGCGCTGGCGCTGGCCGCCGGAAAATTCGTGCGGGAAGCGGCGCATGTGGTCGGCGCGCAGCCCCACCGTCTCCAGCAGCGTTGCCACCCGGTCTTCCATCTCGCGCCGGTTCTTCACCAGGCCATGGATCACGAACGCCTCGCCAATGATGCTGCCCACGGTGTGGCGCGGGTTGAGCGAGGCGAAGGGGTCCTGGAAGATGATCTGCATGTCGCGCCGCATTGCCCGCAGCGCCTCGCCTTCCAGGTTGGTGACGTCGCGGCCCTGGAACCAGATCTCGCCGGCGCTGGGCTCGATCAGGCGCATGATGCAGCGCCCGGTGGTGGACTTGCCGCAGCCGGACTCGCCGACCAGGCCCAGCGTCTCGCCGGAGGCGACGTCGAGGCTCACGCCATCCACCGCGTGCACGTGGTCGATCACGCGCGACAGGATGCCGCCATGGATGGGGAAATGCTTCTTCAGGCCGCGCACCGACAGCAGCGTCTCGGCGGTGGCGGGGGGGGAGTTTTCGGTCATGGGGGGGGCCGTGATGCTCACAGGATGCACGCCACCTTGTGCTCGGACGCGACGGTGCGCAGCGGCGGCTCGGCGCTGCGGCAGGCATCGGTCACATATCGGCAGCGGGCGGCGAAGCGGCAGCCCACCGGGGGGTTCAACAGGTTGGGCACGGTGCCCGGTATCTGCTCCAGGCGCACCCGGGGCTGGCCCTTGGCGTGGCCGGAGATATCCACGCGCGGGATCGAGCGGATGAGGCCCTGGGTGTAGGGGTGGCGGGGATTGCCGAACAGTTCCTCCACCGGCGCCTCCTCCACCACCTTGCCGGCGTACATCACCACCACGCGCTGGGCGTTCTCGGCGACGACGCCCATCGCGTGGGTGATCAGCATGATCGCCATGCCGAA
>Ga0105055_10006849_pt1 | contig 15471 bp, 12 predicted proteins | sample BON03_FD_78090 | JGI IMG/M metagenome (GOLD analysis project Ga0105055, IMG submission 78090) | Freshwater microbial communities from Lake Bonney liftoff mats and glacier meltwater in Antarctica - BON-03 | ecosystem: Environmental > Aquatic > Freshwater > Ice > Glacier meltwater | place: Lake...
CATCTATAGATCCAACGCAGTTAATTCATTGCAGATAATGTAATCATTGACATCTATAGATCCAACGCAGTTAATTCATTGCAGATAATGTAATCATTGACATCTATAGATCCAACGCAGTTATTTCATGGCAGTCTTGTTAAATATTATATGGTGATGAGTACAATACACGTGTGTGACGAGGTAAAAAATAGATATTGTGCCGTCGTCCCATTCGGGGGAAACGCCATGTTGCTACAGCGGTGTAGAGTCAGCTAATCCTCGAACAGTATCGAGGGTATTACTGCAAAGAAAAGCGAATGTTCTGAAGGGGTTGTTTAGTTGTGAACTGACACTTGAATCACACTGTCAGGTATGATAATATATTGAGATTGAAGCCAATGAAACACTCGATCGAGAAGTTGTCGAAATTCCAATTTTTGGGTTTCGGTATAGTTGTGCAATGTTGTTGGGGATTTGAATGATAGCCAGTTAATTCCAATCACAAATGCATCGTTGAAAGCAAAGAAATGCCGTTTTTGTAGATCAATCCGATATATTGTTGGACAGTTATAACCCTTTAACCGAATCGCTTTATTATCAAGCATTTTTTAGATGTGATTATCAGCCATTTATTGTGTCGTTACTCTGAATTTGTGTTTGGTCGCAGCCATGAGTGTTTTTTGCTAACTGGTGCTCAACTGCTCATTCCACCTACTTGTAGGATTTTGAAATTAAATGAGTCATTTAAATTCGATGGCCTCTTGGAACAGAGGCCTGCCTGTCTCTTGGAATCGAAGAAACTCAATCAATTATTTGGGGTTTCCACCTCTATTAATTAAATTGAATACGAGTTTAATTCTAAACGAAATAAGTCCTCCAATAGAGTCCTACTATTTTCTGTATGAAATAAGCAGTTAGGGGTTCAAATGACTGAACTTCGTATTCGCTGAACTTTTCAGATTGTGAACGAAATTTTCGAAATCCTGTCAAAAATAAAAATATAACTTGAAACAAACCAAAAACGTCTTGACAATCTCAATAAAAAACATTATATGATGCAATTTATATTAGTGCTCACAGTGATTGCACTTTCAGTATCTCCAAGCAAATCATGCGATCCATACAAGGTGTAAGTATCGGAAACTTTTATAAAAGAAGATCAGTTCTTTAATCTTTGATTCAGCTCCGACTCATGCTGTAACATATTTGGAAAGAACTGCGATGGACCATGTTGGAATGCTGGCTGTAGAACTGTTTGTGCTGAAGGCAAATATCCAGGGTATCCAGTGGCCTGTCACGGCAACGATCACAAGTACATGTGCTGCAAAAGCGGCAGTGGATGTATCGCAAATGTTCCAGCAGCAGAAACATGTTGCAGCGAGGAATACACTGAAACAGTGGAAGTGTCAGATTTTGAATATCATTTCGACAAGGCTTCCTCATCGATTGATCCACAGGCTTCTCAACTACAAGTTGTTTTCAAAGGTACCAATGCAGGAGCAACACCACAAGATGTAGGAAAAGTCACACAAAGTGTTACCTCAACACAAACTACTGGATGGACTTTTAGTAGCGCCACTGCAATGAGCGTGAAGACAAACGTTAAGACGGGAGTACCATTCATTGCGGAAGGAAAGATAGAGATAGGAGTGACTGAAACGCTTACATACGGCACTACTGGGTCAAAGTCTAGCAGTGTTTCAGTGGCTGTGGACACAGGTGGAAATCAAGTAGCAGCATACTCGAGGCAAATGTTTGTATTCAAATCCACCATGCAAATATTCAACGTGCCGTTTAGTGCAACTGCTACATTAAAAAATCAATGTGGATCTACGAAGAAAGAATCGATCACAGGTCAAGCGAGAGTATCTGGAGTTGCCTCCTTTGCAAGTGGAGATGTTTCCAAACATATCGGTCCTGCGATTCCAATCGAATGCGAAACTCCTTTCAATACCCCAATTCAAGATCAGCAAACCACTAATTTTTGTCCCCACAGCGGTGAACCAAAATGCAAAGATAACGCATTGTGTGTGAGATTTCAAATCAGTCCCTCTTCCGGCGATGTTTGTTGCGACCCAAGCAATCCGTTTTCATGTTGTGCCACAGCAAAAGCCCATCCATCGTGCTTGTCACAGAATTTCCAACCATCTGATATTTTGTGCCCATCGCTTCAGGGCAAGTTCCATCCATGCTGCTCAGGCGCTCAGCTAAAAAGTGTTGGGAACGCAACAAAATCCAAGCAACAGATGGTGTTTGCTGTTGAAATACCCGATAGTCCATAATTATAAATAGTATTACTCCCGAACGATTCATCGCTTTTCTGATAAATACAAGTTCATTCAAGCCATGAGCACTTGCAGCAACTCCCAGCGATACATATGTTGCCTCGAAGCCGCAGATCGTTTGACTACAAGCAAATCGGATAATCAAATGGTCTTCTTTTCTCATTTTCAATTCTAAGGATATAAAATATCTCGTCGATTTATATAATGCTTTTGAAACTCGATGCACGTAAAAATGGCAATGGCAAGGGTTTACTTAGTTTAAGCTTCATTATGTCACCCCCCGTCCTGGACACTAGTAAAACTTGTCGATAGGAAGATAAATTTCAGCCTGAATCAATAAATTGTCACCCTTATCGACAAAATTGGTCTCTCCCCAAAATTTCAAAAGTTGAGATAAATATTGATATCCTATTGAAACTTATTCGCGCTGTTTTTTAATGAACAAGGACAGGTGTTGCGACACGTAAGGGTTTTATTCATGCTATATAACTAAATCATTTGTATTACTATTCGGTACATGGATGGTGATTTGTTTTTGGATGAGTGTTGGGGTCGATACTATGACAAGAAGTCCAACCTTTGAAAATTGCTTCAAGACATCGATATCTTTTTAATTGGTGGTCCATCGTATGTTGGTATTTTTTCACCACTAGTTTCCAAAGTGCGTAAACACCTTCATTTGGCTCCAGATAAGTGTTATCCATCAAATAGGGAACGTCACAAGACTGACCGAGGATTTTGTATGAGGATTCCATAATTAGGCAAAGGTCTGGTAGAAGATTTCTTGATGTGGGTCATAAATAATTCTATTTCGCAGAAAAATTCGGTTTCAAACTTTCGATATCGTTGTTTGAAGGTATGTCTTCATCGTTCAGTCCGTACTTAGAGAAGATACCACTGCACTATGTGAACCTTAAAGGAAACATCAGAGATCACTTCCGGGATGCACCAGGAGTAGTAGCCCGTCTTTTACTCCAAGCTTATGAGGGCGATCCCAAAAAGGTTCAGAGAGCTGCCAGGCTGGCGCGGCGAGTTCTAGAGATGCTGGAGTTCGATCTAGAAAGCACTTCGGTGGACTGTTTTGTTGATGCTTCTGGAACTGGGCAGTACTCGCATGTGAAAAAAATGATTCTCGAAGGAGTTGACGTTGACGGGAAGCATTCTCGTCTTGGCTACACAGCACTTCATGCTGCTTGTGACTTCGGCCATTTGAAAATAGTTAAATTGCTAATGGACCATGGAGCTGATATGTACACCACTCGTAAAAGCGATGAGAATATTCCACTTCATTGTGCAGCTGAAACTGGTCAGTTGAGCGTAGTCAAGTACTTGGTGATCGATAGGATGTGTGATAAAGCATGGAAAAACAAATACGGCATGATTCCATTTGAATATGCTAGTGAAGGTCATTATGAAGATATTATGAAGATATTGAGGGAGCCTCCCAAGCAAATACTTCAACTTCAGGGCGACACAGTTGGGGCACGAGAGGCCCATCTGACATGGGAAGTGCCGGAAGATAACGGGGTGGATATTGAACGATACGAGCTTACTATCACTGAGGGAAAGTGTGCAATTCGTACTATTGTTGTTGACGGGCTTGTGTTTGGTGAAAGTCCTTTGCGATTGAAGCGGCAAGAGTCCCAAGCACTTCGGCTGCAAATGAAAATGGAAGATGAATCTAAAATAGAAGATGAATCTAAAAGGACAGTCGATTCAAAGACAGAAGAAGAGCCTCCTGTTAAGATCGCCTTTTGCAATGTAGAGTCTCTAATACCGAGCACCAAGTACCGTGTCTCTATTCGTGCATTTAGTATGGCTGGGGCAGGAACCGAAAGTCAAGATTACTGTTTCACCACCTTACCAGCTGTTCCTGATGCTCCTGGATGCGCTACATTGAAAGCAGGAGGGGCTACTAGCGATTCTATTGATGTAACTTGGAGGTCGCCAGCTTGCAATAATGGTAAGGTTGTGAAGACTTATGAGTTGCAGTACCGAAAACTGGGCGAGTCAGAGTGGACAACCCATGCAAATGATATTCTTGGATCAGTAACTAAATACGAAAACACGGAATCTGGTAATCGAATTGTAGAACGGGAATTTGAAATTCTAGTTCACACTTTGGATGGTCTTGAAAGCGCATCAAAGTATTCGGTGAGGATCCGAGGTGAAAACTATGTAGGTTATGGTGACTACTCTGAATACAACCGCCATGTTCTTTCTACTCGTCCACCAGCACTACCGAAACATATTGGGAGCAAATCCATCACTATCGATTGGGAGGAAAGTGTCAACCATGCATCAACTCCATCGATAGTATGTTGGGAACTGCAACGCACTATAGCGTCGTGTTCAGAATACAATTGGCGAAATGCTGAATGGATATTAATTTCAACGACAATACCAGGGAACAAATATGATTTTTCTGTGCGAGATTTGTTACCTGCCACCATGTACTTCTTCCGAGTGCGCCCGATATTCAAGGACGGAAGTGATTCACCGACATGGGATACATGCGCAGTTTCAACAGGTATTGTCACGCAAATGGCTCCTCCTGATGCTCCATGTGCACCTTACGTGAAGGATGTGAATAACTTCAATGAAGATTCAGCAGATATACGGCATGATAGCATTCGAGTTTCATGGGACGAACCACGAGATAATGGTCATCCAGTAACTCGGTATTGCATACGATACACAGCACATAGTTTGAATACTTGGCACGAGTACGGAGAAATGAACCCGAGCGGAATGGAATATACTTTGTGTGAGATGATACCTCGACTGGAATGCTGTCAAAACTATAAATTTGCTGTTCGTGCGATGAATGAAAATGGATGGAGTCCCTTTTCATCTCCTAGCGAATGGATTGAAACGAGACCAGCTTCACCACCAGGAGTACCAAGGAAAATTCAAGCAACTGATGAAATGCTGACAATAGAATGGGACTCTGCTAATGCAAGTTGCTCTCAAGTGCAATACAAAGAAGTGGATGGCATTTCATGGACTGATGCTCCTTATACAACTGAACAGAATGAAATTACAGTTACTGATTTGCAGCCAGTGACCCAATATGTATTTAGAGTTAGGATTAAAAAAAACAATGGATCGTGGAGCAATTACGGGAATCCAGGAGGTCCTTTTAAAACACAACGACGCTTTTAAAATAAAAAAGTTTACAACACCTACTTTTCAAGATCTAGGATTTCAAGTCCATTCCTGTGCAGATGCACAACGAGATGCAAATTCACTTCTTCGTATCTGCTGATGTATACAAAATCACCTCCTGATTTGATATCAGCATGTTTCGCATCTGGATAAATATCATATAATTGTTCACGTAGTCTCTTTGAAATAGAAACTTGATCCATGGCATCAATGAATGTAATTTTAGAGTCTTCAAGTCGAAGGGCACCGGGCCTGCAGATAGAATTCGACAACCCTGCTTGCACGTTGAGCGTTATTCTTGAGGCCAATTCAGATTGATCCAAAGTATCCAACATACTCATTTGAAAGTCCACCGCATTTCGAATACTCTCGTCCATGATTGGTTCAGATGGGAAACTCTCCAGGATGAGCTCTCTGAGATAGACGGAAGGCATGTAGGCATAAAGTCCTTCATAAAGAGTCGAGTTTCTTTGAAATGATGACGTATCACATAGCGAGTGCGTCAGTACCAAACTGCACACACGGCGCGGGAATGCACGAGTAAAAGCTTGCGCTAGGAACCCACCCAAACTGACCCCATACAGATGAGCTTTATCTATTCGCATGTGATCTAAAAACCGCGCGAAGCTCTTGACCCATTCGTCATGGGTCCATGTAGATGGATATCCTACAGATAACACGCGATACCCCTTGATACTCAATTCACTCAACTGCATAAAGAATGCATGGGCAGTCCCACTCGTGCCGTGAATGCAAATGAGGGGCTCAATGGTGTTCCCTTGGCTGTTTAACTTTGGTCCGGTGTCAAAGTACTTCCAGGTCATCTCGTCCAGCAACATGATCTGTTGCAATGGATTCCTGCCAATGAATTCCAGATAAGCATCGCAGCGAATCATCGGTCGCTCCTTGCCATGTCGAAACCAATCCATAAGATAGCCCCCCGTATTCTTTGACTGAGGACTTGTTACGAAGATGACTCAGATGGAGTTGGGCTTGCAAACTGAAATCCGAGCTATTCCTGGTAATGGGGTAAGTACGCACTGCTATCATTGGCAAGAAAGTCTTATTGTATCTGTAGCTATGTGTTGATTGTGGGGCCAAGAACCCTCAATGGGCTTCAGTGTCTTATGGGACTCTGTTCTGTCTAGATTGTTCAGGGGTTCATCGTAGTCTCGGTGTGCACATTAGCTTTGTGCGATCCATCACCATGGACAGCTGGACAGAGAAGCAGATTACCTCCATGCGAAGAGGAGGCAACCAAAAGATGAGGGATTTTTTCGAGTCGTACGGGGTTTCCAATGCGACCAATATTCGGGATAAGTATCATACACCTGTAGCTGAACTGTATCGTATGCGTTTAGTGGCCATGCGAGACGATCTTCCACTTCCTACGGAGTTACCTAAAGCGACTTCTACTCCGTCGCACGTGTCTAGCAACGAATCGGCGGTAGATCGAGACAAACGCCTCCGTGAAGAAGCAGAAGAGAGGTTGAGAGCCAAGTTTGGATCTGGAGGTCTGAAGGGAAGCGCAATGGGAAGTCCGAATGATCAATCCGGTACTGAAGAGATGAAGCGCAAGGCGAACGAAGGACTCCAACAAATAGGTGGTTATCTGTCTTCGCTAGGATTGAGCGCCAAAGAGAAAATTTCCAGTGTTTCTTCTGATCCGAATACTGCAGCAACTCTTGAAAGTGTTAAGGTAGGTTTTATTTCGGGTACCGTGTTTTATTAACATGCTTCTTAATTAAGGCGAAAACGGCAGAAAGCTGGTCGGCTTTGTCTTCTAATGCGACTTCATTGTGGAATTCTTACGTAGCTCCTGAAACGAGTAAGCCTCCGATGGTGGAAACAGAAGAGGAGATTGTTGCTAGAAAGGAAGCGGAGCAAAGGATGCGGGAGAAATTTGGTGACTCCGGTCTCAAGGGTACTGCAATAGACAGCCAGACTTACTTCTCTCAAGTAGGAGCTGCTTCTCTCACTATTATTAATGATGACTCGAAGACTCAATTGGAGAAGGAAAGCCCCCCAATTGTCCACGTTGAATTGCCCATCAAATCATCACCGCCAAAACCTGCTGTAAACCATGATGACTTTTTTGCCAATTTCGGTGTTTGATCATCATTCAATTGGGTTTGGAAATTACTAAAAGAGTAAAAGTATAAATAAAATAGCTTCTCTGTTTTCTGGTTATAGTAATTAGTTTGCCTTTGCTGCTTCTCTGCGAGCCGCGTCTTGAAGAAGAGGCACATCAACGTCGTTTTTAGAAATTCGAATATACCTAACAACCGACCCTCTAACAAAACAGTTTCTTAAACAACTGAGCTGAGGGTACCTATCCACATGTACTGGAATGACATTGGAGAGTTTCACATTAAGATACTGGTCTACTGAATGAAGCACTCCTTTCATCTCAAGACCATTTTTTAACTCCACAACAACCTCTCTGCCTTCCAATGTCTTAAAAAAGGAATAGAACAACATGACTGCTCCTCACACTTCTCTATCTATAAAACGAATGGGGACCTATCCTTAATATTTCGAAGCTCGATGATTTTTTGGACCGGATGGTTGACAGTTTGTGTTGATGACTCTAACCGATGGATTCGAAGGGTGTTTCGAGTGAGAGATAATAAGCTGGAGTTCATTGAAGGAGGGGATGAGATTGAAATAGTGGAAGAGGATAAGGATAGAGCAGTGGCACAGGAGGTGCAACAAATGCCGGAAGGAGTGGTGACTCTTGAGGACGTCGTGGGATTTTCTGTACTTGCAGGGGTCGATTGCCGCGATAGAAACTTGAGGCATTTAGTGTCGGTGTCCAGTATGAAACATCGAATGTACCATACAGGTCCATGTAAACTATTCCTGATCTTCAAAAATAAACCGTGTTGGAGGATTCGTGTGGACGAGCAGAATGCCCGCAATGGATCAGCAGCCAAACTTTTGTTGTGCATAGAGAGATGTTTACCTCGAGCAACAGTTGTTTTAGCAGGCTGGATAAATGCAAGGGGGACCATCAATTTCAATAGGAGGTACACACTCTTGTTCTCAACGGGACACTTTATGAGTTTCAAAGATCCATCGCTAGAGACAATGAGGCGGGAGATGTGGATGGGAGAACCAGGATGCAGTGTTCAGTCATTAGTACCTGTTCCTCCGCCTGGTAAAGAAGAAAAAACCTTCATTGAAAATCTACCAAAAAGTTACGGCAAAATGTTCGTAGAAAATCTGGCCATGCGCTTAATACATCCACAGATATCAGATAAGAGAGGCTATGTGATGAGCATTGAGCGGCTAACCGATACTGAATCCCCGGCATCTCATTTGAATCGTTTCAGAGAATGGTTACGAGTGTTTGAGCTAGATTGTACGCCAGCGAACGAAGATGAAAAACGACTTGAGTGCTTGCGAAGTTCGTTTGAATCTGTTCAAGCTCTGGAAAGAATGATTAAGCGGGGAGCTTTCTCGCCATCCCCTGCTTTGCGTGAGTTGGGCAGAGCAGGATTTCCGAGCAATCTTAGACGTACCTTATGGACTGGGATCGTAGCAGGGCTCACCTCAAAAACACTTTCGTTGACCTTGTACGCTAAACCAAGAATACCGGGGTTCGATTTCCCCTTTCCAGACGACCTCCCCAGAACCAAATTACTTGAATACCTATTTCATAACGGACACTATGAGTTTGTTTCCGATACAGCAAAACGAATGGCCTTTGAACTCTTGACCGATAGGCCTGATGTTCTATTATCTCATGAACTTATCGGAATGGCTAATTTTGTAGATGCAATATTTCCTGTGAAAACAGCCGGTATGAGATTCCTGCATGCTGTGTTCAGTTCCGTGTTTATCGGGTACCATTTGAACGGCCACGCAACTAAAGATTTTTTAGAGTCGATGGAACCGCGTTCTGTTGTAACCTTCTCTCTTTATATTGATGCCTTTACGGTAATAGAAATAGTTAAAGATGTCTGTCCTAGTCTCAATGCTCGCCACCTACACGAGTGTAATGATATAATCCGGTCATGGCTCCTATCTGGTTTCACTACTGGACATCTTTTCTCGTATGAGACTGTAGCAAGGATTTGGGACGTCCTCGTCACCAGTATTCACTTAGAAACGGTTGTCGATGTGCTGATAAGAATCGCAGTGTCTATTTTTGTTTGCCTGAATGATACTCTTGGAAGCTGCGAGACGATATTAGATTTCAAGAATGCATTGAATCAATCATCCGCGGTCTCTTTTGCAGACTTTATAATCCATCATGCTACAAAGGATAGGTTGGTGCTGAGGTCAGCGGGATGGCGACAAATTAAAGAAAAAAGAATGTATCTATCTGGCAGTATCGAATTAGAAGCGCGCCACCGCATATCGTCCATTGAAAGATGGATGCACGAAGTTACATTCCTCAAAGATATGCGCTTGTACTCTACTATGAATCGATGGAAAGATAATCAAACAATTTCATTTCAAATTGTTCATCGATGTGAGGTTGCGCTGTCTGCATCTGTGCAGTCATTAGCGGGGGCCCTGGAACTCTCACAAAATGTGCTTGATCAAGTTATTACAAAGGGCTCCAACTTAAACGGTGTGTACCATCAAGGTCTTGAGAACGCCTTGGACGAGAGTAAAGGTTACAGCAATGTGTTCATGCTTCCTGGAGGACAAGTTGCAGTACAGGCTACTGCGGTGATAAAAGTAGTCGAAACAGCGATTGCGTTAGGATGGGCATTATGTGGATGTTTACAACGTTGCGAGTTTCTAGATGATTGCCGCGCGTATAAGGGTATGTCGATGCTGGCACAAAGAGCGGCTCAAGGGGTTCGAAAACAATCTGGGAAGTATTCGCTTGCTGCTGTTGCAAAGGTGAGCGTACCGACCGGAGATCCTCCACTCGTACTAGCAACATCTGTTGATGGTGAGCTTCAAAGACTTTTGGTTTCTTTATTGACGCATTTAGATGAAATTTGCCGATGCGTGATAGACACTTCAGTTGGACAGCAACAGAGGAGAACTGAAAATATGTTTTTGAAATCTGTGTTTATTTCTGATATTTTTGGGGGTGGTATGGATACTCTCTGTCAAAAGGTTCCCTTAGTGATGAGCCAAGTCGAAGCAATTCGAAATTTAATTGTAGCAAAGTGATCATGTACGACTATACGGGGATGTTTCTCATAGCTGTTTCGTGAATATTATGTTCCACTATGAATATTCGCTTATTTATTTCAAACATGGACAAGACCAAGTACTGTAACCGGAGATGCGATTTCCTGCAATCATGTTGAGTAGGAATACGTGCAGCATGCTTTAACCATTTGTTTATTAGAAATCAATTCAAAGCAGAAAAAAAGGTTACATACTACTACATGGGCCAGCAGCATGTCTTTAATATCTCTATATCACCAATGAGACAATTTATCCCGAGACATCAACACCGCAGCTATTTTAAAACCAATCTGCTGTGCAGAAAGTATTTAACACTTATCAAATGCCTAAGGTGCCGTGAGTAAGCATTCGAAATGAGTATTCGAAATAAGTTGCTCTTTTGTGTTAAACTGTCGTGAGCAGATTCGGTTGCACATGTACTAATGTAGACAAATTGGAAGATTCAATGCTCATTTTTTTATTCCTCAATATTCCTTTTGGTTTCTTTCCTTGATGAGTTATTTTTGGCTTTTATTATTGAAACTACCTACCGTATTTGAATCTTTTAAATCTTATTTAAGAAGCGAATCATTGACCAACCTTCTCTAGCTTGTTTAAAAATACATCAATACTGGCTTTTATTATATCGCAGCGCTTTGTGCAGTCATCAACGCATGTGATGCCTGCCACTAGTTGCTCCTTGAGCAGTTCAAGTTCCTTGATAAGATCGAGGCCCTTCAACCTCATGTCCTCGAGATCTTCAACTAAGTTTTGAATCACGGGAGCCACGTCGTTCTGAGGATTCCCTATTAAATTTCACTTCCTCACGATCAATTTGAGATTTTCTCTTTGTGGACTTGTTCTTGAGCTCGGAAACCACCTGATCAAAATTTCCCATCATTGCTACAAAGCCAGGTTCAAATTTTGAACGAACGAGCATCATTCGCACTCTTGCAAGTGCATCAGAAATCTCTTGGCCTTTTTGCTTGGTGCTCGAAAGATGATTTCGCCGACTCGTTGCGTTCCCAATTTCTTCTCTAACGGCTATTTCTTGGTGTTTTACATCATTTAGTTTAGACTCCAATTGGGTTTTCTCGTGTTGGGTTTTAGCCGATTCTTGTCGAATGTCTACCTGTGTTTTCGCGAGATTATCCCATAGGTCACTTAACACTCCCAGGTCGAGTGCATGAAGTTTCAAGCAGCTGATAAACGCAGGAGAATGACTCAGGGCAATATCGACATCTTCAATGCCCTTAATGCGTTTCTGCAATGAATTCAACCTCGCTTCTTGAATCTCAACCTGTACCTGTGTTTCTCTTTTTCGTTGAAGTTGTCCAAACAACACGGCCTTTGGCAGAGCCAAATCTTCTTGCTCCACTTCAATTTCAGCTCTTATCATTCTACCATCCGAACCTAACTTCTTCTCTCGTCTATCAAGTTTGATTTTCATTTGTTTTTCCTTTCGTTCTAAAGTCCGCTGAAGCTTCCTTCCTTGGGTTTTGCTAATTCCTACAATCGTCTCTATTTCACTGGCAATCTTACGCAAGTCATTTGATAAAAGGAGCATCGATTTTTGGAGTCCAGAATACAGACAAGAGAACTCCATCGTTAAACCTCCAAATAAGATTGATGCGTTTGCTTCGAACCCAAATAAAGCTTGGTTTCCAAACCCTCTGGCAAAGACACTGTGCAGAAATATCAAGCAGGTCTTTGACATTAACATCAGTATTTTCGGAAGTATCCATGATGTGCGAGAAATGAATCGCCATGGTTTTCCTCAAATGGTTTTGGCAAGTGCATTGCCGCGCCTGTACCTCGAGTCCCGAATAATTCATTCTACCAACATCCACATGGGTTTCTATCCACTCTGCCTCGGAGACCACGCTTCCTTTTTGAATCAGTAATTTCGATCTTGCTAGGAAGCTTTCCTGCTTTGTGGTTTCTTGTTCGGGGCTCATGTTGTTAGATTTGAAGTGGCTAGGGAAAGTTCGGACCTTATGAGACTGGCTGACAACTATAAGAAATATGCAGTCGAGACTATACCGAATTCACCAAGAAGGTTGTCCAGCAATTGTTATACAACAAAACAAGAATTCCAAATGACTATCGTGTATTAATTATAAAGGGAGACAAGCAATCGTGCGTCACGTTATGAAAGGTGTGTACTAAATAAATGCACTTTTAACTTTTCTTTTGCCATGGTTTTTATTATTCATGAGCAGGTCGTACGTTGCAATTAAAGGCGACAACTGAAAAAGGTTAACGGCGGACTATTTGTTCGAATTTCCAGTTCGAATGTTGTTAACAAACAAGAATTTTGAAGTAGCATATTTTTATTTTGCAGGCGTAGGAAGCTTGTAGAGGATGTATAGGAGCAATTTGAAATCAAATGATATTCATACGAGTATCGGATATATTCATCATAACTATTTTTGAATATGCTGCTCCACTGAAAAATACTCGCTATTACAGAAATAGATAAAAACCAAGCAAGTACCTGAAAAAGAAGAAGTTCATGATAGTATATCCTATGCGCGACAATCATGCTGAGTACGAGTGCATGCACGGTCCTTTATACACAGGGCTGGCCAAGATATATTTAATACCTTTATACTGCCCATCTTTCTAGTGAGTGAATTTCCATGAATCGCCAATACTTGCATCAACGATTCTATTTTTAAATTCCGAGGGCGCTCATAGCAACTTGAAATAGCTTGCGAGTTTATATATTTGGCTATTTGAACAGCTTCAATTGCTGTCATTCCAAGATTGAACTTGTTCTTGGTGGAGAAGGATTCATCTTGGCAAATCCTATATGTACGAAATTGGCTGTTTCTTGTGCAGTGAACTCCTCTTAGATTTTCAAACCATTTTGCAACGTATTTAGTATCTTCAAGATACACATCCAACAAACGGGTTCCTGAGGTACCGTATTAACAACCACAAAATATTCGAAATAAGTTGTTATTTTATTATTCTCTAGTTCTGTAAATCTGGTTTGAACAGATTAGGTTCAACATATATCTATTGGTACACAAGCTGGAAGACCTATTCATTTTTCATCTTCCCCATATATTCTTTGGGTTTTATTTGCTTAAATTATTTTTGGTTTTTAATTAAAACTATTTGTACCTTGAATTTTAAACAGTGAATACTCATCGCCCAGCCTCCTCTAGTTTGTTTAGCAATTCATCGACATTTGCCTTAATAACGTCACAGCGTTCAATACAGTCGTCGACACATGCGATACCTGCCACAAGTTGTGTCTTGAGCTGCTCAAGTCCCATGACAAGATCGAGGCCCTCCAACCTCATAACCTCGAGATCTTCAACTAGGATTTGAATTTGGGGGGTCACGTCGTTCTGGGGATTACCTAAAAAATTTGCTGACTCGCGTATCATTTGAGACTTCCTCTTGGCGTTTTTGTCCTTGAACTCGGAAACTACCTGCTCAAAATTTGCCACCATTGTTAAGAAGCTAGGTTCAAACTTGGAGCGGCGCAGCAGCATTCCAAGTTTAGAGAGTGTTTCCGAAATTTGTTGCCCTTTTCGCTTGGTGCTCAAAAACAGCTCCAGCTGATTATTTCCCTTCTCAATTTCTTCTCTGATAGCTATTTCTTGCTCTTCAACATCTTCTAATTTCGATTGCAATTGCTTTTTCTCCTCCTGGCTTCTGGCCGATTCCTGGTAAATATCTCCCTTGGCTTCCGCTAGATTGTCCCATAGCCCGCTTAACAATCCCAGGTCGAGTGTATGGATACTTGAACTATCAGATATCACAGGAGACTGACCCAGAGCATGCACGACATCATGGAGGCTCGTAATGCGCTTTTGCAACGAATTGATCCTCGCATTTTGAGTCACAACTTCCACCTGGGTTTCTTTTTTGCGTTGAATTTGTCCAAACAACACTGCCTTTCGCAGAGCCAAGTTATCTTGCTCCATTTTAATTTCAGTTCTTATCTTTATGGCATCGGAATTCAGTTTCTTTACTCGCCTATCAAGGTCGATTTTGTTTTTGTTGTCATTTTGCTTTAGAGCACGCTGAAGGTTGTCTGCTTGTGCCTCGCTTATTCCAGCTATCGTTTTAATTTCACTAGCATGCAAACGCAAGTCATTGCTGTTGATATAGGGAGCATCTTCTTTCGGCGTCCAAAATACAGACAAGGGAACTCCATCGTGAAACTGCCACACAATATTGATGCACTTGCTTCGAAAGTAAATTTCACTTGGTTTCCAAACTCTCTCGCAAAGACACTGTGCTGAGATATCAAGGAGGTCTTTGACATTAACATCAACATTTTCTGATGTATCCATGATCTGCGAGAAATGAATCACCATGGTTTTCCCCAAATGGTTTTGGCAAGTACATTGCCGCGCTTCTACGTTGATTCCCGAATAGTTACTGCTACCAACATCAACATATTTCTCGACCCACTCAGTCTCAGGCACCATCCATCCATTTCGAAGCAACGATTTGGCTCTTGCAAGCAAGATTTCACGTTCCTTCTTCAAGATTCATGTCGTAGGATATGAAGTTGCGGTGGAAAGTTCGGATGCTGCCAGTGCACTGTCTGACCACTATGGTATGCAGTTGAGATGTCTAGAATTGACGGAAACAGAAGCGATGTTCAGCTATTGATGAACCAACAAACAAGAATTATTAATTCAGGTGTGCATTACTACTTCGTTATAGACAATAACCGACCATTAGCTTTTTCGATGAAAACTGTTAAAGATCATTTCAAATTAACGATGACGATTCGTTAGGTATTTAAAGTCAATCTAGAGGCGCGGGGACCGTACACATTTAACTAACTTTTCCCAACAAATGTTTCAAAAATGGTCGATTTGCTCGATATTTTTTTTCAGGAGTTTCCATTTTTACGCACCAAATG
>Ga0105055_10006850_pt1 | contig 15469 bp, 16 predicted proteins | sample BON03_FD_78090 | JGI IMG/M metagenome (GOLD analysis project Ga0105055, IMG submission 78090) | Freshwater microbial communities from Lake Bonney liftoff mats and glacier meltwater in Antarctica - BON-03 | ecosystem: Environmental > Aquatic > Freshwater > Ice > Glacier meltwater | place: Lake...
CGTTCCGATACTTCCGACGATATTTTATCTGCTTTTTTTCCAGGATCTGACATCAAAGTTCTCCAAGCCCTCAAGCTTAATTAGAAACTTCAATGTTGTCTCAGCTATCTTGGCACAGAGGGTGGTGAGAAACTAGCTGACAAAGTCGCAACGTTTGGCGGTAGTTGGCGATTCATCATCTTGTTTGGCACGATTTTACTGGTTTGGATTATGGTCAATTCGATTGGCTTGCTTAGCAAACCATTTGATGTGTTCCCTTTCATTCTTCTGAACTTGGTTTTGTCTTGTTTAGCTGCGATTCAAGCACCTGTGATTATGATGAGCCAAAACCGGCAACAGGCAAAAGATCGCTTGCAAGCGGAGAACGACTATCGAGTGAACCTAAAGGCAGAATTAGAAATTCGCCACCTTCATGCCAAAATGGATTTACTGCTGACTCATCAATGGCAACGATTGCTGGAAATTCAACAAGTCCAAACCGATCTACTTGAGGAACTGGGACGCAAGTAAACTTGCCCAACCTCTGAATTCCCGATGCTTCCCTTGGCACTTTTGCGGTCGCCTTAATGATACCCCCAGACAATTTTCGGCAAAACTTCACACCACCAAAACTTTATCGTTTGTGGACGCTGATTTCCCCGTGGATGCAACCGACGATTACCGTCGTTGTATTTATCGCAGCCTTTGTTTTATTGCGTTTTGAATTTAAAGGGCACTCGATAAAACAGATCGGCGACAGCGTACGTTCCCTATCCTCCATTGGGGTTGCGGCAGCAGTCTTATTAACGGCACTCAACTACCTGGTGATGATTGGCTATGACTGGCTGGCCATCAAATCGATCGGGTTTCCAATTAGCGGCAAAAAGATTGCGACTGTCTCGCTGCTGTCGTATGCATTTTCCAACTCATTGGGCACCCTCTTGGGTGGCACTCCGATTCGAGTTCGACTTTACTCCGCGTGGGGCATGCAGCCGAAGGAGTTGGTTCGCTTACTTTTCTTAATTTCATTCGCATTTTGGATTGGATTGATCACTTTAGCCGGAATCCTATTCACTGGATTCCAGTTCCCTATTCCACCAAGATTTCACCTTCCGATTTCCAATAGTCTTGGTTTGGGTTGCTGCTTGTTAGCGATTTCGATTTTGCTGTTTGGCAGTTGCTTTTGGTTCCGAACGCCGATCCATCTATTTAGCATTAACCTTCAACCGCCAAGACTGCCAATCGCGGTCGCTCAAGCCATCCTGTCTGCCATCGACTTTTTACTCGCCGCTTCCACACTGTACGTGTTGTTGCCTGCGAATATCGGCGTCGATTTTGCGACCTTTATGGGAATCTTCATTTTGGCAATTGTGATTGGTCACCTAAGTCACGTTCCTGGGGGGCTAGGCGTTTTTGAACTTGTGCTAACCGGCATGTTACCCAATGCCTCACATCAACTGGTTGCGTCATTATTAGCTTTTCGTTTGATCTACTATGTAGCACCACTGATTCTAGCGGTTGGCGGCCTTGCAATTGCATCATTAAAGCAGCACAGTAGATCCGCCCGCCTGATAACCGAACAAGCAATGACGTGGACGAATCTGATAGGCCCTCGTTTGATCACCGGAGCGGTCTTTATCGCTGGAATCCTATTGTTGGCTTCGGGTGCTTTGCCATCGGATCAAGGACGAATGGGTTTAGTCCGCAACCTCTTGCCGCTACCCGTGGTCGAAATTTCCCATTTCCTGGGTAGCGTTGCCGGGGCCATGTTGCTGATTCTAGCGCGAGGCCTACAACGCCGCATTGATCTTGCCTGGTGGCTATCGATCCTACTGTTGGGATTTGGAGCGATCTTTTCTCTGGCAAAAGGCTTCGACTACGAAGAAGCTGCGATTTTGGCTTTTTTGTGCCTAGCCTTACTACCATGTCGATCTTACTTTTACCGGACCGGTCGTCTCTGGTTAGGAACTGCCAGTCTTGGCTGGATCGCCATGCTGCTGATGGTCGTTGGCTTAATGACTTGGCTGGTACTATTTGCTTATCAGCACGTGGAATATCAAGATGACTTGTGGTGGAGCTTTGCTTATCATGCAGATGCACCCAGATCGCTACGCGGCTTGGTTGCCGCTGCGATGGTCTTGTCACTTTTGGCAACACTGCAATTATTTCGGCCACGCGCAACTCCTCCCGACGTTGCCCACGATGAACAATTGCAAGAAGTCCAGCGTATTGTCGTGACCGATCGCTCCACGAATTCGAATTTGGCATTGTTGGGTGACAAGCGATTTATCTTCAGCCAGGATCGCAAAGCATTTGTGATGTTTGGCTGCCAAGGTGGAAGCTGGATCGCAATGGGTGATCCCGTGGGTGCCGAGTCATCGCGAAACGATGCCGCTTGGCGATTTCGTGAAGCATGTGACGCCGCAGGAGTCCTGACGGTGTTCTACCAAGTCGAAGAAAAACAATTTAGCCGCTACATCGAGATGGGGCTGTCTATCGTAAAGATTGGCGAAGACGCAAGAATCCCCTTATCGGACTTTAGCCTAGAAGGTAACGCCAGAAAAGACTTACGTCGATCATTACGAAAAGGCGCCGACCAGGGCTTACAGTTTCGCATTGTCCGGCAACCCGAAGCCGGTCTCCTGTTACCTGAATTCAAAGCAATATCAGACGCCTGGTTGAAGCAAAAATCTGTGGGTGAAAAACAGTTTTCACTAGGCTCCTTCGACGAAGACTACTTGATGCGGAACGATTTTGCATTGGTCTACCAAGAAGAACGCTTGCTGGCCTTCGCGAACCTTTGGTACGCAGCTGACAAAGAAGAGCTGTCTATTGACTTGATGCGACACGTGCCTGATTCGGCCAATGGTGTCATGGAATACCTATTCGCTGAACTTCTATTGTGGGGCAAAAGTGAAGGTTATCAGTGGTTTAATCTAGGCATGGCACCGTTGGCTGGAGTAGAATCCCGCAGACTCAGCCCAACTTGGAATCGTGTCTCTTCGCTGATTTACTTGCATGGCGAACACTTTTACAATTTCAAAGGACTGCGAAGCTACAAAGAAAAATTCGCCCCCGTTTGGACGCCCCGCTATCTGGCTTCGCCCGGCGGCCTAGCAACCCCGCAAGTATTGGCAAACCTCTCGACTCTTATTTCCGGCGGACTACTCCAACTATTGAAACGGTAACTTCGTGACTGCGACCCATAGAATCATGGGTTGCTGCTCTTAGCCGCGCACCCCGCAGCTGGAAAATCAATTAACCTATTTAAAGAAAATCAGATTCACATCGATCCCTTGAGCAAGATAAATTCAGTCTTGCCCAGTCTCCAATCAAGGACGGAAATGAAAACACTTCACCACACTGGCGCGGTCATTGGCGGAATGGTGGCAGGCGGTGTTGCCATGACGGCAATTCAATGGATCAATTCACAGTTCTACAAAATGCCGGAAGGATTAGATACGAACAACCTTGCAGCGATGACCCAATGGATCAATTCGTTTCCGATCTTGGCGCTGTTAATCGTATTAACGTCCGAGGCCTGTGGATTTTTCACGGGCACGTTTGTGGCGAGGCGATTGGCACCGGACCGAAGCCTTACCCCTAGCCTAGTTGTCTGGGCGTTTTTCGCGGTGGGTACGGTAATTAACTTAAGTCTGATTCCGCATCCAATAGGGTTCGCAGTATCTAGCGCCCTGGGTTGGGCAGTATTTGGCTTCGTAGGCATGATCACTGCCGGCCCAAAAGCTTACATCGTTCATTCAACAAGATCGATCGACGCTCCAATCGAATTGGTTTTCAAGACTCTTGCAACCGTCGAACGGTTTCAAAAAGTCGTACCCTCGATTACAAAAATAAAATTTCTAAGCGAACAAAAATATGGCGTCGGGACTCGTTTCTTAGAGACTCGCTTGCTGAACGGCAAAGAAGCGACTACCGAACTTGAGGTGATCCAACTGGTAGAAAGTCAACATATCCGTATTGTATCGGACATGGGTGGCACTCTTTGGGACACAACGTTTCAAGTCGAAATCAATGGCGACCGAGTTAAAATGAACGTGCAAATGGATGCCAAGCCGCATTCTTTGATGGCTCACTTCGTTACGCCAATGATCATAAGCATGGTCGACAACTTCGTCCAACAAGACATGGACGCTGTCAAAGCGTACTGCGAACTTCCAAGTTCCCAGCATGCTGAAGCCGAAACAGACTAGGGTTCGTTGTTCAGAATTTCCATTAGCCCGATCACGACCCAACAGGTTCCCCAGTACGATGCGGTTTCGGTGACGCGATTCCCGGCGGCCTGTTTCGTCCCTTTGACAGCCCACGACCCTTCGTTGGATTGACTGTTGGTGAGAAAATCAACAGCGTCTTGCACAGACTTATCTTCTGCCTTCACGCCCATGCGACCGAGGGCAAACACTCGACAGCGGTGTAAGTCCACATACGGTTGTGCTGCCTTCACGCCCATGCGACCGAGGGCAAACAGGGCGATGCCAGTGCCCAACGCATTACTGTCGTCCTGAACCAACCAACCCCAACCACCCTCTTCATTTGCACCTCCAGCAGCGCTGCTTTCCACCGTCGGACCGCTGTGGCATCACCAATCGCCTTGGCCAGGAGCAGCTTTGTCGCCCGCCATTCGGTTGACTGCCCCTGCAACCCAGAATCCAACGACTTTGACGCTTTGGCAAAGTAATCTTTGTGAACAATATTGGTTTTCGAAGTGGTGGCCAGGGCAATTAGTGACCACATGGTGGTCACTTCACGAGTTTCAGCAACAGGACGCTTTCGCAATGGAAGTTGACCTGCCGCATTCCATGATCCATCCGCTTGCTGGCCAGAAATCAATGAATCTTCGTAGATCGCGATCCATTCAGGCGCCTGCTTGTCGGCACTCAAGCGAGGTCGGCCGATTAGCAATTGGGCCGCCGTGTCAGATTCGCCAGACAACGTCTGTTCGCGTTGTGCGTCTTGACGATTCTTTGGATTCGCAATGTTCTTCCAGTCTGTAGCCCAGTCACTGGTTTCCGCCGCATTCTGGAAATCAATAGAGACTCCGTTCTCCGCTGCCCGATTCAAAGACCAGACCGTAAACGAAACTCGGTGACACGAAAGATAATCTTTTTGTGCCATCCAATCTTCGCCGCTTTCAACGATTACCGGAACCGCCTTAACAACGATACTTCGAATATGATTGGACCAGGGTGTCGCCCCTTCGTCGGCAAACAAGGTGCCAGCAACCAACAAGGTTCCAGTAACCAACAAGGAAAGTGTAACGATTAAAAGCGACCACAACGGTGTGCAAATTGCTGGCAATGGAACCATAAAGTTAAATCCTAAAAACAGACTCTTGTCCGCTAACCAAGCGAAACGACGCCCGTACTCATATCACCCAAAGACAATGCAACTTCTTCCATCATACCGGGTAAACTTTTAGACATGTCTTTCGATAAAGCGATAGACACGACCGTATCACCTTGCTTGACATTCATGAAAATTAGGAAATCAAACAGACCTGATCAAGTCTACCACGCTTAAGTACTGCCAGCGTTTCGCTTGGTCCCGAAAGTCACTGCCAACGGATAAACGGGTCTCTATCACTTGCTGGCGTTTGTCGTTTCCTGGTTTTGACGAATCGATTGTGACAAAAGAGCCACCTGCAATTCCAATCGCTTGATCTCTCGGACCGTCGAGTATTTTTCAATTTCCATCCACGACCAGATTTTCATCATCGATACCGCGATAAGACTAAAGAAGAACGCCGCAGCCCAAACGATCAAGGTCTTGACGTCACCTGGTGGTGTTTCAAAAAAGACCCAACCTGAATAGGCGCCTGTCCCGATAAACAACAAGGACGCAAAGACGGCAATCGCGGTAACCCAACGGTTTCGACCTTGAAACGTCTTCATTGCCAATTGAAATATCGACGGTTCGATATTCATCGCGTCAAACTGTTCGGTTTCTTTTTCCGACAATGCGTCGCGAATCAAGCTATCAATCTCTTTCTCTTTCATCATCCTGCTCCTCAATAGTCAAAAGTGTCTTTAATTGCTGACGTGCTCGAAACAATCGATGCTTGACCGTTCCTTCAGCAATTCCTATCACATGCGATACTTCTTTTACCGACATTTCTTCGGTGTAGTACAGACGCAACACGTTCTGAAGTTCCGAAGTTAAGCTTTCAATTGCGGCCCGCAAAGTATTTGAATCGAAAGCCTTTTCGTTTCGTGGTCGCGTTTCCGCCACCGCCGACTGATTAACCATATTCACCAACGCACTGCGTTTTCGTGATTCGCGACGCATCAGGTCCATCGCTCGGTTTTGAACAATTCGAAAAACCCACGCCTTGAATGACGCCGGATCTCGCAACTGCCGCAGGCTCTTGATCACCGATATCCAAGCGTCTTGAACTGCTTCGGCGGCAACTTCACTGCGTTTTGTTAGGAATAAAGCGTGACGCAACAGGCGAGGATGCCAACACTCGACGATCTGATGTAGAGCCTTCCGATCTCCCGATTGTGCCTGCAGCACCAGCAACTCCTGTTCAATCTCTTTGGTTGTTCGTTGCATTTGTACTCCACTTGCTTTCCCATCTGGGTCGCACCTGATCCGATTCGGTTTGCCAAATTCTAAAAATATATTTGCTCAACAAAGTAATCCCAAAAGGCCTGCACAAATTTCTACTTGCCGCTCGGGTTGTCATTACCCCCAGACGATGTCGATTGAAGTTCCAACTGCCTAATTAAGCAGAAACTCTGGATACCATTCTAAATCGGCGGATCAAGTCTTAACGACACCCGATCGAATATGGGCTTCATCAAAGCCGACGGTGGTCAATTAATTATCTAGTCAAATGATTCAGGAATACTGACATGCATAGACAAGCAAACAGTCGCACCAGGTGATCATCAACGCACCGATTGAAGTCGTCTGGAAAACACTAAGCCAGACGGGAAAGCTGCAACCCTTCTTTTTCAATTCGATTTCAATTCGATTCTGGAGACAACCACCTTGGACCCTGGCGCTCCGATGCGAATGCGAATGCGAATGCGAATGCGATCCAAAGATGGAAAGTATACCGGTGTGGTCGGCGAGGTATTAGATTTCCAACCTCCTTATTGTCTACGCAACCACGTTTAAGTTCACAAACTTCGATGATCTGATTTACCAAGTGACGCACGAATTGAACGAGGTTGCCGACGGTGTTGAATACCAAATGATCTCTGCAGAAATTCCTATCGGTGCAAAAACGGAACAGCACATCAAGCAGGGCGGCACCTATATCATCAGCACGCTGAAAGGCGTAATCGAAAACGGCAAGCCGCCTTTTTCATCGCGATTGATTTTGACAATGATCAGTCTACTTGCTTGGACGTCGCCAGAGATCTGCTTGAGCGAAAATTGGCCGCTAGATAAGAAGATTCAATCGCGAACCTATTCCACTGCTTGCTTATCAGCGTCCACCAAGAAGAATTGTATTTCAGTTAGATCGTTATTTGCGTTACCGCGAAAATCATTTCGGGCCTCTCGTGAAAAATCTCCCGAGTTGGAACTTGGTATTCAAACTGCTTTGGCTTCGCATGCTCCCTATTTTTTGGTAGAACCGGCTACGATGATCCTACGGCCCCAGAATGCATACGCCGCCGGGCAATGGACTGACTTGGATTTTCCCCATCAGATTCGCCTTTTATGACAGGCATCGCAACATCGAAAACCGCATCTTCACTTCGATATTCCGGGTCAAGATAAAATAACATCGACCTCCAGCGTGGGGGGAGGCAAGTAGAAAAATTTTCCGCTTCAAACGATGTAAGAATCGTTGCGGCAACGGACCAGTCACAGGCGATCTGTCCGGTTCTCCCACTTTCAGGGCCGAAAATGTTGCAGAATGCCCGTCGAGCGATCCAGTAAGATTTTCTAGAAATGAATTGGCAAGATTTCAGCTTCAGCGGCGAATAGACATTCCTCGCATCAAGCCGTGAACCAGTTCGATTCGCACCGAATAGGGAGCAAATCACTTGAAAACGGTCGGGAATTTCGAAGGCTGGTATGAGGCCACCAAAATTTATCAAGCTTTTCGCTTTGGCCAGAAAGTCAATTAATCATGGGTCACCAACACAATCAACCCTACGACAGTTCACAACAAGGTCCGTGGGCGGAGCAATTCTGGGCAGGATCTCAAGGACAAAATCCCAATGCCCAATCTGCAGCAGCCCCATCTGGTTACGGTCAAGGCGATTCAGCTTCCAATGAACGCACCTTCGCAACGTTTTGCCACTTGGGCGTGTACTTAGGTTGGAGCATCCTACCAGTGGCAGGTTTCTTTTTGGGACCAATGATTGTCTGGCTATTGAAGAAAGATGAATCTGCGTTCGCGGATCATCATGGACGCGAAGCCATGAACTTTCAGATTTCATGCATCCTATGGATGCTGATCTCCATTCCATTGTGCTTGATCGGCGTGGGTTTCATCACCTTTATTTTGGCCGCACTAGCTAGCCTGTTGATGCCGATCTACGCTGCATTGAAGGCCGCCGACGGTCAATGGTACAAGTATCCCTTAACTTGGCGATTCATCTAATCGGCGATGACCTGAAAACGAAGTATCCGCAACGCAGTCCTAGATATCGATCCCGTCCTGTTGGTGAAAGCCGATGCGATGGGATTTTCGCTTAGTAGGCCTCGCCTCTGACTAAACGACAGACCCGGACAAAGATATCGTTAGTTGGACTCAAACGGTGTTCTACGAAAAGCCACTTCAACCAGTTCATTGGACCACAAAGTCGCGTGCTTCGATCAAACGCGTCCAAGAGCACCAACTCCTCACGCGACAACTCGCGAATCGACTGATAGCTGCCCAACGCAGCGGATCGCTTTTCAAGGTCATCACCCAACAAACTGCCTACGGACCGAGACAAATCTGCCGCGACACAATCGTGACGCATGGCCCCATAATCAATAATTTGAACTAATCGATCACCTTCAAAGAATAAGTGATCGCTCCAGACATCCGCTAAAACCGGCCCCAGAGCGACGCTCATCCCAGACGCTTGCTGCAATTGTCTCTGGATACTGGCGGCATGCTCATTCCAATAGCCCAACACCTCCCTGGCAAGGTCCAACCATACCTGCCCAGCATCTGAATCACCCAGCGTTTGCTTGACACCCGACGTTACATTAAGCAGCAAACTGGGCACTAATTTATGCCACGTCTTCAGCTCTTCTAGGCGTTTCAAAATACCCGGTGAAGGCCCCAACGGGCTGCCGCAAAACACCACGGGTTCGATAAAACCACTGCCACTGACCACCTCAGGCGATTGCCGCCAAACCTCATGTAGTGCTGCCAACCCGGTCATCACACTCTCTAGCCGACGAAGATTAGGGTCGGCCAGAAAGTCGTTCGATCCCTTCGCCCACGGTTCCACTTGCCACAAGACCCCATCGACTTGGGCAAAACGCAGGGGATTGACGTTGGGCGCCAGCAGATTCACTTCGGCACCCAGAAAATCGATTCCCGAAGCCTGCCCCAAATTAGCCTCCGGTATTACGACCGCTAAGGGCAGGGTGATGAAGGACAAATGTTCTGCCGCGCGTTCAAGACAAGCGTGCATCCAAATTAGTCGTTGCACCGATGGGTGCGAGGTTGGCCAAGATCGCAAACACCAGTCGTGACCGCGACCCTCTGGTGAAGACAACATCTGACCTGCTGTACAAACACGCCAAAGCCTTGCACCCGAAAATCCTTGCCGATTCTGCAAAGGTTGGATACTACCTGCCCGCTCCAGTGCAGTTAAGCCAAATTGACTAAGTATGGCCAACAGTTCAGAATTCATTGCACTTTCTTCACAGGCTTTACGAACGGTACCCCAGTGGGCCCGACAAATTTGTTTCTAGGTGTAAATCGCCACCTGTTTCCCTATCCGCACCCTTACCAATCGAAACGATTCGCCCATGAAAATGGTCATCGCCGTAATTCAACCGACAAAACTTCAAGCCGTATACGATGCGTTAGCCCAAATCAATGTCCACCGCATGACCGTTTGCGACGGACAGACATTCATCGACGATGACCATCCTGCGATGCTATATCGCGGTGTCGGCTACGAAACTCAGGTGCTTCGAAAAGTCGTCCTAGAAGTCGTCGTCAACGACGACTTCCTAGACAAGACCGTTGATACCATTTTGCAGATGGCTCGGACTCAGTACCAAGGCAATATCGAAGACGGAAAGATCTTCATCATGCCAGTGGATCAAGTCATCCAACTACACCCACCTACTAAGGGGCCAAGCGCCGTGTGAATGGACAATCAAACATTGCCAGACGAAACACTCAAACTAAAACAGGGACAACCACACAACGGCATTCCGCTGACTCGACCTCGGGAAAATTAAGTGTGAATCGCTTCCCCATGAACCGCCAGTGCTGCTTCCTTGACGATTTCCGACAAGGTTGGATGAGCATGAATGCAACGAGCCAAGTCTTCAGCGCTGGATGAAAAACTCATGGCCACGGCAGCTTCCGCAATTAGGTCACCTGCACGATTGCCAATCGCATGAACCCCTAATAACCGGTCGGTTTTCGCATCCGCTAATATTTTGACGCGACCTTCGATATCACCTAAAGCCCGAGCCCGACCGTTTGCACCGTAAGGGCACATTCCCTTCTTGTATTCGATACCTTCCTCTTTCAACTGTTCCTCGGTCTTGCCAACACTACCGATTTCCGGGTTGGTGTAAACAATCGCAGGAATTACGTGGTAATCAACTTTACCGTATCCGTTGACCATCTTTTCAACACAAGCGACCCCTTCTTCCGAGGCCTTATGCGCTAACATCGGGCCACCAATACAATCACCAATCGCAAAAATCGAAGGCACCGAAGTTCGATAATCAGCATCAACTTCGATGGCGCCACGACGATCCACCTTCACACCCAACGCTTCGAGTCCAATATCGCCCGTTTTGGGAACTCGGCCTGCACACGACAGCACTCGGTCGGCATGCAATACCGCTCCATCTTTCAAAGTGACGACGCACTTTCCTGAAACTACTTTGGCACTTTCAACGAAAGCACCTGTGCGAAATTCAATCCCTTGCTTCTCAAAAATACGAACTGCCAACTTCCCAATCTCACCATCCAGTCCCGCCATTACTCGATCCATTGCTTCCAAAATGACAACCTTGGATCCCAACCTTCGCCAAACCGAACCCAACTCCAACCCAATGTATCCGCCGCCGATCACGATCAACGTGTCTGGCACCAATGCATAAGAAAGCGCCGTTGTAGAATCGCCAATCAAGTCGTTGTCAAATTCAACGGATGCCAACGGCATTGGCGAAGAACCGGTGGCCACGATAATATTCTTGGCAGAAACTACAGTCCGATCCGCATCCTCCAACTGGACCTGAGTTGGTGAGATCAACTTTCCGCGGCTTTGGTAGCCCGTCACCTTGTTCTTCTTAAGCAACATTTTGATGCCGCCGCACAAAGCTTCTACAACGCTGTCCTTACGGGCCAGCATCTTTTGTAGATCCAAGGTCACACCCGTTAAATTCAGTCCGTGATCGGCGAAATGCTTTTGGCTCTCTTCCAACAGGTGACTTGATTCCAAGAGTGCTTTACTGGGGATGCAACCCACGCGAAGGCAGGTTCCGCCCCACATTTCATTTTCATCGATGCAGGCAACATTTAGGCCCAATTGCGCTGCGCGGATCGCCGCCACATACCCACCAGGTCCACCACCCAAGATCACAAGATCATGCTGTTTTTCGGCCATCTTTACGTATCTTTCCCTAGAGAGAACGGTTTGGAATTATCCGTGGGTTATGGTCAGAAATATTTTCGAAAAAAAGTGCCACTTGGAACGACCCGAACCCAATCGCCAGGCCGCCACCCGCAAGTGATTTTCCATCCCTAAAACTTAGCAATTGTTCCGCAGTTTCACGAGGTGCCTTGGCCGACCTCGGTGCCTTGGCCAAGACCACCTTACCACCTTGGATGCGACACCCCATCGGCCCAGTATTCGCCGCAACCGCCCCTAATCGCACCGCAAATCCTTCAAGCAGAAGCAGTCCCCAACTGCTGCCCGCTGTCATTAGTCTACGTGCCAGGTTCAACAAGAAACGAAAAAAGCACTCTGATAGGTCTTAAACCTAAAGAGTGCCTTTAGCATTGTGTCAAATGGCATTAACACCCAATTTACAGGCATAAGTCAGCATTTTCCGTTTCAGAAAGACTATTTGCCTTCTTCGGCTCCCTTGACCTTCTTCTTCTTCTTCATGGCAATCTTGCGAACTCGAGTCTTGGCCATGCCCAAGATAGTCGATTCCTCATTCCACTTGCCCGCAGCCATCACTTGGGCCAAACGCTCAGAACGCTTCAATACATTGCGGTCTTTTACGGAACCGGCTTTAACTTTTAAACTCTTATCAATCGTCATTTTCAAATTCCGAATTATGCTTTGGTGCTCAACACAAAAAACAATGCCAAATGACCACCCATTAAACAATGTTATTGAAATTGTGCCACGATCTAAATCGTTCCACCAAACAAGTAAATAGCTAAGGTCAAAATGAGCGTAAACGCTATTAAAGGCCGAAAAAACAGGCGTTTTTTCGCCAAAAACATAGCTCGACAGACACCAAATTTGCAAGCGACAGCCAAATTCCCAGCCAGAGCCTAAAATCGTACCGCCCTGCAACCGGACTGTGCCGCTGTTGAAACAGACGCCATTGGTCCAGACGCTATTGGTATCGTGCGTTATTGGTATCGTGCGTTATTGGTATCGTGCGTTATTGGTATCGTGCGTTATTGGTATCGTGCGTTATTGATCTAGTGCACCCGCAGTCCTCTGGGCCCGCAATTACCGCAAAACCTAATATCGCAAAACCTCGCGATTCCTTCGACCACTGCTGGCGTGAACGATGGACCGGTTGTGTGCGCGACGGGCGGCTTACGACTTACATCGGAAAATTTGGGCTTTTGCACGAAATCAAAGTCGAGAAAGTATAGGGGAATTCCTGACAACTCACAAGCGTTATTCTTGGCAATCTAAGCCGATGAAATAAGCTTTACCTGCTGAGGTTTTCCAATTAGGCTTAATAGAGAGGTTTTTTGAGGCCGGTTTTTGCTGATTCTTACAGAATCGGATTGCCAGCACTTGCTACAATACGCTGTCGCTAACGACCTATTTAAGCGTTTTTTGCGGGTGGGATGTTTAACAACAGTTCGGCAAGCTGAGCTTCGGCAGTTCGGCAAGCTGAGCTTCGGAGCGCAATACACAGCGGTCCTGGGATCGAGCCCGGCGACTTGTCGCCTTGTACTGGCTTTCCGCCGTCCAAACTGTGCTGCTTTCCAGCCCAGCCAAACTTTCAGGGCCGCCCTGTCAGGAAACTCGGTAAACAGGAACCTTGGCAAACCGCCCTGGAATCTGGCCAACAAATTGAGAACCCAGGCGATTCCCACCTTGATAACCCAGGCGATTCCCACCTTGATGTCGCCAGTGAAACTGATGCAGTGAATGCCCAACTGCTGAATTGGCAATCGATTTAACGTCACTAAGCCCGATCGGCAAAGCACCCATTAGTCGCAGATCCTCATGTTATACGGGTCATGGAATGGATTCATCCAGTCGCTTGACCCGTGCAGAAGTATCACCCCAAGAGTTCCCACACCCGCTTGTCGCCCTGAAGTGCTTGCCGCCAATAAGCCGATCCCGGACACGGCTAAACGTGCCCGTCCGCTGGCGACCCCAGTAACCTACCGTCGAATCACTACCGCTGAAAATCCCGCCTCCTTCCTTTTTAGACTGGTCCCCTCAAATGTTCGCCGCATTCGGTCACCATTGCTCACGTTGGGCGCGGTTAAATGTCGGTCCGATTTAACTACCAGCACCAACCTGGTCCTTTTTGGGGAAAAACTGCCAAAGCTTTCCCAGTTTCAAAAATCACCTAAACTTTGTTCCGAGCCTCTACCAATGACTTCAACTGACCTCAGCAACTCCGTCAAACACCCAGTTCATTTCCTTGGACTTCGCGTTCGTCGCGCGCCTTTGCGTAGGGTGCCCGTGGCATTCTTGCAATTCCTGCCGCTGGCATTCTGCGTTTGGTGCTGGGGTTTCTGCCTGGAAATTAATCCGACATGCGGGGGTCCCACCGTCGCAGGTTACTGCCAACCTCAAGATCAAACCGCTGAGAATACGGCTCAGTTGAAGTTCAACTTCCAAAACCAGCCTTGGCCCGATGTCTTAAATTGGTTTGCTAGGCAGGCTGACCTATCGCTGGTCATCAACCAAGTACCGCCAGGCGATTTCACCTTTAGTGACACCAAGGCTTACTCGCCTGCCCAGGCCATCGACCTACTAAATAGCGTTCTACTAACCAAGGATTTCACATTAGTCCGCAAAGACAAAATGTTAATCTTGTTAAACACAAAGGAAGGCATTCCTTACGACTTGGTTCCCGAAAAGAACGTCGAACAACTGAAAGATTGCGGCAAATTTGAATTAGTGACCACAACGTTCATGTTGGAAGGCCGACCACTGGAGACGGTTCAGACTGAAATCAAACCACTCCTGGGCGCCCTGGGACGTCTCTTACCGCTGCCCGCCACCGGCAGGATCATGGTCACCGAAACCGCTGGACGCATGCAGGCAATCGAAGCCTTAATCCAGGCGATCCCCAAACCTGAGAAACCTAAGCCTCCAGCGCCGACAACAGACCCTCCGCCGCAGGTTCTTAAGACCTACCAGGTGACCGATTTGGACCTGAAATCAACAACCGATGTCTTGTCAAAAGCCGTGGGTTCGATACGCGCCACGATCGACGAACCCAGTAATCAAATATTCATTTTCGCAACCGAAGCACATCACCAAAACGTTCAAACGATCTTGGAACAATTACGAGCCAGCCCCAAGCCGAATGACGCCAAAGTTGAAACCTATCGCTTCAACACCGACAACCCAACCTCTCTTGTTGAACAATTGAAAGCAATCGAATCTTCCGCTATTTTCCAGATTGATACTGCCAGCAAGCGAATCATTGTCGTCGCGAATGAACTACAGCAAGCGAAGCTAAAGCAAGCGATCCAATCCATTGATGGGCCCGAACAGACGTCGTTAACCTTGAAGTCATATCCGATCGTCCGATCGCGTCAAGTAGAAGTCACCGAAACGATCAAGCAAATAGTGCCAGGCATCTCGATCACGCCTCGCACGGACGCAGATTCGCTACTAATCATTGCATCGGCCCAGGAGCACCAACAATTAGAACAAGTCATGGTCCAGCTGGAAGAAGCTGGCGTGACCTCCCAATCAGACACCGAACAGCTAAGCACCTTCACGCTGGAACACGCGGACGCAACGGTGACCCTGGCGCTGCTAAAGTCCTTAATGCCGACCGCACAAATCAACATCGATGCCCTCAACCGGCGTTTACTTCTAATTGGCACCGAAGATCAAAAGGCAAAACTTGGTGAACTCTTAAAGCA
>Ga0105055_10006854_pt1 | contig 15467 bp, 8 predicted proteins | sample BON03_FD_78090 | JGI IMG/M metagenome (GOLD analysis project Ga0105055, IMG submission 78090) | Freshwater microbial communities from Lake Bonney liftoff mats and glacier meltwater in Antarctica - BON-03 | ecosystem: Environmental > Aquatic > Freshwater > Ice > Glacier meltwater | place: Lake...
AAAAAAAAAAAAAAAAAAAATAATAATAAAAAAATTGGTGTTTGATTTTCATTTGATACCATCTATTGATAACTTACACTTCTTACATGAAACTGGTGAAATTTAGATTGGAAGATGAGTTATGACAGATTCGATACCCCGCCTGGCAAAAGCCAACTTCGAAGGAGTGAAGCATCATTCCATGCTCTAGATTTTGGGCAATTTGAAGGTGGTTTTGATGAAGAATATCAATTATACTGGGACATGATCAACACAAGAGCTGTGTACATGCCAGATGACTTTGTTAACATATCCCGGCTCGTGTTAGATTTTCAGTATGCAGCAGTAAACTATGGCAAAGTGATTATTTCTGAAAAGCATCTTGATAATAGTAAAAGGTCTATTCAAGCAATAACCGATCAAATAGGAGGCTATGCTGGCGGTGAAAAGTTCATCGCTGGAGATATGTTCTTCCGGTAAGTTTTCTTGCAAGTTTTAGGATGTTCTTGTTGATCATTAACATTTTAGGTTTCCAAACAACAACTTGGGTATATATGACGATGAAGAGAATGCTGCTAAAGAAGCAAACCATCAGCTGAAAGGTCTGACGGCATTGTACAACGCACATACCAACTTGAAACTCCCGCTTTTGACGATTGTCAAATATAACGGATACAAGCTGGTCGCTATGTCTGTACTTCCTATTCGAGGTGAGAAGACATTAGTAATGGGATCGCCTGACGGAGGACGTCATTTTCAAGAACTAGAAGGCAAAGAGTTCATGCACGAAGCCGCCTTGCGTTTGAATTTATGCCAGCACTCAGTAGGAAATGCAGGGCATAGGACTTCAATGCCCTGTGACATGGAAATTCATAAGGTATTTTTAGAAGCAACCGGAGAAACGAGATTTTATGTTGTTGATTTTGCACGGTTGTTTCCTCCGCAAGCTCCTTGCATAGGATCATTGGTCGACGACATTTATCCTCCTGCGCCACACGAATATGCAGCCAGTCGAGAAGGAAAGTCAGGACACTTACAATACATGCTGCGTCCGGAACTTGTCCGTAATTTTCATATTTCATTATCTAGTGACTCCTTCTCGCGGTTTGCAACCTCCACAGAAACATGTCACAATGAAAACGCCATTATTGCATCGCGATTTCTTCTCCAAAATGTTATTAGTGACTATTCAAAAGAATTGCAATCGAGAGATTTCCCATCAACTAAGATAGAGTTTGATAGAATGGAAGGCCTAATTAGGTTTGAGAGTGATCAAAGTCAGATACTAGTTGCTGAAATGCACAAAAGGGGCATCAATATGAGATTCTTGGGATTAATTTTCAAATTAATAAAAGGAGCTGACTTGTGGAAAGCTCAAATCCTGATTGAAGCTTGTGCAAGATGTTTCAAGTCCATCATATCAAAACAGCTACGCAACGCGGTTAAGAACGTTCGTACGGTTGTCCTATCACCCTACATTTCTTGCTTAACCACAGAATTGAATGCTATATTTGGAGAGAGTAGTTGCTGTGAATGTGGAATGAAGAAAGTTCATCGAAAGAATGGGACTAGAAACTCGGAAATTTGGTGTTCGACACTTCCATTGATGCTCCACAAGAAATTCTTTTTCCCTATAAACACTGGGACACTATTTCGACAATATTTAATGAAGCTAGCTTCGTCGCGAGCACCTCATGCAACATGTGATTGTTGCGTGTGCCTGTGGAAACTATGTTTTCCTCATGACTTGCTTTTTGCGAGATTGATTGGTTTCCTCAATGTGAAAGTGAATCGCGGTATTCCGATTTCATTTGGAGACCCATTGAAAGAAAATGAGCTGGAGCTAAATGCAACGGTGGAAGTTTTACCCATCATGGAATTTTTTAGAGGAACGGAAGCGCTATTACGTCATCAATATCAATCCGCGAAAGCGTCTCGCGATATTTCGTTCGCGGAGGAGAGATTTAAAATCGGGATTGAAAAATGTTCTTGGGATCATCGCCTGCTGCGCTCTGTTGGCATGATACATCAAGCACAGGGTCAAGCAGACGAAGCTCTACAATATTTTATCGAGTCAATCGAAGCTAATGAACTCGATGCTGCTTCCTGGTACCATTTGGGAAAGCATTTAATGGAATTGTACAAGGTTGACAAAATACATGTGTCTATCTTGGACCGTGTACATAAACTGGTGAAACCTAGCTGTGATTTATTAAAGACACCTGCGTTAATCTGTATCGAATGCATTTTAAATCAAGCTTGTAGGTTCGTACCGGGGGATGTGAACATGCAGCTATATCATGCGGACTTTATGTTCTATGCTCTTAAGAAGGAAAAGAGATCCGTGGAAGGAATGATCGCAGTCTACGGAAGCATGCTCTGTCGGTCACCCGGGAACATCAATATTATGTTGAGTACATTCGAGTTACATTTATACCGCTACAAGGTTGTAAAACGACGTTTGAAGGACGATAAAAGAGCAGGATTGAAAAGCAAACTAGTTGAAATTTTGAGACTCATGAAAACATGTGCAGAAAAGATGTTGGAAGTTTCAAAAACGGCGGTAAACGTGGTTCGAATGGCGACTTCATGTTTAAATATTTTTCTCCAGCAAGCAATTCAATCTTGTTGTGAAATAAAACTGGTTGCAGATGCCGTGATGACGGTAAGTGGGCTGAACCGCTTGACGAATCATGAACTTTCTGAGGATGTAACGTTGCGGAAATCACTGATAGAATTGGCACAGAAACTAGCAGTATCATATGGTATTTTAGTTACGATTGGATCGGAGCTCATGGACCCATCGGATTTTGTCGGTCCTATTTCTGACATCTTTGAAGCCTGTTTATTTTGTCAAAATGAGCCCATAGATAAAGGGCTCTTGTTTAGACACCATGCCGAGTGTTTGTTAATGCTCATAGATTCAAACTTCAAATTTAAAAACAATAGGGATCTTAAGACACTTCGAGCTATGCCGCAAACGCAATCAGTGTCCTCTCACCCGGCTTCCATAGTTGAAATATTCAAGAAAGTCGAAATGTTGATGGCTCAACATAAGAAAAATAGCAACAATTCACCATTGTCAGAATCTCTTTACCTTAGCTATAGAGTATGGTTTTATAACCCAAAGGACTGATGAATATATTGATCATTTCCCTTTTGTTTCAAAATTACGATTTCTAATCAACTCGTGCCAACTAAACACCGAAATCCCAACATCCTTGATGTATTTGAGTTCCCATTTTCTGGTAACGAAATGATCTGCCAAGTCATTTTTTCTGACCTGTTGCAATGACCAGCGTGCTCCTCCGAAGACGGCAGCTTGAAGCAGATACCCCGCGATATAAACAGTAACGGTGACTAAAAACGGAAGATAATACGAGGTGCTCATAAGTGATGGGGAGAAAAGCTGTTCGTATAAATATGGTAGTCGAAGTATTAGAGCATTGAAAATCGACCAGTAATCCCTGCATGACGAATACATATTGGAGAACCCAGCTCTCAGTATCGCTGCGATTCCGATCACAGGGAAAAGGAGGTACACTGCGACTGTTAGTGTCTGCCACGCAAGCACTCGAACAATATTTAACACAAAAGAAAAACCATGGAACAAGTTGCCTATGCCTAACAACCTCATACCCAACACGATTATCAGATTCTGAGTAACCCATTGAACCTTGAGAATAGCAGGGGATATTGAAATGAGAGCGACGTAATTGGAGTCCTTGGATAGTGCAAGATCGACCAGAGTATTTTGAAGTTGGGATGCGTTGCTGATGAATACCCAGAGAGTTATATACAATGCAATAACAAGGAAATCAACAAGGGTCTCGAGGGTCACCAGATATCTCTTCAAACTGGAGTTCCGGATGCTTGACTTGAATACAAATATGTTCCTGGTAAGAATCAAAAACAGCACCACCACTGCAAATCCATCAGCAGCAGAAAAATCCCAATATGGACTCGCCTTCATGAGAGCAAAATCGAATGTCGGGATCAGCGAACCTGATAAAGTAGTTTCGAATGTGAATTGGGATGCCATGATTAAGTCTGCCCCTCCAATGTACATATTGTAACTAATTAGCAGTGCAGCAGTAGATTCTGTAATCCACCCCTTAAAAATCGTTTCGAAGAAATGTATAAATTGCAGCCGTGCCAGGCAAAAGTCTCCCAACTTGCGAAAAGGTATTCCCAGTTCGTAAGGATACCCCGAGAGAGGATACTCTGTAAGCGCACCATTGGATATAGCAGTATTCGCTAAATACTGAAACGACAAATCAGAAGGGCTCAATCCTAAAGATGTCGCATATTCCGCCGAAGAGTTCCAATTGTAACCACGGGAAAATTCTTGATCGGCAGTTCCAAAAGTTAAAACGGCACGAGTGGCTTCACTGTAGACACTGTAGCAGGCTGAGAAGTTTTGAGAAGCTGTAGCTGGCACGGAACAACTCGCATTATTTCTTACTCTCAGTTGTCTGAATTCAGGTATACCGATAATCTCACCAACACCTTCATATGGCATCCAATATTTGACTGCAGAACAATTTTGACCAGCTAGAAAGAGAAACGGAGCTAGCACATTCGAGACCCAGGCGTTCAGCAGCGATATTGACTTAATATCTTGAAATTTGAATATATTTTCGTCACTAAGAACCTGTAAATCGAGTACTGAACCATACAAAGGATATGTCGTGCTCATCATATTTTGAGCACTCTCAAATACAGGATAAAACGAAATCACGGCGCAGATAAAGAGAATAAGATACAAAAGAAAGTCCCGAATAATAGATGCCGTTTCGAGATGCGGCAATTTTTTGTCCTTCTTTGAAGATATCTTTTCTAGCAGATTCACTGACAAATCATCTTCACCAATACCCTCGTCAACAACAATCTCTTTAGAAGCGCTTATAATACGAAATTTAGGAGCAGTTTTTGACCCAGAGGCTCTTATTACATCAACAAGTCGTGAACCCTTGCTCACCAACGTTCCTTGAAATGAAACCATAAACGAATCCTCCGAAAGAGACCATAAATTACAAGCTTTGTGCAGAAGTAATCCCAATCTCTCACGACCAGAAATCGACAAGACGGTTCTACGCTCTAGTCCATGCAACGTGCAAACTACTTGCACGTCGACAACTTCGTCGATCAAGCTCGTTGCCTCATCCATTTCTAGGGAACTCTCAGTAGAACCCAAAATCAACTGCGATGTAAGAGAAGCTACCTCGTTGTAATCAATTCCAGGATCATTCCAAACGTCTCTGGAAGATAAATCCTGTTTAACTTGTTGTAGCTTTGAATTCTCCGAATTTATCAAGTCGGTAATCTCGTTTAGCTCTTCGTTCTAAACCAAAATTAGACAATATAACCTCTTTACTAACAACTTACCTTTGCCTCAATATCTTTCAATACTTTCTGCATGCGTCTTTCACGATGTGCCATGCTTGCTTCATCCATCATCAACTGGAAAAAAATTGTTTAAATTATGGAGAATGGATTCAGAGTAAGCACTCCTCCGTTAGTGAAACAGTATCGGAAGAAAGCACAAGATCTAGATGGAGGTATATTTCCATTCATACTGTCATCTTCTGAGGCGCCTGATTCACCGAACTCGCTTACCGCTGGAGGTCACTCCTCGTCGGCTTTTTCGTCCACCATTCATTTGGAACACACTGCAAAACATGCAACCAGTACAACAGGCAAGCATTTGATATTCTTCAGCACAGGAGTTCGTGTGGCGGATATTCCTGATTCCAGTAAATACCCTCCTTCCTATCGAAGTCAATACACCGTCACAGGCGAGGTTCGTCGGACGAAAGAAAAGCGTGAGGGGGGGCCTGTGCTAGGCAGAGCTGTTAACGTGAACGAACATGCAATAGCCTTATTTCATTTCAAAGGAAGAATTTTCGCGATAGAGAATAAATGCTGTCATCAGGGTGGACCCTTGTGGGAAGGTGACATCGAAGAGCTCGGACATCGGCTTCAAGGGAAATCAGTTGGTGATCCAACGAAACCGTGCGTGTCGTGTCCTTGGCACGGATGGGTTTTTGATCTGGAGACAGGTGCGTGCATGACACAACCAAGCTACTCTCAAAAAGTTTATCCGTGTATTGTAGATCGAGGAATTATCACTGTGGGATTTGAAGATTTCAACCCCGATACTTTTAGCGAATCGGCTTTTGATTTCTGAAAGGGCTTGTAAACAAATGTAGAATTATTAAAATTGAAATGGGGACTCAGGCTAGTTCCAGATTTCGAAGCACTAGAAGATTGTTTTCATCCATCGTGGCGAGTATCTGCTGTTTTTGACTCACAACTAGCGGCGTAAAGATGTTGCTCAACAACTTCGGGAGAATTTCGTTTGTAGATCTATCTGATATTTTTATGTCTTCGTTGTCGTCGGCAATAAGTTGGGCCATTACTGAAATCAACTGAGCCATGTTGCCATCGTTCACCAAAAACGAGTTATTAGGTTCGGTGAGCCATCGGCATAGTAACCTATGCGAATAGTGTGCTTCTTGTTCGTCGGATCTAAGAGGAAGCATTCCCTTCAGGAAGAAAACAAATTAGCTTTGAAAACAATAGTAAACAAATTTGAAGTACTTACCAACCAAACCGGGATGATCTTGTCGATAGGAACGCAGTTACGATATATGTCGCATATTTTCCCTAGAACCGAAACGGCGTTTTCCGTGACGTCAATACAGTCTTCGGTATCCGAAACAATTTCCACCAATAATTCCGTGGTAGCCAAAGCATGGTTCTTGAAGAAATCGGGCCAGTTTGCCGCTATTACCCCAATTCCATAAATTGACGCTTGTCGGAGTAAAGCGTGGTCGGCCAAGGCACAATCAAACATTATAGGAAAGACAGTCAAGAGGTATTTAGCAGCCCCGCAGTATTCGAGAACATCGTCATACAAACACACTGCATTTTGTCGCAACTCGGGACTCTGAGAAGGGTCGATCAAGGCAGATAGCAATGGATGCAATTCTGAATCAAAGATAGTCAGAAATTCCGGGCCATACATTTTGATCAAGTAGCCAATGCTGTCTACAATATCTGAGCAAAGTGAAGCTTCATCCTCGACAATTTCCTGTTGCAATTCGTCAATATCCTCTTCGCTATATCCTTGACTACACAATTCATCTGCAAACACCATTCGTCGTTGTACAGAGAGTTCAACGCTCTCTTTCAAAATTGATACCATGTTACCTACTAGCTGAGGAGGAGGCACTAGGGTCGGTTTAGGACGGGACCCATCTTCATTTTCATCGCCCCCGGAAAACCAGCAGATACGCATACACCGTTCAAAGGAACTTGCGTAACCAGCTCTCACATCTACATCGGTATCCTCCTTCCCTGAGCTAGCTCGTTGAAGTCCAGTCAGAACAGGTACGCATAACGCGACTAACAACCTCTGTACATCTTGCATTGACTTGCCTTGTTCAGCTAGACACGCGCAATGTAACAGTGACGCACCAGCTTCAGATGCCTTGATCCCAGCAAGAACGTGGATCCTCTCGGCGATACTAGGGATGATTTTCTCCACTGCTGGGCCCAAAAACGGAGCAAACGATGCACCCAATGAATCGACAATACCATCCAATGCTTCTAATGCTAGAACCCGTGCCTGGAAGGCAAGAACGTTGGCTGACACTTTGTATGTTCCAGCTCCTCTGACATCTTGCACCATGGTAATACTTCCATCGGAGGATACACCGGTGCATACTTGGTCACGATCAGCCACATTCTCTACCATTAAACCTAATTCCATGTTAATAGCTCGATAAATCATCGGAAGGACGTGAGGCAAGTACTTCAAGAACTGGGTCTCCAGCACCGCGCAGATTCTCCTACAAAAGTCAAAAATAGCGAGATTCTCGTCGTCTTGTTTTAACAGCAAGGCCATTACTTCGTCAGCATCTTGCAAAAAAACCTGGGGACCAACTGCTTCAGCAATTGCAGCGATACAATTCATTGCACCAGCTTGTATGCCACTAGTGTTGCTCGTATTCAGCAGGATGCTTTTAACACCAGAGGTAATTGCACAGTAGTAGCTGCCAAAATTATCCCCAGCTAGGATGGCGACTTTGCCCAAAGTCAATAAAGCAAGTTCTTTGACACTAGGTTCCCCAAAGGACAAATAGCTTACCAAATGTTCTAAAAGAATACTAATGTCGCCGTCTTCTAGACTTGTCACTGGACACACTTCGGGGTCTAGAATTCTGCACAGGCATATGCACACAGCACTCTGAAGCGAAGGTAGTTTCGACGGACCAAGTAGTTGAACGAGGATATTCAGTACGAAACAACCAACAGGTGCATTCTCACTGTTGAAGCAAGTCATAGTTTCAGGAGAGCTTAACAATTCGAAGACACAAGCCATCGCAAAGTATCGCGTTCGCGGTTGTGGATCGCCTAGCAAGTTCTGAATGCGCTCCATAATCGACGACATTTTTGGTTTAAGGTATTTCCCGAGGGATGATTGAGCAGCTGCAGCAATTAGTGTCAGTACTGCGCATTTGGAAGTCCAAGGAGAACCTGATTGAAGCAAAGGCCATACCCCATTTAGAATCTGATCCAAGAATGCAGAACGTTCCTTCTGTCCAACACTGTTACCAACTTGAACAAACACATGAACTATCGAGGAGCGAACTCCTGATGTCATCAACATCAGCATGTCGTCGTCAATCGGTTGGTATTCATCGCACCACTCAGCTTGCCAATCAGATTCTTCCATCTGCAACGATACGAAAAGGTTCATCAGCCTCTCCATCACTTTTTGATCTTGAATCAGAATTTTGCTGCGTTTTCGGAACAGTTCCGCAAAGAGCCGCAAGCCCAAGCATCTCGATCCTTCTTCGAGTTCTTCGGAATTTGCAACAAGAAGCAACTTGAAACAAATGTCAAGTAATGCTGGATCAAAACCCCAGATACACTTAGAAACAAGGTCAGAGAGTAACTCCAAATTTCTACAAACCTGGTCATAAGCGTAAGGACTACTCTTCGACTCCAGCGCAACAATGATTCCTTGCATTATCATGGGAACATTGAAAAAAGGTTTCAACTTGTTTGGTTCTGTGCTACTGAGCATCATAGAACAAATACATTCGCCTGCTGCCACCTGAATATCAACCATAGAAGCCTTTTCGACAAGCTCGCTGAGAAATATGACTACTTGGTTTAAATGTTTTTCCACAACTGGAAATGCAAAATCGATAATTTTATTCATCAAGAATAGCAAAACCACTTGTTTTTCATTGGTGGCCCTATATACGGAGGAAAGAATCCACGGTATTATATCTGTCATCGTTGATAGTTCAGGGAAAGCCACAATTGCAAACACGACACGTTTGCATATCTTCTGATCACATTCGACTTCAAGGGTGTGTACCAACAATTTTTGAATGCTTAAATGCTGGGTACCCGATATCATAGTCCATTTTTCGGAGCATATCAGCTGACGAAGTAGCACACACGCCAACGAGCGACTCCCGATGTTTTCGTTCACGTCTGACAACGCAGTTCCCAAAAGATTAACTAACAATCCCGGATTCGAGTTCATTGCATCGTTGTACATTCTCTCGGCCCTACTCCTGGAGACATTGTCTGCCGAGTTCAAGCTACTCAACAGATCACTAAAAGCCTCCATGTCGCTTTTGAAAATTTGATGCAGTGAATATTTAAAAACTGCAAAAATGAGCTCGTTGGAAATGTCGTCTTCCTCGATTTAGGGGGGAACTACCCCACGGTTGAGCTTTCAAGACAAACTCAAAACAATTGAATTTGAGTTTTTACTCGCACGAATCCCAATGAAAATTTTGAAACTTCTTTGGGTGCTTCTTTTAAGTGTCAGTCAAAGTAGCTTGTTTGATCTTTAAGGTATCTATCTTAAAGTATCGAAATGATTACTCCAGTATTCTACAAATTGACACGTTTTCCCACTGCCTACTGTTTCAACAAAAGATATATATATTTCAGTTTCTAATTAATTTTTAGTTCACAGATAGTCGTTCAAGGATATGAGGAGACAAACTGACCTCTCCAAATTGAGCTGCTGCGATGGCTCTCCATAAGAAAGGACTCTCTTTCCCCCTTTCAACTTTGATCAGTTTCGTAGGTGCGTTTTCCAATTTCACTAACTGAAGGCATATTTGTTCCGCTGCATCAAGAAGTTCTTTAGGAGCCTCCAAATCATACCATATTATTTGAATGTCTTCACTAGGACAAGTAAGTAACCAGCAACCGGCAGAGGGACAGAAATCAAAGCTACCATGGTCTGAATTGGGCGAGGCATCCATGCTAGATGTAAACCTCGTTACTGGGCCATACGCATAGGGAAGCGAAAGCCGATTTACAGGTTTATCATACGGCTTGGCGACCCAAGAGAGTTCGTCAGATACCTGCACTTTATAGCATAAAGTATGAGAGGAAATACCAGGGCGATTTGACGCCCATGTACTCAATTGAAACGAAAATCCAATGTTAGGACATACTTCTGCTCGTTTTTTCCGCAGAAATGCTAGGGATTCTTCAAAGGACCAATTGAATTTCCAAATCAAATAAGCCAGCACAATAGTAGCAGAACGAGAGATTCCTCTCCAACAATGTACAAGTACGGAACCACCTTGTTCAATTGTGTTTTCGATAAACTCAACTGCGGTAAAAAACGACATACTAATATCTTGGGAAGATTTGTCGCGGAACCGCAGAGAAAGTTCCGCAAATCCCTCTAAAGATAGATCAGAAGCGGATTTCCCATTCGCACAATTAATCACAGCTGTGATCCCTAGGTCCCTTAAAATTTCCCCATTGTTCCCCAAACAAGCATGACTCCCAATAAATACATGGTCCATCACTCGAGATGGAACTAAATCCGACTCCTTTGCCAACTCGGCATTCTCAGAATAAACATCTTTCGAAAACAAGTTCAATTGAAAGTCATCCGGAGAATTTGAGGCAGGTGTAAATCCTGTGGATAATTCATCAGCTTGATCGTCATTTTCGGTTTTAAGAACTAAGTCAAGTTTACATCCTGGCCTCCGACGTTTCAAACAATTCGAAAACGAGGCTGGTGACGACACACAAGATGAATCTGGCGAACCCCGCGTGGAAAGAGGAGTAACAGCCTTCGAGGAAACACATGTCTGTATAGGTGGTGGCATCTGATTCGGACTTCTCACGAAAGAAGGTGAGGGTCGTCCGGGGCTTTCTGTTTCATCAACCACACTTAGTTGAGATGGCATCAAATCTTTCGAATGCTTGCTGCTCATGGGTTTACAGCGACGCGGAAACACTGGAGACGAGGTATCAATATAATTATTGTTTCTCACGTTTTCATTGCTCATTTGGAGAACCAAAACAACTGAAGAAATCTCTGAAGAATCTTCCTTCCTAATATGTTGCTTGCAGATCGAGGTATAAATACACAGCTCTGATGTGTACAAGCTCCGTTGCTCTTAATTACACAGTTCAATGAAGAATAATTAGAGGTCTGGAAGACAAGCAGCTGGCGTTACTTTTATATACCAAACCCAAGGTTTTCTATGGTAAGTACTAAAGTAAACAATAATAAAGATGAAAATGTTACACCATGTCTTGTACTATATGCTTGAGTCCACAGTTTTTTTGTCTGCTATGACAAACTATAGAAAGGCAGTAGCATCAGGGTCCCAAGAATTAGGAGAAGGTTTCTCAACTTAACACACTAAAATTCGAATCGCTTCGATTTTATACAAATTTAATTAAATAGTAAAGATTCGATAATATAAAAATAGAAATAAGAAAGGAGGAACACAGATTGAGGTCATGTTGAATATTGGAGCTTCAGGCAACATTACAATCCAATCACGACAGAATTATCCGATGCACTCTGTGAGTCGTGCACAAGATGGTGTTGCTCTCTCAGTTGTTGGAGTCTTCGATCGGATACGATTATTCCTTTTGTTCTTAAAACCTATCGTTATGTTCTATCTGATGATTAATTCCTTGGACTAATAAGGAGGTAACCTGGAGAAAAAAAAAATTGGAAAGTTCTGCAGGTGATGCGACGATGTTGGAAAGCGTATTGATTGATCTGTTTAACCGGTAAGTTTGAGATGAATTCCTGAATGAACGAAGGATTGATTTGATATGTAGATTTTTAGAAGGTGTCGACAAAAAGGATATAGGCTTGAGTTTTCTTGACGGGCGTTGTGTCGTTAATAATTGCAGACTGAAATTACAAACTATTGCTTCACTCGGACTACCCGTTATATTCAAAAGTATCACATGCGCTGTTTTGGAGATAAACATGAAATGGAAATGGTCTTTGCAGGACTGCGAGATATCCTTTCGACTGGAAGGCCTCAAGTTGGTTGCCGAGCCGATTGATCCAAATAGTATCGAGCTGGTAAATGAAGTGTTGCTTGTTAGGAAGCTTCAGGTATTGGAGCAAATATTGTTAAAGCATTTAGCTGACCAGAAACTTGATACTCACAGAACCTGGGGAAGCCGGTTTTTGTTCAATGTTCTTAGGTCTTCCCGTGTCACAATAAACAATTTCTCCGTGGAATTTTCTGATCCACAGGGTATCATAGGCCATGCTCCAAAAGAGCTTCATTTTGGGTGCTCTTCTATCAACATTTTCAATTTAGAATCAACCACGAACGAACCCGTAAAAAAGTTGATGACCTTAAACGGTATCGGTCTCAAATTCGCCGACTCCGATTTAATTTCTCCATTCAATGCCACAGTCAATTTTAGCTTGACTCCTCAAACGGAAAACCTAACTTTAGACGCCAGCTCTGTCTTCCAGATTGAAGGTGAATGTGTTACAGTTCGGAACTTGACTACAGAAATTATTGCCTACTTTCACAACTTCATTTTGTACATCACGCAACTTGAAGATTGGATTATATTTCACCAGAGAGTTAAACTTTCTGCCTCTCGATGGCACCGTGCTATATCATGGACCCTTGAACGAATTAGGTTCAACAAAAAGTGGTTGCCCATAGATGTAGACAGAAAATCGAGGCTTGAAGTCAGAAAAAAGTTATACAAAGAGTTTAAACGGGAAAAAATCGCGAAAAAGTGGGTTAAAAAGTTTGAACTGGCATGTCCCTTGGAACTCTTAAAATCTCTCAGGATTGAAATGGAGACGGAGCATCGTGGAGTTAGTACGTCGTACTTCGATATGTACACTTGGGCTAATTCTTTACTTGAAAACAGGAACTTTGCCCAAGATGAATTCATTAAAGGCATAAGGAATTTAAAAGAGGACGAGGGCGATTCGCGATTGGGTTTATTGAAAGCCTCGTTAAAGCTAGAAACGATCACAGTTTTTCTTGAGCACGATGAATCGATTAGTAAGGTGGATTTCGGCATTCACATGGTACTCTCTGAACAAAACGAAGGCACAATCTATTCATTCTCGCTCGATTCTCTTAATGTACATTATGTTAACCAAGATGTTCTAGTGATTCACAATAAGGACTCTCTCTCGCATCAATATGTTGACGACGAAGGCGATACGTTTTTCAGTGATGACGAGGACAATGACCAGCAAATTCGCTTTTATGATGCCGAAGAAGAGGAAAGTGATTTAAAACTTGTGTTGCCAAAACATTCTTTGCTGCGAGTGCTTGTATCTGTGACGTTAGGTGGAATGGTATCCTTGAAACTTGTCGCAGACCCAATTGAAATTCGATGGTGCGATGCTTTTGTTTCTAGCATGATCGACATGTACCAGAACTTCTTGCAGCTGAAGACCAATGTCGCTATGACTACTACGTCACCGATTCAGCAAATACAATGCAGGATCGGTGCGCCTCGAATCGCCTTTTTTGAGGGTGAAAATGTTTCTAAGTATTTGGCAGTTGCAGACCTCGGATATCTTTCATTCACATTTAAAGGTTCGCTTTTGGAAATAAGCTACGGAGGTTTATCTGTATGGCTCGTTGACACTGAGGGATCTCATGCATTGTCATTTGGAAGCCAGACTCTGCGTGTTGCTCAAGTGGTAGGGCATCTGGACGTAAAGGGAACGATAAATATATCGAGGGCCTCCAACGGAACTTGCAGGTATGAAATCTCTGTTATGGTCCTCGCTCCTGAGAAAGAAACCACTAGACAGGTTTTGCTCAGCTCCAAATGTGCCAGCATGTTAGCATCCATTCAAAAGTCCCTTCAAGTTCTCAATATCACCAAGCCAAAAAATAAAATGTCAGAGTATACATATGATTTAAACGTATCCATCAAAGAATTTAGTGCAGGTTTTCAGCATCCTCTGGGGACAACTATTCTGAATATTTCATTTTCGAACTGCATCTTGGAGGTTTTATCTTCTGGCCCGAATGATACTGTAGCGAAACTACTGGCTAACAATTTGGTGATTCAAGATGTTGAAACCAGGGACTCTCTCGTTCTTTGCAGTTGTATAGGTGCTGAATATGATTGGAAACATTTGAAGGTAAAAATTCCTGAATCATTAAGGTTGTCATGGCTCCCGTCAACCATTGCAAGAGTGAAGCATGCTATCGATTTGGAATCCATTGTGGTAATGGAGCCAAGGGGCCATTCTAACGTCAACCTTTCATTCGAAGCGCATGAGTTGCATATAATACTTAAAAACGAAACAGACAACCTCGCGGAGTTGCATCTGATGGACTGCCTCCTGGAGCAGAGTTGGTCAGGCCATCTAAGTAACTCTACGACGTTGAGCATTCAAAGTATTCTCCTTGAAGATCACCGATTTGAAATAATGGCCTATCATCAAGGTCCTGCGTTGAATTCAGTTTCTGAGCAACAGTGTTGCATACATGTACATATTGATTGCGACGGGCATTTTACTCACGTGGAAGTAGCCATCGGTTCCATCAAAGCGGTGGTGTGGCAACCTTTTTTTTCCGAACTACACGATTATTTCAGTACTGGAATTCTAGGCATTCTAACGCATAGAATTGGGGAATATAGCTCGACGATGGTGCTCCCACAGAAGAACTCTAATATATCAGTGTCGGAACTAGTGTTGATCATTCCATGTGCCACATACATGGAGTATCCTCACGTGAACATAGTCCTAGGTATAAAATTATCTGATGAAAACGATGAAGGGTTGCGTCTCGCAATGGAAGAGCCTTGCATTAGTGTTGTTTCGGATGCAGTGTCATCTGTCGTTGTGAGTCAACTTGTTCACCCATTATCTTTCACAACAGGCCCTGATAATTGTCTGTCTATTGAGGTGGAAGATGTGGATATATCTTTGAATCATATGCAAGCGGCATGCATGATGCAATGTTTTGTCACCAACTTGCTGAATAATAAACATATCCTCGAAACTCTCATTTATGATAGTGAGAATCTTCATTCGCTTCCATTTTGGCGCAGAAGACAACGGAATACCGGAAAACGTGTATGTGCGCAAGTCAAAGCTGTTCGAGTGGAGTTCGTAGGAGGTCCCAACTGTGAGCTAGAATTGTTTACCATGAACACTTCATCCTCATTCA
>Ga0105055_10006857_pt1 | contig 15464 bp, 10 predicted proteins | sample BON03_FD_78090 | JGI IMG/M metagenome (GOLD analysis project Ga0105055, IMG submission 78090) | Freshwater microbial communities from Lake Bonney liftoff mats and glacier meltwater in Antarctica - BON-03 | ecosystem: Environmental > Aquatic > Freshwater > Ice > Glacier meltwater | place: Lake...
CAGTATTCAGCGGGGTGTAGCGCAGCTTGGTTAGCGCGCTTGACTGGGGGTCAAGAGGTCGGGAGTTCAAATCTCCCCACCCCGATATAAGCCGTCTCGTTAACGCGAGGCGGCTTTTTTTAGAAAATCCTTAGCGAAGCGGTGAATCGCGAGCGTTTTCTCAAAACTGGTGCCGGCCGACGCTGGCTCGATGAGCAGCTTGGTTAGCGCGGTCGCCTGAGGGCGACAGGTCGGGAGTTCAAATCTCCCCACCCCGATCTTGGAAAACCGCCTCGCGAAAGTGAGGCGGTTTTTTTGTTTTCATGGGGACGGTCATGTTCTACGTCTATGTCCTTCTTAGTGAGAAAACAGGCCGGCGTTACACCGGTTCATGCGAAGACATTGCTGAACGCCTCAGGCGTCACAACGCAGGACATTCGCTCTCCACACGGCACGGTGTCCCTTGGAAACTCGTTCATAGTGAATCTTTCGAGACCCGCGCTGATGCAGTCCAACGCGAGAGGTTCCTCAAAACTGGTGCCGGCCGTCGCTGGCTCGATGAGCAGCTTGGTTAGCGCGGTCGCCTGAGGGCGACAGGTTGGGAGTTCAAGGCACCCGTCAAAGCCGTTCATACGGGAGCGTGAACAGCTCGCCAGCCCGCTTGAAGTCACCCGTTTGCAGGCCGAGTTTGAACCAGCGGGCACGCTGGGCGCTGGTGCCATGGGTGAACGAATCGGGCATCACCTGGCCGCCGGATTGCTTTTGCAAGCGGTCATCGCCCACCGCCTGGGCTGCGTTCATGGCTTCCTCGATGTCGCCGGTTTCGAGGATGTTCTTCATCTTCTGGGCGTGATGGGCCCATACCCCGGCGAGATAGTCGGCTTGTAATTCCAAGCGCACCGACAGCCGGTTTCCTTCGGCTTCACTGATTCGGCCGCGCTGGTCATTGACCTTCTGGGAATAGCCGGCGAGATGTTGCACGTGATGGCCTACCTCGTGGGCGATGACATAAGCGACTGCGAAATCGCCCTTGGCACCTAAGCGAGTGGACAGCAGTTGGAAGAAAGTGAGATCGATGTAAACCTTCTGATCGCCGGGGCAGTAGAAGGGGCCGATGGCGGCCGATGCCTGGCCGCAGGCGGAATCGACGCTGTCGGTGAACAGCACCAGTTTCGGTTCACGGTAGTTCTGGCCGGCCTCGCGGAAGAGTGCGTGCCAGACATCCTCGGTATCCGCCAGCACGACGCCCACGAACTTGGCCATCTGTTCTTCTTCAGCGGTGGGCGGCCGGTTGGATCCGGGCTTGAGCTGATTGAGGCCCTGCTCAATGACGGTGCCCGGGTCGCCGCCCATTAAAAGCATGATGACCAGGCCGACGATGCCCAAGATGCCGCCGCCCATCACCGTCTTGCCGGCGATACCACGGCGGTCTTCCACGTTGCCACTGCTTCTGCGGTTGTTCCATCTCATGAGTCACCCTGATATTCAAAAGGAAACGAAGCGAACGAAGCAAACGAAGCGCACGTCACTCATTGCCAGTCTAGGGGCTTCGCGCTTGCATTTGTCACCTGCATCCAATGATCGCGACTCAACAGCCAATGTTCGCCCCATTGATCGAAGCGAGGGCTGATCGCAAGGATAGGGGCCATTTTCACTATCCAATCACCCGGGCACGCACCTTGTCGTGATTCTGTTTAAGAAGTGATCATCCATTGGTATTCGATTGCGTGACTCAGTGAATGCTTGCTTGAGACTCCTCGCATTGGACCCCGCAAGCGTTGAGGCGCACCATGAGCGCGATGTACGTCAGGGTCGCAAACCAGAGAATCGTGCTGATCAATTGGTATCGCTGATGCAGCGGCCTGAAGGGTCCGTGATCAGGCCTCGCGAAGGTGGCTAGGTCCAGCAGTTCATCCATTTGACTATGGACGATGACAAGGCCGACAAGAGAGCCAAGCATGAACATCCAAGCGACACTTTGCAGCGTGCGCATCAGCCGGTTTGTGCGCCGCCAATGCACGGCGATATCAAGCGCCACCGCCACGATCATGATGGCGGCGAACACTTGAAGCGTATCCGTGACTTGCTGCGTGATGTAACCCTGCTCAAGCCCGCCCACAACTCGGCTGCCCACCTTCACCACGAACGCGGTGTAGATGGTGAATCCCCCAAACCACAGGGCGACGGCGATGGTCGTGAGCACTCGTTGGATATAGTTCAACATGCGTTACTCTCGGCACTGCGTCAGAACTCCATTGCTGGATGATCCTTCCGCAAACAGTCGGACGGGCGAACGCTGGACACGCACATCAATCGTCATCAGAAACGCCGCCCTTGCCGAACTCCGCCATGAGCAGGAAGGATCCGTGCTCAAGGTAATAGACCACCCATTCTAAAACTGTGGCAGAGCCGGTGCAGGATCGTTCGCGCTTCCAGCGTTGTCATGCGCCACTTGATCGTACATGCTTCCTTGTTTCGCTGATCGTCCTACGCGGCCAGTTCCTCTCGCAGCAACGCGATCTCGCCGATGCACCGATGCAGACACAGGCGCTGCGCAATACTCAACTCGATCTCCGCCATGTTCAGCCAACTGCCGTGCCGCGGAATGATGTTCGATGTGCCAACGTCGCAGCTTTAACTTGAGACACGCTGGTCGCAGTGCGGTATGTTTATCGCCAGTCCGGGATTTTCGTGGGTGGAAATCTTCGAAATCGTTGCAGACAAATCGTGATCGTGGGTACCGGGCCAGCCTGGATGAAAGTGCCGCATACGACACAGAACGCTACGATTTAGGGGTGATCGGGCTACCAGCGTCACAAACAGGGGGTACCCACTAAAATCCCGGAGCAGCCAAAAACTAATTGACAAGCCTCCGCAGCGAGCCTCCGGATAAGCGAACGAAGTGCGCATTGGTGCAACCGCTGAGGCTGGGAAGTAGAACAGCTTGGCGATCGTCTGGACAGATCAAGTGAGGGCTACTGCTTATCGCTATCGGATGTCGAGAGCCGCCACCAATACGGGCAACTCAGACTTGGGCTGCAACGTGGAGAACACGCACACGCAGAACCCCGGGCGTTCCAAATGGGCGAGTCGCCAGGTGCCCATCTCGACCATGTGCTCACGGTGCGTACCGAGATCGTAGCCGTGATCACAATGCCACTTACCATGGAGTTTCTGGATACCGGGCGGGCATTGAATAATCACGACGCCGGGCCCCGCCCCCTGATAAACCATGCAGTAGGCAGGTTTGCCGGCAACGAAAAATCGGTAGGCTTTGACGAGTTCGCGTCCCTGTGCCATGGGACCCAGCGGATCAAAGTGCAGCTCATCACGGGAGGGGACAGCCACGGGCTCAGCGTTGACGCTTTGAAGGAAGTCAGCGAGACCTGCATCGAGCGTGGAATCCTGTGCGCTGAGCAGCGGCCCAAAGTCAACCGTACCCGCGTAGGTGTTTCGTGGAAAATAGCCGACACTCAATGCGCCGATCAACACCAGCCCGATACAGGCGGCAGCAACCAACTGGGCGTGGCGACGAATCCAGCCGATGACGGAGCGACCATCTGCGGGGGCACGATCAGCTGTATCAACATGGGCTTGATCAACATGGGCTTGATCAAGTTTCGCTTCCAACTGCGACCAGGGAGGGACCGCCACCATTACCTGCGGAATCTGAGCGATTTGATGGGTCAGTGACCGCATCTCCTCTGCCTCGGCTGTCAAGGCGGGATCGGCGTTCAATGCCCGTTCGACCTCGGCAGCATCGTCCGGCGACAGTTCGCCGTCCAGCCAGGGTCCGATGCGCTGGCGGATGTCGTCAGGTTGTGGTGGTTGCAAGGTCATGGCAAGCCTTCAATGCCAGGGTCGGCAGAAACGGACGAGATTCGCGAGTCCGGTTCTTTCTTTGGATGCTTGATCTGCGGTGATTCTTCCATGAGCGGTCGCCCATTCATTACTCGTTGCATTATTTCCTTCAATTCAGCGCGGGCACGGTTCAACCGGCTGGCAACGGTGCCGGGAGCGATGTCCACTAGTTCAGCGATCTGTGCGTAGTCGAGCCCGTCGCGATACTTGAGCAGCAGGATCAAGCGATGTTCGGGCGAGAGTTGGGCCAGTGCCGCCTGTACGGATTCGACTTCATCGAATGTGTCCTGCGCTAGCGGGGCCGTTGCATCAACGCCATCGGGCAGGGACACCGGCATTCGCTTTCGTCGGCGCAGATACTGCAAGGCTTCGTTCACCGCCAGCCTATGGAGCCACGTCGAGAACTGGCTTTCGCCCCGAAAGGACGCGACGCCGGCGAATGCTTTGAGAAACGTATCCTGCAACACATCGGCGGCGGCATGCGGGTCATGATGAAGAACATCATGAATCACCGCCAGCAGCCGGGCGGCATGCTGTTCATAGCACAAACGCTGGGCCTCGCGGTCTCCCCGTCTCAATGCGGACAACCATGCCGATTCGTCAGACATATTGCCATTCTACCGCGATATATCAGGCGCAGGTTCTGCTCGAATCCGTCGTCCTCGCGGCAGTTACTCCACAAACGGTGACACCTGATCGAATGTGAAGTTGTAGAGGTCCGGACGATCCTTCCCTTCAAATTTCAATCGAACGGTGATGTCGATGGGCAAGGATAGATCGCGAGGAATCGCCGCAATCAGGTAAGTTCCATCGGGCGCGGCAGTGAAGGGCACCTTCACGGGTTCGCCCAAAGCCTTGCGATCGGCATCGACCCGGCTGGCTTCAATGTAGGATCCCTCGACAAACGGTTTGGCGGAGATGGGCTTGGTGTGATCGTTGTAGAGGTAGAGACGGAACTCGTCAGCCTTGGGCAACACGCCTTCCAGATGATGCCAACTGTTGGAAGCCATGAAGAGCAGGCCGCCGTGTTTGGAGCTGTGGTCCGCGTGAGCGCTCTGCGGGTGCTTCATATCCATTTTGCAGATCGGGCACTTGCCGGCCTTGGCGTAAACCTTGTTTTTCTCGCATCGCATCGGGCAGAGAAATACTTCCGAGAACGAGGTGGCGTCCACCTGAAACAACGTGCGATAAGCCTTGCCGTCGATCTTCGGATGCAGCGTTGCTTCAAAAGATATCGCACCGATCAGGTCAGCGTGAGATCCTGCGAAACGCGATGTCTTGCCCTTGGGTTCGCCTTCCTGTGGAATGGGATCGAGTACGACCGCGATGAAAGCGTCGAAATCTTCACGATCCGTTCGCTTCACTTGAATCTTCATCGGGGCGGCATCGACAGGATAGGCTTCCTGCTCATTGTCCCCGAGGACGTAAAAAGTGATGGTGCCATTCTTGGAATCGAAGGTCAACTCGACGTGGTTCTGGCCAACGGTTTTGACGATGCCGCCGTGCGGCGCGACATGCGAATGGCCTTCCCCGCTCTTGGGATTGTTCTGGTCGCCGGGTTTAACCTGGGACGACTCCGAGTTGCCGCAGCCAATGGCAAACAACATCGGAACGAAGGAAATCAAAGCTATAATGGGACGAATCATCGTGACAAACTCCTTAAAGTTGACGGCAACACCACCAGGTCTGCCTTCGCGCCGGATGGCAAGTGCTGGATCGCACCTATATCTTCGATGAACATCTCCGCCGTTTCTTCCAAAGAAAGCGAGAAAAATATTCTGGGGAAGAATTGACCGACTTCGAGCATCAAAGACTGCGAGAGTCGTTTCCCGCTGTCGGGCTGCGCATCTTCAATCCCCTTTGAAAGTACGAGGTGGACCTATGTCGCCACGGACCGCATTCTTTGCACTTACCACCACAATTTGCCTGATCGTTGCGAGCCTGGTGTTCGCACATGAAGGCCATGTCCACGGAGGGGCTCAGAGCAATTCGACCGACCCCGATGCCCCCCGCAGTGTCTCTCCCGAAACGGCGGCGACCATTGGGCTCAAGACCGTCGAAGTGAACGTTGGGCCAATCGAAGAGGTGGTGCAATTGACCGGTGTGGTCAAGGCCGTTCCCGATCGTCATCACGTCATCGCGCCTCGTACGGCCGGACGCATCATTGTGGTGCATGTCCAGGCCGGCGACCGTGTGAAGTCCGGTGACGTGTTGGTCGAGATCGACTCGCCCGAACAGGCGCGCAACATTTTTGAGGCTCGTAAGATCGAGGCCGACTACCAGAAGCTGCTTGTTGACTCGACGCGTGCCTTGGGAAAGATCGAGCAATTATCGGTGGAATTGCAGATTGCCGAGCAGGCGACGGAACTGGCCGATGCCGAGGTCAAGCGGCTGGAGTCAGCCGGTCAGGCGGTTTCGCTGAATCTGCTGAGCGAGAAGAAATCCGTGGCCCTGCAGGCGCGGGGACTGGTCAAGTTCAAGAAAGTTGAAGTCGATCTGGCCCGCAAAGAAGCGGAGGCCCTGAGCAATCAGGCCAGCGCGCTGCGCCTGTCGCGTGATGCACTACTGGCGGTGAGCAACATCGATCCGCAGCAGGCGGACATCGCGCTGCCGGGCGAGCGGTCCAAACCCGGAGCGAATCCCGATGCGGCACTGAACCTAATCCGCCTGCGCTCGCCGATTGAAGGACTCGTGGTGGCTCGCACGGTACGGCCAGGTCAGGGCATCAGTGCCGGCGAAACTCTGCTTGAAGTCGCCGATCACACGCAAATGCAGATCGAAGGCGAAGTGCCCGAATCACTGCTGCCCAGGCTTGTCAAGGTGCCTCAGGCTGATGTTCGCATCCGCCTTGAATCGCAACCGGGTGACGTTGTGGCCGGCAAAGTTCGATTTATCAGCCCGACGATCGACCCCAACAAGCGGACTGCTCACGTTCAGATCATTGCGGACAACCCGGACGGCTACCTGCGCGCGGGCGCATACGTTACGCTGGCAGTGATCCTGCGAAAGACCAAAGATGCCGTCGTGGTGCCTCGATCGGCTGTGCTGGAGGACGGCCCGCGAGTCTTTGTCTACATCAAAGATGGTGACGTTTACCGGAAGCAGGACATTCAACCGGGCGCGATCAACGATCAGTCAGTTGAAGTACTCAGCGGCCTGGCGCCCGGCGATGTGGTCGTTTCCCAAGGAGCGTACAGCCTGACGCAACTTCGTCCCAAGGCCGCAGCCAAGCCTTCGGCGGAGCCAGCCAAGAAGCCCGCAGCCGATGGCCACGAAACATGAACATCGAGCATGCTTCCGTCGCTTGTGGCGAACCTCTCATCGCCCGTTGAAACTTTGTTGTTTCTGCATCGGCTCCACCGAGTCTTCCCATGCTTAATGCGATCATTCGATTCTCGCTGCACAACCGGGTCATTGTGCTGGTCGCAGCGATGTTGCTGTCCGTCTATGGTCTTTACACCGCGCTTGCGCTGCCCACCGATGTGTTGCCGGACCTCAACCGTCCCACCGTCACGATTCTGACCGAGGCACCCGGACTGGCACCGGAAGAAGTCGAGACGCAGGTGACCTATCACATTGAGACGGCGATGAACGGCTCGGCCGGCGTCGAGCGCGTCCGCAGTGTCAGCGGATTGGGCCTGTCCGTCGTTTATGTCGAGTTCGCGTGGGAGACGGATCTGCGGTTTGATCGGCAGGTCGTCGCCGAACGCCTGGCCGAAGTTCAGGAAAAGCTGCCGCCGGGCGTGACGCCCCGGATGGGGCCCGTCAGCAGCATCATGGGTGAGATCATGCTCGTGGGTGTGCGCAGCGACAGCCTCAGTCCCATGGAAGTGCGCAGTCTCGCCGAGTGGGTGATTCGCCCGTCGCTGTTGAGTGTTTCGGGCGTCAGTCAGGTGACGGTCATGGGCGGCGAACTAAGGCAGTTCAAGGTGTATGCCGACCCGGAGAAGCTGCGCCGCTACGATCTGACGCTTGAAGAACTGGAACAGAAGCTGGCCGCCAGCAATCAGAACACCGGCGGCGGCTTTCTGGTTGGGCCGAACCAGGAACTGGTCATCCGCAACATCGGCCGCGTCAAGACCATTGAGGATATCGAAAACACACTCGTCGCCAGTCGCAAAGGTGACCATCCCGGCCCGGCGCTTCCCGTGCTTGTGAAGGACGTGGCCACCGTGAAGGAAGGTGGTGCGTCAGTCAAGCGCGGTGACGGCAGCATGAACACCAAGCCCTCGGTGATCATGGCCGTACAAAAGCAGCCTGGCACGGACACCAGCGAACTGACGGCGAGGATTGACGAGGCCATTGCGGCTCTCAAGTCCAGCTTGCCGAAGGACCTCATCGTCAACTCCGATCTCTTCCGCCAGTCTCGCTTCATCAAGGCAGCCATCGAAAACGTCGTTGAAGCCTTGCGCGACGGCACCATTTTGGTGGTCATCATCCTCGTGCTGTTCCTGATGAATGCACGCACGACATTCATCACGCTCACCGCGATCCCGCTGAGTCTGCTCGTGACCGCGCTCGTCTTCCAGGCGCTTGGATTGACCATCAATACGATGACGCTTGGCGGCATCGCCGTGGCGGTGGGTGAGCTGGTGGACGACGCAATTGTCGATGTCGAGAACGTGTTCCGCCGGCTGCGCGAAAATCAGCAAGCGGCCAGTCCGCGGTCACCGCTCGTTGTGGTTTACGATGCCTCGTGCGAGGTGCGCAACTCGATCGTCTATGGCACGATGATCGTATTACTCGTGTTCATTCCGCTGTTCGCCCTTCCCGGCGTCGAAGGGCGACTGTTCAAGCCGCTGGCGATCGGATACGTCGTGAGCATCCTGGCATCGCTGGCGGTGTCGCTCACGGTGACGCCCGTGTTGTGTTCCTATCTGCTGCCGTCACTCAAACGACTCAAGGCAGAGAAGGATGGTCCGGTTCTGAGGTTCTTCAAATTCATTGCCCGCAATATCTATGCGGTCACCTTGCCTCGACCGTGGATTGTTGTGGGAACTTGCCTGGTGCTTGTCGTCGGCGCTGGATGGGTCGTAAGCCGAATGGGGGCAGATTTTCTGCCGCCGTTCAATGAAGGCACCGCAACGATTTCAGTATTCGCCACGCCCGGCACTTCTCTGGTGGAGTCCAATCGCCTGGGCCGCCAAGCCGAGGAACTGCTGCTTTCGGTGCCCGAAGTCAAAAGCGTGGGCCGCCGCACCGGCCGCGCCGAACAGGACGAACATGCCGAGGGCGTCCACAGCAGTGAGCTTGACGTGGACTTCTGGACGGCCGAGGAAACGAAGAATCCGGAAAAGCACATCACATTTGATGGCCGGCGTCCGCCGCAATCGGTGCGATCCAAGTCCCAGGTTCTCGCTGAGATTGACGAGAAGCTCAGCACGCTCGAAGGCGTCGCCGTCGCCTTGGGACAGCCCATCAGTCACCGCATCGACCACCTGCTGTCGGGTGTTCGAGCCCAGGTGGCAGTCAAGATCTTCGGTGATGATCTGAATCGTCTGCGCAGTCTTGCCGAGCAGGTCCGGGCAGCGATGGACGGAATCCCGGGCGTGGTCGATCTTCAGGTCGAACAGCAGGTGCAGGTGCCACAGCTACACCTGAAGGTGAAACGCATACCGGCCGCTCGTGTCGGCTTCGAGGTCGGCGCGCTGACCGATGCCCTTGAAACGGCGCTCAAGGGCAAGGTGGTCGGCCAGGTACTCGACGGCCAGCGCAGCTATGACCTTGTCATCCAACTCGACGAAAGCTATCGAAACGATCTTGCGAAGCTGCGCGACATGCGACTGATATCTCCGACGGGAGCGGTGGTTCTGCTTTCCGATATGGTGGAGATTGATCGGACCTACGGTCCTAACCAGATCGGACGCGAGGGCGTGCGCCGTCGAATCATCGTGCAATGCAACGTGCGCGGCCGGGACCTGGGTACGACCGTTGCCGAGATCAAAGAAAGCATCGCCAGCGACATCGACCTGAAGGGATACACTCTTTCCATCGGCGGACAGTTCGAGAGTCAGCAGAACGCCACGCGGATCATGCTGATCCTGGGCAGCCTCAGCCTGGTGGCGATGTTCTTCCTGCTCTATAACCACTTCCGCTCGACAGTCATGGTGTTGCAGGTGATGCTCAACATCCCGTTCGCATTCATCGGCAGCGTCGCGGCGCTCTATATCGCCGGTGAAAGTTTCAGCGTCGCCAGTCTTGTCGGCTTCATCAGCCTCTGCGGCATCTCCAGCCGAAACGGCGTGCTGATGATCAGCCATTACCTGCACCTGATGAAAGAGGAAGGTATGGCGTTCGGCAAAGAGATGGTCATCCGCGGCAGCCAGGAGCGCGTCGCTCCCGTCTTGATGACGGCGCTGACCACTTCACTGGCGCTGATTCCGCTCGTGCTTGCCGCCGGACAACCCGGCAAGGAAATCCTGTATCCCGTCGCTGTGGTGGTGCTGGGCGGGGTCACCACCAGCACTTTGCTGGACTTCTGCGTGACGCCCACGGTCTTCCTCCGATTCGCCCGACGAGGTTGCGAGCGGCTTCTCGAAGCCGCAAGGACTGACCAGAACTCCGTAAACAGTCCCGGAGCGATCCATGCGGGGCAAGCCGCCGCGGCGGTGCCTGCGGTTGGTGATGACGGGAAAGGCGTATCCATATGAATGATCATGGCTATCGAATCGCAAGCCTTTTTGTACTCACGGCTGTCGTCACCGGATGCCAGACAACCGCCTACGACGCCGAGGTGCGCGAGGCCGCCGGCGAGGTGCAGCGCCGTACCGGGTGGAAGCCGCAATGGTCCGCGCCGTGGGCCAACCAGATACCAAGCTGGGACGGCACGGCTCCACTCACCGTGGCACAGGCCGTCACTGCGGCACTTCAGAACAACCGCCAGATTCGCGCCGACGTCGAGACGATCGGCATCGCGCGCGCCGATTTCGTGCAAGCAGGACTCTTGCCCAACCCGGTGTTGTCGGTCGCCTTGGGTTTCCCCAATGGTGGTGGATCGCCGCAACTGACCGCCGGCATCGGTCAACAACTGGCGGCACTGTGGCTGTTACCCAGTCGCGTGGAAGCCGCAAGCGCTCAAATGCGCCAGGCGATGCTTCGCGTGTCCTCCAACGCTCTCCAGCTTGTGTCGCTCGTCCAGCAAAGTCACAGGCGAATCACCTATCAGCAGATCACGTTGCGGTACTTGAGCGAGAATGAGAAGGTGCTCACGCAGGCTCATTCTCTGGCGGTGAGCAAGGTGCGGGCGGGCACCGGCACTCAACTGGACGTCAACCGCATTCGTGCCGATCAACTGGCCAACCAGTCCCAGACCATCGCCGCGCAGATGGAACTGGACAATGAGAAGCGGCACTTGCTCGAACTCGTCGGCATGGCGGACCACGTTGCGGAATGGACCGCAGCGGAATCGCCGGCGGCAGCAATCGCGACGCTGTCCGAATCCCAGGTCATCGAACTGGCACGCAAGCAGCGATTGGATGTTCTGGCGTCGCAATGGTCTGTCAAGGCTCGGGTCCAGCTTCTGCGCGAGGAGAATCTGGGAGTCATTCCAGATGTTGATCTGGGACCGGAGATCGAAGACACGCCGGGGGAAAGCCCGCGAACTCGTGTCGGACCGCAACTGAGCATTGAGCTTCCGATCTTCGATCAGAACCAGGCCCGCATCGCCGCCGCCGGTGCCGAGCTTCGCAAGGCTGTCGCCCAACACGCAGCGGCTCAGCAACTGGCGATCCGTGAGGTTCGTCAAGCCTACATCAGCTACTCCCAGGCGCGCACGCTGGTCGCGTTCTATCAGGAGCAGGTGATTCCGCTTCACGAGAGCAATCTGAAGCTGGCCGAAGCTGGCTTTACCGCCGGCGAGCAGGATCTGACGGCGCTGCTGGATGTGCAGCGGGAATTGATCGACGCCCGCCTGAAAATGGCCGGATTCGAACGGGATCGTGGTGTCGCTGAGGCGGAGCTATCACGAGCAGCGGGCGGCACGCTGCTCCTGCGCGAATAGTGCATCGCTGGTCGGACCAACCCGGCACGATGCCAGCCGACTCGATCGCCACGTCGATGTTGGCCCCGATAGCGAAGCACACGTCGGCCTGCGCCAGCGCGGCAGGGCAATCGCATGTGTTCGCTTGCGGTCCCTCTCCCTTGGGGAGAGTTTAGGGGAGGCTCATGCCTTGAGTTCGAATGATGCCAGCGTCAACGCGCCCTTGTCGTCCTCGATCTCGACCCACAGTTTCGAGCCAGCGGGCAGGGGATCGGGAACCTCAGCGTGAACGTGCCAGCGGCTGGGGTCTTTGGGATCTTCGATTTCGGCCTTGGCTTTGACGGAACCGCTCGCGTCCTGTGTGCCGATCCAGAAGCGGACACCGACGACCTTGGGTGCGGGGGCGGAAGCAGGATCGATCCATACATCGATGGGCGCATCGCCGCCGGCTTTGATGACGCCTTGGTCGCGGCTGGCTTTCATCTTGTACGGGCCGAAGGTGCTTTCGCCCAGCGCGATGACTTCGCCGCCGTGACCGGCACCGGCCTTCTTGTCGTCCTTGTGGGCGTGCTTCTCGCCGGGGCCGTGGTCGTGGTCCTTGGGCTTGTCGCCGCTGCCGCTGTCTGCTTTGGGCTTGTCGCCGCCGCCGCAACCGGTGACGGCCAGCGTCATGACAAGGGTGAGAACAGAGACCATTGAGATCGCATTTTTCGGCATGATTCAGACTCCAGTGAAAGAACTTCAATGAGCACCGCCGGGCACCTTACCCGATGTGTACCAATTTTAAGCATGAGAAGCCGGGGTTGCAGCGGCGGACTTTTTCAGGTCCGCTGAGAAAACCATCGCGTAGCCGGCCGGGACAACGAACAAGTTGAGGAACGTGCTGGTGAACAATCCGCCAAGGACCACGATCGCGATGGGGGCAAGCAGCTCACTGCCCGGCTCGCCAGCGGCGATGACCAGCGGCAACAGCCCCAGCGCGGCCGAGAGCGCTGTCATCAGGATGGGGACCAATCGCTCCATCGAACCCTTGATGATCGCCTGCGCCAGCGGCAACTGTTCGATTTCCAGGAGGTGGCGATAATGGTTGACGAGCAGGATGCCATTGCGAACCGCGATGCCAAAGAGCGTGATGAATCCGACCATGCTGGCGATCGAAAGCACGGGCGATTGATAGGACTGCGATGACGCTCCAAACAATGCGAGCGTATTTTGCACAAGTCCCCTGATCCCACCCGGTTCGACGTGCAGCAATCCATCAGCGATGAAGATGGCCACGACGCCGCCGATGACCGCCAGCGGCAAGTTGACCATCACAATCAGGGCCACGCGCAGCGAGCCGGTTGCCAGTTGCAACAACATCAGCATGACGACCGTGATGCCCGAGCCGGCCCATAGCAGTGTCTTTGACGCAGACTGCTGGGCCTCAAACTGTCCGCCGAACTCGACGGTGTAGCCGGCACTGTTGACGATGGGCTCCACTTTGGCGCGGACCTGTGCGACCAGGTCACCCAGGTTGTAGCCGTCGGCGATGTTGCAGGAGATGACCGCCTTGCGCTGGGCGTTTTCACGGGCGATGATGTTGCTGGTCTTTTCAAGACCGATGTCAGCCACCTCGGAGAGGCGTACCAGTTGGTCGTCCCTGCCAAGCAGGATCAGGTCTTCAATTTGCTCGACTCGCTGGCGATCCTCCTCGGCGAGGCGAACGGTGAGGTTGAACCGCCGCACCCCTTGATTCACCTCGGCGACCGTCTCGCCGTAGAGCATGGCCTGCACCTGCTCGGCGGCGGCGGCTGGACTGAGGCCGGCGGCGGCGAGATCGGCGTGGCGGTAGCGGATGGGAAGCGAGTTGATGAGCACCTCGCGGTTGGCCGTCACATCTCGCGCGCCGGGGATGTTGCGAAGTTCGACTTCGATTTCCTTGGCAAGCGAACGCAGTTTGCCCAGGTCCTCGCCATACACGTTGATGGCAATCGCAGCGGGAGTGCCCGAAAGAATATGCGAGAGGCGATGCTCGATGGGCTGGCCGACCTGCACCGTGACGCCCGGCACGCCGCTGGCCACTTGGGCGATGGCTTGGCGCACCGCGCCGAAACTCGCTTCCGGTTTGAGGACGATGTCCAGCTCGCTATTAGACACCGGCTCGGCATGTTCATCGCGTTCGGCGCGACCGGTGCGACGCGTCACGCTGAGCACGCCGGGAATCTCCATCAGCCGCTTTTCAATGCCCAGTGCTGACCGGTTGCTCTCAGCCAGCGAAGTGCCCGGCGGAGATGAAACGAACACGGTGAACGACCCTTCACGGAACTCAGGCAGGAACGAGGTGCCGTAGGTCCGCCCCAGCAGCAGCGCCAAGGCAATAGCGACGAGCGCTGCCGCAAGCACCGTCTTGCGATGCCCGACGGACCACCCGAGTGTTGGTTCGTAAATCCGTTTGAGCCAGCGCACCAGAAAGCCGTCGGTCTGGTGTTTCTTCGCTGACGACGCTTTGCCCAGAAGCAGTCTGCACATCGCCGGCGTCACGGTAAGAGCGACCACCAGTGACGCCATGATCGAAACGATATAGGTGACCGCGAGCGGTTTGAAGAAGCGGCCTTCGAGTCCTTCGAGGAACATCAAGGGCATGAAGACGATGCAGATGAGGATCGTGGCGTACACAACAGAGGAACGAATCTCATTGCTGGCGTCGTAGATAACGTCCACAAAACCGCGCCGCTGGCCTTCGGGCAAAAGTGCGTTTTCATCGAGTCGGCGGTGGACGTTCTCCACGTCGATGATCGCGTCGTCCACCAGTTCACCGATGGCAACCGCCAGTCCGCCCAGGGTCATGACGTTGAGCGTCATGCCCATCCAGTCGAGTGTCAAAAGAGCTGCCGCCAGTGACAGAGGCAGTGCTGTCAGCGTGATGATCGTGGTGCGAACGTTCATCAGGAACAGAACAAGGATGAAGCCCACGATGATGGTCGCATCGCGCAGCACATGGACGACGTTGTTGACCGACCGCTGAATGAAGTTGGACTGGCGGAACACCTGGCGGTTGATGATCATGCCCTTGGGCAGGGCTTTTTCGATCTGGTCGAGGGCTTTGTCGATCGACTCGGTGAGCGCCAACGTATTCGTGCCTGGGGATTTCTGGATCGTCAGGACGACAGCGGGCACGCCCTGATTGGCGGCGGTACCGCGTTTGGGCGCCGGGCCCATCCTCACCTGTGCAACTTCACCGACGGTGATGGGCAGACCGCCCTCAGTGGTCACGATGGTTGCGGCGATGTCGGCGACATTGCGGACACGGGCGCTCTGGCGAATGGGAAGCTCCTGCCGTTCGACCTCGGCCAGGTAGCCGGCGCTGGCGGTGCTGTGAGCTGCGCGAACGGCTTGGACCACATCAGCAACGCTCAGGCCGTAAAGCGCCAGATGATCCTGCTTCACATTGACTTGAAACTCCGGCAGTTCTCCGCCGATGGCTGATACCTGTGACACGCCGGAAATCGCCAGCAGCTTGTTGCGCAGGTCAAACTCCGCATAAGCCCGCAGGTCCATGTCGTTGACCGTGCCATCAGGCGACGAGACTGCCAGCAGCATGATCTCGCCGGTGATGGAGGTGATGGGCGTGATTTCGGTGTGGGCGTTTTCGGGCAGCGACTCG